>Ga0066710_100006740_pt1 | contig 10813 bp, 10 predicted proteins | sample GraSoiAngelo_159_FD_79666 | JGI IMG/M metagenome (GOLD analysis project Ga0066710, IMG submission 79666) | Grasslands soil microbial communities from the Angelo Coastal Reserve, California, USA - 14_1009_16_40cm | ecosystem: Environmental > Terrestrial > Soil > Grasslands | place: USA...
AATCCGCCAGCGCCAAGAACGTACGAGACGGTGCCCAAACAATCGTAACCGCGATCATCAAAACATTTGTGACCGCCACCGTATCGATAAGGCTTCGAGCGAAGTTGATTGGCAGCCCAGATGGCTCGTTTCACTGCGAACGGCGCAATTTTCGGGGCAGCCGCCTTCCCGAATCGAAGACGCGCGACTTTTCCCGCCACAACAGGTCCGGCGTCCGGAAAGGGATCGGCCGATGCCGATGGAACAATCAATCCCAAAACCGCAATGCCCAGCAGAATTTGGCGACTAACCGGATTGATAAAGTTCCTCCGGGGCCGTCTTCTACAGGATCAAGCCGGCAGATGAAAAGAAAAATTTTCAAGGAGTGACGGCTTCCTAGCCGTCAAGTGGTGTAGTGTCCGCTGTCCCCAGCGGACTTCTGAGCATGGCAGGCAAGATGCCCGCCTGCCCCACAGGCAAGATGCCTGTGCTACAGAAAAACTTGTGATAAACTTGCGCCATGATCCGCGCGATCGCGTTGCCGGTGACATTTCTCACCAGCGCAATGGTTGTACTAGCGGCGGATCAATCGAGCAAATCTGACGAGCCGGACGTGTTCGATATTGAGCCGCCGATATTGAAGCAAAACCTGTCGACTGAACCACCGGCGGCAACGGGAACCCCCGATGCCGAGGTTGCGCGTTGGGAGAAACAACTGGAGCGCGCAAAAGAAAATGCGATGGGCGCGGAACGGCTCTGCAAGATTGGCGTTCTCTCTAAGGTCGAAGTCGAGCAGCGGGCGTTGAAGGTGACCCGGTGCGAAGCCGAGCTGGCAAACGCGCGAGTCGCGCAAGCTAAAGCGAGCGTTGCCGATCAGGAATCGCGAGTTGCGTCTGGTGAAACTGCCAAACAAAAGCTGGACCCGGCGAAAACAGCGATGGCGCAACTGATCGAAGCTGCGCAACTCGCAGCGGCAAAACGTGAGCGCGCCGAGCTTGAGTTCGCCGAAGCAAACCTGCGTCGCCAGCAAAAATTACTCAAGCTCGGCAGCGCACATAAATCCGACGTGACCCGTGCCGAAGAAAAACTCGCGGAGCTGAAGGCGCCGAAGAATTGAGACTATTGTAGGGCGTCTGTGTCAGACGCCTCGGATCAGTAGCCCGCCGCCATTCCGTCCTTGCGTGATTCACTGGCGCCGACGTAAACCCGCTGGCCGTTGTGCATTTCGACTTTAATGGCTTGATAACCGCCGTAGCCGCCAACGTCGAAACGCATGTCGTGACCTTTCTTGCGCAGTTCGCGCACTGGCTCGTACGGAATGCCGCTCTCAACTTCAACGTAGCCGCCGTTCTCCATTGTTTCGCCAGTCGGTTCGTTATCGCCCTCGTGGTGCCAGCGCGACGCGTCGCCGGCTTCCTGCACGTTCAAACCGAAATCGATCTGGTTCGTGAGCACCTGGACGTGACCTTGCGGTTGCATGTCGCCGCCCATAACGCCAAAGGCTTCCCATGGCTTGACATCTTTCATGACAAACCCCGGTATGATGGTGTGAAACGGGCGTTTGCCCCGCGCGTAAACGTTCGCGTGCTCCGGGTCCATGGAAAAAAGTTCGCCGCGATCCTGAAACATGAACCCGAGTCCGGGCACCACGATGCCGCTGCCCATTCCGCGGTAATTGCTTTGAATCAGCGACACCATGTTGCCTTCATCATCGGCAGTGCACAGGTAAATCGTGTCGCCGTGATCAAGCGCAGGATTGCCGGCCTCAACCTGTTTGGCCGCGCGATTCGGATCAATCAGTTTGCGGCGCTCCTCTGCATATTTTTTCGAAAGAAGACCAGCGAGCGGAATTTTTGCGAACGCTGGATCGGCATAAAATTTCGCGCGATCAGCCCACACCAGCTTCTTCGCCTCGATCATGCGTGCAATGCTTCGGGCGAATTGCGCCCCATCGCGCGCAGATCGAATCCTTCGAGAATGTTCAAGATTTGCAACGTCGCGATGCCCTGGCCATTGGGCGGAAGCTCGAACACATCGTAACCGCGATAATTCGTCGAGACCGGCTCGACCCATGTCGAGCTGTGCTTCTCGAAGTCGGCTTTCCGCAGAAAACCGCCGTTGGCGCGCATGAAAGCGTCGATCTTGTCCGCGATTTCGCCTTTGTAAAAAGCGTCGCGACCTTTTTCACCGATCAGCCGAAGCGTTTTCGCGAGCGCCAGATTCTTGAAAATATCGCCTTTCGCAGGAGTACGGCCTTTGCCGTCGAGCGTGTAGGTTTCCAGAAATGCGCCGGGCAATCCTTTGTAAAGGCGTGGACCAAACCCCCAGTAAAAAGCAATCAATTCCGTGACCGGAAAACCCTCCTCTGCATATCGAATCGCCGGCGCAAGATCATCGCTCAGGTTCAGTTTCCCGAATTTTTTGTGCAGCTCCGCCCACGCATCAACGCAACCGGGCACGCTGATTGGCAACATGCCCGTCGGCGGGATCTTTAACGCTCGACCCTCACCAGGCGCTTCGCGTCCTCCTCTCCCTGGCCAGGGAGAGGGTTGAGGTGAGGATGGCGTTTGTGACTTCTCGAGCTCCGCTTTCATTTGCTCGTGACTCAATCCCAGTGGCGAACGTCCGCTGCCGTTGATTCCGTAAAGTTTCTTGTCTTTCGCGCTATAGACGATGGCGAAGAGATCGCCACCGATCCCGTTGGAGACCGGCTCCATTAAACCGAGCGTCGCGTTTGCAGCAATCGCCGCATCCACGGCGCTGCCGCCGCGCTTTAGAATATCGATGCCGACCTGGGTCGCCGCCGGGACGCTAGTGCAAACCATTCCATGTCGCGCCAGCACTTCCGATCGGGTTGCGAAATTCTTTCCCGTAACGCGATCGATCTGCGCATCGAGTGGGAGACCAATTATGAACAGAGCAAGCAGCCCAAAACTTAGTGACTTAACCCAGCGCACCAGCGACATTAACGCCTTCCCTTTGAAGTGTGCACTTGAAGTTTAGTCTCCCGATTATATTTGATTGGCTGGCCAAAGCGCTGCGCATACTGTTGCAGGCCGCTCACGACGAATGAAAATTTCTTCCGATGACCAAAAAGCAATCGGGCTGATTCTGATTTGCCTGGGATTTTTGTTTTTCCTGATCGGGCTTGCTGCGCGATTGAAAGAAAATTATCATTCCCGTGTCGAAATCTCATCCACGGGTTTCACCGTCGCCGCGGTTCTGGCTGGCGTGGGCGTGATCGCCTTTCTGTTTTCCTTGAGAAAAAAGCAAGGCTGAGGGAAGCGTGGCGCAGACAATCGTGTCTGCGCGGACAAACATTCATAGGCTCGCCATAGCGAATCCGTGTCGCCGCGGCCACCGGACAGGATTGCCTGCCCCACGAAAATGTGGCGGCGATCCGTTACAGACCGCCGCCGCTCCCCCTTATTGCTCCGAAGAATGAGTTATTCCTGTGTCGCGTCGTGCAGTTCTCTATGTGCGTTCATCACGTCCTGATGCGCTTTTTGGATGGCATCAAGCTTCTTCTGCTGATCAGCCGTGAGCAGCGGCCGGATTTGGGACAGCGTGTTGTCCATTACAGCTTTCATTTTCTGCATCGCCTCCTGATGGATGGCGCGGATTTGCGGCTTAGCCGCATCGAGAATTGGCTGAACCTTGGTCTGTTGATCAGAAGTCAGGTTCAATTTCTCGGTGATCCCATTGAGACCAAACTCGTGGCCGTGCCAGGGACCATGGCCACCGGGGCCGGGTTGAGCTTGCAACGCGACAAAACCGCCAAGCGCGATCGCACTGGCGGCCAGAAGTGCTAATAGATTTCGTTTCATATTTTGTTTTTTCCTTTGTTGTTTTTGCTGTGCGCTTTTTGCGCTTTTCAAAGATGATGACCGGACGCACGCAACGTCGGTTACAGATTTTCTTTCCGTCAAGAAACCTGCTTCCATATTCGCGACGGCGGTTTCGAAAACCGCTGCTCCTTGCTAAACTTGTAACCGCAACGCGCCGTTGCCGGTCATTGGTAATGGTGTGGATGCGCTCTCGATCACATGGATGATTCTGACGCAAGCGCGCTGGTTAAAGCTGCGCTTCAAAATGACGATGAGGCCGCTCGCGCGCTGGTGCGAAAGCTCTTTCCGCTGGTGGCCAAAATCGTCCGCGCGCATCGGCCGCGTCGAACGCCGGAGGAGGACCTTTGCCAAATGATTTTCATTAAAGTGTTCCAAAAATTATCGCAGTTCTCCGGGAACGTGCCGCTGGAGCACTGGGTCTCGCGTATCGCGGTCAATACTTGCCTGAACCAAATCGAGTCGGAGAAAGTGCGACCGGAAGTGTGCCACGCCGATTTGAGCGCGGAGGAACAAGCGGTGATTGAAAATCTCGCGACTTCCAGCGAGGAGCTGGCGCCGGACCAACGCTTCGCCTCGCGCCAGTTGGTAGAGCATCTTTTGGCCGCGCTGAAACCGGTCGAGCGACTCGCAATCGATTTGCTATATTTACAGGGACGAAGCGTGGACGAAATCCGCAAGATCACCGGCTGGAGCGCGGCGCTGATTAAGGTGCGCGCATTCCGAGCCCGGCAGAAAATGAAAGCTCAGTTAGCCAGAACCGAGGAAAAACCATGAAGGACCACAAAATCGATCGATTGCTGCGAGCCGCCGCGCAGGTGCGCGAAGAGGAGCCGGTCTCGATGCCGTTTGGATTCGATACCCGCGTGGTGGCGCTCTGGCACGCGGCTGCGTCGAAGGGGAACGGCGTGATACAGTTGCTCCGGCGCGTGGCAGTGTTGTCGGCGGCCGTCATTGTCATATCAACCATTGCCGCGCTTCGCGAAGCAAATCAGAACCGCGAAATCGGCGAATCTTTTACGAACGAATTCGCCATCGCGGATTCGGCGATTCAGGATGAGTTTTTGAAATGAACCGCGCGTTGCAATGGAAACTCATTGCGGGATTCATCCTGGTGTTTGTCGCCGGGGGAATCAGTGGCGCGTTCCTTGGAGGATTGTATGCCCGGCATCTTTTCTTTGAGTTTCATCGGCCCGAACAGATCGGCACGCGCATGAAGGAGAGGCTCCGCGCCGAGCTCAACCTGACGTCGGAGCAAGTCGCCAAGATTTCGCCAATCATCGATAACACAGCCCTGCAACTCAGAAATATTCGGCAAGATACGGCCCGGCGCGTGCATGAGACAATGGCCGAGGCACACCGGCAAATGGCTCTCAATCTCACAGAGGAGCAGCGCCAAAAACTTCAGCAAATCGAAGAACGCCACCGCCGCTGGCGCCACCGTCGCTTTCCGCGCGAATTCACGCCGGAATCGACTCCGGAGCCGTCACCGACTCCATAGCAGCTTCAATTGTTACGTGCGGCACCGTTGTTGTAGCCGCCTCGCGGTGTCGAGGCGTTCCCCGTTCCCAGCGCGACGCGACGTTAGAAGCGTAATCCCTTCCCGAAAAAGATTCGTTCGCGCTCGACGCTTGCGCCCCGGCTTAGAAAAAAGTCGCGCAGCTCGGGTGTATAATAATCGCGCCCGAATGTCGGATTGAGCGCGAAAAATATCCTTCCACCCGGAGCGAGATGGCGCTGCAAATCACGTAGGAACGAATCCCATTCCGCCGGCCCCCAGAGTCGTTCCCCGGGATAGTGGAGATTAAAATTGATCGAGAACGCGGTGATCCAGTCGAACTTTTGACCGAGATCGGGCAGCGGCTCGAACGCTTTGATCCTCCAAACAACGCGCCGAACATCGAAAAGATCAAGGAGCTCGGTGAACAGAGGAAACTGATCCACATCCAGGCCAAGAACGGAATGACCAAACCTTTTCAGGATGAACAAGAAGAACCCGCCTCCGCAGCCGAGATCGAGCACGCGTTTTGGCGCCGAGCGATGGAGCTTTAAATCTTGCACGCGTTCACGATTCATTTGTAACCAGCGCTCGACGTTTGCGTATTTCGCATATTCCACGGGCGAGCTGGCATAACGTTGCTGTATCTCGCGTAATCGTTGCTGATCAACACTCGCGAACAGCGGCTGCAGGGGCAGCGGAAAGATGGCCCGCTGTGTTCTACGCCACGCACGCCGGTAGGTGACCGGCTGCGCGAGCTTGCGGATTTTACGAGAAAGCTTCATTTCAAAACCACACGAGCGCGACCGGCGGGCGATTGCCGATCTTACGAAACAATGTCCATGATTTCGCGAACAAGTCCCGGGCCGCGATAAATGTAGCCCGTGTAAATCTGCAGTAGCTGCGCGCCTGCCTCGAACTTCTCGCGCGCGGATTGCGCATCGGAAATGCCGCCCGCGGCGATTACGGGAATTTTGGATTTTCTCACAATCTCGCGGACCAGTGCCGTCGATTTTTCCCGCAACGGAGCCCCGCTTAACCCGCCGGCTTGATCGCGGGAAGGCGGAATCGATGAATGCTCGAGCGTGGTGTTGGTGGCAATGATCCCTGCGACATCATTTTGCTCGCAGACGGCGATGATCTGTTCCAGTTCGATGGGCGATAGCTCCGGCGCTATTTTCACAAGCACGGGTTTTGGCGCCTGGCTGCGGGAGTTCTCATCACGAATTACGCGAATTAACTGCGCAAGCGCCGCCGGTTCCTGCAAATCACGCAAGCCGGGCGTATTTGGCGAGCTAATATTTAGCGCGATGTAATCTGCAAAGTCGCGAAGCAAACGAAAGGAGTAGAGGTAATCGTGCGTTGCGTCTTGCAGCGGCGTCGCCTTCGACTTGCCAATGTTGATCCCGACCGGAACCGCCGGCCATCGCCCGTGCTGGCGCAGCTTGTGTAATCTTTCCGCGATCACGTCCGCGCCATCGTTGTTGAATCCGAGACGATTGATCAGCGCTTGCTGCTCGGGAAAACGGAAAATGCGAGGCTTCGGGTTTCCCGGTTGCCGTTTCGCGGTCACCGTGCCGAGTTCGATGAAACCAAAACCGAGAGCCGCCCACGCAGGCAAGGCCACGCCGTTCTTGTCCAATCCGGCCGCAAGTCCGATCGGATTTGGAAAGTTAAGGCCGAAGAGCGTTTTCGGTTTCGATGGAGGTTGAAAGAATCTGAGCGCGCGCAGCGCAAGATCAAACTGCGAAGCGCCGCGAAGCAATTCGACGGTAAAACGATGAGCGGTCTCGGCATCCAGCGAAAAGAGCAGCGGCCTAACCAGCCGCTCGTACGTTCCGCGGCCGCGGTTCATTTATTAACACCCGGCTTTAGCCGGGTGCCTGCAGAAGCAGAGGGGGAAAGCCGTTTAAACGGCTTCCACTCACGTGATCCCGTGATCACCGGACTGAACTCCAGTGTTAATGAGACCTCGCGACGCTGGCGGTGTCCGCTCATTTGCCGATGCAAAACTGGCTGAAAACCGAGTCGAGAATCTGTTCCACGTCCACGACGCCAATGACTTCGCCGACCGCCCGTAATGCCTGGTCAAGATCAATCGCAACATATTCCACCGATAATCCTTCGCCCAGTGCCGTCCGCGCACGATCACACAATTCCAGCGTGCGACGGAGGCAATCGCGATGACGCATATTGATCGCGACTGCGCTTTCCGGTCTCAAGTTTTGTTGTCTGATCCGCGCGAGAATTTCCGTCTGAAGATGCGGCAGGCCTTCTCCAGTCAGGCACGAAATTCGCAACGCCTGAAAATCTTTCCAGTCACTGTCCTCGGGCAAATCGCTCTTATTCAACACAACAATCTCGTTTGGATCGCTCGTTTCTCCGTTGAAATGCGCCGGCCTGGGCGCGTTGCGATCTGCGATGTGCAGACGCAAGTCTGCGAGTTGCAGCGATTTTTCTGTGCGCGCGATTCCTTCCCTTTCCAGTTCGCTTTCTGAGGCGCGCAGACCGGCTGTGTCGAGCAACCGGATGGGAACACCATCCAGGTTGACCGTCTCCTCGATGGTATCGCGAGTCGTGCCATGGGTGTCGCTGACGATCACTCGATCGTAGCCGAGCAGCCGATTGAGCAAGCTCGATTTGCCGGCGTTAGTCGCGCCGTAAATCACCACGCGCACGCCTTCGCGCAAAACACGACCTTGATCGGCGGTGGCGAGCAGCGCGGCAATTTCTTCGCGAACAGAATCGAGCCGGGCGCACAGCATTTCGCCTTCATCGGGAGCGATGCCTTCCTCCGGGAAATCGATTGACGCGTTGATGTGCGCCAGCAGCGCGATCAATTCGTCGCGGATCTTCCTGATTTGATCGCCGAGCCTGCCTTCGAGTTGCTCAGTGGCCGATCGCAGCGCCAGATCAGTCCGGGCGCGAATCAAATCGATCACCGCCTCGGCCTGGGTAAGATCCATTTTGCCGTTGAGAAACGCGCGCTCAGTAAATTCGCCGGGTCGCGCCGCTCTCGCCCCTGCGCGCAAACAAGCTTCAAGAACCTTCGCGGAAACGAGCGTGCCACCGTGACAACTGATCTCGACCAAATCTTCGCCCGTGTAACTCGCCGGTGCGCGGTGAACTGAGACCACCGCTTGATCAATCAACTGATTTTCTGCGCTGAAAATTTTGCCCAGGTGTTGAACGTGTGACGCAAATCGCGACGGCGTTTCTTTGCCGCGAAAAATCTTGTCCGCGATTTGGACTGCATTCGCGCCTGAGACGCGGACCAACGCGATGGCACCTTCACCGGGCGGCGTCGAGATGGCGGCGATTGTGTCAGAAACAGTCATGACTCTGGCATTCCAATTGTATGGCAACCGCTCCGGTTGCCAAATGCGGCTGCGGTGGTGCTCCGCCGCTTTTTTGATTGAGATTTTTTCGCGCGCGCTATTGCCTGCGTTTCAGTTCTCTGAACGCTGCGATTAATTTCTTATTTTCATCCATGGTGCCTACCGAAATCCGAATCCATTCCGGCAAGCCATAGCCTTTGAGCGGGCGCACAATGATTTTCAGTCGCAGCAATTCTTCGAATACGGCACAGCCATCGCCCACGTTTACCATCACAAAATTCGCGGCGGCAGGGACAAAAGGCATTTGCATTTTGGCAAATTGTTCCTGCAGATACGCGCGACCTTTATCCACCACGCGCTTGGTCTCGCGCAGGTGCGCGTCGTCCTCCAGCGCCGCGAGCGCGCCCACTTGCGCGATGCTGTTCACGTTGAATGGCTGCCGCGTCTTGTGAAGCACTTGGATTATCTCCGCCCGCGCCACTGCATAGCCGATGCGCAACCCAGCAAGGCCATGAATCTTCGAAAACGTTCGTAGCACGATGATGTTTCGTCCTTCGCGAACAAATCGAAGCGTGTCCGGCGGATCATCGAGGAATTCGAAATAAGCTTCATCGAATACGAGCATGACTTCTTCCGGAACACGCGACACGAAGCGGTCGATTGCGCGCTGCGAAATCTGCGTGCCGGTGGGATTGTTGGGATTCGGGATGAAAATGAGCTGGGTTTTTGGAGTGATTCCTTCGAGCATCGCCTCCAGGTCCTGTTGGTAATCCGTGCTCGGCACCTCGACTATGCGGGCGCCGAATGAAGTGGCGATCAATTTGTAAACAATAAAGGCGTATTGCGACGCGATCACGTCGTCCTGCCGTTCGGGGTCGAGAAACGCGTGCCCGAGAAATTCGATCAGTTCGTTTGAACCGTTGCCAAGAATCACGTTCTCGCGCGCGAGATCAAGTTTCGGTGCGATTGCTGTGCACAAGTAAAAGCCGCTGCCGTCGGGATACAGATGCGCGTTCTCCAATGCAGCTCGCATCGCGTGGACCGCTTTGGGAGAAGGCCCAAGTGGATTTTCGTTGGATGCCAGCTTGATGATTGCCTCTGGCTCGGTGCCGAGTTCGCGCGCTGTTTCCTCGATCGGTTTCCCCGGCTCGTAAGGGACAATGTCGCGCAGTTGCGGATTGGCCCGGTTCCAGATTGACGCCACGCGCCAGAGATTAGATGGAAGTGAGGAACTTTCCAATTGATGCCTTTTCCAACTCTTATTCTTGCTCTTGCTCTTACTCTTGCTCATGCTGAAAAGCCTGTTGTAGGGAAAGTAACAGTACGAGCAGGAGCAGGAGCATGAGTAAGAGAATCGCATGACCGACGACGAAATTATTTACCTCGATAACAACGCAACCACACCGCTCGATCCTGCCGTGATAGAGGAAATGCTGCCGTTCCTGACAGAGTTTTACGGCAATCCTTCCAGCGGCTATGCGTTTGCCGCCAAAGCGCGAAAAGCGATCGATCTGGCGCGCGAACGGCTGGCAGCTTTGCTCGGATGCGAGCCGTCGGAAATTGTTTTTACCAGCGGCGGTACAGAATCCAATAATGCTGTGATTCATTCCGCGCTGCAAGTTGATCCGCGCGGAAAACACATCGTTACCAGCGCCGTGGAACACAGCGCGGTGTTGCGTCCCTGCCAGGACCTCGAAAAGCAAGGGTGCTTTGTGACTTTTCTAGGCGTTGACCGAGATGGCAATGTCGATCTCGCCGAATTGGAAGCTGAGATTCGCCCGGAGACCGCGCTCGTTTCGATGATGTGGGCGAACAACGAGACGGGCGTGCTGTTTCCGGTTGAGAAGATCGCTGAAATATGTCGCCGGAAAAGTGTGCTTTTTCATACCGACGCCGTGCAAGCTACCGGGAAAATCCCGATGCGCCTGCGCAATACGGCGATCAATTTTCTTTCGCTTTCCGCGCACAAATTTCATGGGCCAAAAGGCGTCGGCGCGCTTTATGTCAACAGGCGAACCCGCTTCAGTCCGTTGATCGCTGGCGGCGGCCAGGAAAATGGTCGCAGGGGTGGAACGGAAAACGTGGCGTCGATTGTCGGCCTTGGGAAAGCAGCCGAACTCGCCGCGAAATATCTCGCAGACGGGAAATGCAGC
>Ga0066710_100006741_pt1 | contig 10812 bp, 12 predicted proteins | sample GraSoiAngelo_159_FD_79666 | JGI IMG/M metagenome (GOLD analysis project Ga0066710, IMG submission 79666) | Grasslands soil microbial communities from the Angelo Coastal Reserve, California, USA - 14_1009_16_40cm | ecosystem: Environmental > Terrestrial > Soil > Grasslands | place: USA...
TCCAAGAGCTTCAGAAATCTTGGTGACCTCTTTGCCTCCACCATGTACTAGTATTACTTTTTCTTGTTCGGACACTTTCTTGAGATCAGATATTGTGGAAGGATGAAGACCATCTACTACACTCCCTCCTATCTTGATTGTTATCATTTTTTCACACTGGAGTGAGGGGAGAATACGCTATGCCATCCATCTCATTAAATCCTGCCATTACATTCATGTTTTGTATGGCAGAACCTGCTGCACCTTTCATAAGATTGTCTGATGCAGAGAGTGCAATTAATCTATGATTGTCCTCATCTATATCAAATCCAATATCGCAGAAGTTGGATCCTACGACAAACTTTGGATCAGGGAATTTATAGAATCCTTTCTTGTCACGAATCAGTCTGATGAATTTTTCATTTTGGTACTGTTCACGATAGATTTTCCATATATCCATTTCACTTACCTCCTGAATAAGGAAAGTGTGATTTGTACACAAGATTCCCCTCACAACATCCACCGCATGAGGACTCATTGATATCTTGATTTTCTTTCCTGCCACTTGGCTTAGCTCCTGTTCAATTTCTCCAGTGTGTCTATGCTTGGCGGGTTTGTACGGTCTTATGACTCCAGACCTCATGGCATGGTGAGTTCCTGCCTCAGAACCTGCCCCCGCTCCTGATGAACCGATCTTTGAATCTACTACAATGTGTTCAGAATCAATAATGTCCCTTTTTACTAGCGGATATAATGCAAGAATTGATGTTACTGCCATACATCCGGGACATGAAACTAGCTGAGCCTTTTTGATTTCCTCTCTGTGTATTTCTGGAATGCCAAAGACTGACTTTGAGAGCAGCTCGGGATACGGATGCTGCCATCCATACCACTTGTCATAATCAGGTGCGTTGTGCAACCTATAATCTGCACTCAAGTCTATTACCTTCATACCACGATCGTAAAATGCTTTTACAATATCCACAGCAGTTCCATGTGGTACCGCTGTAAACACTAGATCGCATTTGTCTGATAACTTGTCATAATCAAGCTCGGAAAATGTCAGATCAGTGAATCCTTTCAAGGCAGGTTGAATCCTCGAAATGTATTCTCCAACATACTGCCTTGAAGTAACCATTGCTATTTCGACTTTGGGATGACTAACAAGTAGTCTTAGAATTTCTCCACCGACATACCCTGATGCTCCAACTACTCCGATTTTCATTGATACACTCCTAGCATAACACAGCATAATTTATCTTATAGCTGAAGTAACTGCATATTCGATCATTTCTTTTGGAATGTTTCGTTTTGCAACCTTTGCCAGCCCCTTGAATTCTACGGTATTGTTTATTTCGTGAACTACGAGCCCATGCTTTTCATCTTCCATGATGTCAATACCCAGGATTCCACCACCGACAGCTTGGGATGCCTTGATGCAAAGATCCTCAAGTTCTTTGGTGATTTCGCAGGAGATTGGTTCTGCGCCAAGAGCGATGTTTGTCTTAAAACCACGCGAAGTTCGATACATGGCTGCAATTACATTACCTCCAACTGCTATCGCTCGAATATCCCTCGGGGGTCTTTTCACCATTTCCTGCAAATAGTATATCCTATCGAGAGGGCCATCGCTTAATTCTCTTACTTCGACTATTGCGTCAGCAGTATCTCTATCCTTTAACGGCATGACGCCTCTACCCCAACTTCCTATGATGGGTTTGATAACCAACGGGTATCCCTCTTTATCTAATATCTCCAATGCCGCCTCCGAAGAAAATGCAAAGTAGGTCTTTGGAGTAGGTACATTGTGCTTTTTTAACAAAAGAGATGTTAGCATCTTGTTTCCGCAATTATTGGCAACTTCAAACTTGTTGACTACGGGTACATCTAGGAATTCTAGACATGCAGTGAAATGAAGGCCGCGAAAATAACTAACACATCTTTCAATTACTACATCCCCAAAGTCAAAATTATTTTTCTTGCTTTCAGTGCTGATTTGGGTTATTTTTGCATCAATCATCTTCGTATCGTGTCCTAGCTCGATTGCTTTCTCTTCGAGCATTTTCTCCTCTACTCTTACTCTATCGAACACGATGCAAACCTTCGGCATCTATTCTCCCCAATCTTCGCCTACTTTTTCAGCATGTTTTAATTCGCATACGCTACCGTTTTTGGAAGCAATCTCAAAATCTGACCCACAATCAGGGCAGGAGATTATTTCTCCAACACTTGCGTCGTCTGGAATTTTTATTTTGGCGTCACATTCTGGACAATTCATTCTTTGATCTTTCACCTCTTTTTTAGTAATTTATTAGCTTCTGTTGATTGAAGTCCCCATAATTCAACAAATCCCTTTGCAAGAGTTTGGTCAAAAGTGGAACCAGAGCCGTATGTTGCCAAGTCATGACTATACAGGGAATAATCGGATTTTCTCCCAACAACTCGAAGACTTCCTTTGAACATTTTCAGTTTTACAGTTCCGCTAACTCTCTTTTGTGTCGCATTGATAAACATATCTAAATCTGATTTCAGAGGATCTTGCCAAAGCCCAGAATAAGCTAACCAAGCCCATTCTGAATCGACGATGGCTTTGAATTTCAATTCATGTTTTGTTAGAACCATTTTTTCCAGATCGGTATGTGCTTCAATGAGACAAGTAGCAGCCGGCGTTTCATAGACTTCCCGTGATTTTATCCCTATTACCCTATCTTCGATGTGATCTACTATGCCTATACCACAGTTTCCGGCCTTTTTGTTGATGTATCCAATAAGTTCTATTGGTTTGAGATTCTTACCATCAGCTGATATTGGTACTCCTTCCTTAAACTTGACTTCTAAATACTGCGGTTTTTCAGGTAAATCCTTTGTTTTTACCCAGATGAACGCATCTTGTGGAGGTTCTGCGTATGCATTTTCCAAGTCCCCTCCTTCTATTGCCCTTCCCCACAAGTTTTGATCGACGCTAAATCTTTTTGCTGTGGTATCAATTTCTATTCCATGTTTTTTTGCAAATTTTAATTCGATATCACGCGTAAGATTGAGATCTCGGATTGGAGCAATAATTGGAAGGCCTGAACTAGATCGCATTGTGACATCAAACCTGACTTGATCGTTTCCTTTTCCGGTACATCCATGAGCCAGCGCCTTCGCATTTTCCTTTTTTGCTATTTCTACAACTTTTTGTGCAATAAGTGGCCTAGCTAGCGCAGTTGCAAGACAGTATTTCTTTTGATACAGAGCATTTGCCTTGATGGATGGGAAGATGAAATCTCTTACGAATTCTTCTCTAGCATCTAAATTATAATGCCTTACGACTCCAAGTCTCTTTGCTTTTGTAGCAACCTTTTTTTTATCATCGCCTTGGCCAACATCTATTGTTACTGTGATGACATCGAGGTTGTGTTTTTCTTGAAGATATTTCACAACTACTGATGTATCTAACCCACCAGAGAAAGCCAAGACCGCTTTTCCTTTCATTGAGGGTTTCTGTGATCAGAATTTCGCATTTATCTTTTATGATCTGATATTTTCTGCCATTTTGTTTTAGTATAAAATTGGGAAAATTATTTTTCAAAAGATGAGATAAAACGAATTAGTCCAAGCTAAAATTCGATCACTATTTAACCGCATTATTATAACGCTGTTATATGAAATTAATTCTAGACCTGGGTAGCTGCAAAGTGCTTGGTGAAGTGAAAATAGGGGAGAGATCGTGACAAAACTTCAGGCAAGAAACGTCATTAAACACTTTGATCATAATGGAAATTCTGTTGTAGCATTAAACGGAATCAACCTCAACGTTGAAGAAGGTGATTTCGTATGCATTGTAGGTCCTTCAGGATGTGGAAAATCTACTTTTTTGAATATTGTAGCTGGACTTGAAAAACCAGATTCCGGTGAAATTCTTCTCAATGGAAAACCCATCTCCAGTCCGGGACCTGATAGGACATTAGTTTTTCAGGAAGGCGCACTATTTCCTTGGCTTAAAGTAATTGATAACGTTGAATTTGGACTCAAAATGGCTGGAATCCCAAAAAACGAACGAAGTGAGATCTCCAAAAGATATCTGGATATGATGCAGCTAACCAAGTTTGCTGACTCTTATACGTATCAGCTTTCAACTGGAATGAAGCAAAGAGTCGCTATAGCAAGAGCTCTTGCCATGGATCCGGAAATTCTTCTGATGGATGAACCATTTGCCGCGCTTGATTCTCAGACAAGAGATCTGTTATTGGTAGAGTTGCAATTGATATGGGAAAGAACTAGAAAGACAATCATATTTGTGACACATAATATTTCCGAATCTGTAATTCTTGGAAACAGAGTTGTAGTATTCAAAAACAGACCTTCCAAAATAAAAAAGGAAATAGTGATTGATTACAGGCGACCAAGACTTGCAGAGGACGAAAATCTTCAGAAATATTATCATCAAATTCTTGATGAGCTAAAAAGTGAAGTAATTGCAAGAGCAAAAGATGAAAATCAATGACTGAATCCCTGACCACAACACAAAAAACACATCACAGAAATCTTGATGATGCTGCCAATGCTGTCTTGCTTTTGGCAGTATTCATCGGCATATGGCAATTAGTGTTTATGCTTGGCATATGGCCTAAAGTTTCTCTGCCGTCACCTGCAATGGTTACAGAGTCTTTTTCCAGAATTGTATGGAATCATTCTCTTCCAGTGAGCATAGGGGTAACTCTAGCCAGACTTGTTGGCGCATTTGCTATTTCTATGGCTCTTGGTATGCTTATTGGGCTTGGCATGATTAGGTTCAAAGGATTCGGGAAAACACTGAATTCATTTTCTGCGGGACTTTTATCTTTTCCAAGTATTGCTTGGGTACCTTTTTCCATTCTCTTAATTGGATTTAATGAATTTGGTATAATGTTTGTAGTTATAATGAGCTCGATTTTTTCAATAATGATTTCAACCTACAGTAGTATTAGAAACATACCTCCACTCTATCTTGATGCTGCAAAGAACATGGGTGCAAAAGGTTTCGCACTTTTTAGACATGTTACAATTCCAGCCGCCACACCTTCTCTGATAATTGGTTTAAGGCAAGCATGGTCGTTTGCATGGCACGCGATAATAGGAGCAGAAATACTTATGTCAATTTTAGGTCTGGGACACATCCTGTCTGTTGGAAGAGAATTTCTTGACATGAGTCAAGTAATTGCCAGTATGATTACTATTTTTGCAATCGGTTTGTTAGTTGACCGACTAATATTGTATAAAGTGGAAGAGAGGGTACGAAGGAAATGGGGATTGGATTTTCATCGTTAACAGGGTGATGAAAGATTGAAACCACACTCAAAATTTGGAATTGCCGGAGCAATTATTGCAGTTGTAATTGCGTTATCATTAACATCACAGTCTGGAATTCAACAATCACATCCAGTAGAAAGCTCTTCTGATACTTTGAGAATAGGTTATTTTCCAAACATAAATCACGCTCAAGCAGTTATTGGTCTGGGAAATGGAGATTTTCAAAAAGCACTTGGAGACGTTAAGATAGAGACTCAAGTCTTCAATGCAGGGCCCTCAGCAATTGAAGCGCTCTTTGCAAACAGAATTGATGTTACATACGTAGGCCCAAATCCGACAATTAATGGCTATATAAAATCTGAAGGTCAAGACCTTAGAATTATCGCGGGAGCTTCAAGCGGTGGAGCAGTGTTTATAATTCGAAACGATTCAGGAATATCGACAACACAGGACTTTGCTGGTAAAAAGTTTGCCTCACCTCAGCTTGGTAACACTCAGGATGTTGCTCTGAGGGCTTATCTGCTAAAAAATGGATACAAAACTTCTGAGAATGGCGGTAACGTTCAGGTAATACCTGCCAAGAATGCCGATATAGTCACTATGATGGTCAAAAAAGACATAGAGGGAGCCTGGGTGCCAGAACCATGGGGAGCAAAACTTGTCAAAGAAGCAAACGGAAAAATCTTTGTTGATGAAAGAGATCTGTGGCCAGATGGTAAGTTTGTAACTACCCTAATTGCAGTAAGATCCGACTACTTGCAGAGTCATCCAGTTATAATTAAGAAATTCCTTGAAGCACATGTGGATGAAACTATTTGGATTAATAATAACAGCGAAGATGCGATCAAGATTTTCAATGAACAGAATGAAAAATTGACAGGCAAGAAAATTCCAGTAGACGAACTCAAAGAAGCATTTTCACGAATGGAGATAACATACGATCCTGTGAAAAGCTCACTCTACAAATCTGCTGATGATGCTTACAACCTAGGGTTCTTGGGAGATAAGAAACCTGATCTAAGCAACATCTTTGACTTGAAACTACTTGACGAAGTTTTACAAGAAAAAAATCTAGCTAAAATTCCCTAATCTGTTTTCCTTTTCCAAATGACTATGCTGATTACAGCCGCGGCAACTGGTATTATTATTAGAAAATAATTTCTGTAATTGCCCACAGGAAGTAATGGATACTGTTCAAAACCACCGATGGAGACATAAGAAGTAGATTTGGGAGCCAGATTGAAGGCTACGTGCCAATTACCGTCGGGGTCTTTGCTTTGTAGGAAATCGATCGGAGCTCCGTTTGAGGCTACCGAGAACTTTTGATCTTGAGATTCTTGTGGAAACATAAAGTTTACAAATTCAGTATCGGGGAACGGATTCCTCGCTGTGAGGGTAATCGTTTCTTGTAGATTATCAAATTTTGCGTCAGTAACGTAACCTGAAGACAAATAAGTGAAATGGTATTTGTTGCCATCTCTTTCTATGGCAACGGTTTGGGTAGGATCTTCGCCTAGTGCAAAACAGCTGTAATAACTCACTTTAGAGGCAAGAGTGGCGTCTGGATATATTGAAAAGGCAAGTTTTTTGCCAGGTTCCATTTTCTCAATGGTCTCAACACTCTTACCAACATCGAGGAACTTGGCATCTTTACCATAGATTACGGCATATACTTTAACACCGAATACGGGAACAGTGCCATTATTGAAAATAAAACCAGTGGTATGCCCATCTGTATGTTTCACAAGGGCCCTGTCATAGATTACATCGACATTCATCGCATCGTGATCTGCAGGAACAAAAGCGACTTCCGGTTTTTCAAGAATTGCGCTTTTATCTTGGATGGCAGCTAGTTCAATTTTGAACGGAATATCTTTTGACGGATTCACGATTGAAAGAGTATAGGACTCGGATACGGTTCTATTATCATCTTTAACATTAATGACAATTGTAGGAACTATCGCTTTATCTTCGGTATTCTTTACAGCACCTATGACAGTATACACACCGTTTGAATCGTAATAGGCATCAAATTCATTATTTGGAATCCATACATCTGCATTTGCTGGATGGAATGAAAATAACGCTAATGCACACAAAATGATAAGAATCGGTATTACTCGCAAGAAATCCATCTGATAACAATGAAATTAGCTATAATCTCCAATTTTAAGCTAGGCACTCATTGCCATTCTTGCCATCTTGGTGCCTTCAACCATAGCTTTTAATTTTTCAAAGGCAACACTTCTAGTTCTGGTTCTAAGACCACAATCTGGATTTACATATATTTTTGAGGGATCTCCTAACGCCTTTGCAGAATAGATTATCCTATCACGAACAAGTCGTGGGGGTTCAATTCTGTCGTTGTGAACATCGGTTACGCCTATACCTATCTCACCTTTGAATCCATATTCTTTGAACAACTTTAGAACATGGTATCCTTTTCTTTCTCTATCGCTAACACCCAAGTTCCACGAGTCGCGGTTGGCAAATTCAAGAGTGTATTGCTTCGCCTTTATTTCTGGCATTTGTGGTGCTAATACGGAGTAGTCATTTCCTGAAAAGCAGGCGTGAATAACAAATTTCGCATTAATTCCTTTTACTGACTCATTTACAGACTCACGAAAAATATCCATCTCAGCAGGATGTGTTGTGGCGGCAGGCTCATCAATCTGAATCAGTCTTGCTCCAGCTTTTACCAAGTCTTTTATCAGTGGTCTGACAACTTTTTTTGCTAAAGCAATCACAAAATCTGACTTTGATTTGTAGAATTCGTCAAATGACCAATCAGCTAGTGTATAAGCTCCTGTAACAGGAACTTTAATTCTATGTTTTGAGTTTTCTTTGATGAATTTGAATTCAGTCGCATGAAAGTTGCTTTGGTATGCCACATCACGTATTACTCTGGCTTTTCTGTAGTATTTGTTATCCCATGATCGTACCCTACCAGCAAACTCAAAACCTTTGATGTGGCGTACTGGCTCTTCATACATTTCGACTCTTCTTACTTCTCCGTCGTAAATAATGTCAAGACCAATGTCTTCAAGCGTTCTTATATTGAGCAGAGCTGCGTCATTTCTCGCTTTTGCTTTATCCTCATGGGAAATACCGGGGTCTTTTACTATGTTCAAAAGCCAGGATGGTTTTTTTAGACTTCCTATCTCTTGAGTAGGAAAATACTTATGCAATTTTGACCCCTCTTGCTATCTGGCCCAATCTGAATATCTTTTTTACTGCAAAATATTTTGGCAAGTACTGCAAATCAAAATTAGTTGTTACATAAATTTCATTAGGTCTTGTTTGCAAAAACATATCATTTAATTGTGCGATTGCTTCATCACTGTCTTCAAGTTTGGTGTTGTACGAATCGATTATGCCAACAGCAAGAAGTTTCCCAGAAAAACTATGCCTTTTAATCGATGATATGGGAGTAGATGTAGCATCTAACCCAAGTCCTGATATCGGTAAGTCCAAAAGACTTTCAAGTTTTTTTGAAATGTCTCCAAAATACAGATGAAGAATGGTCTTGGCCTTGAGTCCCTTAGTAATGATCTCTAGTCCCTTCTTTACAACCTCAAAATTTACTTTTGGGTTATACGCAATGGAAGGACCGAGAAGCTGAATTAAATCAAAACCAGATTTTGCCAACGTATCAGCTTCTTTTCTTAACATCTTTGCTAATGATATTATGAAATCCTCTCTCGTTTTATATTTGGAACTTGTATGCGATTCCGCAAACGTATAAGGTTCTACCATGCAAACGGATCTATTAGCGGGCAGTAGTGAAATATTCAAATTTGATTTTATTATATTTCCAGCATCTTTGAAGGAATCACCAAACGAAATTTTCCTGTAAAACATGTTTGTTTCATATACTCGGTTTAGGGCTTCGAGATTTGCTGATTTTAACTTGGAGAATGGTCTGTAAATATCGTCCCAATCTACTAGTGGATCGCAAATATACCCTAGACCTGCCTTTTTTTGCAACGTAACGTATTCTTTTTTTTCCTTCAAATACAATGATGAAAGATTCTTTACATTTTTTCGTGTAGCTTCGATGAGGTCTTCTGACCTAGGATAAATTCCAACAGTGTAGGAGGATATCAATTAATTCCCCTTAGAAGTTCTATCGCTCCTTTAAAATCATTTGGCGAACTTATCAAAACGTTGCCAGCTATTTTATTTATCTCTTTTACAAACCCTATCATGTCTTTACTATAACTTGACCAGTCAAGTTTCAGCATTTGGGCAGACTCTAAATTGCGTTTAGACGCCAACAACACACAAGGTATTATCTTGAATCCTTGTGGTTTTAACTTGTCTGTGATTCTTGTTACCTGATCAACAGAACTTATCACTTGAGTTACAAAGCCTTTTGGTTGTGATTCTATCTTTTTATGCATCTTTTCAAAATTAGGATTACTGGGAATTGAAAGATAGAGATCTATTCTTTTTCCAAAACCTTGTTCGTTAAATTGCTTAACGACTTCACTTGGCACCAGCCTAGAATCTTTTGGTCCTGCAGGAGGGGTATCACCCTTTACGATAAGAACCCCATTCAAATTAAGCAATATAGCATCACAAACGGTCTGAGCAATCGAGATAAAGTTTCGGTCCCTTACTCTTACACTTGCAGATATTCTGATTTTATTATTGGAATTTCTAATAAAAAATCCAGCAGTAATAGGAGAAATTCTTGGTATTCCAAGAACAGAGTCTGTTACATGAATACTATTACATACTTGTCCTATCTCTGAGGCTTTGGTTCTCAGCTTATTCACAGATTTTTCCAATTCCTCGTGCGAGAGAACAGTATTTTGCATGACCTTTGGAGGATTTAGTTCGTAAGTTATAGTCATAAGGGACTGTGACGGTTTACCCGATTATAACGCTATGGGCACCGAAATTCAGAAATTAAATCCAAAGTCAAGGATTTCGTAGATAGAATAAATTCGATCATAAAAGACAATAACAAACTGGTGGATTGATATCATGTTGGACATTCAAAAGATTCGAGATGCTCTGACAAGCTCCATTATGCCAGAACCTCGAAATGACATAAAAGGAAGACTTGCTGCTGTACTGATAATGGTCTATGGAGCTAGGCCCATGATAATAATGACCGAGAGGCCAAATACCATGAACCATCATGCAGGTGAGATTTCGTTTCCAGGGGGTACTTGGAAGCAAGATGACAAGGACCTATTGGACACCGCTATTCGGGAGACAAAAGAAGAATTAGGAATAGAAATTTCAAGACACGATGTAATAGGACAACTCAAGCCAGTTGCTACTTTAAATTCAGGTTTTACAATTACCCCGTTCACCATATTCTTAGACGATACTCCCTCCTTGGTGCCAAATTCAGAGATTGCATCCATACTGAGAATACCGTTACTGGATCTGTTAAAGACCATCGAGAATGATAGTGATCCTACTCACAAATCAATTCATGAGATGTATACATTCAAATTTCAAAACCACTTGATTTGGGGAGCTTCTGCACGAATGCTAAGACAAATACTTGCCAAGTTATCAGCTGCAGGATTGGTTTAAGGA
>Ga0066710_100006742_pt1 | contig 10811 bp, 13 predicted proteins | sample GraSoiAngelo_159_FD_79666 | JGI IMG/M metagenome (GOLD analysis project Ga0066710, IMG submission 79666) | Grasslands soil microbial communities from the Angelo Coastal Reserve, California, USA - 14_1009_16_40cm | ecosystem: Environmental > Terrestrial > Soil > Grasslands | place: USA...
CGCGCGACGAGGCGAGCGGTGAAATGGTCGGGGTCGTGCGAGCCGAGGCGTGCCGCGCGACGAGGCGAGCGGTGAAATGGTCGGGGTCGTGCGAGCCGAGGCGTGCCGCGCGACGAGGCGAGCCTACGAGTTCGAGATCGTGGTAGCCGCGAAACTCCTGCGCGGCTACGGCTTCACCGTGGCCGGTATCGCCATCGGCGTGGCTGGCCTCACCGCCCTCGGCGGGATGAGCGAGCGCATCGTCCGGTTCATCGAGGGCGGCGATCGCTTCGTGCTCGGCCAGATCTCGGTGGCCGGCCGCGGACTCGGCATGGGCGCGGGCTTCACGGCCGGAGGCCTCCTGCCGGCGGCGGCAGTCCGATCCATCGGTGAAGTTCCCGGCGTGGCCGGCGTGCAAGCGCAGGTCATGCTGCCGCTCAATCCGACGACGTCCCAGTTCATGACGCTCACCCAGGAGCTGGTCCTCGGTCTCGATCTCTCGGTGCCGATGCCGAACCGCCAGTACCCGACGCTTCCCGTGCGCGCCGGCCGGTTTCTGAACGCGGGCGATCGCCGGGTGGCCGTCGTGGGCGCCGCGTTTGCGGCGTCGCGCGGTCTCACGGTGGGCGGGCGTTTGATGCTGGACGGCGAGACCTACGAGATCGTCGGCGTGCTCGAGCGCACGCTGACCGCGCCCGATCGATTCGTCATCGTTCCCATCGCGGATGCCCGGACTCAGTGGGTGGCGAAGGACCCGATGCTCAGGACGCTGCTGGCGTCCGGCGCGGTGCCGATGCGCGCCGACGATCTCAACACCGGGGCGGCCGTCGGGTGGCGCGAGGGCGAGGACCCCGATACGGTGGCCCGACGGATCGCCGAGCGGGTGCCCGGGGTCAACGTCCAGATTCCGAGCGAGCTGTCGCGGCTGCTTCGCTCGTCGACAGCATTTTTCTCCGCGCTGCTCGCCGGCATCGCGGCGCTGGGCCTCGTCATCGGCGGGTTGTCGGTGGCGAACACGATCGCCGCCGCGGTGTTCGAGCGGCTGCGTGACTTCGGCGTCAAGCGCGCGCTGGGCGCGACCGACGCCCAGCTCGGACGCGAGGTGCTCACCGAGTCGCTGGCCGTCACGCTGTCGGGCGGCGTGGGCGGCATCGTGGTCGCGGTTGCGCTGGGGGCGGCGATCGACACGTGGATCAGCCGCGGCCAGCAGCTCTTTCTCTTCTCCGGACGCCTCGTGGCGGGAGCCTTGATCTTCTCGGGCGCGCTCGGGGCCGTCGCGGCGCTCTACGCCACGCTGCGCGTCGTGCGACTGTCACCGGCGGAGGCCATCCGCCGGGGCGCGTGACCGATGCTGCGCGCGCGCGGCCTCGTCAAGACGTACCGGGCGCCCGCCGGAGCCCAACTCCGCGTCCTCGACGCCGTGGACGTGGACGTCAAGGATGGGGACCTCGTCGTCGTCGCGGGTGCGTCGGGCTCCGGCAAGAGTACGCTGCTCAACTTGCTCGGCCTGCTCGAGGACGCCGACAGCGGGGAGATCTGGTTCGATGCCGAGCGCGTGAGCGGGTTGGGGCGCTCGGCGGGCAGCCGGGCTCGCGGCCGCTTCGTCGGCTTCGTCTTCCAGTCGTTCCTGCTGTTGCCGTCATTGACGGCGCTCGACAACGTCGTGCTCGCCGCTCGGTACGTCGGCCGGAGCCCGGCGGACACACGGCGTCGTGCGCTCGGTCTGCTCGAGGAGTTCGGCGTGCTGGAACGGCGGGACCACTATCCGCCGCAGCTCTCCGGCGGCGAGCAGCAGCGGGTGGCCTTCTGTCGCGCGGTGCTCAACGACCCGCCGCTGCTCCTGGCCGACGAGCCGACCGGCAACCTCGACGACGCCAATGCCCGCGTCATCGCCGATGCCCTCCGGCAACGGGCGAGCACCGGACGGGCCGTCGTGGTGGTGACCCACCGGCCGGAGGCGTTCGCTCCAGCAACAGCGACGTTCAGGATCGACAATGGTAGGCTCGAAGCATGCGCCTGACGACGATCGCGATGCTGCTGACGGTGATGCTGGTGCCGGTGACGTGTGCGCTCGCCGCCGATTCCGTGCAGTCGACCTATCCCGCCGATTTCGATCGCGTGTGGGCCGCCACCGAGAAGGCGCTCGGTGCCGAGGGTTGGGGGATCGATCACGCCGCCCGGCCGCTCGGGCTGTTCGTGACGAAGTCGCAGCGCCTGGCCGGCAGCGACATCGGCGTCCTGAGCAAAAACCAGCGGCTGCGGCTCCGACTGACCCTGACGCCCGACGGCAAGGCTCGCACTCAGGTGCGCGTCGAGCGCGAGGTGTTTCGACGGGAGCGCGTGCTCTGGACCGACCGCGATGAGCGCGTGCCGATCGCCGACGGCCTCGCCGATCGGGCAGTGGAAGAGCGGGTGCTGGCCGCCATCGCGCGGCAGCTCTGATCCTCTCGCCCTCATCAGCTCGCTTCGCGTGACGCCGGGGCGCCGGTGAGGACGTCGGTGACCGTCGTCAGTCGGTAGCCGGCCCCGAAGAGACCGTCGAGCATCGCAGGGAGCGCGGCGACGAGGCGCGCAGGAGCGCCGGCGACGCCCTCGGCGTCGTGAAGATCGACGATGGCACCCGGGCGCGCCCGCGTCACGACGTATCTCGCTTGCGTCTCCGCGCTCCGCGCCCGCCGGCCCTCTGGTTGAAGCGACCAGAAGATGCAGCGCTCGCCGGTCTGTTTGAGCGCCCTCCACATGGCCGCGTTGACCATGCCCCACGGCGGCCGGAAGTGACGAGGCGCGACGCCGGTCTGCTCCCCGATCGTGTCGTGGCAGCGCGCGATCTCTTCGTGCGTGAGGCGGGGACCACACGCCCAGAGTCTCGGGTGAGACCACGTGTGATTGGCGACCTCGTGGCCGGCGTCGGCGATCGCGCGTGTCACCTCCGGCGCCGCCTTCGCTCGCCGGCCGATGACGAAGAACGTTGCGTGCGCGCCGCGGGCGGCGAGGATGTCGAGGACACGCGGTGTCCAGATCGGGTCGGGCCCGTCGTCGAAGGTGAGCGCGATCGCGTCGCAATTGGCGGGGCCGCTGCACGTCCTCGTGAGGAGATGCGGCAGCCACGCGTAAGCCGCCCAGGCGCTCGCGACGCCGAGCCCGACGCGCGCCACGCCGCTGACGATGCTCACCGAGCCCGCACGGATTGCTCGAGCACCAGACCGACGATCCGCCGGCTGGCGTCCGGACGTCGGAGCGCGCGCATGCGCTCGCGCAGCCGCTCGCGAAGGGCAGGATCGCCGAGCGCACGCTCCACCGTCCGCGCCAGCTCGCGTCGCGAGCGCGCGATGAGCGCGACACCGTGCTTCGAGGCGAAGCGCTCATTGCGGCGCTCCTGACCGGGGAGCGAAGCGAACGCGACGAGCGGCAGTTCGGCGGCCAGCGCTTCCGCCAGCGTCATGCCGCCGGCCTTGGTGACGAGCAGGTCGGCCGCCGCCATGAGCCCGCGGATGTCCTTCACGTAGCCGAGCGTGCGGATCGACGTCCCTCGCGCGCGCCGGCGAACCTCGGCGCCGACACGCTCGTCCTCGCCGGCGACGATGACGCCTTCGAACGGCGTGCTCACGCGGGCCAGGGCCGACGCGACGTCGGGCAACCGCCCGAAGGTCCCTTGCGCACCGGCCATGACCAGCACGACCGGAACACGCGTGGACAACCCGAGGGCCACGCGCGCGGCGACGGGATCCACTGGATCCTCGAACTCCGGCCGCACGGGCACGCCGGTGACGACGATGCGCTCGGGCGCGGTGCCGCGGGCGACGAGCTGATCCTTCACCTCGTGGGCGGCCACGCAGTAACGGTCGATCGGTCGCGCCATCCACTGGCGATGAGCGACGAAGTCGGTGACGACCGTGGTGTGAGGCGGGAGGCGATGACCCTCGGCCGCGAGTGTGGCCATGGCGATGGCCGGCGTCGCGTGAACGGTGACGACGGCGTCCGGGCGCAGCGTGTCGAGCAAGCGACGCAGGCGCGACGCGCCGAGACGGGGCACACCGAAGGCGAGCGGCGAATCGGGAGCGAGGCGATCACCCAGCGCGTACCCGGCGCCCCAGGCGTGAGGCGCCCGGCGAAGCACCCAGTGGTAGAGCGTGCGGCTCAGCCGGTCGAACGTCGGATGGACGAGCTCGCGGAAGTGATCGACGACGGTGACGACGGCGCCGGCCTGCTCGAACGCGGCGGTGAGGCTTCGCGCGGCGGCGTTGTGGCCGGAGCCGTAGCTGGCGGTCAGGATCAGGACCCTGGCCATCGCTGCTAGACTGTCAGCGTGAAAACCCAGGCCGTGGTTCGCGTCGCCATCTGGTTGGCCACCGCCGTCTGCGTGGCGATGCTCTTCGCTCCGCTGGTGCAGGCACTCATGGTACGGCTGAGCACGATGCCGGACACGTTCGGGATGCGATAGGCGTCGCTGCGCCTCATCTCACCGATCGGCGAGGACGTCGGAGTGCTCCTCGGCGAAGACGTGAGCGAACAGGTTGGCGATCCACTGCTTGCCTTCCTGCGTGACGCGCAGGTACCGCAGGGCCTGGCCGATGTACGGCGTCACCATCTTCCAGAAGAACCGGGGATAGGCCCGGCGCAGGTCGTCGGCATTCTTGTAGCCGAAGCGGACGTTGGCGCCGGTCTCCTCGAACTCTCGCCAGAGGGCCCCGACCTTCCTCAGGTAGTTGATGTCGGCGAGCTGCCCGATCAAGTCCGAGGCGCGGAGCAGGCCCGGATAGGAGTTCGTGTCGGAGTACTCCTCGCCCTCGGGCACGGGAAACCGCGTGTGCTCGATGTTGGCGATGATGACGTCGGCATCGAGCGTCGCCACCTTGCCGAACCGTTCGCGCACGAAGAGTTCGCCGCGGAGGACGTGGGCGGGCGTCATCGCCGCGTCCGTGGAGCCCGGCGGCACCGTCACGGTGTCCCCGGCCGCGTTGATCACGAAGCGCCCGTCGCGATCGCCGCGGCAGACGCCGCGCACGTAGCCGATGTCGTGGCACAGCAGCGAGATGACGAAATGGAGCCAGTCGCGCGGCGTCACGCCGCCCTCGCTGATGTGCTTGCCGCGCAGGATCTCCTGGCCGACGTCGGTGACGAGGATCGTGTGGTGGACGTCGTGGTACGGGGCGTCGCTGTTGGCGATGTTCTCGAGGGCGATCCGCGCGCAGAAGCCGATGATGCTGGCGTACTCGGGCTCGAGCAGGCCGTAGGTCTTCGTGTAGTTCTGCATCACCCGGTCGACGAACGTGTCGATGACCACCTGCGTGCTGTTGAACATGGCTCCCTCGGCGCCACGCGGCGAGCCCGCATGATACAGGAATCCGCGTTGGGCGCGACACTCGGGCAGGGCGACCGCTCTCGCCGCGAACCGCGCTTTCGAGGGATCCTCACCGACGTCGTGGCCGTTCTCCAGCCAGGCCGAACATCTGCCGCTCGATGCTGTACCGGATGAGCCCAGCCGTATTGCGAACGCCGAGTTTGCTCTTGAGGCGCTCGCGGTGCGTCTCGACGGTGCGAGCACTGATGCCAAGTCGCCTGGAGACCACACTGCTGCTCAGCCCCTGGGCGACGAGGTGGAGCACCTCTCGCTCGCGCGTACTGAGTGCCTGGTACGTGTCCGGCACGCCGCGTTCCGCTCGCTCCAGCCAGTAGCGAAGGGGACGTCGCGACAGGGGCGAGCCGACGTACTTTTTCCCCTCGCGGACGGCGTCGATGGCTTCCGGCAGCTCGTGTGGACGGCTGGCCTCCGTCACGTACGCCGACGCGCCGTTGCGGAAGCACTCGACGACGTGCACTTCGCTCGCCGAGCGGGAGATCACGACCACCGGGGTCCCCGGGACCTGCTCGCGCATCGCCCGCGCGACATCGGCGCCATTGAGCGGTGACATGTCGAAGTCGACGAGCAGCACGTCGGGCCGAACCTGCGACACCAGCTTCACGAGCTTCAGGGACTCCGCCGTCTCGGCGACGACGCGATATCGTTCCTGAAGCTCCAGGAAGCAGCGCAGCGCGTGGCGAACCAGGTGCTGATGGTCGGCCAGCACGATGCGAATGCGACCCTCTTTGGCGCTTCTCAGTCCGCACCCCCCGGTGTCGGCACAGGACGGTATCGGCGAGCGCCGCGCGTGTCCATCCGAAGATCTACGGAGGCAACAACGGTGCCAGCGCGTAACAACGGTCCCAGCGCGCCGAGACATCGCTGGTAGGCAAAATCTTTCTTCTTGTGTCCCGACGAGTATTCAGTAAATATACGGACCCCTCACAAGGTGATCCTGAGCCGATGCCGAGCGGTACGCTTCCCGGTGCAAGGCTGCATGGCATCCATGTCTTGATCGTGGACGACCGCGAAGAGTCTCGTCACATGTTGCGATATGCGCTGGAGGGCAGCGGCGCCGTCGTGACCGTCGCGGCGTCGGCCGAGCAAGCGCTGGCGAGATTTCAGGAGGTTCAGCCCGCCGTCATCGTGACCGACCTCGACATGCCGGACGCCGACGGATACGACCTGCTCCGGAGCCTCCGGGCGATCGAAGCGCGAAGTGGCCGGGAGACGCCGACAATTCTGGTGACCGGGCTGTCGCCCCACGAACATCGTGAACGCGCCCGCCGGGCCGGGTTTGCGGCATTTCTGTCGAAGCCCTTCGACCTCGAGCAGCTGTACGCCGTGATCCTGGAGGTTACGAGGCACCGCTGAGCTCACCCGAGGCGAAGTGATTGACCACCGCTCAGTAAGTGTGTAACTTCTCGGCCGGGGACGATTAGCTCAGTTGGCAGAGCGCTGGCCTCACATGCCAGAGGTCACTGGTTCAAGTCCAGTATCGTCCACCATCACTCCTTCCTCGAGGCCCGCGGGAGGTGCCGTCCCCATGTGGCGGTCAATCGACGCGCTGATCCTGACCCTCGCCCTATCCGCCGGCTGTACGAACCCGTCGCGGGCCCCGCTCGAGCTGGCGAACGTGCCGTGCCTGCCGCCCGGGCTCAACGCGCAGTTCTTCTCGTGGCCGGTGGTGGGCTTCGAGTCGGTGACGCTGGTGACAGAGGGCGGCAACGACGTCGAGGCCGCCTGGGTCCTCTATCGCCGCGGAGCCGCCAGCGTGGCCGCCATCTGGACGCGCAGCGATCTCGTCGCCGTCGATCCCCATCCCGACACCGAAGAGCCGTACTGGGTCGATGGCTCGCTCGTCACCGACAGCGACGACAACGTGTTGCGTACCTCCCCGGATGGCTTTTGTCGCTGGCGTCGCCACACCGAGGGCGCCTGAGGTATACTCCAGCCCGCTTATGAAGATCTGTGTGTTCATCGATGGGCAGAACTTCTATCGTTCGCTGCTTCGCTTCGACGAAGGTCTCCGCGTCGACTACGACAAGCTGGCGCGCTGGATCACGCAGGCGGTGGGCGGGCCGCCGGCCACGTTCGCCGGCGCGTATTACTACGTCGGCGTGTCGGCGGATGCGCCGGCCCTGGTCGAAGGGTTCCTCAAAGGCCTCGAGCTGCGGCCGGGATATTTCGTCAAGCGCGAGCCGCGGGTGCGCCGGAGCGGTCGCTGCTCGGCGTGCGGGTCCACCTACGAGTACACGACCGAGAAGCGCGTGGACACGCGGCTGGTGGCCGACCTGATCCAGCTCGCCGCCAACGACGCGTTCGATGCGGCGGTCCTCGTCTCGGGCGACGAAGACTTCGTGCCGGCCGTGGAGGCCGTGAACGCGCTCGGCAAGCAAGTGTGGGTCGCCACGTGGTCGGCCGAAGAGCTGTCCAAGGATCTCCGGGTCCGCTGCTTCGGCGAGATCCACCTGTCGGACGGTATCGCGACGTTTCGCGCCGAGCGTGCGCGCGGTGTCGATCGCGAACGGCTGCCCGGGCTGGCCCGGACCGAAGGCCGCGCCGTCGGCTGGCCGGCGCGCTCGCAGCAACGGCCGGCGACCGGCCTGGCCCTCGAGCGCGGTCTGGCCGAGCTTCAGCGCGCCGAGGCGAGGTTGCCCCACGTGAGCCGCGGCTATTTCGTCACGCGGTGGCGCTCACACCAGCTCCCACCGGCCGGTCAGGAGCGCGAAGCCCTGGTGCAACAGATGATCGAGGCCGGCGTGTGCGAAGAGTTCGAGGCCACCGACGCCGACGGCCGCTCCGTTCGTGCCATCCGGAGTCGGGCCGCCACGATCAGCCCGGAAGGCGTGTCAGCCGCCGGCTGATCGCAGCGCCAGCCGTCGTGCTGGCGGTATCATGGCGGCCATGACACTCGCCGAGCGACTGGCCGCGTTCGCCGCCGATCTCGAAATCTCCCAGGTTCCGCTCGCCGTCGTCGACAGCGCGAAGCTGCGTGCTCTCGACGTGCTCGGGATCGCGCTCGCCGCGTCCACCCATGAGTTCGCGCCGTCCGTGCTGGGCGCGCTCGAGAGCTGGGGCGGGGGCGATTGCACGGTCATCGGCGCCAAGACGGGCGCGTCGTTGCCGCTCGCCATTCTCGCCAACGGCACGCTCGCCCACGGCCTCGACTTCGACGACACGCACGCCGGGTCGATCACCCACGCGTCCGCCGTCGTGATCCCGGCGACGCTCTCCGCAGCCGAGTGCGAGCGCGTGTCGGGACGCGCGGCGCTCACCGCGGCCATCGCCGGCTACGAGGCGATCACTCGCATCGGCCTGGCGGCACCCGGCGCGTTTCACGCGCGCGGCTGGCACGCGACCAGTGTCTGTGGCGTCTTCGCCGCGACGCTCGCGGTCGGCACGGTGATGCGGCTCGATGCCGGCCGGCTCACGTCAGCGCTCGGCCTGGCCGGAAGCTTCGCTTCCGGCGTCATGGAGCACCTGACCGATGGCTCGTGGAGCAAGCGCGTGCACGCCGGCTGGGCCGGCCAGGGCGGGGCGGTGGCCGCCACGCTCGCGCGCGGCGGATTCCGCGGCCCGGCGACGATTCTCGAGGGGCGTTTCGGCCTGTATGCGACGACGCTCGGCCGAGAGCCCGACGTGTCGCCGTTCGAAACGCTCGGTCGCGAGTGGGAGACGCTCGCGGTGGGCTACAAGCCGTATCCGTGCTGCCATCTGGCTCACGCCTATCTCGATTGCGCGCTCGCCCTCCGCCACGAGCACGCGCTGGCTCCGGAGCAGGTCGCCGGAGTCGAATGCCTCGTGCCCGCCGGCGAGGTCCCCATCATCTGCGAGCCGCGCGACGCCAAGCTCGCGCCACGAACGTCATACGACGCTCAGTTCAGCCTGCCCTACACGGTGGCGGCTGCCCTGGTCGACGGCCGTGTCACGCTCGAAACGTTCGCGCCCGAGCGTCTGAATGATCAGCGCCTGCTCGCGCTGGCCGGTCGTGTGACGCATACCGTCGATCCAACGTCGTCGTTCCCCGACGGCTTCCCGGGCTGGATCCGGGTCAGGCTCACCGACGGCCGGCGGCTCGAAGCGCGGGAGCCCGACGGCCGCGGAGGACTTCGCCGGCCGCTGCCGGCGGAAGCGATCGTCGACAAGTTCCGCGACAACGCGTCGCGCGTCCTGCCGGCGAAGCGTGTGGACGAGCTGGAGCAGGCGGTGCTGAATCTCGATGCGCTGAGCGACGCGGGCGAGCTGATGCGCCTCTGCCGGCGCTGAGCGGAGCGCGTCGTGGACTTCGCGTTCACCGCCGAGCACGAAGAGATGATCCGCACGCTGCGAGCCTTCGCGCGGAAAGAGCTGGCCTCACGCTCGCAGCGGTGGGACCGGAGCGGCGAGTTCCCGTGGAGCGCCTGGCGGCAGATGGGCGAGCTGGGCCTGTTCGGTCTTCGCGCGCCGGCCGAGTACGGTGGCCAGGAGGCCGATCTCTTGACCGCCGGGATCGCGATGGAGGAGATCGCCCGCGGCGACTTCTCGTGCACGTACGGGCTGCAGCTGGCCGGGCTGGCCGGCGAGATCATCGGCAAGAACGGGACCGACGAGGCGAAGAAGCGCTGGCTGCCCGGGATCATCAGCGGCGAGACGGTCGCGGCGATCGCGCTCACCGAGCCGAGCGTCGGCTCCGACGCGGCCAATCTCGTCTGCCGCGCCGCCCGCGAGGGCGATGAGTACGTGATCACGGGAGAGAAATCGGGCATCAGCATGGGCATGTTCGCCCACGTGGTGATGCTGTTCGCGCGGACCGACGCTTCGGCGAAGGCCCGCGGCGTGACGGCGTTCGCCGTGCCGCTCGACGCTCCCGGCGTCAACCGTAGCCCGCTCCGTGACCTCGGCTCTCACTGCATCGGCCGGGCGGTGCTCTCCTTCGACCACGTGCGCATTCCGGCCTCGCATCGCCTCGGCGAGGAAGGCACCGGCTTCTATCAGGTCATGCGCGGGTTCGACTTCAACCGCGTCTTCATCGCGCTGGCCTGCCTCGGCTCGGCCCAGGCCTCGCTCGACGAGACGATGGCCTACGTCAAGGAGCGGAAAGCGTTCGGCAAGCCGATTGCCCAGTTCGAGGGCGTCTCGTTCCCCATCGCCGAAGCGGCGACCTACATCGACGCCGCCCGGTGGATGTCGTATCGAGCGCTCTGGCTGGCCGACCACGGCCGCCCGTATACAAAGGAAGCGGCCATGGTCAAGTGGTGGGGCCCCAAGCTGGCCGTGGAGACGATCCACCAGTGCCTGCTCCTCCACGGCCACTACGGCTACACCGACGAGCTGCCGTTCGAGCAGCGGCTGCGCGACGTCATCGGGCTCGAGATCGGCGACGGCACCGCCGAGGTGATGAAGCTGATCGTCGCGCGCGAGCTGATGGGGCGCGAGACGCTGCCGTACTGATGCCGCTCAAGGCGCTGACGCTCACCGAGCGGCCCGACCTCGAGGACGAGTTCGAGCG
>Ga0066710_100006743_pt1 | contig 10810 bp, 7 predicted proteins | sample GraSoiAngelo_159_FD_79666 | JGI IMG/M metagenome (GOLD analysis project Ga0066710, IMG submission 79666) | Grasslands soil microbial communities from the Angelo Coastal Reserve, California, USA - 14_1009_16_40cm | ecosystem: Environmental > Terrestrial > Soil > Grasslands | place: USA...
CGAACCCATCGACCGGTCCGAGCTGACGACCATCCGCGACGCGATGGCCGCGCGGGGACCGGACGGCTGCGGCAATTGGTTCGCGCCGGATGGCCGCGTCGGCCTGGGCCACCGCCGCCTGGCGATCATCGACCTCTCTCCTACCGGCGCTCAGCCGATGCTCAACCACGACGCCTCCCTCGTTATCACATTCAACGGCGAGATCTACAATTACCGCCAGCTCCGGTCCGAACTCGAAGCCAAAGGATGTCGTTTCACTTCCCAAAGTGACACAGAAGTGTTGCTACAGCTCTACCAACTCGAGGGCGAAGCGATGATGCACAAGCTTCGGGGCATGTACGCCTTTGCCATCTGGGACGACCGCAATAAGGGCCTCTTTCTCGCCCGCGACCCTTTCGGCATCAAGCCGCTATATTACGCCGACGACGGCCGGACCATCCGCGTTGCCTCGCAGGTCAAGGCCCTGGTGGCCGGCGGCCACGTTGACACCGCGCCCGAACCGGCGGGTCACGTCGGCTTTTTCTTGTGGGGCCATGTCCCTGCGCCCTTCACTTTCTACCGCGCTATCTCCAACCTCACCGCCGGCCATTACCTCTGGGTCCCACAGGATGGCTCGCGGCAACTCCGAGCCTATTGCGACATCCCCGCCATCCTCGCCGAAGCAGAAAAAGCCCACTGGACGACGGGTCACGCATCACGCATCACGCATCACGCATCACGTTTCGCCTACTCTCCACTCTCCGCTCTGCACTCTGCATTAGCCGATTCCGTCCGCCACCACCTCATCGCCGATGTCCCTGTGGGCGTGTTCCTCTCCTCCGGCCTGGACAGCACCACGCTGACAGCGCTTGCCTCGGAGGCCGCGGCCTCACTGCGCACCGTCACCCTCGGTTTTGAAGAATTTCGCGGCTCGATCAACGACGAAGTCCCCCTGGCCGAACAGGTCGCCACGCAATACGGCGCCTGCCACCAGACCATTTGGATCAGCAAACGCGACTTCCGCGACCAGTTCAGCCGGCTCATGCGCGCCATGGACCAGCCTAGCTGCGATGGCCTCAACAGTTTCTTCATCAGCCGCGCCGCCGCCCAGGCCGGACTAAAGGTCGCCATCTCTGGCCTGGGCGGCGACGAACTGTTTGGTAGCTATCCCAGTTTCCGAGACATCCCGCGTTCCGTCCAGTTCCTCAGTCTCTTCAGCACTCCTTCGCTCCAACGATTCAACTCGCTGTTCCGCCTTGTTACTGCGCCGGCCATGAAGCGCCTGACCTCGCCCAAATACGCCGGCCTCCTCGAGTACGGTTCGACTTACGGCGGCGCGTACCTGTTGCGGCGCGGCATGTTCATGCCCTGGGAACTCCCTGAGCTCCTCGACCCTGACCTGGTCCGTGAAGGCTGGGACCGCCTCCAAAGCCTGGCACGCCTCGAAGCCACAACCCGCGACCTCCAGTCCCCGCGCCTGCGCGTCTCGGCGCTCGAAATGACCTGGTACATGCGCCACCAGCTCCTGCGCGACACGGATTGGGCCAGTATGGACCATTCCCTTGAGGTCCGCACGCCTCTCGTGGATGTGCAGCTCCTGAAGGCTCTGGCGCCCCTCCTGGCAGGCGCGCATCCACCCACGAAGCGCGACATGGCCTTGTCGGTGGGGGAGAAAGTAAAAAGTAGAAGCGGAAAAGCAGAAAGCAGAAAGCAAAAAGCTGAAATCGGGGACCGCTCAATTTCAGCTTTCAACTTTCAGCTTTCAGCTTTGCCTTCTTCCGTTCTGGACCGGAAGAAGACCGGCTTTGTCGTCCCCGTCCGCGAATGGCTGGTGCAGGAAGATGTTAGCTTTCAGCATGAGCGCGGCCTGCGCGGCTGGACGCGGCTGGTTTATTCGGCCTACCTCGGTGCTCGCATCGACTCCCTCCACCTCACCCGCGCCGCGCTGCGGCGGGCGCCGGGGCGGAGGAGAGCAGAAGCTAGGAAGGAGAAGGCAGATGGCGGACACGAAAAAATAGAATGGGGAAATGGACCCTCAACCCTCAACTCTCAACTCTCAGCTTCCTCCGCGGCCCCGCTCCGCACTCCACACTCCGAACTCCGAACTCCCCGGAAATTGCTTGTTTTCCGCATCGGCCAGCTTGGCGACACCATCGCCGCCCTCCCGGCCATGTGGGCTATCCGCGAGCATTTCAAGGACGCCGAACTCACTCTGCTTTGCGACCGTCATCCGGACAAAACCTACGTCTTCGGCCCGGACCTCTTGCGCGGCAGTGGTCTCTTTCAACATTTCGATTTTTATCCCGTTCGAGATAACAGCATTAGCAGCCTGCGTCGCGCCCAAGACATGCTCCGACTCCTCCGCCGGCTCAAGCGAGCGAAGTTTGACACCGTGGTTTATCTCTCGCCCTCGGCCCGCACGCGAATGCAAATCGCCCGCGACGCCCGCTTTTTCCGTCTCGCCGGCATAAGAAACTTTATCGGCACCGACGGTTTCTCCGCGCTTCCACCCCACGCCCCGGGTCAGCCGCTCGAAGAAGTGCCCCACGAAGCTGAGCTGCTCCTCGCGCGTCTGGCCGCGTCCGGCATTCCCATTCCCCCCGCCGGCCACGGTTCAATGGACCTCCGACTCGGCGAATCTGAAGAGGCGGAGTTCCGAAACTGGCTGGACAGAGAAAGCAGAAGGCAGAAACCAGAAAGCCCAATTTCAGCTTCCGACTTCCACAGAAGCGAACAAAGGGTCTCTTCGACCTTTCCTTCGTTGCCTTCGTTACCTTCTGTTAAGTCTGGCACTACTTTAGTTTCAGCTTTCAGTTTTCAGCTTTCAGCTTTTCCCTTCGTCGCCTTTGCCCCCGGCTCGAAAATGCCCGCCAAACGCTGGCCCCTCGGTCGCTTTGTCGAAGTCGGCCGGGCCCTCATCGACCGCTTCGACATCTGCCCAATCACCTTCGGTGGCGTCGAAGATGTCGACGACTCCGAGCGCCTCCTGGCTGCCTGGGGACGCGGGTTCAATGCCGCCGGCAGGCTCTCGCTCCGGGCGGCCGCCGTGGCTCTCAAGCATTGCCTGTTCTACCTCGGCAACGACACCGGCACCATGCACCTCGCCGCCTCAGTCGGCACCCGGTGCGTCGCCATCTTTTCCGCCCGCGACTGGCCCGGCCGCTGGCATCCCTACGGCTCCGGCCATCGCGTTTTGCGAGCCATGATAGACTGCGAAGGCTGCGGCCTCGTCGAATGCGTCAGCCGCAAGAACGAATGCCTCGCCCGCATCACCGCCGGCCACGTCCTCCAGGCCTGCGAAACTGTGCTTACATAGCGAAGAGCGGAGATGGGAGAAAGAATAATGGAAATCGGAAAGAACGAGGCGTGAATTCAACAGAAGTTAACGAAGCCAACTAGGAACATCTGCTTCGTTCCCTGTTTCCTTCCGTTGAACTGTTCCGCAGCCATCAGCCGATAAGTGTTCATTAGTGTCAATTAGTGGTTAAATGGCTTCTCAAGTTGTAATTCGAGGAGAGCGGTCCGGCGCGGAACCTCGTCCTCGCCGCTGGCGCGGCTTCCTCCGGTCCGTTGTCCTTTTGTCCTGTGGTCTCGTGGTCCTTCTCTCCGCTCTCTACTTTTTCCGCGTCCCCCTCCTCCGCTCCGCCGCCAGCCTCTGGATTATCAATGACCCCTTGCAGAAAGCCGATGCCATCGTCCTGCTCGGCGGCGGTCTCGAAACCCGGCCCTTTGCCGCCGCCAAACGTGACGGTGACGGCTACGCCTCGCTCATTCTTGTCGCCCGCGCCAGGTCCCGCCCCACCCACGAAGTGGGCCTCACCACTCGCGAGCACGACGTCGCCCGCCAGGTCCTCCTTAAGCAAGGCGTCCCCGATTCCGCCCTCGCCGAAATCGGCACCGACGTCCGCAACACCTACGACGAAGCCCTCGCCGTTCGGGACTGGGTCAAAACCGCCCACACCACGCGACTGATTATTCCGACCGATATTTTCCACACCCGCCGCGTCCGCTGGCTCTTCCGCAAACAACTGAGGCACACCGGCGTCCAGATCCTCGTCGAAGCCGTTCCCGGCCGCGAATACCAGCAGGAAGATTGGTGGCGTCACGAACAAGGCCTCGTCGCCTTCCAAAACGAGGTCCTCAAATTCGGCTACTATTGGGTGAGATACTGAAAAGCAGAAAGTAGAAAGCTGAAAGCAGAAATGAGCGGACGGCTACCAGAGGAATTCCGTCAGCGCAGCAAGCAATTTGCCGCGCGCATTATCCGGCTGTTTGTAAAGCTACCCAGGACTCAGGAAGAAGTTCGAGTGGTGGGCAAGCAACTCCTAAGGTCAGGAACATCCGTCGCAGCTCATGTCCGTGAAGCCTCCCGCGCCCGTTCCGACGAGGAGTTTGCATCAAAGCTGGGCGGAGCCGTTCAGGAAACAGACGAATCCGCGCTCTGGCTCGAGCTGCTCCGCGAAGAGTGCGGCATCGCGCCGGCACTCACCGGGCCCCTGGAAGCCGAAACTTTGGAACTTATTGCGATCCTCACTACGATGATCAAGCGCACCAAAGACCGCTCTTAATTTCAGCTTTCCGCTTTCCTAATTTCCGCTTTTTCTTCGTTCCTCCCAAGAGACGATTTTGAGCGTATGAACCTGCTCGAACCAGCCGTAGCGGCGGAGCATGCCCGCGAGTTTTGGGGCGGGCGCTACAAGGATTTCAGCCTGTCCGAATCTGGCTGGATGGGCGCTGGCGAGCGCTACAACGAGTATCTATACGAATGCAAGCGGCAAGCTCTAGTGAATGCTTTACGCCGAATCGGCATCAACACGAGGTCGTCATTCGATGTACTTGACGCTGGTTGTGGGCAAGGTTTCTTTGCTTACGTTTGGAAGAGTTACTTTCCGAACGCGAGCTACGCCGGCGTGGACATCTGCGAGAAGGCAGTCGAGCACGTGCGCAACAAATTACTTCATGCAGATTTCTTTACTGGCGATTTGACTAGCTGGAGGCATCCGGAGCAAAAGGCATTTGATATTATCCATGCTTTCCACGTTTTCTTGATGTTCGTTAGCGACGCGGCTGTTGAGGGGGCGGTTCTCAACCTGGCATCACAACTCAAGCCGGGAGGACATTTTTTGATTACTGCTGCGATGCCCGAGACCTCGGTTGACCCGAGCGAATATACCCGCCATCAGAGCAGGAGCTTTTGGGAGGAAGTCTTTAGGAAGGGGAAGTTGACCTTACTGACTGCTGATAACATGTATTATTGGCTGCCGGACGGGGGGCCCAGGAACAAGTACGCAAACAAATTTCTCCGCTTGCCGGGACCGTGGTTGCTCTACGCGCTCGATCGACTTGCGCATCGAATGAAACTCCCGCAGAAATTCGGTGGGTGGGATTCACGAACAAAGCTGCTAGTGCTACATCGCACCTGATACTTCCGTCGCCCTAAGTGAATTCTGCATCGGAAGAAGCGCCCAGCCACTTGAGTGAGATTGGGCCGCACGCGCTCGTGTCGAGTGACAGAAGCTTGACCAAACGCACGGCACTGGGTGCTTTGTGGCTTGGCGGCGCGCGCCTGTGGTCGCAGGCCTTAAACCTGACCGTTGGAGTGGCGCTGGCACGTTTGCTCAGCCCGGAGGATTACGGGTTGCTGGGCATGGTGACAGTCGTGACGGGTTTGTTTGCGATGCTGTCCAACATGGGGCTTTCAGCGGCTGTTGTTCAAAAACAAGATTTGGCGCCAAACGAATTGTCCTCCATCTTCTGGCTCAATCTTGGAGTGGCGGCGGTGATTTCCTGTGGGCTCGCAGTGTGCAGTCCGATCATCGCGCACTTTTACTCACATCCGAAGGTCGTTCCGGTCATGTGCGTGATGGTTCTGGCGCTTCCGATCTCCGCGTTATCCTCGGTGCAATATGGTTTAGTGCAAAAGCAGATGAAGTTCAAGCAGATCACCAAGATTTACGTCGCCAGTTCGTTAGCGGCCGGGATTCTGGCCCTGCTGGCGGCCTGGGCCGGTTGGAGAGTGTGGGCGCTGGTCGTGCAGACCCTGACGTCGGCTAGCTTAGGTGTCGCCGGCTTGTGGTGGAAATCGCGCTGGCGGCCGAGTTTCCACTTTGTGCGGAGAGACCTCGGACGGATATGGGGATTCAGCAGCCACCTGACTGCGTTTTCGTTAGTGAACTACTTTGCGCGTAATGCGGACAACTTTCTAGTGGGCGGCTTTCTCGGACCGTCACAATTGGGGTTCTACAATTTGGCCTACTCGCTAATGCTCTATCCCCTTTCAAATCTGACTGGGGTTGTACAGGGAGCATTGGGCCCAGCCATGTCGCAAGTGCAGAGCGAGACCCGCCGTCTCGCCAGCGCCTACGTCCGCACCTGCCGCTACCTCGCATTCCTGGTCTTGCCGATGATGGTGGGGTTGGGGCTGGTTGCGCGAGAGGCAGTCAGCGCGGTTTACGGCCCAAAATGGGATGACGCCGGGCGGGTCCTTCAAATCCTCGCCTGGGTAGGAGCATTTCAGCCATTTGACTCGCTGACGGGCACGATCTTCGTGGCGCGTGGATTGACGCGCTGGATTTTCTGGTCGGGACTAATTTCAGCGATCATCACCGTGATGGGTTTCATTTTCGGGCTGCCTTGGGGCTTGATTGGTATAGCTTGGGGTTACGCGATCAGCCAGGCCTTTTTGGCACTGGTCGTTCTTCCCATACAGTATAGGCGCGTTGAAGTTTCCTTGGGGCGACTCCTGAAAGGGATGGCGTTGCCTGGACTGGCGTCGGCTTGCATGGCCATTGCTGTATTGATTGTGAAACTCACCCTTAAATCCCACGTCGCTATTTCACCAGCCTCGAAGTTGGCGGCTTGTGTTCCAACGGGCGTTCTCAGCTACGCAGCGGTCTTGCTCCTGTTTCGAAAATATTTCTGGAGCGAATTCAGGACGGAATTCGGAAGGATGTTCCACAAAGGCTGAGTTCAACGTGGCCCTAAGGCGCGAAGTAGGTTGAAACCGGTCGTCACCCATCTCGTTGAAACCTTTCTGCAACGCAGCGAGGTCTTCATTTACAACTACGTCTCCAGCCACGTCGAATGGGATCCCGTCGTGCTCTGCAGGTTCACGGCGAATGAAAATGAATTCCCTGTTCCTCGCCGATTGCTTCTCCACGCGCCAATAACGAAACGCGATCCCGCATGGTGGCTGAACCAGGCGGCGGGCAAGCTCACCGGTCGCTCGCTCTGGCATCGGCGTGTCGAGGCGATACTGCGCGAGGTGGAGCCGTCGGTCATCCACGCTCATTTCGGCCAGATGGGTTACGCGATTCTGCCGGTCAAACGACGGCTGAGCATTCCGCTTGTAACAACATTCTACGGCTACGATATGTCCGTGCTGCCGAGACTGCCCCGCTGGCCGGCTCGCCTCGCACAACTCTTTCGCGAAGGGGATCTGTTTCTGGCCGAGGGACCATGCATGAAGCAACGGCTCATCGAACTCGGAGCACCCGCCGAAAAGGTCCGGATCCAGCGCATCGCTATTCATGTGGATCGCTATCCCCGCTGGCAGCCGGAACGGAACGGAACTCCGGTGGTGCTGTTCGCGGGGCGCTTCGCGGAAAAGAAGGGGCTGCCGGCCGCCCTGGAAGCATTCAGAGAGGTTCGACGGCGCGGGCAACGCGTGCGTCTTAGAATTATTGGTGACGGCGAGCAACGCGGAGCGGCCGAGCGGTTCGTGACGGAAAACAACCTCGGCGACTGCGTCGAGTTCCTCGGAATGGTGCCTCACGCTGAGGTCATGAATCAACTTAAGCGCGCCAGTGTGTTCATCCAGCCAAGCCGCACTGCCGGCAACGGCGACAGCGAAGGCGGCGCGCCAACGATTCTCTTGGAAGCTCAAGTTGTCGGCGTGCCCCTCGTGACCACCCGCCATGCGGACATTCCGAACGTGGCGCCGGCCGGCCGGGGCATTTTTCTCAGTAAAGAAACGGACACGGCTCAGCTTGCTGAGGACCTTGCTCAAGCGCTGCGTTCCGGCGAAGGATGCGATCCGTCGTTCGTCCGGAACGAGCACAGCGTCGCGAAGGAAATCTTGAATCTCGAAGCGCACTACCACGAGTTGGCGCAAGCATGAAGAAGTTGCGAATCCTCTGCGTTTTCGGCACGCGGCCAGAGGCGATCAAGATGTGCCCGATTGTGCTGTGCATGAAGGCCGCCTCGAAACGGTTTGAGCCGATCGTTTGCGTCACGGGGCAGCACAGCGAGATGCTGCGGCAGGTGCTCGACACTTTTGGCGTCAGGCCGGACCACGACCTCGCAATCATGCGCCCGGACCAGACCCTTACCGGCCTTACCTCGAGGATTCTCCGGGGCGTGGACAAGATCATCGAGAAGGAAAAGCCCGATCTAGTGCTGGTGCAAGGCGACACGACGACGGCGTTCGGCGCGGCCCTGGCGGCGTTCTATCACCGCGTGCCGGTGGGGCACGTTGAGGCCGGCCTGCGGACCGGTGATTTTGAGAATCCATTTCCCGAGGAGCTGAATCGCACGCTCATCGATCGATTCGCGCGGTTTTGTTTCGCCCCGACTCAGTTGAATCGTCAGACATTGCTGGCGGAAAACGTTCCGGCCGACCGAATCCACGTGACAGGCAACACGGGCATTGACGCGTTGCTGCTAGTTCGCGAGCGTGTTCGCCAGCGCCGCGCCAGCGCGTGGCCGGATGTATGGGGCAGCGCCGCCGGGGCGCTCGGCGGAGACGGCAAACTCGTGCTGGTAACTGCGCACCGCCGCGAGAGCTTCGGCGCCAGGTTGAACGCCATGTTGGCGGCAATCCGCGCCCTCGCTGACCGGCATCCGGATTGGAATTTCATCTATCCCGTCCACTTGAATCCCAATGTCCGAAAACAGGCCGGGAAGGTTCTCGACGGAGCACGAAACATTCACTTGCTCGAGCCGTTGCCCTACGAGCCATTTGCTTTCCTCATGGAGCGCGCTTCGCTGATCCTCACGGACTCGGGTGGCGTCCAGGAGGAAGCGCCCTCGCTGGGAAAGCCTGTCGTGGTCATGCGCGAGACGACGGAGCGCACGGAGGCGTTGAAGGCGGGCATGATCGCGCTCGCTGGCAACACCGGGCACGGCCTTGAGGAAACGGTGGAGCGATTGATGGCCAATGGGCAAGCCACGCAAGGTCCTCTCCGGCGCTCGAACCCCTATGGGGACGGTCGGGCGGCAGAGCGGATTCTCGAGATAATCTCAAAGCAGCCAGGCAAGCGTTGACACTCCTTCACCAGAGCGGAAGACCACTCCGGGTTTGCGTTTGCACTTCCAGCTACGCGGACGCGGAGCCCCGGGCACCGAGGCACGCCGCCGCCCTGGCGTCGCTGGGCGATGAAATTCAGATCGTCTTCGTAGATTGCGCTCCGGCGGGGACGTTGAGGCGGGCCATCAAGACTTTGGAAGGCCGAAGCAACGTCACGCGACAGACGCATTACTTTGCGCATCGCCGGGGAAAGCCGCTGCGACTCGCGATGGACCGCTTGAGGCAAAGATCGGCCAGGCGGCGCTTCAAAGCCACTGGCGAGTTCTCATCCGTCGCTCTTTCAACAAGGATGCTAGGTCTCGAACGGCTTCTGGCCCTGACAAAGGCGGACATTTACCTCGGGCACAACATCGACACACTCCTGCCCATTTCGCGGGTTGCTGCGGCGAGTGGCGCGCCGGCGATGTTCGACTCAATGGAGTTCCACTCGGACGTGGGCGATGGGCAGTCGGAGTTGGATCGGGCGTTGGTCCGAAGCATTGAAAATGAGTGCCTGCCGCGCTGCGCACTGGTCCTGGCCAGCAGCGATCAGGTCGCAGATGCACTCGTAGAACAGTACGGAGTCGAGCGTCCACTGCCGCTGTACAACAAGCCACCGCTGGAAAAGGAACTCCCGCCCAGGAGCGGCGACAGCTTCGCGCTCTACTGGCGTAATACGGTCATCGGGCTGGGTCAGCGCGGGCTGGAGGAGGCCCTGGTCGCAATCTCGCGACTCCCTGCGCGAGTCACGCTGCACTTGCAAGGGGCTTTGCCGAAAAACGGCACTGCCGGCCTGGAGGCCCGGATCTCAGGGCTAGGAATTGTCCCACGAGTTGTATTTCACGCGCCGTACCAATCGCAGGATGCGGTCAGGGAGGCGGCGCGTCACACCGTCGGGCTTTGCCTGGAGCGAAAGGGGATCCGCAACCACGAACTCACGGTGTCGAACAAAATCTTCGACTATCACATGGCCGGACTCGCCACCCTCGCGAGTGATCTCGCTGGCCTCCGGGCCGTCATCAATCGCTCCTCTGGCGGGCTGCTCTTTGCGCCCGGCTCCGTGGACGACCTGGTCGAGAAAATCTCGTTGCTTTACGCGAATACCACCCTGCTACTCCGACTGCAAGCCAATGCTCGCGCTTTCGCTTTGCGCGAGGGCAACCGTGAGATGGAGATGAAGAAATTCGTCGCTGCCTTCAGCGAAGTGTGCCGTCATAGATTGGCCTCCAGGTTTGCTGCACCCGATTGCCGCAGCCCAGTCGTTTCTTCCACGGTAGCGCGATCTTTGTCCGCGGATGGACAACCACAGTAGTGGAACGCATCCAACAGAGCACCCAGGCCGGCCTGCTTCGCCCGGCGCGCAAGCTGGGCCTGGCCATTGCCTCCCGCTGGCCCTGGCCGGTCGCAGTCAGGATTAAAACCGGCCAGCGGATGTTCGTGGATCTGCGGTCGGCCATTGGCCGGGCGCTGTTCATGAAGGGCGAATTTGATCCCGCGGTATTCGAGCCGATTCGCGCAGCGCTCAAGCCGGGAGGCACATTCCTC
>Ga0066710_100006744_pt1 | contig 10810 bp, 9 predicted proteins | sample GraSoiAngelo_159_FD_79666 | JGI IMG/M metagenome (GOLD analysis project Ga0066710, IMG submission 79666) | Grasslands soil microbial communities from the Angelo Coastal Reserve, California, USA - 14_1009_16_40cm | ecosystem: Environmental > Terrestrial > Soil > Grasslands | place: USA...
CTGTCTCGTTTGGCTCTCGAGGCCCGCACCTCGGCTTTTCGCCGTGGGAACCCTGCTTGTCGTCCTGGGAGAAGCGGTTCGCATCTGGGCCGCGGGACATCTGGTCAAGTCGGTGGAGCTCGTCGATTCGGGACCTTACGCGTATACGCAGAATCCTCTCTACCTTGGCCGCCTACTGATCCTCACCGGATTCTGCATCATGGCCCGCAGCCGCTACGGACTAAACTGGATCGCGCTCGGCTTGGGATACGCCGTCTTCTTCGGATACTACATGCCCCGAAAGCTCCGGGTGGAGGGGACAAGGCTGCAGAAGATGCATGGCGAGGCGTTCTTACGCTACAGCACCGCAGTCCCCATTTTGTTTCCAACTCTGACCCGCTACCCCGGAAAGGGTGATCATTGGTCGTTCGACCGAGCGGTGAAAAACCAGGAATTCCAAGTCTTGACAGGAGTCCTGCTGGTCCTCGGCCTCTTTGCCTGGAGGAACTGGGCTTAAACTTCAGCTGCACTCGTTTTTCCTCCACCGCTGCAGCGCCTTCCGGTAGGCCTCGAGGGTCCCTTCCACGAGACGCTCTCGGCTGAACTCGTTTCGGACTCTTTGACTTCCCGCCTCCCCCAGGGATCGGCCCCGGTCCTCCCGCCGAAGAATGTCTTCCATGGCGCTCGCCAGAGCATCGGGATCCGCCGGAGGTACCACTAGACCGGTTCTGCCGTGCTCTACGATCTCTTTCGCCCCGCCGACATCCGTGGCTATCACCGGCCGCCCCACGGCCATGGCCTCTTTGAGCGCTGCCGAAGAAGCATCGCAATCCACCGACGGGAGGACCGAGAGATCCAGCGCTGCCGTAATAAGGGGCATGTCCTCCCGAAATCCGAGAAAGGACACCCTTCCGGAAAGGCCAAGCTCCGTCGCACGCCGGCGCAACCTTTCCTCTTCCTTGCCCCGTCCCACAAAGAGGAAGCGGGCGGAGGGGAATTGCGGCGCGATCTTGGCGGCCGCTTTCAAGAAGTGGATCCCCCCCTTGTCCGCGACCAGTCTACCCACCACTCCTACGAGGACGGAATCTGTCCCGTCGGCCCCGAGTTCCCGTCGTGCCGCTGTTCCGTCCACGCCAGGATGAAACCGGTCCTCCCAGTAGGAGGAATGAACTACCGAGATCCGATCCCGGGAGAAGTCGCCGCGGTTCAAGATCGGCCCGTAGCGCTCCAAAATCGATCCGCTCACCAGGATGAGATGGTCCACCAGGTGTCGGTAAAGGAAGCGGTTCGCGGGATGATCGGCCACGCGCTTGGTGTTGTGCCGCGTGTATACCAGAGGCAAGAGGTGGCGCCCTACCTTTACGGCCGCAGCGCTGGCCCAGAGATCTTGCGAACCGTGCGCGTCCACGAGATCAAACCCTCTCCGCTTGAGAAGACCGTGAATTGAGGCGGCATCCCGCAGGGCGGACAAGATCCATTTTGATTGGCGGAATTGCGGTTCTTCAAACGTTTCGAGCCCCGCATCTCTTGCCTTGTCAGCGAGCAGCGACCCCGGGGGGGCTGCGATGACTATTTGGTGGCCCTTCTCGGTGAGTCCCTGGCAGAGCATCAGAATGCGAGAAGGCTGCCCGCCCCAGCCTCGATGAAAGTTAGTGTGGAGAATCCGCAGGCCGGAAAGATTCATGGGGTTTCTCCGGGGGCGCGTCCATGGAGTGGTGGCCGGCTATGCTATGATGCGCGCGTTGAAGCGTCAACAGTTCTCTCCACTCGGGCTCGGGAGGCATTCCAGCTGGCCCCATGGGGCGGCCTGACGGCCCATAAAGTCGAGGCGATGGTTCCTCTGCTGGTGCTCCAGACACTGCCCCAACCGTCGGTGTTCAGCCCCAACAACGCACTCGTCACCCTTTCCAAGAGACTCGATCGTAGCCGTTTTGCGATGATAGTATCGGTGCCCCGGGAGGGGCTCCTTACGCAGGCGCTGCGGGAGGTCGGTACGCCGGTCTACCGAGTGCCAGGACTCAGGACCTTTCGGCGACATGACGCTCTTTGGCGCTTTCCAGTGGTGGCTATCCGGCTGGCGAGGCTGGCACGCCGAGTGCGCGCGCGCCTCGTGGTGAGCAATCACGCAGAGCTGGGTCCCTTCGCCGACGCCGTCGCACGCCTCAATCGACTCCCCTGGATATGCTTTCTGCGCCAGGCCGACCGCCCCCCCCGCTACTACGAGAAGTATCGCGTGGCTCGTGCCGACGCTGTGGTGGGCGTCAGCGAGGCCGCGCTGAGCGCCTATCGGGCGTATCTCAAGGAACGACGCCTTGTCGGAAATCCCCAGCGCGTGATTCACACGGGGATCGACGTTCCGAAGCTCGACCTTCGGCGACGGAGCGCCCCAGGCGAACGCTCCATCGGTAGTGAGAAACACTCCCCCGTTATCGGCACGGTGGGGCTAAGGGGCGTGAAGAGACCCGAGCTGCTGCTCGAGATTCTCAGCAAGATTCGTCATCGAACTCCGGCTATCCGATGTATCTTCATCGGAGGCGCAGAACCCCAAGAACTGGCGCGGCTTCGCGCTTTGGCGGAGCGCCTCGGGGTGAGTGATAGCGTCAATTTTCCAGGACAGCAACGTGAGATGGATACGTGGTACGAGGCCATGAATGTTTACGCCCACACGTCACGTAGCGAAGGCCTTCCCAAAGTGGTGCTGGAGGCCATGGCCCATGCCCTTCCGGTGGTGGCGTTCCGGGTCGGCGGCATCGCCGAAGCAGTGGCTGAAGATGAAACCGGATTCCTTTGCCCCGAAGGCGATCTAAATGCCTTCGCCGGCGCGATGGAGCACCTGCTGACCGATGGGGTCCTGGCCCGGCGAATGGGCGAAGCGGGCCGAATCCGGATTGAGCATCACTTCTCCGCGCGAGCCATGGGGCAGGACATGATGGCTCTGTTCGACGACGTTTTGCGGGAGCACGACAATAGGCGGTCCGTCTCACCGCTCAAGACCCGCCAGTCTCCCGGTTCGGACGAAAGGACCGAGTGAGTTTTCTGGATCGTCTCAGAGTGCGTTGGAGGCGCTCGAATCCCCGCTCCTTCTGGGAGCGGGAGTACTCGAATGATTCCGCGGAAGACAAGTGGGCCTCCGAAACGCGCCTGAGTTTTTACGAATTTGCCGGCGAGGTGCTGCCCAAGGAGCCCCTGCGGATCCTAGACATCGGGAGTGGTCTGGGCCATGGAGGCCGGCATCTCACCTCCCTCTGCTCCCTGTGGCAGGTCGAGGGATTCGAAATCAGCCGAGCCGCCGCAGAACAGGCAGTAATACCCACCCGATGCGGGGATCTATTGAGCGATCCGCTTCCCTGGGGATTTGACTTTCTGCTCCTGGTCCAAACCCTCGAACACTTCCGCGATACCGCCGCTGTGCTCTCCCGTGTCGTCCACGCCGCCAGGCGGGGCGTGGTCATCACCGTCCCCTATCGCGGCCAATTGAATCGCAAGCACCTCTCCTCACTGGACGAGTCCTCGTTCGCAGCGTACCCCGACGCCACCGTGCAACTCCGCCGACGACGGTACGAGAAGAATGGCTCGCTGAAGACCGATATGCGGGTGGTCATTCCCACCCGTGGTGCTCCCCCGAAGTGAAGATCGTCATCACCGCCGATTCCTATCTACCCCGCCTGGGTGGCCAGGAGATGGGCGCGTTTCGCCTCGCGAAGTACCTGGTGAAAAAGGGGAATCAGGTCAGGATCATAACCACCGAGAAACACGTCCTCCAGGGTCGGGAGCCGGGAGCCTTGGACGTGCTCCGACTCCCTCACACATTTGGACCGGTGGACCGGCGCACCCTGAGGCGAATCCTCGAGAGAGAATTCATAGGCGCAGACGTAGTGCATTCTCGCTACTGTTACCGCCTTGCCGCGTTCTCGGCCCCGTTGGCTCGGAAGATCGCACAGCGGTTCGTGGTCTCCCTTCACGGACTGGGCCTCTTGGATAATCCTCAAGACTCACCGCTCAAGCGTTGGAGCCACCTACGCTATCGTCGGGTGTCACTTTCGCTTGCCGATGCAGTCATTGCCACCAGCTCCGAGTTCGCTCGTCTGGCCTCCACCTACTGCGATCCCTCCCGTATCCACGTGATCCCCAATGGCGTGGACACGGACGAATTCGACGCCTCGAGGACAGCCCCCGAGGTTCTTAGACAGAAATACCGTGGGCACCAGGTGGTCCTGGCCGTGCGACGGCTCGTCCCGAAAAATGGAATTCATTACCTGGTGCAAGTGGCCCCTCGCATCCTGGTTTCGTGCCCTGCGGCTCGCTTCGTCATCGGCGGATGGGGATCTCAAGAGGAGGAGTTGAAGCGGATGACTCACGAGTCGGGTGTGGCGGCCCACTTCGACTTCGTGGGCGCGATTCCCAATGCAGAAGTTCCCGGCTATCTGGCAGTGGCCGATGTGGTGGTATTCCCTTCCTCCATGGAATCCACCAGTCATGCCTGCCTTGAGGCCATGGCGATGGCTAAGCCAGTGGTGGCCAGTCGGTTGGGAGGTCTGGCCGAGCTCCTGGGAGACCAGGGGAGGGGGGTGCTCGTGGACCTCTTCGAATCCGCGAACTCCACCTACCGCGCGCCTGGTACGCTTTCGGAGGAGGCGGGCAAACGATTGGCAGAGGCCATTTCGCATCTGCTCCTGGATCCGGTCTCCGCCAGGAAAATCGGCGGAGCTGCAAGAGAGCACGCCCTTGCCCATTTCGACTGGAACGTTCTCGTGGGGAGAATCCTGGAAGTCTATGGCGGCGGACCGTCTGGGTGATTCCTGTTACCAGGCCCGCCGCTCACCAAAACCAACTTTCGGTGTCCTACCGAATATTCTTCGAGACTCCTGAGCGGACACTGCCCTTCCAATTCACGGAGCTCCTCCTCACGAATCACACAATAGCCTGGTGTCGGACCCTGAAGAAATTCTCGCAGCTCCTCGGGACCGCGCAGCAATTTGAGGCTGCGGTGGCAATAGTAGGCTACACCCGGATGATTGTCTTCATAGATTCCCAGCGGCGACAGGCCAATTCGCGAGAGGACGCGCTCACAGAATGGTCGGGCCGATTTGTAAGGGTTCAGCCATGGGAGCATTGCAGCGACGACCCAAAGGTACCCGGCGAAGATTCCGGTCAGGAGGATGATTATCCCGGCTCCCCGGTGTCTCTTCCGCAACGCCCACAGCGTGCCTGAGAAGACCAGAACCAAGAAGAGGCCCAGGGGTACCAGCCGGTGTGCGAACCCCGGATGGCATCGTCCCCATCGTGCGAGAAGCCCTGTCGCAGCCAGGCAGACCGCCCCCGCCAGCGCCAGTGGCCATTCCATCCAGCGCTTGAGGGGTGCCGCATCGTAGCGGGTCAAGAATGAGTCCAGAAAAACTCCTACGAGCAGCGCAAGCGCTGGGAAAATCGACAGAAGATACGAAGGACGCTTCTCGGCCACAAGGCTGAGGAGCGCAAACCCTCCTATCACCCATCCGTAGAAGAAGAGAAGACTTCTACGGTCCTTTCCCCCCGAGGAAGGGAACGTAAAGCGGACTGTGCCCGGCAGGAAAAGGGTCCAGGGAAGGAACCCCACGGGAAGGGAGTAGAAGTAGTAGAAAAATGGGCGCGGATGATGCAGACCCTCCTGGAAGCGCTGCAAAATCTGCTCACGAAGGACCTCGGCGGGATCGAAGCCGCTGAGGTGTGCATTGACGAATAGCCAAGCCGCCGTGGGAGCCACAGCCAGAGGCAAACCCCACCACCCGCCGCATTCCTTCAGGCGCACCATTTCCCGGCAGCTGCCCAGGTAGACTAGCAACGCGGCGACGGGGATGGCCATTGCTAGCGGCCCTTTGGTCAAACAGCCCAGGGCCATCCAGAGATACATCCACACCCACTCGCGCTTTTCCCCTTCCAGCGCCCGGTGCGCACTCTCCATGGACAGCAGGATGAAGAGAGTTAGGAGCGTGTCCATGTGGACCCAGCGTGCCTCGACGAAAAATCGCTGCGTCGTGGCCAGCCCCCAGGCCGCCAGCCATCCCACGCGGAAGCCGAAAAGTCGCCTGCCGAAACGATAAACACAGAGCACGCATAGCAGCGCCGCGATACTCGACGGGATACGCGCTGTGGTCTCGTTTAGACCTCCGCTCAGGGTCGCTGTGGCCGCGAGAATCCAGAAGAACAGGGGTGGCTTCTGGATGTAGTTTTCGCCGTTGTCGGTGAGACGGATCCAATCTCCGGACCTCAGCATGGCCCGTGTGATGCCGCCGTAGCGCGGTTCGTCGGGGTCCCAGAGGTCGTGGTTTCCAAGCTGAAAAACGAAGAGAAACAGGCAGGCGACGAGGAGAATGAGAAGAACTCGGCGTTCGGGGCTCATCCGTGGGTCCCGGTACCCTCCCGGAACTGGAGCTCGTAGAGTCGTGCGTATGCGCCGCGCCTCTCCAGCAGAGCCTCATGGTTTCCCTGCTCCACGATCCGCCCGCCTTCTAGCACCATAATCAAGTCGGCATTGCGCACCGTGGAGAGACGGTGCGCGATCACAAAGACGGTTCGGCCGCGCATGAGATTATTGAGGGCCTTCTGCACCATGGCCTCTGATTCGGTGTCGAGGGCGGAGGTGGCCTCGTCGAGGATTAGGATGGGAGAGTTCTTGAGGAGAGCGCGCGCGATGGAAATCCTCTGACGTTCTCCCACCGAAAGGAGGTGCCCTGCTTCTCCCAAGCGCGTGTCGTAGGCAAGGGGCAGGCGAAGGATAAAGTCGTGCGCGAAGGCAGTTCGGGCCGCTGCCTCTACTTCCGTCAAGGGTACGTCCTGGCGTCCGTAAGCGATGTTGTTTCTTACCGTGTCGTCGAACAGCAGAATTTCCTGGGTGACGAGTGCGATCTGCGCGCGCAAGGATACTAGCGTCACACCCCGGATATCCCTGCCATCGATGGTAACGACACCCTCGGTAACATCGTAGAAGCGCGGCAGCAGATTGACCAGGGTGGTCTTTCCTGCCCCGCTTCCTCCCACGATGGCCACGATCTGCCCGCATCGCACCCTCAGATTCACTCCCTCCAGAACCCGTGTGACATTGTAACGGAATGCCACGTCCTTGAATTCGATGATTTCTCGGAAGGGAGGCAGGAGGGGGGCGCCCGGCTTCTCTTTCACGTCCACATCGGCGTCCATCATCTCGAAGACTCGACGGGTGGCGGCCATGGATTGCTGGAAGTCATTGTTGATCTTGGCCAGGTTCTTGACCGATGCGTAGAGCCATGCCAGGGAGAAGAGAAAGCTGGAGAATTCCCCCGCGTTTACTGCTCCTCGCGAGATTTGATATCCGCCGTAACCGATGAGGAGGGCGGCGGCCAAGGCCCCGACCATCTCCATGATCGGCGGGGAGAGGGAGACCAACCTCGCTCCTCGCAGTTCCTGCCGCTGGACTTTCTTCAGCGCATCGGTAAACCGATGAACCTCGTACTCCTCCATGCCAAAACCCTTCACAATCCGGTTGCCCGTAATGGTCTCCTTAAGGATGTTGGTGACGTCGGCCATCTTTTCCTGACTGGTCCGGCTGGTGATCTTCAGGCGTTTCCCAAACCGGACGATGGGATAGAGGACCAGCGGGAGGATGACCAAGCAGACGGCGGAAAGTCTGGGATAAAGGTAAAAGACCCAGAGAACCTGGCCCACGATAATAAACGAGAGCCGAAAAACGTCGGCCAAATCTCCCGAGACGGTCCGCTGCATGCGCGCAATGTCTGAAGTCAGCCTGGAGATGAGGAGCCCTGTGGGATGACTCGAGAAGAAGGCAGGACTTTGCCGCTGGATTCGATCGTAGAGATGCCGCCTCAGATCGAGGATCACCTGGAGGCCGACGGCCCGAACGTAGTAAGTGCTGAAGTAAGTCAGGATCCCTTTCACGAGATAGAGGATCAGAACGAGGGCGGCGATGGTCAGGAAGGTAGTGCTCCTTCCCTTCGCTACCAGCTTTTGGCCCAGGGAAGAGTAGCGGGCAATCCAACCCTCTCCAAGTAGCTTGTTGGAATAATCGAGCACGTTGAACTTGTCGCTTACCGGGTGCGCTCTCCCGTCTTGGAGCGTATGCGGCTGGGCTGAGGCGAGGACGTCGTTGACCAGAGGGGGGACTAGGCTCGCCAGCGCGAGGATCATTAGCGACGCAAGGGCGGCACAGACAAGCGCCACCAGCAGTTTCCCCAGGTAGGGGCTCGCGTAGCGGAGGAGGCGGAGGAAATCCTGCATCGCGACTGGCTCAGCGCCGGCAGACCTCGAGGGAATTGAAGAAGTAGCCGATCTCGAACGCCGCCGAGGAAGGTGAATCAGAGCCGTGGATGATGTTCTTTTCAATGGAGGAAGCGAAATCCCTTCGAAGCGTGCCCGGTGACGCCTTGGCGGGATCCGTGGCACCCATGATCTCCCTGAGTTTGGTGATGGCACCCTCACCTTCGAGCGCCAAAACGACCACAGGGCCCGAGGTCATGAACTTCATGAGGCCCTCGAAGAATTCTTTGTCCCGGTGGGCATAGTAGAAACTGGCCGCCTGCTCGCGGGAGAGACGCAACATCTTCATGGCCACAGGCCGCAGGCCCTGCCCCTCCAACCGTCGGACTATCTCTCCTATGAGGTTGGCTGCCACCCCGTCAGGTTTGACGATGGTCAGCGTGCGTTCCATCTAGTCTCCTTTCGCGTGATGAGGCTACCGCGAGGGCCCTGCCAAGGCCTCGGCCATGGCCTGGCCTATACCAGCAGGGTTCTCCACCACATGGACGCCGGCAAGCCGGAGCGCCTCCCCCTTTTCAGCTGCGGTACCGGTGCCGCCTGAGACGATGGCCCCCGCATGCCCCATGCGCCTTCCAGGCGGCGCGGTGCGACCGGCGATATACGCCACCACGGGGATCCGAAGATTCTCGCGGGCGTAGACAGCAGCCGCTTCCTCCGCACTGCCGCCGATCTCGCCGATGAGAACAATGCCCCGGGTCCTGGAATCCTCCCTGAAGAGGCTCAGGGCGTCGACGAAGCTCGTGCCGATGATGGGATCGCCCCCGATTCCGATGCAGGTGCTCTGCCCGATGCCACGGGCGGTGAGTTGCGCTACAGCCTCGTAGGTCAGAGTGCCGCTGCGGGAGATGACTCCCACTTCTCCCGTTCGGTGGATGGCCCCGGGCATGATCCCCACCTTGCACTCTCCTGGAGTGATGACCCCAGGGCAATTGGGGCCAATGAGCCGGGTGCGCCCTCGCTGCAGAAACTCCTTGACGCGAACCATGTCCAGAGTTGGAATACCCTCGGTGATACACACCACCAAGGGCACCTCGGCGTCGGCGGCCTCCATGATCGCGTCGGCAGCGAAGGGAGGCGGGACGAAGATCATCGACGTGTTGGCGCCCGTCTCCGCCACCGCTTCGGCGACTGTGTTGAAGACCACGATGCCCTCGTGGGTGGTTCCGCCTTTTCCAGGTGTCACCCCGGCCACCACCTTCGTGCCGTAGACCGCGCACTGCTGGGTGTGAAAGGTACCTTCTCTTCCGGTGATTCCCTGCACCAGGAGGCGGGTATTGCGATCCACAAGGACGCTCACGCTGAACCCTTTGCGAGAGCCACGACTTTGCGGGCCGCATCCTGCATTCCATCGGCCACCGTGAAATTGAGGCCCGAGCCCAGGAGGATGCCTCGACCCTCCTCAACATTGGTCCCCTCGAGCCTCACCACCATCGGAACTTTGACGCCCATTCTGAAGGCGGAGTCCACCACTCCTTGGGCCACCACGTCGCAGCGCATGATCCCGCCAAATATGTTGATCAGCACGGCCTTCACGCTGGGGTCTGAGAGGAGAATCCGCAAGGCATTGGAGACCTGGTCGGTGCTTGCGCCTCCCCCCACGTCCAGAAAATTGGCGGGAGTCCCTCCCGCCAGCTGAATCATGTCCATGGTAGCCATGGCGAGGCCAGCGCCGTTCACCATGCACCCCACGTCGCCATGGAGCTTGATGTAGCTGAGGCCGAAGCTGGAGGCCTCCACTTCCAGCGGTTCCTCCTCATCCTGGTCCCTCAGTTCGCGGATTTCCGGATGCCGAAAGAGGGCGTTGTCGTCGAAATCCATCTTGGCGTCCAGAGCGAAAAGTCCCCCTGAATGGGTCACCACCATGGGATTGATCTCGACGAGAGTTGCATCGGTCTTCTCGAAGGCCTCCGCCAGTGCCAACATCAGCCTGGCGGCCAGGTCGGTGGCTCCCTCGAGTCCCAGACCGTACGCGAGCTTCCGCGCCTGGAAGGGGCGGAATCCTAAGCCCGGCCGGATGGGCGCACGAAGAATTCTTTCGGGTGACCGGCGGGCCACTTCCTCAATGTCCATTCCTCCCTCCCCGGAGGCTATGATCATAGGCATTCCTTGCACCCGATCGATGATCACTCCCAGGTACATCTCCCTGGCGATGTCGAGCCCTTCTTCCACCAGGATCCGCCGGACCCTCCGCCCTGCAGGGCCCGTTTGAGGCGTCACCAGGGTCATTCCAATGATCTGTCGGGCCAGCGCCTCTACCTCGGTTACCGATCGGGCCAGCTTGACGCCTCCTCCCTTGCCGCGGCCACCCGCGTGGATCTGGGCTTTCACTACGCAGGGGGAGGCCCCGAGGCGTGAGGCCGCTTCCGATGCCTCCCTCGGCGAAAAGCAGACCTCTCCTCGCGGGACGGCGACGCCAAAGCGCCGGAGAATGGCCTTGGCCTGATATTCGTGAATTTTCACCGCTTACCTCGGGGGGATGCCGGGGAGTGGAGATCGGATCGTTCTTCTCGTGAAATCCGCGGGTGTATAGCACACGCTCGGA
>Ga0066710_100006745_pt1 | contig 10810 bp, 12 predicted proteins | sample GraSoiAngelo_159_FD_79666 | JGI IMG/M metagenome (GOLD analysis project Ga0066710, IMG submission 79666) | Grasslands soil microbial communities from the Angelo Coastal Reserve, California, USA - 14_1009_16_40cm | ecosystem: Environmental > Terrestrial > Soil > Grasslands | place: USA...
AGTCGCGGCGACGCTCCGCCACCCGGACGTTCCTCGACACCATGATCGAGGCCGACCCGAAGCAACTCGCCAGGGCATTCGATTGGGCGCTACCGGACGCCAAGGGGTGCCTCGACGACATCGGAGCCATCAACAACCAAATGGGCTGAAGGCCAGGCTCTCCGATCAGGGCAGGGCAAAGGCGTACAGATACCCGTCCTGCGACCCCGTGTAGACGCGCCCGTCGACCACAGCCCCGCGCCCGGCCACTAGCGAATCAGGCGCTGGTGGGAATCGACGCCGGCCCGACCATGCGGCCGACGCAGTCGATCAGGGTGACGTTGTCGAACGGCTTGGCGAGGACGGCGATGCCGGGCCGCTCGGACGAGGGCAGGGACGTCTCGCCGTAGCCGGAGACGATCAGCACCGGGAGCTCGGCCCAGCGGGGCATCGCGCGGAGGCGCACCAGGAACTCACGACCGTTCATGCCCGGCATCTCCATGTCGAGCAGGACGATCTGCGGCCTGATTTCGGCCAGCCGCTCGAGGGCCGTGATCGCAGAGGGAAGCCCGACGGCGACGTACCCGGCGTCGACCAGAACGGCCACCATGACCTGGCGGACGTACTCGCGATCCTCGATGACCAGAACCTTTGGCGCCATAGCCCGCCGGAGGTGCAAAGTGAATGCCCGCCCTCCGGGACGTCAGGGCGCGTACTTAGCGAGCGCCGCGTTGGCGGCGTGACTCTTTGACGACGGCCGTGTCAGAAGGGCCAGAGCGATGCGTCAGCTAAACATATCCGGGGCCTTCGATGACCGGATGCTTCGACAGCAATTCCTCGTCAACGTCCTGTCCCAGACCCGGGCCGCCGAGGGGGGCCACGCGGCCGTCGCGGTCGACGGCGTAGGGCGCGGGGTGGACGAGGCGGTCGCGGAAGAGGTTGCCCTTCGACACATCGCCCTCGAAGTAGCCGGCATTGTCGATGGCGGCGAGCAGGTGGATCGAGGCGGCCATGTTCAGGCCGGTCATGGAGGTGTGGGGGTTGATCGGGAGCTTCCACGCCGAGGCCAGCGCGGCGATGCGCAGCGCCTCGGTGACGCCACCGGTCTTCGACAGGTCGGGCTGGAGGATCGTGATCACGCGATCCTCGATCACCCGCGTGAACTCGAAGCGCGTGTAGTGGTTCTCCCCGGCGGCCAGCGGCACGCGGCCGAACGTCGCCGCCTGGGCGTAGGAACGGTGATCGTGGGCAGGGAACGGCTCCTCCAGCCAGCCCACGCCGTTGGCGTCGAACCCCGGCATCGCGCGTCGCGCATCGGCGACCGTGTACCCGGTGTTGGCGTCCACGAGAATCGTGACGCCATCGCCGAAGGCGTTCCGGACCGCGGTCACGCGGGCGAGATCGCGCTCGGGTGTGTCGCCGACGCGGAGCTTGAGCGCGCGATAGCCGTCGGCCACGAGCGCCCGCGCCTCCTCGACCAGCGCCGCGGGTTCCTGATATCCGAGTGACACGCCGCCCGCGTAGGCGGGAATGGCGCGCGCGGCGCCGCCGAGCAGCCGGTAGAGTGGCCAGCCGACGATCTTGCCTCGGATGTCCCAGAGCGCCATGTCGATGCCGCTCGTCGCGATGGCGGTGCCGGCGCCCATCCCGTGGCTGCCGAGCTGGAACTTGTACACCTTTCCCCAGACGCCGACGACGTCGGTGGCGTCCATTCCGACGACGAGCTGGCGAAGCGTTGTGTTGACGTGGTGGGCCACGGCGCCCGGCGAGCGACCGTGGTGTGACTCGCCCCAGCCGATCACGCCGTCGTCGGTGGTCACCTTCACGACCACGGAGTCGCGCTTGACCGCGCGACCGATGCCGAGGGTGACGCTGGCCTCGGGCGGCACGGGAAACGAAGTCGGGAACGCTCGGACGTCGGCGATGCGCATGGGCGGCCTCCCGGCGCGTACAATAGCCCTGCCGAAGGCCCCGCGGAAGAGAGTGAAGTGAGCGACGCGGAAGATCTCAAGCACGCGAACGAGCTGTGGCAGGAGGCGTACCGTCGTCAGATGGCGGGCGACCTCGACGAGGCCATCACGCTCTACCGTCGCTCGCTGGCCGTGTGGCCGACGGCCGAGGCCCACACGTTCCTCGGCTGGACGTACTCGTTCCAGGGGCGGTTCGAGGACGCGATGGAGGAGTGCCTGAAGGCGATCAAGGTCGATCCCGACTTCGGTAACCCGTACAACGACATCGGCGTGTACCTCATGCAGCAGGGCAAGCTCGACGAAGCGGTGCTGTGGCTCGAGAAGGCCAAGCGCGCGCCGCGCTACGAGCCGCGCCAGTTTCCGTTCATGAATCTCGGTCGCATCTATGTCCGGCAGGGACACTGGTGGAAGGCCCTGCGCGAGTTCGAGGGCGCCGTCGCCGCGGCGCCCGGCGACGCCGAGGCGCGCAAGGCGCTCCACGGCCTGCGCGCGAAGCTCAACTGAAGGAGCCGAGCCATGGAAGCGGTGAAGGACTCGAGTCATCTCTACGAGGTCGAGCGCCGGGCCCGGCATGCCGAACGACCGGGCTTCAGGATCAACGAGCTGCAGATCGGCCCGCGCCAGCAGGTGCCGTGGCACTACCACAACAACACGCAGGACACGTTCTACGTGCTCGAGGGGCGCGTGCGACTGTTCCTGCGCGATCCCAAGGAGGAAGTCGTCCTCACCCCGGGACAGACGTACACGGTTCCGCCCAAGCGGCCGCACCTGGTCGTCAACGGCGGCCAGGGCTCGGCCGTCTTCCTCGTCCTGCAGGGAATCGGCGAGTACGACTACGTCCCGCTGACCTGAGCCGCCTGCTGCTCTGGCTTGGGCTCGTCGCGGCGGGCCTGGTGGCCGTCGGCGTCGCCAGCTTCTGGCTCGTCGTGCGCCCGCCGCGGATCACGATCCCGCTCGCCCCTGCCGACTTCGCCCTGCGCGTCGAGGACGTGCGCATTCCGGCCGGCGCCGGCGTCACGCTCGCCGGCTGGTTCGTCGCCCGTCCGGCGGCACCGGCGGTCGTGCTGCTGCACGGCTACCCCGCCAACAAGGCCGACCTCCTGCCGATCGCCGCCGCGCTCGCGCCGCGCTTCGCCGTCTTGCTCATGGACCTGCGTTACTTCGGCGAGAGCGGTGGGCGCGCGACCACCCTGGGCTTCCGTGAGCGTCGTGACCTCCAGCGCGCCGTCGCCTGGCTCCACGCGCGCGGGCACACGCGCGTGGGCGTCTTCGGCTTCTCGCTCGGCGGGGCGGTGGCGTTACTCGCGGCGGCGGACGATCCGCGCATCCATGCCGTCGCCGCCTACGCCCCGTTCGCCGACCTGCGCCTACTCGGTCGTGAGACGTACGGGCCATTCGTCCACCTGATGCGGGTATCGGCGCTCGTGTTCCTCGGCGCCGACATCACGCGCCCGGCGCCGGTCGACGCGGCGGCCCGACTGATGATCCCGGTGCTCCTCATCGCCAGTCGCGAGGACGAGCAGATCGGCTTCCATCACGCCGAGCTCTTGCGGGCGGCGCTCGGCGCCAATCCCCAGGTTGATTTCTACGTCCTCGACCGCGGCCGGCACGGTGAGGCGGCCTCGCTCGAGCCGAGGCTTCGCGACTTCTTCCTCGCACACCTGTAGCCCGTGGTGACATCGCGCTGACGGCTCTCATGTCAGCGTGACATCTCCGACCACGGCGAGTGACAGCGCCCGTCGCCGTAAATCGCCGATTGTGCTCGAAATTCTTACCGGGCCGAATCTGGCATAGCCGTTGCCACGGCAGGGCTGGGGGGTTTGCGCATTGAAGACAACGATGAAGCTCGAGGATGTGAACGATCTCCAGGCCACGGTGGCCGAGAACGCTGAGTCCATCGAGGCCGGACTGAAGATTCTCGACACGGGCGTTTCGCTGGGCGGCGCGACCATCGATCTCGTCGCCGTCGACAGCGCGGCGTCGCTCACGCTCGTCGCACTCGCGTTCGTCGCCGACGACGAGATGCTGATGCGAGCGCTCGAAGCGTATTCGTGGTGCCAGGAAGATCCGGAGGGGCTCCAGCGGCTCTACCCGATGGCGCGCCTGTCGTCCGGTCAGCCTCCCCGCGTCATCTTCGTTGCCGAGCAACTCCCCGACGCGTTCCTCCGCAAGGCGCGGCACCTCCGCTTTCACCGCGTCGACTTCGTCCAGTTCAAGTTCGGTCTCCAGTTCATTCCGGTCGGCGCGCAGCGCAAGAGCGAGGAACCCCGGCCGGTGGAGCCGGCCCGCCAGGTTCCCGCCACTCCGCGCCGCCCATCGGCTCGTGCCGTCGCCGAGAAGCTTCGCGTCGCCGACGGGCGCCGCGTCGAGCCGCGTGCAGCCGAAGCGCGGGTTGCCGAGCCGCGCGCGGCCGAGCCGCGCCACATCCAGGCGCCGCGCGCCGCGGAGGCACTGCGCGCATTCGAAGCGAGGACGCCTGTGGCGGCCGAGGTACGGGAGGTACGGGAGGAGCCGCTGCGCGACGGCCTCAAGCTTCCCGCCAACGGCAATCTCTCCTCGCAGTGGCAGCGGGAGCTCGAGCGTCGGCCCGGCGACGTGGACGAGTGGAAGGTCAAAGTCGTCCGCGAGTATCTACAGCGCGAGTTCCCCACCAGCGTCATCTACGACTTCTTCGCCCAGGACCTCTGCGTCCAGATGTTCCACCTGCAGGACAACCTGGGGGCCGTGGTCCACACGGCCGCGGTCGCCGAGGATCTGCTCGTCGACTTCTCCGAGTCGCAGCTCACCGCCTTCTTCGACAAGCACAAGTTCGATCGCGTGCTGCGACAAGCTGGCCAGGCCGCCGTGTCGGTGACGAAGGCCGGTCTCAAGATCGAAGCCAACTAGCTCGCCAGACGGCCCGACCGAGAGAGGTATGATCAGGACCTCATCCGGGAGGGCTGTTCCTGAACTTGCGCCGTTCAGATGGGTGCCATTGCGCCCTCCGGGCCCTGGGCCTCGTCACGGCTCTCGGGCACGGGGCCGATGAGACGTGGTCGCGCCTCGCGACGGCTGACCAGTCGCGACTGACTGTCCGCGACGACCTCGTACCCGGTCGCCGCCTCATCGTCGGCGGGGTCTCTGGCCCACTCCCACGCATTCCTCATCACCTGCGTGCGTACGCGTCGCGGAACAACCAGCTCGCTCTGGCCGCGGTGCAGCAGATCGAGCCCGAGATCCGAGCCGTCATGGACGTGGTCGGACCCGAACGGGTTGCCGTCGTCATGGGGACGAGCACGTCGGGCGCGGCGGAGGCCGAGTATGCGATCGCCCACGATCTGCGGACGGGCGCCCTGGCTCCCGAGTTCGACTGCGTGCAGCTCGAGCACGGAGGCTTGACGCAGTTCCTCGCCGCCTGCACGGGAGCTCGCGGGCCGGCCTACACGCTCTCGACCGCCTGCTCGTCAGCGGCGAAGGCCCTGGCCTCGGCGCGAGCGCTGCTGGCCCTCGACCTCTGCGACGCGGTGGTGGCCGGCGGCGCCGATTCGCTCTGCGGCCTCACGGCCAACGGGTTTCACGCGCTCCAGGCGATCGCCGACGAGCCGAGCAATCCGTTCAGCGTGAACCGTAAGGGCCTCACGCTCGGCGAGGGTGCCGCGGCCTTCCTGCTGACCCGTGATGCCGGCGGCATCCAGCTCGTCGGTGCCGGCGAGGCCAGCGATGCGTTTCACATGTCCGCGCCCGAGCCGGAGGGCACTGGCGCGGAAACCGCGATGCGCGCCGCGCTCGAGGATGCCGGAGTCGCGCCCGGCGAGCTGTCTTACTTGAACCTGCACGGCACGGGCACGCCGCTGAACGATGCGATGGAGAGCCGAGCCGTCCACAAGATTTTCGGCGGTGACATTGCCTGCAGCTCGACGAAGCCGCTGGTCGGCCACACCCTCGGCGCGTCCGGCGCGGTGGAGCTCGGCTTCTGCTGGGTGATGCTCACGCGGTGGCGGGACGGCTTGCTGCCGTTGCTTCCCCATCGCTGGGACGGCCTCGCCGATCCGGCGCTGCCGTCGCTTCGCTTCGTTCGAGTTGGCGAACAGCTGAAGGTGGCGACGCGCGCCTTCGTGATGAGCAACTCCTTCGGGTTCGGAGGAAACAACTGCGCGCTCCTGCTGGCGGCCGAACCGCCGTGCTGAGCGTGGTGGTCCGGCGCTGGGCCGCCTGGACGCCCGGCCTCGAGCGACTGGACGACTGGGAGCGCTGGTGCCGCGTCCCCACGGCGCTCGGGGCGGAAGGCGCTCCGGCGCTGCCGTTTCTCCCGCCGCTGTTTCGTCGTCGCTGCAGTCGATTGAGCCGACTGATGCTCCACGCGGCCTATGCGGCGTGCGAGCCGGACGACGTGAGCGCGTTGCCGGCGGTGTTCGCTTCGCGCTTCGGCGAGCTCGGCCTCACGGTGTCCCTGCTCGAGAGCCTGGCCAGGAAGGAACCGCTGACTGCCAGCGGCTTCACCCATTCCGTCCACAACACGCAGATCGGATTGTTCTCCATCGCCGCGAAGAATCGCCGGATGGCGAGCGCGCTGGCTGCCGGCGCCGAGACCTTCCCCTACGCCGTGATCGAGGCGCTGGCCTCGATCGAGCGCGCCGGCGGCGGCCCAGCCCTCGTCGTGATCGGCGACGAGCCCCTGCCGGCGGCACTTGAAGCCTTCGAAGGCGATGGCATCGCATACGCGCTGGCGCTCGTGATCGCGCGCGCCGGTGATGGGCCCCGCGTCCGCTTCGCCCCCGCGGCGGCAGCCGAGATTCCCGCCGAGCCGCGGTGGCCTCAGGCGCTCGAGTTCCTGCGCTGGCTGCTGTCCGACGAGCCGTCGATCACGCTCGGAGCCTCCGGGCGCGGCTTCACGTGGACTCGGGCCTGAGCGGCTTTGCCCCCACGTACTCGGTGAGGAGGCCTCCGAAGCTCCGCCGCTCGACGTCGACGAAGCCGCTGGCCCGCAAGATGTCCAGGATCCTCTCGGCGGGTACGCATTCGACGATCGTCTCCCAGTAGTAGTTCATGAGTAGCCCGGCGTTCGCGTTCCCGGTGACGATGCGCGCGATCAGGGGCAGGATTCGCTGCAGATAGACGCGCAGCAGCCACCGGCTGATCGCCGAGCTCGGCCGCGAGATCTCCAGCATCAACAGCCGCCCACCGGGCTTCAGTACCCGAAGGAACTCGCGGAAGGTCACCTCGAGCTCCGCGACGTGGCGGAGAGCGTAGCCCATGCTCAGGAGATCGAAGCGATCGTTACGGAAGGGGAGTGCCTCCGCGCGGCCCTGCACCAGCGGGCTCGTCAGAGTCCGCCGTGCCTTCTGGAGCATGCCGCCGCTGGAGTCGAGCCCGACCACCGCCGGCGGCTCGCGGAGAACGTCGATGGCCGATCGGGCGACCAGGCCGGTACCGGTTGCGACGTCCAAGAGCTTCGCGCCAGGGCGGAGACCGGTTCGGGTGAGCGCCCAGCGACGATAGAACTGGCCCGAGCCCAGCGACATCACCTGACAGACGAAATCGTAGTCTTCGGCCGTGGCGTCGAACAGCGCGCGAACGAACGAGCGGCGATCGGCATCGCGATCGTAGTACTTCCGGAGGACCGGATGGGGGGCGGTGGACCTGTCGCTCATCGTTTGAAGGCCGCCACGTTGAGCACCGTCTCCGCGTGGCGAGCCGGCACCGGACGTCCAAGCCACTCGAGCAGACCGAGGTCGGGTCGGGACCACCACGGATACGGCGTGGCCACATTCTCGCGGGTGAAGTCGAACCCGGTCGCTCGCAGCATGAGCAAGTATTCTTCGGCGAGCCGCTGGGCGTCCATGGGATGCCGGAAGAGGAGCCGAACGAGCAGCGAGCGAATGAAGGGCGCGCACGACTCGGACAGCAGGAGAACGCCGCCTGGCTTCAGCACTCGGTAGAACTCCCGCGCGGCGCGCTCCGGATCGGGGATGTGGTGGAACGTCTGGTGGCAGAAGATCATGTCGAGCGATCTGTCCGCCAGCTCGAGCGCCGTGGCCTGGCCGACCCTGAGCTCCACACGGCACCGGCATCCCGCGGCGATCGCACCGGCCCGCACGATCATGTCGGGGTCGGGATCAAGTCCCACCAGCGTCTCGGGAGCGAACGTCTCCGCGAGGATCGGCAGCGCCTTGCCGCCGCCGCAGCCGACGTCGAGGATGGCCGAGTACGACCGCGTGCGGGCGCCGAGCAGCTGGAGGAGCTGGGCCAGCGCCACGCGGAGAACGTGCTGGACCCAGACGTCGCTGGTGATCAGCCACGTGCCGAAGCGGGTATCCCTGACCCAGCGCTCGCTACCGGCCATCCACGGCGAACAGCGCTGGCTTATCGAGTTTGGTCTCCCATTCCGTCAGGTACTTCAGCTTCTTCTCCTGGATGTCCGCCCAGTGCTCCTTCGCCCACGCACGGGACTCTTCGGTATTCTCCACCGGCGTGCACTCTTTGAGCCAGTCCGCGACCTCCTCGGAGCCGAGACGCTCGGCGCCCACTGGTCGCAGGGAGAAGCGTGCCTTCCACACCCCGATGCGGGGGGCCACCACGACGTAGTAGATCTTGCCGGCCATCAGTTCGGCGTCCATGAAATCGGCGGCCTCACTGACCACCATGAAGCGGGTCTTCCCCGGAGCGACGCTGTAGGCCAGCTTCTTCTTGGCCGGCACGATGCCCACGAAGCGGTCACCGTCGGGCCCCAACTCGTAGACCGAGGAGGCGATCGCGAAGCCCAGGCCCGAAGGACGCATGAAGAGCACGGTCGCCTTATCGGCATCCGGCCGGATGGCCTGGTCTGCGGGAAGCTCGCGCATGCGCGCGAGCGGACCAGCGCAGCCGGTTGCGACGAAGAGAACGAAGAGAAACACGCACCTGACAAGCGTCGGAGTCACAGTCGTTGCCTCCTCCCATCGCTTCATTCGTCGGACCACCGCCGGAAGATCAGCGACGTGTTGACGCCGCCGAACGCGAACTTGTTGCTCATCGCGTACGTCACGGCCAGCTCGCGGGGGCCGCCGCGTACGTGGTCGAGCGGCGCGCACTCGGGATCGACCTCGTCCAGGTTCAGCGTCGGCGCCACCCAACTCTCCCGCATCATGCGGATCGTCATCCACGCTTCGAGCGCGCCGCAGGCACCCAGCGTGTGGCCCATGAAGCTCTTGAGCGAGCTGACGGGTACGTCGGTGCCGAACACTCGATGAGTCGCCACGCTCTCGGCGATGTCACCGAGCTTCGTCGCCGTACCATGCGCGTTCACGTAGTCCATCTGCCCGGCCGACAGCTGCGCATCTTCCAGGGCGAGCTCCATGACCCGCTGCATGCCGTGGGCGTCCGGATTCGTGATGTGGCGGCCGTCGCAGTTCGTCGCGAATCCGACGACCTCCGCGTTGATGCGGGCGCCCCGTGCCCGAGCATGCTCGAGGTCTTCGAGGATCAGCGTGGCGGCTCCCTCTCCCACGACGAGGCCGTCACGGTGCCGGTCGAACGGCCGAGGCGTTCGGGTCGGCTCGTCGTTGCGCGTCGAGGTGGCGAACATGATATCGAAGACGGCGGCATCGATGGGATGGAGCTCCTCGGCTCCTCCGGTCACCATGACGCGCTGGCGCCCGAGCCGGATGGCCTCGTAGCCGTAGCCGATCCCCTGGCTCCCGGACGTACAGGCGCTGCACGTCGGCACGAGCCGTCCGGTGATGCCGAAGAACACGGCGAGGTTCGCGGCGCAGGTGTGGCTCATGAACTGGATGTAATCGGTGGCCGCGATGCCCTTGATGGTGTTGGCCAGGAAATTCCGCGCGTAGTTCTCCATGGCCGGCGGGCTCCCGGACGTCGAGCCATAGGCGACACCGGTGGTGCCGTCGGTCAGAACCGGGCTGTTGAGCAGTCCCGCGTCCTCGAGGGCCAGCTCGGTCGCCCGGGTGGCGAGTAACGCGACGCGGCCCATGCTCCGAACCTTCTTGCGCGGGTAATGGTCCGGTACGCAGAACCCCGCGACGGGAGCGGCGAGGCGAGTGTCGAGTCCGTTGTAGACACTCCAGGCGGGCACGACGACAATCCCAGAACGTCCCTCGTGCAGGCGGTCTCGGACGGTCGCCCAGTCCTGGCCGAGCGGGCACAGGCCGGCCATGCCCGTGACGACGACACGCCGGCTCATGCCATGCCGCCGTTGACCGAGATGACCTGCCCGGTGATGTATCCGGCACCGTCCGAGAACAGAAACGCGACGGTGGCGGCGACGTCGTCCGGACGGCCGAGCCGCCGCATCGGGATGAGATCGATGATCTCGTCGACGGGCGTGCCGTGGAGCATCTCGGTGTCGATCAGTCCGGGCGCCACGCTGTTCACGGTGATCGAGCGCTTGGCCAGCTCTCGAGCCAGCGCCTTGGTCGCTCCGATGAGCCCGGCCTTGGCCGCGCTGTAGTTGACCTGGCCGCGGTTGCCCACCAGACCCGACACCGACGACACGGTGACGATCCGGCCGCCCTGACGAGCGCGGACCATCGGCATCACGAGGGGACGGACGACGTTGTAGAAACCGTCGAGGTTCGTCCGCAGTACGCGATCCCAGGCCTCGCCGGAGAGCGCCGGAAAGGCGGCGTCGTCGCTGACGCCCGCGTTGCACACCACGCCGTAATAGGCGTTGTGCGCCTCGAGATCCACGGTAAGCACTCGCTCACATTCCTGGCGGTCGGCGACGTCGAATGGGAGGAGCCGCACCTTGCCCCCCGCGGCGGTGATCGCCGCCGCCGTCTCCGCAGCTGCCTCCTGGTTCGCGCGATAGTTCACGGTCACCTCGTAACCGCTCCTGGCCAGCGCCAGGGCAATGGCCCGTCCGATCCCCCGGCTCGCGCCAGTGA
>Ga0066710_100006747_pt1 | contig 10810 bp, 11 predicted proteins | sample GraSoiAngelo_159_FD_79666 | JGI IMG/M metagenome (GOLD analysis project Ga0066710, IMG submission 79666) | Grasslands soil microbial communities from the Angelo Coastal Reserve, California, USA - 14_1009_16_40cm | ecosystem: Environmental > Terrestrial > Soil > Grasslands | place: USA...
AGCGCACGGTGGAGCGCCCGGATCCGATGCGGCTGCCCGATGATCCAGGGGTGGAGCGAGACCGCGAGGATCCGGCCTCCGTGCCGCGCGGCCTCCCGGTAGAGCAGGTCGAACTGATCCACGATCTGCTGCGCGAACTCGGCGGTTGTGTGGTGAGACTGCCAGATGATCGTCGTGTCGCTGATCTCGTGGGAGTAGGGCATGGAGAAGAGCCGCCCCCGCGCCACGCGCATGGCGTAGGGCATGTCGTCGTTCACCCAGTCGCAGACGTACTCGATGCCCTCCTCGGCGAGGAGATCGAGCGTCTGGGGCGACTCCGAGTTCGCGGGCGAGAGCCAGCCGTGCACCGGCTGCCCCGTCACGCGGCGGACCGTCGCGACCGCCTCGCGCACCACCTTGGCCTCGTCCTCGCGCGCGAGGCCCGCGTGATGCACTTGGCCCATGTGGAGCCCGTGCGCGACGAACTCCCATCCCCGCGCCTTTCCCGCCTCGATCACCGCGGGGTAGCGCTCGCACACCGCCGCGTTGACGGCCGCCGTCGCCCGGATGCCGAGCGCGTCCAGCACCTTCATCACCCGGAAGACGCCGACGCGGTTGCCGTAGTCCCGGTGCGTGTAGTTCCAGTAGTCGGGATACGGCCGCTCCAGGCCGCCAGGCGGACGGAACGGGGTCGACGGCATGTCGAGCGGGAACCACTCGAGGGAGGGAACGATCCAGAGCGCGACCCGCGCCCCGCCGGGCCACTCGACGCGCGGGCGACGGAAGAGGATCGACCAGTCGTAGCGGTCGTGATCCATGCCGCGCTGACGGTGCGGATAGCTGAGATAGCCGTCGGGCAACGCCATCGCTAGCTGCTCGCGCCCGCCGCCAGGCACGCCACGACCGCGTCGTACGCATGGGCGTAGTACCAGTCGGCGATCTCGGCGCCGGTCGTGACCCACACCCTGTCGTGGGAGGTGACGTACTCGAGCGCCTCGGCGAACGCGGCGAGCCGGTGCGGCTGGCCCACGAGGAACGGGTGGAGCGGGACGCACATGACCCGCCCCGACTCGGCGCCTTCCTCGTAGAGCTGATCGAACTGGGCCTTGATCATCTCCCCGTAGTGTCGGGGCGAGGCCAGATACGTGTTGTAGACGATGACATCGTTCATCTCGAGCGAGTACGGGATGCTGATGAGGCGCCCGGTCTTCACCTTGAGCGGGAACGGCTGGTCGTCGTGGAACAAGTCGCAGCTGTACCGCACCCCGGCCTCGGCCAGGAGGTCCAGCGTGCGCTCGGTGTTCGTGAGCGCGGGCGAGAGCCACCCCGCGAGCCGCTTGCCGGTGTACTTCTGGACGGTCTCGAAGGCGTCCTCGATCATTGCCCGCTCCTGCGCCTCGTCCATCCCGTAGGTGTAGCGGGTGTTGTAGATGCCGTGCGAGAAGAACTCCCAGTCCCGCTCGAGGCAGGCCTCGATGATCTCCGGATGGTGGTCGCAGACCGCGACGTTCAGCGAGATGCTCCCCCGCACGCCGTAGCGATCCATCACCTCCATCATCCGCCAGACGCCGACGCGGTTGCCGTAGTCCCGGTGCGAGTAGGCGAGGACGTCGGGCTGGGTTCTCGGCCAGGGCTTCCGCGTCGGGCCCACCGGGGGCTCCCACTCGTAGCACTCGATGTTCGGGGCGACCCAGAACGCCACGCGCGCGTCGCCGGGCCACGTGAGCTTCGGCCGGTCGACGATCGGCAGGTAGTCGTACCGGTCGGGGTCGGAGGCAGGCATGGCTCAGTGCAGCGGGATCGGCTGCTTCGCCAGGTAGTCGATGACCTCGGCGACGGGGAGGACGTCAGCGTACTTGAGCGCCATGTCGTAGAGGTTCGCAAAGTGCGGGCTCTCGTGCTTGTCGGCCACGCACTCCTCCGGGACGATGGTCCGGTAGCCGGAGGAGAGGCTGTCCACGACGGTCGCCCGCACGCAGCCAGAGGTCGAGCCGCCCGTCACGATCACCGTGTCAACCTTGTGCCACACGAGGAGCGAGGCCAGGTGCGTCTCGAAGAAGGCCGAGGCCATCCGCTTGTTGATCACGATGTCCCGCGGGTCGACGACCAGCCGGTCGTCGAGCTCGGCCCGCCGCGAGCCCCGCTTGATGTTCTGGAGCGAGTCGGGCGTGTTCGTGCGGGTGCCCCACACGCCGCAGTCCTCGGCCGGGTCCAGGTACGCCACGTACGTCCAGACCACCGGGAGCCGGCGCTCCCGGGCGAGGGCCGCGAGCTGATTGACGTACTCCATCTGCTTCGGATCCGTCTCGTACGCGGTGACGAACTCGCCGACCGAGGTGTAGGCCTTCTGGAGATCGACGTTGACGATCGCCGCCTTGTCGCCGAACCCGAACCGCGCGCGCGTGGGACGCGCCTTGAGATCCTCGTACAGCTGCCTCGCCGTCTTGCTCGAAAGCTCCATCCTCGTCTCCTGTCGCGCGCCGGCTCCGCCGGCGCAACCGGTTCCTAGGGGGAGGAGTTAACTCGCCAGGAACTCGTTCCACTTGTCCGTGTAGTACTCCTGGTTCTTCGGCTTCGTGTTCCAGACGAAGATCTTGGCGTTGCGGGCGGCGACCGAGCCGCCGTCGCGCCCGACGCCCTCGTACCACTCGCGCACCTGCTCGGGCGTCAGGTATTTCTTGTAGGTGTCGACGGGCGAGTAGAAGCCGAGCTTCGATTGCTCGGCCCCGGCGAAGCCTTCCAGCCAGAAGTTGAACCACTCGTAGGCACCGTCGACGTTCTTGGCCGACGCGCTCAGGCAGGATCCGACCGCCCACGCCCGGTAACCCTCGACCGCCTCCGCGTAGCGGCACGGCACGCCCTTCTTCCGCACCTCCACGACCACCGGCCACCAGGCGTCGGCGATCCAGACCTCCTGCGCCGCCATCAGGTTGACGAGCTCGCCGAAGGCCTTCCAGAGGGCGCGGAAGTGCCCCTCCTTCTTTTTCTCCTTCAGGAACAGGATGACGGTATCGACTTCTTTCTCGGTGAGATTCGTCAGGTCGTTGGCCTTCAGGAGGCCGAGCGCGTGCATGCCCAGCGCGGCGTCCAGCATGCCGAGCCAGTCGATGCCGTAGAGGGCGACCTTCCCGCGCCACTTCGGGTTGAAGAGCTCGCCCCACGAGAGCACGTTGTTCTTCGCCGGTACGCGCTCCGAGTTATAGCCGACGGAGTCGAACTGGTACATGTACGGGATGTACTTCGCCTTGGTCTTCTCCCGGTCCACGTACATCATCTGCCCGGGGTTGTCGCCGAAGCCGACCGGCGACGCCGGCGACTCCTGCCCCTCCCAGAAGAGGCGCGGCGCCCGCTTCCAGTTGGGAATGCGCGACAGATCGATGGGCGCGATGAGCTTCTCGTCCCATGCGTACTTCATGAAGTCGGCGCCGGTCTCGAGGGTGTCGACCGGGGCGACCCGCAGCCGGTCGGCCCGCGCCTGCGCCGACGGGTTGAGCCAGGGCTTCGCCGTGATGCCCGTGCGCTTCGTGAACTCCTGGAGGATCACGTCGCGCAGGTTGAAGGTGGCGCCGACGACGCTCAGCTCCTTGGCCTGCGCGAACGCTGGACGGATCGGGCCCCCGAGGGCCATCGCGCCGGCCGCGAGAGCGCCGTTCCTCAACAGCTCTCGTCGCGTAGTGTTCATCGCTATCGGTCCTTTCTCGGTCTCGGGCACTGCGGACATGCCATGACCATCGGTCAGGCGGCCCCGGGCGCGCCCGTGCGCGTCCGGCGTCGGACCATGCGGAACAGGAGACTGAAGCACATGATCGTCACGAGCGAGACGACGGTCGTCGCCGTGCCGATCGCGTAGAGCGTCGGCTGAAGCTGACGATCGAACTGCGCGAAGATGACGAGGGGCAGCGTTTGCTCCGCGCCGGTGGAGAAGAGGCTGCGGGCGAACTCGTCGTAGGAGAGGGTGAAGCCGAACAGGCCGGCGCCGATGACCCCGGGGAGCACGAGCGGGAAGGTGACGCGCCAGAATGTCGTCCAGCGGTTGGCGCGCAGGGTCAGCGCCGCCTCCTCCAGCCGCCGGTCGAAGCGGTTGAAGACGGCCAGCAGGGTCAGGAAGCCGAAGGGCAGCGTCCAGACGACGTGCACCGCGAAGGTGGTCGTGTACCAGGCGAGCTGGATTCCGAGGATCCGCGCCACAACCGCGACCCCGAAGCCCACGAGGAGCCCCGGGGCCATGACGCCGAGGAGGATCAGGTAGAAGAACAGGCCGCTGGCGCGGAAGCGCGCGCGCATCGCCTGGACGGCGGCGAGCGACAGGGCCGCCGTCGTCACGGAGCAGGCCAGCGCCAGCAGGAGTGAGCGGAGCATCGGCGGCTTGAAGTCGTCCACCATCTGGACCCGCAGGAGCTCTCGGTACCAGTGGAGCGACACGCCGCGCATCGGGAAGGTCGGTCCTCCGTCGGGTCCGGTGAACGACAGGAGCGCCATCACGAGCATGGGCAGCCACTGGTAGGCCAGGAACAGGACGGTGACCGCGCCCAGGGCTCCCTTCACCAGCTTCTGTCGCGTCCGCCAATGCATCATGGGATTCCGAGTCGACGGATGTCAACCACCTTCAGGAGCACGGCGACCCCGCCCAGCATGCAGAGCATCAGCAGCACCGCCATCACCGAGGCGAAGGGCAGCTGGCCCGAGTCGTACAGCAGGACGACGATGTTCCCGAGATAGGCGTGCTTGTTACCGCCGATCGCCGAGGCGGTCGCGAAGTCGGCCATCACGTTCAGGAAGACCAGGATCTGACCGATGACCACGCCTGGCAGCGTCAGGGGGACGGTGATCCGCCAGAACACCCGCGCCGGCGTCGCCCCGAGACACTGGGCTGCCTCCCGAAGCGAGACCGGGATGTTGCGCAGCACGTAGACGACTGGCCCCGTCGCGAGCAGGGTGTAGAACGAGACCTGCGCCAGCGTGATCCCCGTGCGCGAGTAGAGGAAGGCGCCTACCGGCTGGCCGACCACGCCCAGGAAGAGCAGCGCCTGGTTGATGACGCCGGTCACGCCGAGGAAGGGGATCCAGGCGATCGTGCGGATGAGCGCGCTCGTCCAGAACGGGATCACGAGCACGAGGAAGAGCCCGAGCTTCCAGTGAGGCCGGCGCACCTGCACGACCGCGAAGTAGGCGATGCAGTAGCCCAGCACCAGGGTGATCGCCATCAGGATCAGCGTCTGCTGGAAGGTGTCGAGCAACACCTTCACGTAGGCCGGGCGCTGGAAGAACTTCGCGTAGTTGATCAGCGCGAGCGGGCTGCCGAGCGAGAAGCTCCGGCTGGCCCAGAACGAGACCCACACGATGAAGAGCGTGGGGACCACGAGCGCCCCCAGCATCCAGAGGGCGGCCGGCATCGCCAGCGCATAGCTCACCGGCGAGCGCTGGCGGAGGGTGCTCATCGGATCTGGTCCGCCCCAGCGTGGAGCACGCCATCCTCCACCCGCCAGCCGAGCGTCACCTGCTCGCCTTCGTCGATCCGGGTCGGCGAGGCCGCGAACTGCTCGAGCTTCACCGAGCGCCCGTCCGGAAGGCGGAGGTCGTAGCGCCGGACCGATCCCAGGTACTCCACCGCGCGGCAGGTGGCGGGGACCCGGTTCACGTGCTCGGGGCCAGGGCGCTCGGTCAGGAGTTCAGCGCGGACCGAGAACGAGACGCCTGCCCCCTTGAGCGGCGATTCGGTCTCCCGCACCGGCACGACGAACCCGCCGACCGGCGTCTGGACACGCACACGACCATCCTGGACCGACTCCACCACGCCGTCGAAGACGTTGTTGCCCTGGATGAAGCTGGCCACGAAGCGCGTGCGCGGGCGCTCGAAGATCACCTCCGGGCTCCCCACCTGCTCGATCCGGGCGTGGTTCATGACCACCACCTTGTCGCCCAGTGAGAAGGCCTCGTTCTGATCGTGGGTGACCCAGATGAAGGAGATGCGGAGCCGGCGCTGGACGTTCTTCAGCTCGAGCATCACCGCCTCGCGCAGGCTGAAGTCGAGGGACCCGATGGGCTCGTCCAGGAGGAGGATGCGGGGCTCGGTGATGAGCGCGCGGGCGAGCGCGACCCGCTGCTTCTGCCCGCCGGACAGCGTGTCCGGTTTGCGCTCGGCGAGCGCGTCGATCTCGAACGTCGCGAGCGTCTCCGGCACCCGCCGCCGGATCTCCTCCTTCGGCCGTCCGAGCATCTCGAGACCGAAGCCGACCTGCTTTCGGACCGTCATGTGGGGGAAGAGCGCGAAGTCCTGGAACATCATCGCGATGTCGCGCTTCCACGGCGGGGTGTCGTTCGCGCGCACGCCGGAGATCCAGACCTCGCCCTCGTCGGCGTCCTCAAGGCCGGCGACGATGCGGAGCGTGGTCGTCTTTCCGCAACCGGACGGTCCGAGCAGGCAAACGAACTGCCCTCGCTCCACTGTGAGCGACACGCGATGGACGGCCACGAACGTCCCGAACCGCTTCGTGACGTCCCTGAGCTCGAGATCACGATCGGTGTGCTCGGCGCCCTTCGACATCACGGGAGAAGGCGGACCGCGGCAGGACTACGCGATGAGCCAGGGGGTCTCGGCGGCGTGGCGCGCCTCGAACGCGGCGATGGCGCTCTCGTAGCCGAGCGTCAGCGCGATCTCGTCCCGGCCGGTGAGGAGCATCTGCTTGCGGAACGGATCGATCTCGAAGCGGTGCGCGGCGCCGTCCGGCGCCGTCACCGTCTGGGCTTCGAGATCGACGGTGATGGTGGCGCCGGGCCGCTCGCGAAGCTGCTTTCTCAGATCCGCCACGACGGCGCCGGGGAGGATCACCGGGAGCAGGCCGTTCTTAAAGCAGTTCTGGTGGAAGATGTCGCCCAGGCTCGGCGCGATCACCGAGCGGACGCCGTTGGCGTCGAGCGCCCACACCGCCATATCGCGCGAGGAGCCGCAGCCGAAGTTCTCGGCCGTCACCAGGATCTTCGCCTCACGGTAGGGCGTCCGGTTCAGGACGAAGTCCGGCTTCTCCGTGCCGTCGGCGTTGAAGCGCACGTCGTGGAAGAGGAACGTCGCGTAGCCCCGAGCGCCGCGGGGCTTGCGCAGGAAGCGCGCGGGGATGATCCGGTCGGTGTCGACGTTCGGCAGATCGAGCGGCGCCGCGACCGCCGTGAGCGTCGTGAAGGGTTGCATCCTACCTCCCGAGCGTTCTGACGTCGGTGAGGCGGCCCGTCACCGCCGCCGCCGCGGCCATGGCCGGCGACATGAGATGCGTGCGCGCACCCATGCCCTGGCGCCCTTCGAAGTTGCGGTTGGACGTCGAGGCCACGCGCTCGCCCTCGCGCGCCGTCTCGCCATTCATCCCGACGCACATGGAGCAGCCCGCCTCGCGCCAGTCGAAGCCGGCGCGCTTGAAGATCTCGTCCAGGCCTTCGTGCTCCGCCGCGCGCTTGACGAGCCCCGACCCCGGCACCACCCACGCTGGCACGACGGCGCGGCGGCCCTGGACGATTTTTGCGGCGGCGCGGAGATCCGCGAGCCGGCTGTTCGTGCAGGAGCCGATGAAGACGCGGTCCACCTGGATCTCGGTGAGCGGCGTGCCCGGCGTGAGCCCCATGTAGGCGAGCGCGCGCTCCATGCTCTGGCGCCTGGCGAGGTCACCCTCGCGCGCCGGGTCGGGAACGCGCCCGGTGATGGGCAAGGCATCTTGAGGGCTCGTGCCCCACGTCACGGTCGGCGCGATCTCGCCGGCGTCCAGCGCCACCTCGCGATCGAAGACGGCGCCCGGATCGCTCGGCAGGGCCTTCCAGTCGGCGAGGGCCTGCGCCCAGCGGTCGCCCCTCGGAGCGAAGGGTCGGCCCTCGAGGAAGGCGTAGGTCGTCTCGTCGGGCGCGATCATCCCGGCGCGCGCGCCCGCCTCGATGGACATGTTGCAGACCGTCATCCGCTCGTCCATCGACATCGCGCGGATCGCCGAGCCCGCGTACTCGATCGCGTGCCCCACCCCGCCGCCGGCGCCGATCTGCGCGATGATGGCGAGGATCACGTCCTTGGCGCCGACGCCGGGCCCGAGCCGCCCGTCCACCGTGATGCGCATGACCGTCGGCTTCCGCTGCCAGAGCGTCTGCGTCGCCATCACGTGCTCGACCTCGGTCGAGCCGACGCCGAAGGCGAGCGCCCCGAAGGCGCCGTGCGTCGCCGTGTGCGAGTCGCCACAGACCAGCGTGACGCCGGGCAGCGTCAGCCCCTGCTCGGGCCCGATGATGTGGACGATCCCCCGCCGGGCGTCGCCGACGCCGAAGTAGGTGATGTCCTGGGCGGCGGTGTGCCGCGTGAGCGACTCGATCATGCCTTTGATCTCAGTGTCCGGCGCCGGCGAGCCGGGCGAGGTCAGCACGTAGTGGTCCGCCGTCGCGAACGAAAGGTCCGGCCGCCGCACCCTCCGCCCGGCCCGCTCCAGCCGGCCGAATGCGTGCGTCGACCCCTCGTGCAGGAGGTGCCGGTCTATATAAAGGAGGACGTGCCCGCCCGGCCCCACGGCCACGACGTGCCGGGCCCAGATCTTCTCGAACATGGTTCGCGGGGTCTTCTCGGCCATATCGCGCCCTAGCTTTATCTACTTGCGGGCCGGCTGGTGCCCCACCGAGTCGGCGTACTTCTCCAGCTCCTCGGGCGGCAGGAACGCCTCCTCCCACTCGCGGATCCGGTCGAAGCCGGCGAACGTGTGGAGGTCGCCGAGGGGGTGCCGCTTGAAGCGCTCCGCGAACTCTGCCTCGGCCAGCGGCCCCTGCTCCCGCAGCGCGACGGCGAAGTCGTAGATGGCTTGCATGGTGATGCGGAACGTGGCGCCGGGCGTGATCGCGACGGCGATCCCGAGCTCCTGCATCTGGGCCAGCGTGAAGCGCGGCGACACGCCGGTCATGTTGTAGAAGATCGGCCCCTTCACCTCGCGGCAGATGCGGCGGACCTCCTCCACGCTCGTCGGCCCTTCCACGAACGCGAGATCGGCGCCGACCGCGAGGTAGGCGTTCGCGCGCCGGATCGCCTCGTCGAGCGAGCCGCCGTGCGCGCCGCGCGCGTCGGTGCGGGCGATCAGGACGAAGTCGAGATCGACATCGCGGCGTACCATGTCGGCCGCGCGGTACTTGCCGACGGCCTCCTCGAGGGGGATGACCTGGCGGCCGGCGACGTGGCCGCAGCGCTTGGGGACGACCTGATCCTCGAGGTGGATCGCCGCCACGCCGGTGTGAATGTACTCCCGCACCGTGCGGATCACGTTGATTGCATTGCCGTAGCCGTTGTCGGCGTCAGCGATGACAGGCACGGAGACGGCATTGGCGATGTAGCGGGCGTTCAGGTGCATCTCGGTCATCGTGGCGAGGCCGGCGTCCGGCAGGCCCAGGAGCGCCAGCGACGTTCCGTAGCCCGTCATATAGACCGCCGGGAACCCGACGTGCTCGAGGATCCGGGCGCTCAAGGCGTTGTAGCAGCCCGGGACGAAGAGCGTCGTGCCCGATTTCAGAAGCTCGCGGAGCCGCGTGGTTGCGCGCACGGTGTCCTCCTTTATAGTGCGCGCCCGGCGGCGTGGCCCTCGTAGATGGCCTCGAGCGCCGTGCGCGGGGCGACGCAGTCGCCCACCATCCGGAGGTCCGAGACCCGACCCCGGAACTCACGGTACAACCGATCCTCCGCCACGCCGCCCGCCGCAGCCACGACGCTGTCGACGCCTTCGAGCCGCTCGGGCTCGCCGGTCGAGAGATCCCCGAGCACGAGCGCCGAGCCCTCCATCGCGCGGGCGGCCCGGAGCACCACTTTAGTTGGTCGGCTCTTGAAGCTACCATACCGGGGCGCGTTCGGTTCTTGAGGGGGCATGGACCCTCCCTCGAAACCGGTCGGTGCCCTACCTTTGGTGAGCGTCAACTCCTCAGCAGTTGCCCTCGATGCCCCTCATCTCGTTCAAGATTCTCGCAGGCAAATCCGGGGCTGCAAGAACCAGCGTCATTCCGCGCTTTTTTCGATAGGGTAATGGCGTGTATCACCGCGTCCTTATTGTCGTCAGACCTCGGAAAAGGTGGAATTTGCACGGACGATACGATCGCCGGGTGTCGTGCCGATGCGCAGCGGCAAATGGCAGCGGCGCGCCACCTCCACCGGGGGGCCGCCGAGCTGTCCCGGCGAGGCGCTCACGAGCCCGGCGACCTTGTCCACGAAGCACTCGAGCGGCTTCTCCGCCGGCACCGGCCGCGACCCCCAGTCGATCGTGTTCTTGCAGAACGTCTCTACGACTCAGCTCGATCTCGGGAGTTCTTGGAACTACGTCCAGACGCGCGCGAATCTCACGGCGCTAGCGCCATTTGCACGTCGCCCAGCCTGACACGCTGCTGGAGCTTCGGGCTATCGAGGTCGACGGTGACGCGGAGCGCCTGGAGGCCCTGGACCCCCTGCAGCTCCCCGAGCTCGCATTGCTCGACGTCTCCGGTGAGATAGCCGAGACTCTGCAGGTACTCGATGTAACCCCGGTACTCCTGCGCCTCGCCGGGCTGACTATAGACGATGGCAATCTTGCCGGGTTGGGTCGCGCGCTCGGTCGTACCCTCGACGACAGCCTTGTCGATTCGCTTCTTGACGATCTCGTAGCGGATGTCGTAGGCGCCCTCGACGTCGAACCGCTTCTCGTCGAAGCGAAACCGGATCGAGAGCGGTGTGTGCTGGACGAGGATCAGATGTGTCGTCTCGAGCGGCACTGGCAAGCTATCGCGGAGCTGATGGGCGCGGACCGCGATCCCGCACGTGAGCATGAGCTGCCACAGGCGCAGGTTCTTCAGGCAAATCGGGTCG
>Ga0066710_100006748_pt1 | contig 10810 bp, 6 predicted proteins | sample GraSoiAngelo_159_FD_79666 | JGI IMG/M metagenome (GOLD analysis project Ga0066710, IMG submission 79666) | Grasslands soil microbial communities from the Angelo Coastal Reserve, California, USA - 14_1009_16_40cm | ecosystem: Environmental > Terrestrial > Soil > Grasslands | place: USA...
CTCGCCTCGGGAATCGCTTCGACCAAGCCGAAGCCGAAGAGTGCCGGCGTGCTGCGAATGCCAACGTTGACGGTAAAGTCTGCCGGGATGGGCAACAAGGCCGGGCCGGTCGTCTGCTGACGAAAGACGGGACCACCGGACGCCGCTAGCTCATTGCACGAGGGTTGATCCCCCGCGGTTGCGTGGCGCTCGATATCGACGTCGCCTTCGTTCTCCCCGGTCCCGCCGACGACCGGCGCCTCATGGCACTGTGCACAGGACGTGTTGTTGAAGTGCGGCCCGAGACCGTCCTCAGGCGTAAAGTCGCGGCTGAAGACCGCCAGGCCGGCCGTGAATCGCTGGAGCTCGCTGGCCGACAAATTCGGGAGCGGATCGCCTGCTTGGAGCAATGGAACGGTCGACGATGAGAGTGACGCGGCGCCAAGAATGACCGCGAGACCAGCGAACTGGACGATCCGCTTCCTGATCATGACGTCTCCTTTTGTTCACCTTGCGCCGAGCCGAGCGCGGCGGCCGTCCCGATGGACGGATCAGCTTGGGTTGGTAGGGGCAAGTGGAATGCCAAGTCTGTTACGCTCGCAACCTCCGGAAAAGACGCGACTGAGCACCGACAGCCAAGCCTGCAGCTTCTCAACGGTGCGAAACGACCCGGCGCTGCTTCTCGTCGCTGAGAAACACGTGCGAAGATAGGTCGTCGTCGAGGCTTGCGTGTCGAGGGGAGATTCTCCGAGAGAGGGAGCTATGAGTTGACTCGATTCGTCCTCAAGCGCCTCCTCCTGCTCCCCGTTCTCCTCTTCCTCTTCTCGGTAGCCGTCTTCGCGATCGTGCAAGCGCCCCCGGGCGACTTCCTCACCACGTACGTGGCCACCCTCGCGTCGTCGGGAAGCTCGATCAGCGCCGAGCAGATCCAGGCGCTTCGACAGGAATACGGCCTCGACCGGCCGGTGTGGGTGCAGTACCTCAAATGGATGCAGAACCTCCTGAGCGGCAATCTCGGACTCTCGCTCGAATACCAGCGTCCGAACGCCGAGCTGATCGGCGAGCGGCTCGTGCTGACCGTGGTGCTCGCGCTGTTCGCGTTCGTCATCACCTGGATCGTCGCCATCCCCGCCGGCATCTACTCGGCCATGCATCCGCGCTCGGTCTTCGACTACGTGCTCACGGTCCTCAACTACGTCGGCGTCGCGACGCCGAACTTCATGCTGGCGCTCGTGCTGATGTGGGTCGCCTTCGCCCACTTCGGGCTGTCGGTGACCGGCCTCTTCTCACCGGACTTCGTGGGCGCCCCGTGGAGCACGGCGCGCGTCGTCGATCTCCTGAAGCACGTCTGGCTGCCGGCCGTCGTGCTGGGCGTCGCCGGAACCGCTCGGCTCACGCGAGTCATGCGGGCGAACCTGCTGGACGAGCTCAACAAGCCCTACGTCACGACCGCGCGCGCGAAGGGGCTGGCGGAGTGGCGTCTCGTGCTCCGCTATCCGGCGCGCCTCGCGCTGAATCCCCTGGTGAGCACGGTCGGCTGGTACCTCCCGCTCCTGTTCTCAGGAAGCCTGATCGTGGCGACCGTCATGAACCTCCCCAACATCGGCCCGCTCCTGCTGCGGGCGCTGATCAACCAGGACATGTACCTGGCCGGGAGCATCCTGCTCATCTACTGCTTTCTCACCATCGTGGGCACGCTGATCTCCGACATCCTGCTGGCCTGGCTCGATCCGCGCATCCGGATCGAGGAAGAAGGATGAGATGGTCGAGAGCGCGGCGATCGCGGTAACGCCCGAAGAGCGGATCTCGGTCGCGTCGAACTGGCGGCTGGTGTGGTGGCGGTTCCGCCGGCACCGGCTGGCGGTCGTGAGCGCGCTAATCCTGCTGGTCCTCTACGCGATCGTGCTGTTTCCCGATTTCGTCAGCACGCAGGATCCCGAGGCGACCGACGCCCGGCTCGCCTTCATTCCCGTCCAGCGACTGCACCTGCTCGACGGCTGGCGTCTCTCGCCCTGGGTTCCGTCGGTCACGGGCAAGCGCAACCCGACCACGCTCCGCATGGAGTGGCGCATCGACGAGAGCCGGAAGATCCCGCTTGGGATCTTCGTCGCGGGGCATCCGTACCGCCTGCTCGGGATCGTCCCGGCCCGGGTTCACCTGCTGGGCGCCGCCGCGGCCGGCGATCGTGAGCGCGTCCATGTTCTCGGCACCGATCGCCTGGGCCGCGACCAGTGGTCGCGCCTCGTGTACGGCACCCGAACCTCGATGACGATCGGCCTCACCGCCGTGACGTTCTCGGTGATTCTGGGGGTGGTGCTCGGCGGAATCTCCGGCTACGTCGGCGGGCTCGCGGACGTCGTGATCCAGCGGCTGATCGAGCTCTTGCAGTCCCTGCCGACGATCCCGGTCTGGCTCGCCCTCACGGCCGCGCTGCCGCGAGACTGGTCGCCCCAGCAGGTGTTCCTCGCGATCACGGTCATCCTGTCGCTCGTGGGCTGGACGACGCTCGGTCGCGAGGTCCGCGGGCGGTTCCTCGCGCTTCGCGAGGAGGACTTCGTGCTGGCGGCGGAGCTGGCGGGCGCCAGCCGGCGCCGGATCATCGTCCGGCACATGGTCCCGACGTTCCTCTCCCACATCATCGCCACCAGCACCCTCGCGATCCCGGCGATGATCATCAGCGAAACCTCTCTGTCGTTTCTGGGCCTCGGGATCCGGCCTCCGGCCATCAGCTGGGGCGTCCTGCTCCAGGAGGCGCAGAACATCCAGACGGTGGCGCTGGCGCCGTGGCTCCTCATTCCCGGCCTGGTCGTCATCCTGTCGGTCCTCGCCTTCAATCTCGTGGGCGACGGCCTGCGGGATGCCGCCGATCCCTACAGTCAGTGACGACACCCGTCCTCGAGGTCAAGGACCTCCGTGTCCACTTCGCGCTCGACGAGGGAGTCGTGCGGGCGGTCGACGGCGTGAGCTTCGACGTCGAGGCCGGTCAGGTGGTCGGCATCGTGGGCGAGAGCGGGTGCGGGAAGAGCGTCACCATGAAGGCCGCCCTGCAGATCGTCGAGCCACCCGGCCGGATCGTCGGCGGCCAGATCCTCTGGCGCCGGGACGCCGGGTCGGCCGTCGATCTGGCGCAGCTCTCCCCGAAGGGAGCCGCCATGCGCGCGATTCGCGGCGCCGAGATCGCGCTCGTCCCACAGGAGCCCATGGCCGCCTTCAGCCCCGTCCACACCGTCGGCGATCAGGTCATCGAGGCCCTCCGCCTCCACGAGCGCCAGTGGCGGCCGACGGGCGGGAGCCTCTCCCGCGGCGAGGCGCGCGCGATGACGGTCGATCTCTTTCGCAGCGTCGGCATCTCCATGCCGGACCAGCGCGTCGACGCGTATCCGTGGCAGCTCTCGGGCGGGCTCCGGCAACGGGCGATGATCGCGATGGCGCTGTCGTGCAAGCCGCGCCTCCTGATCGCGGACGAGCCGACGACGGCGATCGACGTGACGACGCAGGCCCAGATCCTGAATCTCCTGCGCGACCTGCAGCGGCAGCACGGCACCGCGATCGTGTTCATCACTCACGACCTCGGCGTGATCGCCCAGATGGCCAGGCGAGTCGTGGTGATGTACCTCGGGCGCGTGATGGAGCAGGGCCCGGTCGAGCGCATCTTTCATGCCCCGAAGCACCCGTACACGCGCGCGCTGTTGAAGTCGATCCCGAGCGTTCACACGACGCCGCGAACGCTCCTGCCCACGATCACCGGATCGATCCCGCACCCCCTGGGACGCCCGCGCGGCTGCCCGTTCCACCCGCGCTGTCCGGACGCGATCCCCGGGGTGTGCACCGAGCGTGTGCCGGCGCTCCGGCCGGTCGAGCCGGAGCAGCTCGCGAGTTGCTTCCTCTATAGTCCGGACGAGGCCGCGGCGCCATGAGCGCGACGGAGACTCCCTGGCTGCTCGACGTCCGGCGCCTGGGAAAGTCCTTCCCCATCCGTCGCGGATTCAACCGACGGGTTGTCGGCACCGTGCGCGCGGTGGACGACGTGAGCTTCACGATTCGCCAGGGTGAGACGCTCGGCCTCGTCGGCGAGTCGGGCTGCGGCAAGACGACGACCGCGCGCTGCATCCTGCGCGCGATGACGCCGACGAGGGGCGAGATCCTCTTCCACGCGGCGGACGGCCGTGTCGTCGACCTGGCGCCCTTGTCCCGCGCCGAGCTCCGGCCGCTGCGGCCTCAGATTCAGATGATCTTCCAGGATCCCTTCGGCTCGCTGAATCCGCGCATGACCATCTTCGACAACGTCGGCGAGCCGCTCCTCGTCAACGGCCTGCGCGACCGGCGGGCGCGGATCGAGCGCGTCGCGGCGCTGCTCGAGCTGACGGGCCTCCGCGCGGAATATCTGCATCGCTTCCCCCACGCGTTCTCGGGCGGTCAGCGCCAGCGCATCGGCATCGCTCGGGCGCTCGCCACCGAGCCCCGGCTCGTCGTGGCCGACGAGCCGGTGTCAGCCCTCGACGTCTCGGTGCAGGCGCAGGTGCTCAATCTGCTCCTGGAGCTCCAGCAGCGGCTGTCCCTCACGTACCTCTTCGTGGCGCACGACCTGTCGGTGGTCAAGCACATCAGCGACCGGGTGGCGGTGATGTACGTCGGGCAGATCGTGGAGCTGGCGACGAGCGCGGCCGTCTTCGCGCATCCCCGGCATCCCTACACGGCCGCCCTGCTGAGGTCGGCGCCCGTGCCGGATCCGAACGCCACGAGCGGCGACGTGGCGCTCGCCGGCGAAGTCGCCAACCCGGCCGATCCCCCGCCCGGCTGCTACTTCCATCCGCGCTGTCCCTTCACGACCCAGGTGTGTCGGACGGAGCGCCCCGCCCTGCGAGAGATCGCGGCCGGCCATCTGGTGCGTTGCCATCGAGCCGAGGAGCTCACGCTGACCGGCGCGCGGGCCGACGCCGACGACCGAAGCGAGCGCCGCTGACCGCGGCGCTCGCTTCGCTATGGCTTCTCCGTCCGCTCCGGGCGCTGGCCGCGGTCCTGCCCCGCGCCGCGCTCTGCAGGCGCCGGCTTCGCCGGACGATCCGGCGCATCGTTCGGGGGCCGCTGGCCGTGATCCTGCCGTTCGCCGCGATTCACCTGGGGCTCGGCTCTCGCGGGGGCCGGCTGCCGGGCCGGGCTGGGCGGGTGCGGCGGTGCCGGATGGTTCTGCGGCTGGCTTCGTGCGCGACGGTCGTCGCGCTCCGGCCGCTCGCCGCCCTTGGCAGCAGGATCCGATCGCGGGGCGGCTGGCTGGCGCTGCGGTGCAGGCGCCTGCGATGGCGCTGGAGTCTGTGACTGCCCGGGCGCTTGTGGCGGCGCTGGAGTCCGCGACGGCGCCTGCGTCTGCGACGGCGCCGGAGTTCGCGGCGGGGTCGGAGTCTGCGACGGGGCCGGAGTCTGCGCCGGGGCCGGCATGGCCTGCGGCTGGTTTCTCTCACGCCGCTGATCGCGATCGGGCCGCTCGCCCCGGCCCTCGGGGACGTCCGCTCGCGGGGCTGGCGCATTCCGTGGCCCGGAGGGCTGCGGGCGCGTGGACGCGGGCTCGGTCCCGCGTACGGGCCTGGGCGCCGGCACGATCCGGGGCGGCGCATTGGGCTCCGCGGTCCGGGTCGGAGCGATCCCCTGGTCACGAAGTCTGGTCGTGACGTCGTGCGGCGGCCGCGTGGCCACGACCGCGCGCTTCTCGATGGCGGCCGGCGGCTTCGCGGCCGCGCCGGACGCAACTGTCACGCTCGCCGCGACGGGCTTCACGTCGAGCGCGCCGCGGACCGGCGCGAGCTGGCGAACCTCGGCCTGCTCGATTCGCCGCGGCCGCTCGTGGTGCCCGAAGCGATCGGCCGAGACGCCGACCACGGCATTGTTGACGGTCACGTTCCGGTAGACGTTGATGTTGGTCACGTTGACCGTCGTCGTCCGGTTGACCACCACGTTGTTGACCACGTGCGGACCGCCCCAGCCGCGCCACGTGGCGACGCCGACGAATCCGGGACGCCCCCACCACGGAATGATGGGCTCGCCCCAGGCGAGCGGGGCCCAGCAAAGCGGGCGAACGCCCACCCGCGCGCCGCCGCCGAGGAACACGACGAGGGCCGGCGCGTACACGGGCCTGACGACTATGGGCCCCGGCGCCCACGCCCAGTAGCTGCCGACGAAGACCCAGCGCCCGTGATGATAGGGCGCCCAGCCCCAGGGAGCGTCGTCGAGCCACGTCCACCCGAAGCGCGGATCCCAGATCCAGCGGCCGGTGCTGTACGGCACCCAGCCCGCCGGCACGCCTGCGGGCGCCCACACCGCTCCGTACTGCTCAACGGTGCGCCAGCTGCCGTGCTGGTCCAGCTCCTCGGTGCCGTACGTACCGCGCGGCACGTAGCGAGCGCTCGCGGAGCGGATGACGTAGTCGGTGCGCTCGGAGTTCCAGCGATCCCACGGGCTCAGCGCCGGCGCCGCGCCCGCCTCGACGCGCGGCGATTCGGCGCCGGTGACCACGACCTGCTGGTTGCCGGCGATCTGTGTCGCCTCGCCCCCCGCGGGGGTCATCGTGGCGACGCCACCGCGGTGCGCCCTGAACGTCGTCGAATCCGACTCCACGTCCGCGCGATAGAACCCCATGCGCTCGACCGTGAAGACGGCGTTGGGAGTATCGAGCTCGACGGTCTGGCCGGCCGGAAGCTCACGAAGGTCGAGAGCGGCCAGTCCGCCCGTCAGCCTGAGCTGGAGAAAATCGGGCTCCTGGTTGTCGAGACCGATCTGGGTTCCCTCGGCGGCTCGAACGAACGCGCGCGGGCCGACCTGGACCTCGACGTTGCCGTCCGGACCCGCGTAGAGAACGTCACCGGGTGCCAGGGGCGTGTTGACCTTCGCCGGGGTCCAGTCGTCGGCGCCCGGCCTCCAGAAGGATACCTGGCCAGTGATGTAGCTGATGCGGGGCGGGATGACCTCGGTCGCCTCCGTCTGCGCGGGCGCGTCGCCCGTAGCCGGAGGAGCGGCGGGCTCCGCGGGAGCGGCCTGAGCGTCAGGAGCTCTCCACGCGGGAGCCGGCGTTCCGGCCAGCATGCTCAACGCGAGAAGCCCTGCAACGATCTGCCGTGAGGTCATGATCTGGTGGTCCTCCCTAGCGTTGATTGTCAACCCTTTGACGAATCCGCCACCCGTGGCATTTACCTCATTGTGGGGCGGCGTGGACCCGGTGAGGGCATGGTAAATTCTTCCGGTTCGCGAGGAACCGCATGGACAAACGACTCGTCGCGCTCTCGACCCTGCTGATAATGCTCGCCCTGGGCGGCGGCAGCCTCCACGCGCAGACCTTCTTCGACGGCAAGACCATTCGTTTCGTCGTCGGCTTCGCGCCCGGCGGCGGGTTCGACACCTACGCCAGGGTCATCTCCCGACACATGGGCCGTCACATCCCCGGCAATCCGACGATCGTCGTCGAGAACATGACGGGCGCCGGGAGCCTCATCGCCGCCAATCACCTGTATCGGGTGGCGAAGCCCGACGGGCTCACGATCGGACACTTCAACGGCGCGCTCTTCCTCGGACAGGTCCTCGGACAGCCGGGGATCGAGTTCGACGCGCGGAAGTTCGAGCTCATCGGCGCTCCCATCCGGGAAGACGCGGTCTGCGCGATGACCCGCGCGAGCGGCATCACCTCGGTGGAGAAATGGCTCGCGGCGAAGACGCCCGTCAAGCTCGGCGGTGTCGCGCCCGGCGGCACGCCCGACGCCAACGCGAGGATCCTCAAGGCCGCGCTCGGGCTCCCGATTCAGCTCGTTTCGGGCTACAAGGGCACCGCAGAAATTCGCCTCGCCGCGTCGTCCGGCGAGCTGGCCGGGGCCTGCTGGTCATGGGAATCGATGCGCTCGACGTGGCGCGGCGGCCTGGACACCGGCGAGGTCGTCGCGGTTCTGCAAACGAGTCCCAGGGGATTTCCGGATCTGCCCGGCGTCCCTCTCGCCCACAGCCTCGCGAAGTCCGATGAAGCGCGTCAGCTCATCAAGGTCGGTATCCAGAACGCCGCCGCGTTCGCCCGTCCGTTCGCGCTTCCGCCGGGGACGCCGAAGGACCGGGTCCTCGCCTTGCGCAAGGCTTTCCAGGGAACGCTGAAGGACCCAGCCTTCCTGGCCGAAGCGGACAAGGCAAAGCTCACGCTCGATCCGGCGACCGCCGAGGAGCTCGACCGAATGGTCGCCGAGGCGTTCGCGCTCGAGCCCGCCCTCGTCGCCAAGCTGAAGGACATCCTCTACAAGTAAGAAACGCACCAGTGGATCGGAACGGGCCACGCCGGAAAGAAAGTCCGGAGCGCACCATTCCGTTGTGGCGCAGAGTTGTGGCCCACCGAGATCTGGCAGGTTCGTTGCTATCGCTACGAAGCCATGAATGCCGCATCTCCATTCCAGCTCGAAGTGCCTCGCGCAGCGCACGTGAACGGGACCGCGACCGCCCGCAAGGGCACCCTGCGACGCGTGGGGAGCCTGCGGCTCGGCGACATCCTGATCGACGAGGGGCTCGCGACCCACGACGACGTCCAGAAAGCGCTCCGGCTTCAGAGCGCCTCCCGGACCTACCGGCCGCTCGGCCACATTCTCGTCACCCAGAAGGTCATCACGCGACGGCAGCTCCTGTCGGTCCTCGAGCGCCACCAGCGTTACTCCAAGATCGGCGAGATCCTCGTCAAGACGAAGGTCATCACCACCGAGCAGCTCGAGAACGCGCTCGGCGAGCAGCGGCGCTGGCGGCAGTCACTCGGCGAGGTCGTCGTCCGGCTGAAGTACGTCACCGAGGAGCAGGTGCGGCAGGCGCTCTGCCTGCAGCTGCACATCAACTTCTTCGACCTGGACACGATCGGGCTGGACCGATCCCTCCACACGCTCATCAACCCACGCTTCGCGCGGCGCTCGCTCGTCGTGCCGGTCGCGCGCGTCGGCCACACGCTGGTCGTGGCGATGGACGATCCGACGCGGACGGCCGTCATCCATGACCTGAAGTCGAGCACCGGCTGTGAGATCGAGGTTATCACGTCCACCCGGGCCAGCCTCCGGCGGGCACTCGCGCAGATGTACCCGGGACCCGTCGCGGTGGACCCGGCTGATCCGGCGGCAATGGTGGCCGGCCGGGAGCCGCAGCCGCTCGTGGGCGAGGCCAACGTCCTCGCCCTGGAGGAGATCGAGAACCTCTCCGAGGATCACTCGGTCTTCCTGGATGTCCGGCGCACCGCCGAGAGCACGACCGCCATCGTCCGCCAGCTCTTGACGCTCGCGGTCGAGCGCGGCGCCTCCGACATTCACCTCGAGGCGGTGGACCGCGGGATCCAGACGCGATTCCGGGTCGACGGCGTGCTGCAGGAGCTCGAGATCGAGCGGGTGGCCGCGCTCCTGAATCTGAATCGCGGCAAGCTGATGTCGCGGCTCAAGATTCTGAGCAAGCTCGACATCGCGGAGCGGCGGCGCCCGCAGGACGGGAGCTTCCGCGCCCGGGTGGAGCGGGACGGCCACACCGCCACCGTGGACTTCCGGATCTCCATCATCCCCGGCTACTACGGCGAGAGCGCCGTCATCCGGATCCTCGATCCGCGCGGCCTTCCCCAGTCCGTGGAGGCGCTCGGCCTTCGCGAACCGGTCGGGGCGCGGGTGCGTCAGCTCCTTCGCTCGTCGACCGGGATCATCCTGGTCACGGGCCCCACCGGCTCCGGCAAGAGCACGACCCTTTTCGGCGCGCTCAAGAGCGTGTACCAACCCGGCCTCAAGATCCTCACCGCCGAGAACCCGATCGAGTACGTCTGCGACGCGTTCCGCCAGCACGAGGTGGACGACCGCCTCGGGAACACCTTCGCCAAGTACCTGCGCTCGTTCCTCCGGCACGATCCGGACGTGATCATGGTCGGCGAGATCCGCGACAGCGAGACCGCCGACCTCGCCTTTCGGGCCGCCCAGACCGGCCACCTCGTCCTGAGCACCCTGCACGCCAACGATACGATCAGCGCCGTACCCCGGCTCCAGGATCTCGGCGTGGACGCGAACCTCATCACGTCGTCCCTGCTCGGGGTGCTCTCGCAGCGCCTGGTGCGCGAGGTGTGCGGGGAGTGCCGGGAGCGCTACACGCCGCCGGCCGATCTCCTCGGTGAGGTCATCGACTCGGCGCCCGCCGACTTCGCCTGGTACCGGGGCCGCGGCTGCGCGAGCTGCAACTACGCCGGCTATCGCGGCCGGATGATCCTCGCCGAGCTGTGGACCCCGAACGACGCGGACGTCGTGCTCATCAACCGCGGGGCGCCGTTCGAGGAGATCCGGCAGAGTGCCTTGAAGTCCACCCTGCCGATGGCCGACGACGCCGCCGAGCGGCTCCGGCAGGGCCGCACGAATCTGGAGGAGCTGATCCGCGCCCTGCCCCACTCGGCACTGCGGCAGCTGCAGCTCGGCGCGTCTGACGCCGGGCCGGGATCGCGGGCGGGCTACGAGCGCGGGACCGTCCGGCGGATCTCGTCGACCACCGACGCGCATCGCCACCGCCTTGCCGTGCTTGCGCGCCGCCGCCACCAGATGGCGGCGGTGCTCGTCGAGGGCCGCGGCCTGACCCGGCGGGCCGAGCACGCCGAGATCCTGGGCGTGTCCGCCTGCGGCACGTGCAGGTTCCACACGCCGGCGTCGAGGAGGCGGGTGATCCACTCCCGGTTGCCCTCGGGCGGGCGCACCACCATCGGAAAGTTCATGGCCCGCGCGAGCGCCGCCATGTCGGCGACCGTCTCCATCGAGAACGGCGAGTGCTCCATGTCGATGCGCGCGAAGTCGAGGCCGGCGGCGCGGAGCAGCATCAG
>Ga0066710_100006749_pt1 | contig 10810 bp, 12 predicted proteins | sample GraSoiAngelo_159_FD_79666 | JGI IMG/M metagenome (GOLD analysis project Ga0066710, IMG submission 79666) | Grasslands soil microbial communities from the Angelo Coastal Reserve, California, USA - 14_1009_16_40cm | ecosystem: Environmental > Terrestrial > Soil > Grasslands | place: USA...
CACTGAAGAGCTGCTCTCTGAAGCGGTGAAAAGCTGAATTGATGGTTTTGTCGGTGAGTCCGCTCAGTTCTCGGCGCGACGGACTCGACCGGGCCAATCGAGACGCAACGCATCCTGGGCCAACCAGGATCCACTGCGGGAGCAAGCTATTTGGCTCAGGAGACATGGTTATCCTCCCGATCCTCAGGCACTGAAAGCCACCTCCCCAATCCGAAACATATCGCAACAATGACGCTTACGCCCACGATGCCGGAAAGAACATAGGCTAATTTCGTCTGCCAGGGTTTCTGCATGCCGGCCATCCCATAATCAGGAAAAATCGCTTTCCAAGTTCCTTCCAATTTTTCTAATTTTTCCGGCACGTACCCCAGCATTGATTTTAGCTCCCTTGCGCCCCATTCTCCCCAAGCCGGTCTCGCTTTAAACTTTTCGGGAAGGATCAACCCGAGGGGGCTCAACAAAATTAGAAGGCACAAGCCCATCCAAAGTCTCTTATAGAGAGGAGAACTCATCGCGGTTCATTAGGTTCCAGCTTCAACTCTGGCTCCACTAGCGGCGATTGAGACAGAGTGCAAACCTGTGGCGTATGGCATGCATTTGCGAGGGAGAGCATTGAAGGGTCTGATTTTTGGAAGTAAAGCAAGATCAATGCCGCGACGAAGGCTTCGATAAAACCAAAAAAGACGAGATGCCCAGCTGCCATAGCTGGAACAGTCACGCTCAACGGGAAAGGGGAGTAGAGTGGCTGACCTGAAGAGCTCCGGGCGATGAGGGGTTGAATTCCCAGTTCCACAGCCGTCGCCAGGGCCGAGAGGTTAAGGCCTACGTATCCGGCAATTCCTCCGGCGACTACTCTCCGATACGAGTTCACCGGAGTCCCCACCGAAATGCCACGGTAAAGAAAATGGGCAACCACTGGGATAAGGACAGCAATATTGAAGCAGTTGGCTCCGATGGTTGTTACACCGCCATCTCCAAACAAGAGTGCCTGGATGATTAGGGCCACTGAAACAGACAAAATCGCTGCCCAGGGACCCAGCAAAATCGCAATAACTGCGGCGCCGGTGGCGTGTCCGCTGGTCCCGGCCGGGATGGGAACATTGAACATCATAACCACAAAGGAAAAGGCGGCAGCCATGGCAAACAGCGGAACGTGCCGGGCTCGCAAAGTCCTCTTCAACACACGGGAAGCCCTGGCCCAAATTGGAAGCATAATGCCAAGAAGCGGCAAATAAGTTTGAGGCCCTAAGTATCCGTCAGGAATGTGCATGAAACTCCCTACGCTCTCACTTCAACCCTGAAAGCTGGATCTGAACTATTCCAGCACTCACTAAGGCTTGAACCGCAATGACAGCTCCCAGGCCAGCGACGATGAGCGAAGAAAACACCGGCAGGATCCTCCATAGCTTCCCCTGGCCTGACACACGTTCCATGAAACTCCGCGCATAAACCATCATCAGGCCGATAGCCATCAGAACCAGGGCCAAACCTATGCTGAAGGCCACAATCATCAGCAACCCCAGTCCAACCCGGTTAATAGAAATTGCGCTGAGCAAAACCACCAACGCGGAGGGGCAAGGAACAATGCCGCCCGTTACACCAAGGGTGAGCAGGTCTCTCAATCGAACATTGGTGTAATCATGCGTATGGGTCACGCCACCATGAGAATGGGTGAGTGATGCATGAGAGTGTTCGTGCGCGTGTGAATGAAACTGCTGATGCGAATGATGGTCATGGGCGTGAGTGTGAGAACTGTCATGGTGAGGGTGTCCATGATCAGGTGTGACGGAAAGTGAATGAGGATGATTATGAGAGTGTTCCTCGTGATGGCCCTGCTCATGGGAGTGATGGTGATCATGGCCGTGAACAGGGTCGTGGCGATGTTCATGCTGGTGACCAGCCGTTGAACCAATCTGCAAGTTTCGGTAGCGTTGCATAAATAAACCAAGCCCAATCACGACGACCGCAAGACCTGAAAAGAAACCCAACCAGGGATACAGTTTCTCCGGAAGTATGTATCTGGAGGCGTAAAGCGTGACCAGGCCCAGGATGAAAACTCCCAGCGTGTGGGTTATGGTAACGATGCCCCCGAGAAGAATGGCATGTTTCGCAGTTCCCCGCGTTCCCACCAGATAAGCCCCAACTACCGTCTTGCCATGTCCCGGAGACAGGGCGTGAAAGGCACCCAGGCCAAAAGCTACAACCAGGGCCAGAAAAATGATATTTAGGCTCACGGTCGAAGTGGAGAGCAACTGGGTCAGACGCTGCTGCTCGTGGCGTGTTCGAGCATCGTTTTGTTGAAAGGACTGAGCCGAAGGCTGTGCCTGCCAAGGGCTCGACCCCGCTCCTTGCGCAAACAGCAACCCTTCCCCATTTTGACTGGGAGCCAGTCCCGAAATTTGAGTCTTAAACCTTACGGTGGCTGTTAAGTCTTGGGGCGGGCTGACGGTCGGATCCTGAGGGTAAATGGACAGCTCCTCGGTTTTATCTGTCACCGGAACTGAAGATTCAATCAACTCCACTCCCTCACTCGGTCGAGCCACAATTTCCTTCCATCCCACTCGACCTGGAAAATTGTTGTCTTGGAAGTCTAAAGTGTTAACCTGAGCCAAGAGAGTGTAGGAAAGCACCAAACGATAACGCAACTTGATTTTGGTAGTGGGAAGGTTCAACCCGCCAGGAAGGATCTCGAGCTGTTCTGAGACCTTTTCAAATTTCAGAGCCGTCCGGTTCATTCTCAGCACCAATCCTTGGGTCAGGGACTCAGCCTTTTTGGAAAGGTATTGCGCCTTCTCGCCTGGCTCGATTTGCCCGTTGTTGTTGAGGTCAATTTCCGGCCTTTCCTGAAAAGTGGGGACTTCTGCCATATCGATGATGTAGAGAAGCTCCACTCCACCCGTTCCAATGCTTATATTGGTATAGTGACTCACGGAAAAATTGCCCATGGGGTGAGCCGTGACCGTCGACCCCAAAGCAATCCAGGCCATTAAGATCACTAGGCTAGATTTTGAAGAGAAATGAAGCATGAGGTTCTTATGATCGAGGTCTAAAGCTTGGACTAATAACGGCATTATACGCCTGCCCTGGCGGTTTGAGAATTCTATTTTCATAGGAGAATTCTATTTTCATAGGAGTCATTCATGCCACTGGCGGCGGCACCCCCCAAGGATGCAGATGCACATTCCCCTCCACCGGAGGGGCGCAGGGGTGGGTTGTCGCGAACCGGAGGACCCACCCCGAAGGCTGACGCCTTCTGCCCCTCCCGAGAGGATTTTCATGGGAGTTTCCCATGTCGCCTCGGGCGGCGGCACAGCGTATGAAAAGTTTGGACCGAGCCGCGACCGTAAGGGAGCGGTTGAGGCAATTTGCCTGGTCCCCCCTCCCTGACGGTCGGGGCTTCGGATTTCTGCTACTTTCACGGAGTCTGCCATGTCCCCGCGGGAACTCCACTACCCACGAAGAAAATACGCACGATCACTCTGTTGGATTTGCCCGACAGAACCTTCTCAGCCCGGAGGGGCTAACGTCGGCGAGGGGGCAAAGAGCGATAAAAGATGCATTTCACCGGTAGGTTGGGGGACTCCGCCAGCAGGTTCCAGGGTCACTGCAAACTTTTGGGCTTTATCAGCTTCGGCGAGGGAGTCTATTTTCAAAAAGCCGTTGCCGCTTGGATCTACGGAGAATATCCCGGCAGCCAACGGCTTGTTTTGAGCAAAAACCCAGAGCTGATAAGTTTTGCCGCTGGGAGGAGCAGGGAGATTGGAAGCATAGAAGAGAGCTTTCTTTTCCCGGGGGTTCCACAGAATTTTACCTGCGGCCCGAGGGCTCTTAGCGGTACCCGCCAGCATGGTGACACGAACTTCCGGATTAATCAGGAAGGCGGTCACTAGCTTCTCTCTTTCCAACTGATTTTGGAGCTGATAGATTTGATCCCGTTGTTGACCCAATTGACTCTGCTGCCTTGCGAGTTCGCGCTTAAGATTAGACAGATACCACAGCGAAACGACCAACACAGCCCCGGCTGCCAGAGTACAGGCCCAGGGCAGCCAGGCAAATGCCTTAGTGGGCTTTTCCTTTCCATAAATTTCACTTGCAGCTTTGAACTCCATCAACCTACCACCTGGAAGCTCCTCCTCGATCTGCGCCATCACCCGGCTTTTGAGAGCGGCCGAGAACTCCAGGCCCGGCAGCCTCTGGGCCAGTTCAGCCATTACTTCCCTGTATTCCCGGATCTGCCCCTGGCAAATCGAACAACCGCTCTTTAAGTGCTTTTCCAATTCACGCAACTCTTCCCCGTCGAGAGCACCTGCAGCGTAAACAGGGCAGAGTTCTTGTAGTTTCTCGTGACTCATGGAAGTCGATTTCCCAAACTCGGTCCAATCAATTCCTTTAACTTGGTTAGTCCGCTACGAATCCGTGTCTTAATGGTTCCAAGAGGTTCTTTCAAAGCTTCGGCGATCTCAGTCTGAGACATACCTTCGTAGTAGGCCATTTCGATGGCAATCTGCTGTTCCCTGGCCAGCGAAGCAAACGCTTTACGAATGAGAATACGATTATCCAGATTCTTGTCTTGATGAATTTCTCTGTCAGGCAACTGCTCATCGAGTTCCAAAATGTCTTGGCTGGCGTGATCGTAAATTCTCCGGGACTTGCGAGATCTAACCTTGTCGATGGCTCTACTTCGCGTGATGGTGGTAAGCCAGGCGCACAGGCTCCCTCGCTTTTGGTCATAGGAGGCTGCTTCTCGCCACACCTGCAAGAAAACTTCCTGGACCACGTCCTCAGCTTCCTGTCGCTCGCTGAGCACCCTCCAGGCAAGATTCAGCACCAGTTGACAGTAACGATCGTAAAGACTGCCAAAAGCCGTCTTGTCCCGCTGCGCTACCTGGCGGATCAAATCCTGGTCCGGCATGGAAATTGTGGCATAGGGGCTGCTCATAACGATGGCAGTTTCGAGTTCAACGGAATATACACTATTTCAACTACGATGCAAATACAAAGACGCCCTGCCACCCTGCCCGCTGCTGAGGCTCATTGAGGAAGGGGGAAAAAAATTCGATTATGAGGAAGAGTGAGACCACTGTGGGGTAGATTTACTTAAAGCCGCGCATATACTTCGAATAACGATCTCACCGTGGAAACGGCCGTTTTCAATAAAAACCTCGTTCGTCATGATGCCTGCCACAACCACACCGGCAAGATAAACTCCCGGGATATTGCTTTCAAAGGTTTCCTTGTTGTAAACCGGTTTCTGGTCGGACGAGTTGACTTGAATGCCTATGGATTTGAAAAACTCTACATCGGGTCGATAGCCGGTCAGAGCAAACACAAAATCGTTTTTCAGGTCCCACGTCCTACCGGCACCATCCTTCAAGACAATATGTCCGGAGGCAATTTCGATGACGGACGTTCCGAGAAACGCGGCAATCTCTCCATTCTTGATGCGGTTTTCAATGTCGGGTTTTATCCAGTATTTGATGCTGTCGCTTAGCTCATAACCGCGGTGAATCAGGGTCACGCGGGCGCCTGAGCGATACAAGTCCAAGGCCGCTATGGCAGCCGAGTTCTTACCGCCAATCACGGCCACATCCTGGTTGTAGTAGGGATGGGCTTCTGTGTAGTAGTGGGAAACCTTAGGCAGGTCTTCTCCCGGGATATTCAAGTAGTTGGGGATATCATAATATCCCGTGGCCAGGACGATTTTCCTGGCTCGGTAGCAGCGAATCTCGTGATCCCTGGTCTCAGTCTTCAGGAGGAAATCTCCGTCGCTTCCGTCTACGCTTAGAACGGTTTCGTAGAGCCGAATCCTGAGTCGATAATTGTCTGCGACTCTTCGATAGTATTTCAAAGCCTCAATCCGGGTGGGTTTCTCGTAAGGAGTGACTAACGGCAGGCCACCGATTTCGAGTAGTTCGGGTGTTGTAAAAAAAGTCATCTGCACCGGGAAGTTTTGAATGGAGTTCGCGATGCAGCCTTTTTCAATTACCCAATATTCCAGTCCGCTCTTCTCTGCTTCAATCCCGCATGCCAAGCCGGTCGGGCCGGCTCCAATAATAATGGCATCTTGCACTTGATCTGTTTGGGTCATAACAGGTTCTGGAAGGTCTGCTCGTGGGTCCTTGACCTTGTTCTCTCCAAGAGGATTATCCACTATCTCGTTGTCTCAGCCAAAGGAATATTCAGGCGGCCGCGCTTGTCCCAGACCGTCTTTCCGCTAGACCCTTCGGACCTTGATTGCTCTACCGGTGCGGGCAGATTCTTGCAGCGCATCAATCACCGCCATATTCCGCAGCCCATCTTCCGGGGGCAAACCTAAGGGTTGGTCTTCCAAAATGCAGCGGCTGAAATGATCGACCTCCAAGTGATAAATCCCACCGCCATCCCTCACCTCAATGGTCTTAGGCTCACCTCTGGTTTCAACGGTAAAGGAAGCCAATTGAGCATTGGGTTTCCAAGGGGAAGGGACAAAAATACGTCCCTCAGTCCCGACGATCTCGACGCCCCAATCCAACACCGTTTGAAAACTGGAATTGAAGATCCCCACCCGATGGTTCGAAAAAATCAAAGTCCCTGCAAACGTCAGATCCACCCCGGTCGTTTTTTCTCGCGTTGCATAGCCTAAAACCGAAATGGGTTCTTCTCCCAATAGGTTTCGGATTGCGTTCACGCAATAACAGCCCACATCCATCAAGCAGCCGCCGGTGAGCTTCTCTACCAGGCGCACATTAGGAACCTCCTGGTTGAGTGGAAAACCGAAGGCGGCACGGACGATCCGAACCTCCCCGATGGTTCCCTGGGTTACCAATTCTTTGATCTTGCTGGTTTGAGGATGGAAGCGGTACATGAAAGCTTCCATCAGCAAGCGACCACTCTTCTTTGCGGCCGCAATCATCTGCTCGCATTGAGCTGTGTTATCAGCCAGAGGCTTCTCGCAAAGCACGTGCTTTCCCGCATTCAAGGCTTTGATAGTCCATTCACAATGCAGGCTGTTGGGCAAAGGGTTATAAATGACCTGAACCTCAGGATCCTCGAGTAACGCCTCATAGCTCCCATAACTCTTTTCAAAGCCATGTTCGTTGGCAAAGGTTTCCGCTTTAGCCAGTGTCCGGCTGGCTACAGCATAAGCCCTGGCAAAACGTGACTCCCGGATCGCCGGCGCCAGTGACCGGGCAATTTTGGCTGCACCCAGAATGCCCCAATTGAGTTGCTTTGCTTCCATGATCGCTCCTTATAGACAATGGTATTCCAGTCGCTCGAGTGAAAGCCAGGCGGGCTGGCTGCCAGGACTTCGAACAGCAACTTCAAATCGTAATTCAAACAGCCCTTGTCTAACAAGTTTTGTGTCCTCTTTGCCCACGTTGCGGGGGCAAACATGCGCCTTCTTGACACCGGCAGCGGAAAAGGATTCATGACCACTTTCCGCTTCTAACAAAGGATTTTGCTGTCGAGAGGATCTGCCCCGTACGCGGCTGAGCATGCGCTACCGCGTCCAAAGCAGCGAAGACTCAGTGCGACAATTTTGAGGCCGATTACCCGTCGTTAGGTCTCTGCAGCCTCACCGGCGCCTGCGGGCCTGTCAAAGTATGGCAGCGGCACTTCCTGATCTGGCCAGTATCTATGCAGGAATAGCAGGAAGGCAGGTACCGCTACGATAAAACAGAGGGCGCCGTTCAGCTTCACACTCTCAATTGTATGAAGAAATACCACCAAAGCATTGTAAGTCGCATGGCAGGCAATCGCGACCCACAAGCTACGTGTGCGCAGATACAGGACGGCCATAACAAGCCCGAAAATAAAGGGACCAATGGGACGCGGATGAATCAGAGCAAAGGCAAGCGAACTTCCAAGCACACCAGCCTTCAAACCCCACTTCAGGGCCCACCGATGGAGAAGCAGGCCGCGGAACACTGTCTCTTCGATAGCCGGTCCATACCCCACGGTCATTAAGGTTCTCACTATTATCCAGAAATCGAGTCTGAATCCAATCCTGGAGCCGCTGCCAAGCCAGTTAGTAATGGGATTCGAGCCAAACAATAAGATTAGATAATACCTCAACCAGAGAGTAAGCCAACCCGTTCCCGCATCCAGGGCAAGGAGCGGAATCGCCAGAGTCACAAAGGCCCAGGTCGGTAGATCACGCGGCATTGGGCCAAAGAGTCGAGGGCTGTCGATGTTCCGTCTGATGCATTGCCAGCAGATCCAGCCAACAACCGCTGTGTCGATCACAACGGAAAAGAGTACACCTCCGCCCGCTGTAATAGCTCTGCCATCGGTGCTCGGTCCAGCCGAGAAAACGAACAAGATGACAGCCAGGAATAACCATATCGGCAGGCTACGCGCACGCAAGTGACTAAATGGAGAGTCTAAATTGACCACGGGCGACTTCGCGGTGTTGTTGGAATGGCCTTCCTGGTCTTGCTTCGAAGGGACGGCTAGCCCCCGTGTGGGTTCCGAAAGCGTCATCCCACGAGCTCTCACTTCGGCTTCGGCCAATTCGAGAGTCTCTTTGCGATACTCACCACAGTCGACTGTCAGCATTCTCACGAGCTGCTCTTCATTCAGGTGAGAGATCCTTTTCTTGAGTTCTTTGTCGGAGGTTGCCAAAAATAACCACGGCAGCTTGCTCGTACGGGATTGGGCAGATGGAGTGGGTAAATCAGCGTCAGGGGTATGGTTGAACTGGTTCCCTTGAACTTGGTCTGTCTGGTTCGAAATTTCTCTTGGGACCTCTGAAAGGGGAATGGTCCGAGACTTCACCTCAGCCTCGGCTAATTCCAGTGCTTCTTTGCGATACTCATCACGCTCGACTGTCAGCATTCTTACAAGCTGCTCGTCGGTTAGCTTAGAGATCGTATTCTTGAGATCCTCGTCGTCGTAATCCATGAGCCATTGCGTAATGCCAAACGTGCAGAATAGGGGGTGGTCTCCGACCGGTGATCAAGAGTTTGTGGTTTGGAGTCCCTGCTTCCTGTAGATCCACGTTGGTCGCCGCGCGGAGCGCGCCTCCCACATTCTTAAGACCTCTGCCCTTACCCCCCCTTGCTCCCTGAAGAATTTTAAGTCGGCTAGACCTGCCAATCCGCCTTTTCATCCCGGACTGAAGCGCAGAGCGGGCAGCCCTTGTCATCCGTGAGCCTGAGGACAACTTTGATTGGCACATTCTTGGACATGGCGTTCTTAATATGCTGCCATTTCAAATGATTCAGGTGGATTTTCGCCCTTCGGAACATTTCAAAACGGTGGTCCGGGTGCATAATTCCCCAGCTTAGATAAAGGAACCTCTGCTCCGGGCGTCCTTGTGCAAATGGACCCAGGAAGTTTGGAGATCCGTCAGCTTGTTTTGCAATCCTAAATACAGGTTTGAATACCACTTGTTTTGTGTCGGCAGGAACCGCATCAATCACTTCGGAGCCCTTCTGAATCCCGAGATACACAGGCTCTTTGATTCTGTGACTTCGGTCGTCCGGATCGATGAACCGGAGGCCCGGTAGATCCGTGCAGATCACCTCTATGGCCAATTCGTCGCTGCCCACCTATGACCCTCCTTCAACTCTCGCGTTCTGAGGATGGTAGATCGTTTACGTTCGCCAGTCAAAATTCAATGCTTCAAATAGATTCAAATTGATTCTCGGAACCAAATCAGCTAATACTACGTTTACACCTTTGGCTCGTTCTGGGCAAAACGCTAAGGAGGGCAGCTATGGGAATCAAAGATTTCCTCAAGAAGCAGTTTATTGATGTCATTCATTGGACTGAAAGTAGCGATGGGATTCTGGCGTATCGTTATCCCATGCAGGATTTCGAAATTCATTACGGCGCGCAACTGACTGTGCGTGAATCGCAAATGGCGGTCTTTGTGAATGAAGGCAAAGTGGCCGACGTCTTTCCTCCCGGACGACACACCCTGACCACACAGACCCTTCCACTCCTCACTAACCTTCAGAACTGGGATAAGATGTTTCAATCCCCCTTCAAATCAGACGTGTACTTCTTCAGCACACGATTGCAGATCAATCAGAAGTGGGGGACAGCTAACCCCATTACCATTCGCGACAAGGAATTCGGCGCAGTCAGGATGAGAGCCTTTGGTATTTATTCCTACAAGATCGTTGAGCCTAAAGCATTTTATACACAGATTAGTGGCACTCGCGAGATGTATACCGTCACTGAGTTGGAAGGCCAACTCCGCAACACCATTGTCGCCTCCATTACCGATTTGTTTGCCGAATCAGCCATCCCGTTTCTCGATATGGCCGCCAATCAGGATGAGTTGGGGAACAAGATCAAAGGGAAGATGGAGCCCGAATTTAAGCGAATTGGCCTGGCCCTGGATACCCTTCAAGTCCAGAATGTCTCCTTGCCGGATGAGTTACAAAAAATCCTCGACCAGCGTATTGGTATGGGGCTGGCGGGAGACCTGAGCCGCCTCACCCAATACCAGACTGCCCAGAGCATCCCCATTGCCGCAGCCAATGAAGGTGGCGGAGCCGGGGTTGGAGCCGGGCTAGGTGCAGGTTTGGCCATAGGGCAAACCATGGCCTCCACCATGGCCGGCTCCCTTCAGGGCGGTAAGCCACCTGCCGATCCCACCGCCGAGGTTACTTCTCTATTGGAAAAACTCCATGATTTGATGAACAAAGGGGTTTTGAGTAAGGAAGAATTTGAAGCCAAAAAGGCTGAGCTTCTTAAGAAGTTAATGTGACTTCGCAGTTCAATAAACGAAAGATGTATACGGGGATAGAGAACAGACTTTAGTTGATCTTCTTCGGTGCGTCTTCATGATTCGTGCGCGTCACCACAAAGGATCAAA
>Ga0066710_100006753_pt1 | contig 10807 bp, 10 predicted proteins | sample GraSoiAngelo_159_FD_79666 | JGI IMG/M metagenome (GOLD analysis project Ga0066710, IMG submission 79666) | Grasslands soil microbial communities from the Angelo Coastal Reserve, California, USA - 14_1009_16_40cm | ecosystem: Environmental > Terrestrial > Soil > Grasslands | place: USA...
GCGCGCGCCAAGGCCAAAGCCGCGGGCGTCAAACAGATCTATATCGATGACCTGCGCGAAGAGTTCGTGCGCGATTTTGTCTTCCCGATGTTCCGCGCGAACGCGCTTTACGAAGGCGAATACCTGCTTGGTACATCGATCGCGAGGCCGCTCATTGCCAAGCGTCAGATCGATATCGCGCGCGAGACCGGCGCCGATACCGTGGCGCACGGCGCGACAGGCAAAGGCAACGATCAAGTTCGCTTCGAGCTAGGTTATTACGCGCTGGAGCCGAACATCAAAGTCATCGCGCCATGGCGCGAGTGGAATCTTTTGTCACGCGAGAAGCTGCTCGAGTACGCAGAGCAACACGGCATTCCAATCGAGATGAAGCACAAGGCAGGCGGAAGCCCGTATTCCATGGACGCGAACCTGCTGCATATCAGCTACGAGGGGCGCGCGCTGGAAGATCCGGCGCAGGAGCCGGAAGAAGACATGTGGCGCTGGACGGTGGCTCCAGAAAAGGCGCCCGACACGCCTGAATATGTCGAGCTCGAGTACGCCCAAGGCGACATCATCGCGATCAATGGCGAGACGATGACACCGGCGCAAGTGCTAACCGAGTTGAACCACCTCGGCGGTAAGCATGGGGTGGGCAGGCTGGACCTCGTCGAAAATCGCTATGTCGGAATGAAATCGCGCGGCTGCTACGAGACGCCCGGTGGCAGCATCATGCTCAAAGCCCATCGCGCCATCGAATCGATCTGCCTCGATCGCGAGATCGCGCACCTCAAGGACGATTTGATGCCGCGCTACGCAAGCTTGATCTACAACGGTTACTGGTGGGCGCCAGAGCGCAAGATGCTGCAGACGATGATCGATGCCTCGCAAACTCAAGTGAACGGTTGGGTGCGCTTGAAAATTTATAAGGGCAATGTGATGGTGGTCGGCCGCGATTCGAAGTCCCACTCCCTATTCGACTCGACGATCGCGACGTTCGAAGATGACCGGGGCGCATACGATCAAAAGGACGCGGCGGGCTTTATTCGTTTGAACGCGTTGCGAATGCGCATCGAGGCCAAGCTCGCCGGCAAACGCTAGTCTGACCAACAAGCTCACCACAAGCGCTTTTCCGATTCGGTCCATAGCTGCCATTTTCGCCAGCCGGGCTACCACCGCAACGCGCCGTTAAGGTCTAGGCTCAGCGCGTCCTAGGGTCGAGCGCTGTCCGCGAGATCCCGAAGCATACGTAAGACGCTGAATTTCAGCGACTCTCGGGCCACCGAGGCGTGCTTTGCGCGTCGGGCTTGGGTTACGCGGCTTTGAGCTGGAACAAACAAGCACGAGTCACGGGCACCCGCGGTGGGCGTGGCATACAAGTTGCGAACCCATGGCAACCGATGGTTGGCGGTGTTCGCGTTTGACCGGAAGCCGTCCAGATCAACACCGTTACGGGGGGCCCAAGGTCGCATGAAGAGTTTCCTGCAAGGTGGCGAGACGGGATTCCGATACCGGGTCGCGAGCATACTCGTCCTGGCTGTAGGCATCGTCTTATCTATCACTGCCTTTGTTGCGATCCACGCCAGCGAGCAAGACGTTGCACAAGCAGCATTCGAGAAGGCGGCCCTCAACCGGGCTTCCGTGATCAAGTCTGCGCTAGACCGCAGCGTGGAGACCGTAACCTTCGTCGCCGCGCTTTTCGATTCCGCCGACAGCGTCGAACGCGGGGAATTTCGCCTCTTTACCGAGCAAATGTTGGCCACCAGCCCCGGGTCCAGGCGCTGGAATGGATTCCCCGCGTGTCCTCCGCGGCACGCGAGGATTACGAGAATGCGGCACGAGCTTCATTCCCCAATTTTCAGATTCACGAGCGCGGCAGCCAAGGAGCGATACGCCGGGCGGATCCTCGCGAGGAATACTTTCCCGTCTACTACGTCGAGCCCTATGCTGACTACCAGGCTGCGCCTGGGTTCGATCTCGGGTCCAACCCGACCAGCGCAGAAGGACTGGCGGAGGCGCGCGATAGCGGTAAGTTAGTGGCCAAAGAGAGAATCGCGCTTGTCAAAGAGACCGGCAACGAATATGGATTCGTGGTCATCGTTCCGATCTATCAACGCGGTGTTTCACTCGATACAACCACGCAGCGGCGTGACCATCTGCGCGGATTTACCCTCGGCGTCTATCGCATCGGCGACGTCATCGAAGCCGGACTGCGCACCCTGCAACCCTCGGGTATCGATATCGCCCTCTACGACGGCGGGCCCTCGAATCAGCAGCGGCTGCTCTACTTCCATCGCTCGCGCAAGCGAGCCGCTTCAGCATCTGCCGCGGCGCCGCTGGCGATCAGTCACGCGGACGCCTTGCAATACACACAGCAATTGGTCGTTGGCCAGCACGGCTGGACGCTATTGCTCAAGCCCGTCGCGGGCGAGTACGGGAGCACGGCGTCGTGGCGGGCTTGGGCGATGCTCATCAGCGGAATCCTGCTGTCGATGCTGTTGACGGCCTACTTGGAGGCGCGCCGTAATCGCGAGAAGGCGCTCGCTAGCCGACTCGACGACCTCTCCAAGTACGCCAACGACATCATCATGTTAACCGACGACCTTGGCAACATCGTCGAAGCCAACGATCGCGCATGTCGCGCTTACGGCCACTCGCACCAGGAATTGTTGGGGATGAATGCGCGGAGTCTGCGCCCGCCGGAATCGCAACAGGAATTCGAACAAGGGATGCATGGTTTGGGGCGCGATGGGCTCATGTACGAATCGGTCGAAGTACGCAAAGACGGCTCGACGTTTCCAGTCGAAGTCAGCGCAAGCGTTATCGATGTCCAAGGCAAGCGATTCGTGCAAAGCATCACGCGCGATATCACCGAGCGCAAGCGTTCTGAAGCGGCGCTGCGCAAGGTGCATCGAGCGCTGCGAGTTTTGAGCGAATGCAACATGGCGCTCGTGCGTGCCGGCGATGAACGTGCGTTGCTTGACAGTATCTGCCGCCATATAGACCGGCTTGATTCAGCCCCTCGGCGAATGGGTGATCAAGAGCACGTGCCGACAGTTGCGTACTTGGCTCGACGCCGGCGTGACAGTGCCAAGAGTCGCGGTGAACCTATCCGCCCGCCAGTTCCGCCAGCAAAACTCATCGAGCAATCGCTTGCCGATAATAGGCTGGATGCGCGCTTGCTCGAGCTCGAAATCACCGAATCGACGGTCATGGAAGACATTGTGGCGGCCATCGATACTTTGAACCAGCTCGAGGCTATCGGCGTGACGCTCTCGCTCGATGATTTCGGCACCGGCTATTCGTCGCTGAGTTGCTTGAAACGATTGCCAATCGATGATTTGAAGATCGACCAGAGCTTCGTGCGCGACCTGACTAGCGATCCCGATGACGCGGCAATCTGCACTACGGTGATCGGGTTGGCGCACAACCTAAAGCTCACGGTAATCGCAGAAGGAGTCGAGACGGAGGGCCAGATGGCCTATCTGCGCCGCCACAATTGCGACGAGATGCAAGGCTATTACTTCAGCCGGCCCCCTACCCGCGGATGAGTTTGTGCAGCTCCTGGCGGCGGGGAAAACGCTGGAGCTGGCGTGGCCCGAAGAGCAGCGACCGGTAGTACTCCTTGTCGACGACGAAGAACTCATCTTGGCAGCGCTCAAGCGCCTCCTACAGCGCGACGGATATCGTATCCTGACAGCCAATAGTGGCGCGCAGGCGTTGGAGCTTCTGGCCGAGAACGATGTGGATGTCATCGTTTCCGATCAACGCATGCCGGTGATGACCGGTATTGAATTTCTACGCCGAGCCAAGGAGATGCATCGGGACAGCATACGCATCGTGCTCTCCGGCTACACCGAGTTGCAAACAGTCACCGATGCAGTCAACGAGGGGGCGATCTACAAGTTCCTCACCAAGCCGTGGGACGACGGCCAACTGCGTGAGCATATCGAGGAGGCCTGTCGGCGCAAGGGATTGGCCGACGACAATCGACGCCTGCATCATGAATTGCAACTCGCCAATCAGCGCTTACAGGAACTTCTCGAAGAGACCTCGCACGATGGCAAGCCGCGCCTTGTTCCTTCCCCTTCGAGGGAACGGTTGGGGCAAAGATGGGTGGGTTCCGAGGTTACAGGCCTCTCGTCCCGGCCCTTGAAGGGCGGGGATGGCGACTAGCAGACCTGTCTAGAAACCGAGCTTGGCGCGGCGGCCACAGAGCTTGGTGAGATCGATATCGTCCGGCACCAGATGGTCGCGTCCGGCAAGACGCGCGTTGCCAAAGGCGTCGAGCAAAAGCTTGCGCATATCGCGCGGCGGAATATCGGCGAGCTTGGCCAGTACATTCTCCGCGGGCTCCATGGGAAATTGCCAGTGGTGCTGATCGAGAATGCCTTGATACACCGACAGCGCGATCCTGCGTGAGCCGTCAGCGTCCGGACGCTCGATAAGATACACGTTCATCCGGTTCAGGATTGGCTCCGGAATAGCGCTCTCATTGTTGGCCGTTGCCACCCACAGGATGTGACTCGCGTCCATGTCGACGTCGATAAACTCGTCGCGGAAATGTACTGCCGTATCACGCTCGAGCAAGCCGTAGAGGGCACCCATCGGATCGTAGCGGTGATCTCCGCCGGCCTTGTCAACCTCGTCCAGCACCATGATCGGATTCGCATACTCGCCGCGGATCAGCGTTTGCGCGACCATCCCCGGCCGCGCATTCGTCCACTGCGCCGATGCGCCGGAAAGAATCCAGCCAGCCGTCATCGAATTCATCGACACGAACTCGAAACCGGTACCGAGTAGCGCGGCTAGTCGCTTGGCAAAGTAAGTCTTGCCCAGCCCCGGCTCACCCAGCAATAGCACGGGGGTAAATTGCACCGCTTCGTTGCCGGAGATAGCGAGCGCCAGATACTTCTTGAGATCGTCGATGACGTCTTGGAAGTTCGGAGACGCGTCGTAGAGCTCGTTCAGCGCCGCCGTCGTGCTGGGCTTGATGATATAGCGGGATCCGCCAAGCTCGCGCATGCGGTCGTACCAGCTCTTCAGCCCGTCGTTGCGCGCGGCTGTGCCATCTTCCAACGCCTTGTCCACGGCGGCGACAGAATAGATGGCCTGCAGGTCTGCAATCGGAATGACCGATTCCATGGCGTGTTCTCGAAGTTCTCCTTGCTGTGGAGATGCAAATAGCATACCAAAAGTTCCGGCGCTATGTGCGCTCGAAACGGGACCGCAGTAGGACCGAGTCCTAAGCTCGCGGCACCGCTCTGGCGGGCAACTCCTTCCTGTCTATCGGTTCATCGCGCACGAAATTGAGCCAGCGCAGCACCAGATTGGCCCGACGGGGAGGCGCTGCGCCCTGATAGCGCCGCGTGCGCGAAATGCGTCGACAGCCTCGGCGGTTGCGAAACCAGACGCTGCACGATCCCCCGGCCGACCCGACACCTTCCTACGGGACAAGCCTCGGGAGGACCACTACCCCGCGCGAAGGCTCCTGCCCATCGCCGGAACAATGTCTGACGGCATCTACTCTAAGTCATTGTTACATTGGGTATCACGAGGAGGTGGATGCAATGAAATCCAAACGCTGGCAAGACTGGCTCAATTTGCTGCTTGGTGCCTGGTTATTCGTCTCGCCCTGGGTCATGCGTTACGCGGACCCGACTAGCCATGCGGCGTGGAATGCGTGGTTGCTCGGCGCGGCCATCGTGATCTTCGCCGCCGTTGCGGTCTCGATGCCTAAAGCGTGGGAAGAGGCAGTCAACATCGCGTTAGGTGTGTGGCTAGTGGTATCGCCCTGGGCGCTACGGTTCAGCGATCAAGCCAACGTCCGGCTCAATGCGGTGATCGTCGGACTGCTGGTCATGGCCTTGGCGATTTGGGCCATGGTACTGGACCCGGACTTCGAACGCTGGCGGCACCACAAGGCAGCTTCTTGAGCGTCATTGCGCGAAGGTAGCGCCGACAGCGCGGTGGCTAGTCCAAGTAGCCAAGGCATAAGGCCCGCTCGAGCGGGCCTTATGCTATGTGGGCCATGCCGGCGAGAGGCTTTCCCTACGGTTTCGGTCTTCGTAGGTCGGGCTTCAGCTCGACAGCGACCGTCGCGTCGGGCACGTTGTGCCCGACCTACGCGGTCGACCATGTAGCTTATAGCCGTGCTGGTAGACTATCTTAGCCTTCCCCTCCAGCATACCTATCACATGCCTTCCTTCGATGTCGTGTCCGAAGTCAATCAGGTCGAAGTGCGCAACGCGCTCGATCAGGCCAACAAGGAAATCTCCACCCGCTTTGACTTCAAAGGCTCGGATGCGCGGATCGAGCACAAGGAGAAAGAACTCACCCTCTTTGCCGACGATGACTTCAAGCTCAAGCAGGTCACTGACGTGCTCCTTGGCAAACTGGCCAAGCGCAATGTCGATGTACGCTCACTCAAGTTTGGCAACGTGGAAAAAATAAGTGGTGACAAGGTCAAGCAGCCGGTGACCATCCGCGTCGGCCTCGAACAAGACCTAGCGAAGAAGATCGTTAAGTTGCTGAAGGACAGCAAGCTCAAAGTTCAGGGCAGCATCCAGGGTGACGCGGTCCGCGTTTCGGGAGCAAAAAAGGACGAGCTACAAAACGCGATTGCACTCGTGAAGAAGTCGATTACCGACTTTCCTGTCCAGTTCAGCAACTTCCGAGACTAACCGCCACTATCGCGGTCGCGTCCCTTGCTGCCGGAGCGCGTCACCCTAAACCCGATCCTGCTGCGGCCGTTCACGGCGAGCGACGCCCCACGCGTCGAGCTTCTCGTTGGGGATTGGGAGGTGGCGTCGATGACTGCGCTGATTCCACATCCCTATCTGCCTGGCATGGCGGAGGCGTGGCTTGCCGAACAGCGGCGCGATCGCGAGGCTGGCAGGATCCATACCTATGCCATTACGCGTGTGACCGATGCCGTCTTGGTGGGCGCAATCGACTTGCGCATAGGGGCAGGAGGGAGTGATAGCTTCGGCTACTGGGTTGGCCGGCCTTATTGGGGCCGTGGCTATGCCACCGCCGCGCTGCGGGCGCTCATTGCATTAGCCTTCACTTATCTCGATGTGGAAGAGCTCCAGGCGCGACACCTGGTGCGTAACCCCGCTTCGGGCCAAGTGATGGCGAAGTGTGGACTTCGTCTGCTACACCGCGAAATACGCGACCATCGCGGCGCGCCGGACGAGTTCTATGTCCGCGGCATCACGCGCGAGGCGTGGGAACGTGTCGTGGCCGCTGATTGACACGGTACGTGCTCTTACGCGAGGTCTGCGAGCAGCGTCTGGCGCGTCTTCTCGGGCACCGAGCTCAGCGTAAACGTGTAGGCGGGATGGTCGACGCCGATCGACAGCGCCAAACCGCTGCGCAAGGCTCCAATCATCTCGGCTGTCAAGTCGAAGCGCACAAAATGCACCGAGGAGGTCTTTTCCTCGGTGTCGCGCTCTAGATCTTCATCGGCGATGGCGTACACACGCGGACACTGCTCGACCTGGACCCAAACGCGATCTTCGATGCCGATGAGCTTTGCCAGCGCCTGCTTGCGTTCGGCGACATCTTCGTACTCGAGCAGCATCGTTGCCTTCCAATTATGGCCGTCCGGCACCAGGGGATTATAGGCGTCGAGTTCATCTTTGATACCTTCTTCTTCGTAGGTCTTTTCGATGCGCAGCATCTCCTGGATTTGATAGCGGATCGTCAGCTCGTCTTCGAAAAGAAGCGTGACATGCTCGCCTAGGCGCACGGTACGCGCTTGCTTGTGGGCCATGACCTCCGCGCGAAAATCGTTACGCGCCTTGGCGTAGGCCTCCAGGGTCATCAGGCTGTCGCGGGTAATGCGTGGCATGCTGTTCTCCGGTGAATCCTGACGTCTATGAAAGTCCGTAAGCGATACGAATCAAAGTCAATGGGTGAGCCTTCTTGGCTCGGCCGCCACCTGGCGCGTTCTCGGTCCCTTGCTCGATCGTGCGCGCTGCAATCGGACAATCCGAACTGATGTAATCGGGGTCCGCCTGTGCCATCTGTCGGAACACTGGTTTGCCGATCTTCATCGACGTTGCGAAGTATTCGCGTTTGACGCCCCACGTGCCGTCATGGCCCGAGCAACGCTCCACCGTCGTCAACCTCGTATCGGGCACCCATTCCAGAACCTCACGTGTCTTCTGCCCAATCGCTTGCGCGCGTGAGTGGCATGGGATGTGGTAGGAAATCTTGCCCAATGGCGTCTTGAAGTCCTTTTTCAGGAGCCCATCCTTGTCGCGCAGCACCAGATATTCGAACGGATCGAACATCGCATCCGATACCGCTTTCACGTCGGTATCATCGGCAAACAGCAGCGGCAACTCGTTCTTGAACATTAGCGTGCACGAGGGAATGGCGGTCAGGATCGCGTAACCCTGTCGCGCAAGCTGGGCGAGCTGCGGCGCATTGACGTTCTTGAATTTCTCGACAGTTTCGAAGTCGCCGAGTTCGAGCTTGGGCATTCCGCAGCAGACTTCTTTCTCGACGACCACGTAAGGAATCTCGTTGTGCTCGAGGATCTTGACCAGGTCAAGGGCAATGCCCGGCTCGTTGTAATTGATGTAACAAGTCGAGAAGATCGCCGCCTTACCCGGTGTGCGCGTACCATTTCGCACCGGCCACGCCAGGCTCTTCGGAGCCATCCGGTCGAAGCGCTCTTTCGCATACGGCGGAAGCCTGCGGCCGTGATGCACACCGAGCACCGCCTCCATCGCCTTGCGCGCCAACGGCGTCGCGTTCATGCGATTGACCACATCCACAACGACGGGGATCGTTGCTAATTTCCCGACGCGATCGGTGCTCGTCAGCAGACGATCGCGAAAGCCCGGCTCGCCGCGCTTGAACTTGATCGCTTTCGCGCGGAGCATAAGGTGTGGGAAGTCGACGTTCCAGGGATGTGGCGGCACGTACGGACACTTGGTCATGTAGCACATGTCGCACAGGTAGCACTGATCGACGACTTTGCCGAAGTCTTCTTTCGCGACACCGTCGAGCTCGCCGGTCTTGCCCTCGTCGATCAAATCAAACAAAGTCGGGAAGGCGTTGCAGAGGACGACGCAACGTCGGCAGCCATGGCAGATATCGAAGATGCGCTCCTGTTCCTTGAGCGTCGCCTCTTCGCTGTAGTAATCCGGATCCTGCCAATCGATCGGATGCCGGATCGGCGCTTCCAGGCTGCCTTCGCGCGTTGTCATGGAGTGGGCCTCGTCATGGAGCGAGCCTCGAGGGTGTGGTCAACGTCGACCACCCACGTTCGATATGCGGGCCAAACGGCGGATCAGGCGCGCGAGCGCACGCCTCACGCCATCCACCGAGTTATTCCGTCACGGCGCCGAGAGGCCCAACTCGGCCAAGCCGTGAGGGAGTCACCGCTAGTCGGACAGCGAATCCAAGGCCTTCTGAAACCGGTTGGCGTGCGAACGCTCGGCCTTCGCTAGCGTCTCGAACCAGTCCGCAATCTCATCAAAACCTTCGCCACGAGCCGTTTTCGCCATGCCCGGGTACATGTCGGTGTACTCGTGCGTCTCACCAGCGATCGCCGACTTCAAGTTGTGGCGCGACGGGCCGATCGGAAGCTCGGTGACCGGATCGCCTACGGAGGCTAGGTAGTCGAGGTGCCCGTGCGCGTGCCCTGTTTCGCCCTCCGCAGTCGAACGAAAGACCGCGGCGACATCGTTTTGTCCTTCGACGTCAGCCTTGGTCGCGAAGTACAGGTAGCGACGGTTCGCCTGGGATTCGCCGGCAAACGCGTCTTTCAGGTTCTCGTGCGTCTTAGTGCCCTTCAGATCCATCTTGATCTCTCCTCTGGTTTAGGAGCTGCAAGGGTGTGCAACAGTCGGACAAAAAACTGGCCATGCTAACGCGTAGCTGCCCGACAGGTTGTGTACTCTTGGCTGCTCTATGCCCCTGGCGCATCATCGGGGACGACAAAAACTAAATGCGCAACATGCGAAAATACTACCCCGCGAGCAATTCATTCGTCCAATTGATTGATTCAATTCTTTCGATAAACTTAATCTATCCGCTCGTAGGCGGGCAACGTCAGGAATTCGATGAATTTGTCACGGTTGACGAGGTCGGCAAAAATCGTCCCTGCCTCGTCATAACGGCCTTCGCCATACGCCGCTCCGAGCAACGCGCGGATCCTAGTCATCTCCTCCGGAAGCATTGCCGCGACCATCTCTTTGGTGATTTTGCGCCCGTCGTCGAGCCTGCCTTTCGATGAACGGATCCATTGCCAGACTTGCGAGCGCGAGATCTCGGCTGTCGCCGCGTCTTCCATTAAATTGAAGATCGGCACCGCGCCTTGCCCCGCGAGCCATGCGCCGATGTATTGAATGGCGACGTTGATGTTGAGCCGTAGACCCTTTTCGGTAATGGGCCTTTCGGGTTCGAACTTGAGCAAATCCGCGGCGGTAACGTGCACGTCGTCGCGTTTCTTGAGCTCGATCTGATTCGGTGTCGGCATCAGCCGGTCGAACGCTTCCTTTGCTACCGGGACCAGTGCCGGATGCGCCACCCACGTGCCATCGTGGCCGTAGGTCGCCTCGCGTTCCTTGTCGGCCCTTACTTTCGCGAACGCATCGGCGTTGGCCGCTTCATCGCTCTTCACCGGAATCTGTGCCGCCATCCCGCCCATGGCGTGGATATTGCGCCGGTGACAGGTCTTGATGCACAACTCGGCGTACGAACGCAGAAAATGCGTGGTCATGGTGACCAGCGCGCGGTCGGCAAGGCAAAAGTCGCGATTGTTCCGGAACTTTTTGATGCACGAGAAGATGTAGTCCCAGCGACCGCA
>Ga0066710_100006754_pt1 | contig 10805 bp, 8 predicted proteins | sample GraSoiAngelo_159_FD_79666 | JGI IMG/M metagenome (GOLD analysis project Ga0066710, IMG submission 79666) | Grasslands soil microbial communities from the Angelo Coastal Reserve, California, USA - 14_1009_16_40cm | ecosystem: Environmental > Terrestrial > Soil > Grasslands | place: USA...
CGAGAAAAGGAATCTTCATTTGGATTCGGCAGGGACGAGGGCGGATCGCTGGCAGGAAATGAGTCTGCGATCGTTTTGTCGAGCATCTTTTCCCGCTTTGCTTGCGGATCTCCTGGATCCACTGGCCGATCTTCTGGATCTCTGCGTTGGACTCTGACAATGTTCGAGGTTCGTGTTTCACGCGAAGCTTTCTTACGCCTCATGATCAATGGGAACCCAGTTTGTTCGGGCTTTTTCCGGAGATGGAGATCAAGAGCGCCGTCTCATCCAAAGTCCAGTGACTCACCACCCTCATATGACCCTTCGATCGCAGCATGGAGCTTCGGAAAAGCCAGGCGGAGAACCTCGGCGCCGTCTCATAACCATCATCGCCTTCGGCAAGACGTAGCTGCATGGCTTCCACGATGTTTCCGGTCACGATCCGGCCCACATTTCCGATGACCACATGCTGCGCTGTGACTGGCGTCCCGCGGCGGTCATCTTGCACGCTCCATTCCACAGGGAGCCGGAAGTCGATAAACAGCGGGCCCTCGTAAATGTACCATTACAGTCATCCCCGTTCCCCACTTGATTGAGGATATCCAGAAGGTGCTCTTCACTTTCTACACTCACAAATGAGGCCGAAAGGTCCGGCCAACGGACAATGTAGATAAGCATCACGTTCTCCTTCAGACGAGCCACAATTCCAGTTTCATGAAGCCTGCCGCCTGCAATAGCTGGCTGCCCGGCTTTTCCTCAACTGTCGTCGGCCGGGGGCGTAACTGAAGTCATCACACTATGAAAATCTGTTTTCTGATATCAAGCGATTTGAACTCCGCGCAACTGCCCTTGAAGTAGCGTACTAAGCTGCCACACCGTATCGTTGCAGTGGCACCAGTGTCAGCGCAAACCTGATACGCCGCCGCTGATTTTACCGACGGAATAATTTGGACATCCTAATGAACTTTTTCCGCGTTGTTTAGCCATTACGGTCGCATTGGTTAGGCCGTCAATCGCCTTCCCTAAGCCACGTCGCGGCCACGCCGTTCATGGAAAGTGGAACACATCATTGTCTTTCCGAGAGCCGGAGGCCAGTCCGCAGCCCCTCTGGAGCGCGTTTTTGGATCGGGGACGTTTCTTTGGTTGAAGAGTTGCTTGCAGAGTTGAACTTTACAAGAACAGCGAACTGCAAGCTCAAAAACACGGCGTGGACAGGGTCACACCTGCATCCCAAAGGAGCGTGCACGAAGTCCATGTGCACACAGATAGTGTTACGCCGCTCCGGGCGCCGCGTTCCATTCCTGTAAAGCGGGAACAGATTGTTTTTTGGTGTCGTTTCGGCCAGATGGTGAGGTCCGCCATTCAGCTGGCAGGCTAGCCTGCGGCTTGGAGCGAGGCAGTGCAATCGGTGGCGCTCTGGAAGGGAAGCCAGGGCAATCCAGAATTTTCCCGGCGGTCCTCACGGCCAGGATTCGCTCAGCGACCGCCGCAAAAAAAGGAGCCGGCATGATGGGTCAGGATGCCGAGGATAGAAAAAATAAGAAGCGCTTGATAACGGCGGGGCTTCGCCGGAGGCGTGACGAGTCTTATGTTTCTGTTGGACGGGCGATTCCCAGTCGCCAAACGGGCGCGGGGTCCAGGATGCGCCCTATCGTCGAAAAGCAACCCAGATCGCTCTCGTCCTGTAGCCGACGCGCCTTCCTGGCGTGTATTGGCGCTGGCCTCGGCGGGGTCAGTCCTTTTGTTGCTAACGCGAGCCCCTCAGTCCCGGCGCTTTCGGCCCCGTTAGAAGGCGCTCCGCGTGAAGCCGCCGGCAGCGACGCCGGAGCTTCTGCGCGACGACGCGCGGAAGCGTTTCAAATTCGTCTGGACGCAGCGCTCTACCAAAAAAACCTTCCTCTCCCTCCTCTTCTCGACAACGGAGAAGAAAGCGACTATCCCTACGTAGCGAACTATTCCAAAGGGCTCCCGCACAATGGTCTTGGTGAAGTGGACTATGCAGCCTATCGGGCTTTGCTGGATGCACTCTCGGCCGAGGAAGATGCCGCCTTCGAGCGGGTCCCGCTTGGCGGCGTTCGACCGTTGCGGAATCCGCAAGGGGGAAAGGCCTTCGACATTGAAGGACCGGATTGTCATCATTTGGCGATTCGTCCCGCACCTCGCATCGACCAGCCGGAGAGTTCAAGTGAAATGGCTGAGCTGTACTGGATGGCCCTCGCCAGGGACGTGAGCTTCACGGAGTACGAGAGCAACCCTATTGTTGCCAGCGCTTGTACCGACCTGTCGAGATTCTCCGATTTCCGCGGACCTAAGCAGTCTGGTTTGGTCACTCCAGCCACAATCTTCCGCGGCAACACTCGTGGGGATCAGATGGGTCCCTATGTCTCCCAGTTCCTGCTTAAGGACATTCCATATGGCACGCTGCGGATCAGCCAAAAACAGCAGTCTGTGATTCCGAACATGGATTACATGACCGATTCCGCCTCCTGGTTAAATATCCAGAATGGTCTCGCGCCATTCGCAAGTGATGTGTTTGATCGGCCGCGCTATATCGGCAATGGGCGTGATCTCGCTACGTACGTGCATTTCGATGCGCTTTACGAAGCGTACCTTAACGCCTGTTTGATCCTGCTCGGCCTGGGTGCTCCCTTCGACCGGCGCAACCCCTATTTGTCGCTTAATAAAACCGATGGCTTCGCGACGTTCGGCGGTCCGCACATCTTGAGCCTGGTCACCGAAGTTGCAACGCGCGCACTTAAGGCTGTTTGGTTCGCGAAATGGTATGTCCACCGCCGGCTGCGTCCCGAAGAGTACGGTGGGAGGGTTCACTACAACCTGACCGGCGCCAGAAACTATCCTATCGATTCTGAGATTCTCAAAAGCCAAGCAGTCCAGCGGATCTTCAGCAGGTTCGGTACCTACCTGTTGCCGCAGGCCTACCCGGAAGGCTGTCCGCTGCACCCGTCTTATGGCTCGGGTCATGCCACCGTGGCCGGAGCATGCGTAACTATCTTGAAGGCATGGTTCGACGAGTCGTTCGTGCTCCCGAACCCAGTCGTCGCGAGTGCCGACGGGTCTGCGCTGCTTCCGTACTCAGGCCGGAATGCTGGCTCCCTTACTGTCGGTGGAGAATTGAACAAACTTGCCGCCAATATCGCCGCCGGGAGGAACTTCGCTGGAATTCACTGGCGGACGGACTTTTCCGAAGCGTTCAAGCTGGGCGAGGCTGTCGCCATCGGCATCCTGGAAGATCAAAAAAAAACTTACAAGGAGAGCATCGACGCATTTTCTCTTACCAAGTTTGACGGAACTACTATAACCGTTTGATTACGGTGTTCGGGCTCTAGGGAGCGGACCATCGCTGGCATTCGGCAAAGAACATGAGCGGATAGTGGTTTCAACGTAGCGTCAAATTCGCGAGTTCGCGGGAGCGCGAAAACAGACGGAGACTGACTCCGTCAGCCTCTGGCCGTTGATGGCTCTCCTTAAAGAAGAGCCGGCCGGCTTGTCGCGTCTGGGTTTGGCCTTTCCAAACTCGGATGCGCGGTCCCACTGGTCGAGTTTCGTGAAATCGTTGATTTTTTCTCTGCGGCGTTGCTTCACAATCGGGGACCCTTCCTTTTTTCTTTGCCGCGTTCCTTTTGTCTCCGCGGCGTTGCTGGTTTCCGCTTTTCATGACTGGCCTCTATGGAGCTGTGAATAATTGGAATAGGCGATTCCCCTCCTTGCATGACCGCAAGGAGGGGTGGCCGAGCGATCAAAAAATTATTGCGAAGCCTCCGATGATCGCGAGGCCGGGGTGGTTTTCCGCTTCTCTGCCTTGGCGCGATTGTGTCCCACTTTGTCGCTTCTGCCATTCTGGTTTATTCTTCTACCCATCATGGAAACCAAAATCGGCAGACGCGAGTTCGTCAAATTGGCGGGGGCGGCGGGAGCGGCTCTGGCGAGCGGCGGGCTGGAACAGACACGGGCGTTTCAGCAAACAGCGGCGCCGGGGCCGGACGCGGCGGAGAAGGAGCTTGTGCTGCTCGCGCTTGATGCGGTGCGATCGGCCGGCGCAGCATATGCCGATGTCCGAATCACGCGCGGGAATTTCGAGTTTGTCGGCGCGCGCGAGCGGCAGATCACTGCAATCAATAAGAGCGAAACGTTTGGGATTGGAATTCGCGCGCTGGTGGGCGGATCGTGGGGATTTCGGGCGACTCGGGATTTGGGCAGGGATGCGGTAGCGGCAACGGCGAAGGAAGCAGTTGCAATTGCTGCAGCCAATGACAGCGTCAATCCGGTGAAGACAACTCTTGCGCCCGTAACCAAGGTCGCGGACGGGCGCTGGATGACGCCTCACCAGATCGACCCGTTCACGATACCGATTGAACAGAAAGCCGAGCTGCTTTTCAAGACCAACGAAGAAGCGCTCCGCGTGAAGAGTGTGCGTTTTGTGGCATCGAATATCGCTTCGATTCGAGAAACAAGACTGCTCGGCACAACCGAAGGTTCGCTGCTGCATCAGACATTTCTTCGATTAAGCCCCAACGTCAACATTACCGCCGTCTCAGACGACAATTCCGATTTCCAGACGCGCAACGCAGCTCTCCCCCCGATGGGCCGCGGCTGGGAGTATGTTGTCAATCTACAGATGCCGGAAAACGTGTTGCGCTGGGCTGAAGAAGCGGCAATGAAGCTATCGGCGGCGCCGGCACAGGCGGGCTTATGGGATCTGGTGCTCCATCCATCTCACCTGTGGCTCACGATTCACGAATCGATCGCGCACCCGACCGAGCTGGATCGCGTGATGGGTTATGAAGCGAACTACGCCGGCACATCCTTCCTTTCACCGCCCGAAAAGGTCTTGAAGAAGTTCCGGTACGGACCTTCCTTCATGAACATTGTAGGCAACCGCACAGAACCCGGCGGATGCGCGACGTGCGGTTGGGATGATGAAGGGGTGGCTGCGCAATCCTGGCGGATTGTCGATAAAGGAATCTTAGTGAATTATCAGACGACGCGGGAAATGGCCGGCTGGATTTCCGATCTGACGAAGGTCCGGCAGAGCCTGGGTTGCTCGTATGGAGAAAACTGGGCCGCCATTCCTTTTGCGCGGATGCCCAACGTAAGCCTCATGCCGAACACCCGGGATCTCAGTGAGGACGATGTCATTTCAGCAACGAAGCGCGGTATCTACATTGAAGGCGACGGTTCGTACTCGATTGATCAGCAGCGTTACAACTTCCAATTCGGCGGGCAAGTCTTTTGGGAAATCAAGGACGGCAAGCGTGTCCGCATGCTGCGTGACGCGGCGTATCAGGCGCGCACGCCAAATTTCTGGAACTCGATGGCGCTGATCGGCGGTCCGAAGACGTACAGGCTCGGGTCCGCGCTAAACGACGGCAAGGGCCAACCGACGCAGGCCAACGCGGTCTCGCACGGGTGCCCGATCGCACTGTTTCGAAATGTGAATGTGATGAACACCGCCTGACCCATTTTGAGCCGCCAATTGTGCGGCGGTTTCAAGAACCATGCAGAGCAACAACTCCAACAGACAGGGCCTGTCCGAAGACCAAGCGCGAGAGCTTAGCCAAAAGATTCTCGGTTTCGCAAAGGCCAATCACACTCGCATCAACATCAGCTCCGGGGTACATGGGTTTACGCGCACGGCGATCAACCGGGTGACGACTGCCGCAGCCACGGACGACATCAATATCCAGATCACGAGCGTCTTCGGCAAACGTGTGGCTTCCGTCGACACGAATCGTTTGGACGACGCATCACTCGAGCGCGCCGTCCGTGACTCGGAAGCTGTGGCAAAACTTGCCCCTGAAAACCTGGAATACATGCCGGAACTTGGGCCGCAGAACTACGCCGGCATCGACGGCTATTACCGAAGCACCGGAGACCTGACCACCGAGTCGCGTGCGCGCGCTGCCTCGTTGTCGATTAAGGCGGCGGAAGCCGCCAAGTTCATCGCAGCCGGCTTTATCGATATGCATGCAGGCTCCCAAACAGTGGCAACCTCGAATGGACTCTTCGCATATCACTCCGGAACGGGTGTGGCCTCCACGCTGACGGTTCGCACACCCGATGGTCTGTCTTCCGGATGGGCCGGTGATGAGGGATCGGACTGGAACACCATCGAGTCCGACCGCATCGCACAAGATGCTGTTGAAAAATGCCGGCAATGGCGCGGAAAGACCGTTCTGGATCCCGGCAAGTATGAAGTGGTGCTTGAGCCAACCGCTGTGGGCATGCTGATGCTTCGCATGATGAATGTTTTTGACGCGCGGCAGGCTGACGAAGGCCGATCCTTTTTCTCCAAGCGTGGCGGCGGCAACCGGCTGGGTGAAAGGCTATTCGACGAGCGGATCACGATCCTGAACGATCCGGCGGAGAAAAATGCAGAAACGAGTCCATTCACGCCTTCAGGCCAGCCGCTCCAGCGAGAGGCGTGGGTGGATAAAGGCATCCTGAAGACACTTTCCTATTCCAGGTTTTGGGCCAGCCGGCAAGGAGTGCCGCCGAAACCCGGCGCTTCAAATCTGATCATGTCTGGCGGTGATGCCGGCGTCGATGACATGATCAAGGCGACAAAGCGCGGCGTCCTGATCACGAGATTCTGGTACATCCGCCCCCTCAATCCGCGCATCGTTTCTTTCACCGGTCTCACTCGAGACGGCACATTCCTGATCGAGAACGGAAAGATCGCCCGGCCGGTAACCAATTTCCGCTTCAACCAGTCGCTAGCCGATCTGTTGGCGAAGGTCGAGATGCTTGGCCGGCCCACACGTGTTTGCGCAAGCGAGGACAGCACGGTTGGCCCGCCGGCCCTCGTGCCTGCGCTTAAGGTGAAAGAGTTTTATCTTTCCAGCGTTAGTGATGCGATCTGAGGGTACACTCGGAAATCACGTCATGACGGGAAGTAAACACAAAGACACAAAGCCACAAAGACACAAAGAAAGGCCGCAATAGAAGCTTCTTTGATGCGGCCTTTCTTTGTGTCTTTGTGGCTTTGTGTCTTTGTGTTTACTTCCACGCTTGCATCCCTTCCGGGTGCATGTGAGAGAATCGGCGCATCCAAAACCACATTTTGCGAGGTGAGCTATGAATCGTCATTTGGTGCTTTTGCTTTTTATTGTGTTGTTGGCGATTAACGCGAATGCGCAGGCTCCTGCGGGAGCAGCGGCAGCGCACGTGGCGGCCGCGAAAGCTGCGGCCAGGCAGGATTATGCCGGCGTGCTCAATCTGTGCGAGCAGCCTGCGTCGGGCCAGCGGGCGGCACCCGCGGCACAGCAGGCAAACGCACCGGCACAGCGAACGATTCCGCCGGCTTCTCAGTGGTACGCCGAGCCGGCGAAGATTTTCGACAATCTCTACTTCATCGGCAGCAAGGATGTCTCGGCGTGGGCGATCACCACGTCGGATGGAATTATCCTGATCGATTCGCTGTACGACTACTCTGTCGAAGAACAAATCGCGAACGGCCTCAAAAAAATGGGTCTCGACCCAACCAAGATCAAATACGTGGTCGTGACTCACGGGCACGGCGATCATTACTTAGGTTCCAAATTTCTCCAGGATCGTTACGGCGCGCACATTGTCCTATCCGAAGCGGATTGGAACTTCATGGCGAACGATCGCAACGCTGCCCAACTTAAACCGAAAAAGGACATGGTGGCCACCGAAGGTCAGAAGCTGACTCTCGGCGATACCACGCTGACGCTATATGTGACGCCAGGCCACACTCCGGGTACGGTTTCGTTGGTTTTTCCAGTGAAGGACGGGACCCAGCGGCACCTCGCCGCCATGTGGGGCGGTGTGGGTTTCAATTTCCAGCGGACGCCTCAAGCGTTCAAAACGTATGCGGCATCGGCCAGGCGGTTTCAGGACATCGTCGCAAAAGCCGGTGTGGATGTACACCTCACGAACCATTCCGGCCAGGATAAAACCTTGGACAAAATCGCGGCTCTTAAATCTCGCAAGCCAGGCGGTTCGCATCCCTTCTTTGTCGGCAACGAGGCGATGAAGCGTTTCATGACCGTCGTCAGCGAGTGCGCGGATGCTCAGTACACGTGGTTGACAACCTCGGCGAATTGACATCCATTCAGCTAAAAACCACAAAAGGCACGAAGGCACAACGAAAGGCCGCATTTAAAAAACGGCCTTCGTTGTGCCTTCGTGCCTTTGTGGTCTTTGCCTGGCGTAAGCCGCGGCTGCGAACTCAAGCTTGAACTACTGCGGCCGGTTCCCGCCCGGGCCGCCATCGTCATTGTTGCCCGCGAATACTTTCTTGCCGTCCGGCAGTGTCACGTTTCTTGCGTTGACCGTGTTGGATCCATCTTTCGCCAGGAAGCCCTCAACCGATACCGTGTCCCCCAGCTTCAGTGAGTCTTTTCTCCAGCCCTGGCGGTACAAGCCGTTTGGCGCTCCGCCTTCGACGGCATAATTGACGTTCTTACCGCCGGTATCTTTAGAGTCCACATAGAAGTAGATGTGCGGATTCATCCACTCCACTTTCGTGACCTTGCCGCTGAACTTGATCGGCTTGTTGTTGTCGTATTCCGCAGCAAACGAGTGGTGTGCAACGAGCGGCACGGCGCCGAGCAGCACACCGGCGCAGAGACCGCTGATGGTTAGCAAATTACGTCTCATTGATTTTCCCTCCCGGAGATTCACGTGTGATTAGAAATGCACCCTGATTATTGAAGTCCGCCCGCCTTATGTCAAGCACAACCTCCAAAGTATGAGTTGATTGGCTGCATTGCCTGTGGAGGCATCCCGGCGTATACTGCCCAGGCAAATGAGACCACTAGGAAAGGAGACAACATGAAGTGCCGATCGAGGCAGAAGATTCTTGGTGCCATGGGAACAGTAGTGGTGTGCCTGCTGGGCTTTGCGATAGCAAGCGGCCAGGCTGGGCAAGAACCGAAACCGCAGATGGCGGAAGAGGTCTTCAAAAACGTCCAAATTCTCAAGGGCATTCCCGTGGACGAGTTCATGGACACGATGGGAATGATTTCGGCCGCTCTGGGCATGAACTGCCTTGATTGCCATACCGCGGACAGCGACACCAGTTGGGAAAGGTTTGGCGCCGACACCGCGCTGAAGCGGACGTCGCGCAGGATGTTGCTGATGGTGGCCGCCATCAACAAGGATAACTTCGCCGGAGTCCGCTCGGTGACCTGTTGGACCTGCCATCGGGGCGACCTACGCCCAAAGGTCGTGCCGAATCTGGCAGTGCAGTACGCTGCGCCTGTGGAAGATCCGAATGAAATTGAAATTCTTCCCGCACCCGGAGGGCCTTCCGCCGATCAAGTTTTTGAGAAGTATATCCAGGCACTCGGCGGGGCGCAGCGCTTAGCCAACCTCACCAGCTTTGCCGCCAAGGGGACTTACGTGGGGTTCGATACACATCATACGAAGATCCCCATAGAAGTCTTTGCCAAAGCTCCGGCCCAGCGCGTCACGATCATCCATACGGCCTTCGCGGACAGAGTCATAACTTACGACGGCCGCGCCGGTTGGATCGCGGCGATAGAGAAACCGTTGCCTTTGATGCCGCTGACCGGAGGAAATCTGGATGGCCTCAAGATCGAGGCGATTCTGTCTTTTCCAACCCAGATCAAACAAACTTTCAGCCAATGGCGGGTCGGCTCGGCTGACATCGACGATCACGAGGTCCGAGTCGTCCAAGGGACTAACCCCCGGCAGCCCCCCGTCAACTTGTACTTCGACGAGTCCGGCCTGCTGGTGCGGATGGTGCGCTTTGCCGACACGCCGATCGGCCGTGTTCCCACGCAGGTTGACTACGCGGATTATCGCGAGGTCTCCGGCGTCAAGATGCCGTTCCGCTGGACCGCGACCTGGACGGACGGGCAGACAACTGTTGAGTTGACTGAGGTGCAGCCAAACGTCCCGATTGACGCGGCGAAATTCGCCAGACCGGCCCCAGCGGCGACGCGCAAATAGCAGTAGCACGAAAAATTCGGGGACGGAGACCGAATTTCTGAAGTAGAAGAAATTCGGTCTCCGTCCCCGAATTTTTCTGGGCGCTAGCGGCCGCACTGGCCGCGGGTTTCGACACACTTTGAAATGCGCGCTAGCCGTATACTGTTTCCTTGACACGACTCTCGCGCCTCTTGATAATCAGGTCACCTCTTGTGAAAGGAGATCATGAAAATGGCAATTCGGGTCTGGGGTTTGTTGTTTATTATGGCCGCCGTTGTGGGCGTCTTATTCTTGGCGCCGGCGCCGGCCACTGCCCAGTCTGCAGCGGCAAAGGCCATACCGCGCCTGCCGGATGGCAAGCCCGACTTCAACGGAGTTTGGGCTCGCCCGCGTGTCGCTGATATAACCCGGGATGCAACCGGATGCGGTAGCGGCACTCAAGGGTGCACCCAGAAAGGGAGTGGACCGCTTCCGTTGACAGCGTTGGGAGAGCAATTAAACAAAGCTCCAAAATTTGACTACACTGCCTTTTGCCTGCCGTGGGGTTACACCCGATCGATGCAAACGGAGTATCCACTCGAGATCATACAGACCCCCAGACGTCTGGCGTATCTTTACGAATCGAACAATATATTCCATGTCATTCCCACGGATGGACGCCAGCTTCCTCGCGACATTGAACCCTCGTGGATGGGAGAATCGGTCGGCCGGTATGATGGAGACACGCTGGTCATCGACACGAGAGGTTTCAACGGTAAGACTACCCTCGACGTTGGGGCCGAACATCCGACCAGCGCGGCTTTACACATCGTCGAACGAATCCGCCACATCGATGCGGATCACCTCGCATACGATATTACAATCGAGGATGAGACTATCTTAACGAA
>Ga0066710_100006755_pt1 | contig 10805 bp, 9 predicted proteins | sample GraSoiAngelo_159_FD_79666 | JGI IMG/M metagenome (GOLD analysis project Ga0066710, IMG submission 79666) | Grasslands soil microbial communities from the Angelo Coastal Reserve, California, USA - 14_1009_16_40cm | ecosystem: Environmental > Terrestrial > Soil > Grasslands | place: USA...
CCTCCAGTAGCCCTGCCGCCGATTCCGACACCCTTCGTACCGCCCCCGCCGACTTTTCCTGTTCCCGTGCCGGTCGCCGTCCCTGTCGCGCCGCCCCCGGCGCGCGTCGCGCCGGAACTGATTCACGACCCGGAGATCAAGCTGCATAGCGTCGAGGCGCTGCTGAAGGAACGCCAGCGTGCATTCATCGAGCTCGTCACGACCACGGAGACGCTTCGCATGAAGGTCGCCCACCTCGAAGAGATCATCGAGGAGCGCGACCGCGAGTTGACGAAGTTGCGCGTCGCCCGCGCCGCCAGCTAAGGCCCAGGCGTAACCGCCTCGGACGTCCCGAGCACCTTCCCGTCGCGGCCGAGTGCCTTCACCGCGTAGAAGGCCGCCGACTTGGTGAGGCGGATGGGAGTCTCGAAGCCGTTCTTCGCGACGGTCTGCACCGGCTCCAGCTGACCGGCCGCCGCCCCGGCGAGCACCCGCCACCGCACCACATCGGTGGCGCCGTTCCAACTCGAGTAGGCGGTATTGCCGGCCACCACGACCACCGGCCGATCTCTGGGGTGCCCGTGCCACTGGAAGCGGTACGCGCGGTAGCTGTCGGCGTCCTTGCCCGGAGGCTTGCCCTGTCCGAAGTACACGTCGAACAGGAGCGCGCCGCTGCGAGCGAACTCGCTCACATATGGCTGCGCTCCCCAACCGACGAGGATGTTCCCGTTCGGCAGAAGCTGCGCGTTGCCCTCGAACGGCGCGAGGAGCCGCTTCGGATGGTGATAGCTGCGTACGAGCGTCACCTTCTTCGTCGTGGCGTTCGCTCGGAGCACCAACACACGCGAGAACTTCTCGACCGCTGGAGCTGCTCCGTTGTCGAAGAGGGTGATCGTTCCGTCGGCGTGGCGTCGTGCGTCGTGTTGCCAGGCGAATGTGGTTCCGGGACCCATCTTGAAGTCGCTTCTCTTGCCGCCCAGCCGCCAGAGGACCTTCTTCGTCTTGCGGTCGATCTCATAGACGGTGTGCGTGTTGCGTGCGGAGACCAGCAGGTTGCCGCTCGCCTCCATATCGATCGAGTTGACGTGGAAGTAATCGTAGGGCGCCGCCTTTGCTCCGGCCTTCGCCTTCGGCGGGGGCGCATACGACTCGGCAATCGCAACCTCGGGATAGCTGTGCCACTCGAACAGGACTCGGCCGGTGGCGATGTCGACCTCTTGCACGATCCCGTCCCAGATGCTGCCCTCCTTCGGACCGCCGACAGAAGAGAGATCGACCGGTAGCCGGTGGTACACGGTGAAGAGGGCCGTGTCGTTCTTCGTGATCAGGAACTCGTGTACGTCGCCGACGAGCTCGTTGCCGGGACGAACCTCGGCGACGGGGCGGTACGACGTGTCGTAGATCACGTACCAGCCGTCACCCACGCCGACGTTCGAGACGTGTCCACGCCACCAGGTGAGCACCGGCTTGCCGTGGTAGTGCTGGACGCGAAAGTCAGTGACTCCCCGCGTGTTGAGCGGCTTGAACCAGATCACCTCGCCACGGTTGTCCATGATCATCGGGCCGGCCTGTGCCACGACCATCTTCGGGGCGATGAAGACGTAGCCGGGCCCGGTGCGGTGCGCCACCGTCCCGATCCGGACGAGCGGCGGCTTCAGATCCGGCCGCGAGTGGTACGTCCTCGCGGGCGGCGGCGCAGTCTGCGTCGTCGTGCCCGCTTCGACGGCGCTCGTCCTCTTCGAGTCATTGCACCCTGCGAGCGGCAGCGTCAAGACGACGAGTACGAAAGCGGCCAGCTTCACGCGCGGGAGCATAGGCAGGTGCACGACGTCGTCGGGAGTTGTCGTCAGGCCGGCTCGCGTGCAGGTGGACGGGCAGTCGTCGTCCGCGCGATCAGAAGCACAGGCGTGGCCACGATGACCGTCGCGCCGATAGCCAGCGCGCCGACACCGATCGCGTCGAGCGCGTACCCGCCGAGCAGTGCGAGACCTGCACCGAAGAGCGCCCCTAGCAGGTCGTTGAAGCCGAGCAGCTTGCCCCGTTCGGCGGGGCTCGTCCGATCGGCGAGCTGAGCCGTTGCTGCGACGAACGAGAAGTTCCATCCCAGCCCGAGGCCGAGCAGCAGCACGGCCGTCGCCCAGACGCTCGCGACCCAGAGCAGTCCGATCGTCGAGATCGCCATTACGACGAGCCCGATCTGGAGAGCTGGAGCACGTCCGACACGGTCGATCAACGCCCCGATCACGAGGACGAGGGCGTACATCCCGAAGACGTGCGCGCCGATGATCGGGAAGACGGAGCCCTGGCTGTGATGGTGGTGCTCGACGACGACGTAGCCGGAGAGGTTCATCACCGACACCATCACTCCGAAGCTTGCAAGGGCGGCGAGCATTGCGGAGCGGACGCCGGGGCGACGCACGAGCTCGCCGAGCGGGGCGGCGGGCTCGGCGGGCACGTCGTCTCGGCTCCCGATCAGCTCGGCGATTCGCTTCGGATCGGGCCGGACGAATTGAACGAGCGCCAGTGCGACCAGCGCGAGGCCGCCGGCCGCGAGCCACGGCACGGTCAGAGCGTCGGCCTTCACGTCCTTGCCGGCGAAGAGCGGGCCGAAGACGGTCGGGCCGAGAGCTGCGCCGAAGACCGATCCGAACAGGACGTAGGAGATCCCGCGCGCACGTCGCTCGGGCGGATACATGTCGCCCGCAGCCGTACGGATGAGGAGCGAGATGCCGCTCGACGCGCCGACGAGCGCGAAGCCTGCGATCACCGTCATGGTCGACCCGGTGCGTGTTGCGAGAGCGGTGAGTGCGCACCCGCCGGCGCCGAGGGCGAAACCAGCGGTCATTACAGGCGTGCGGCCGACGCGGTCCATCAGGCGGCCGGCCGGCACTGCGGTCAACCCGGACGACGTCAGGAAGATCGCCGGGCCGAGGCCGAGTAGCCCCCTCACGCCGGTCACGAGCACGAAGGTCAGGGACGAGACCGCGGCGGTCAACTGGAGGACGGCGGAGTTGACCGCCATCGTGGCTGCGAGGATCAACGTATTGCGCCGAATCGGCAGGCCAGACGGGGATCCGCTCGCCACGCGGTCATTCAATCAGGCGCCGGTCACGGTGCGGTTGCTTCAATGACGCTCGTGCCGGACCTGCGCCCGAGCGTCGTCGCCGCATGTTTGGCAGTAGCTTTGTGCACCGCGGTCGCTGTTTCGCCATCGGCAGCAATTGCCGCGTGCAGCGGATTCGGCGTCACACCGGGGCAGATCGGCGGGACGCACTTCAAGGCGTCACCCGAGCGTCACTCGGTCCTGGTGGCCGGAACCCGCGGCACGCGCATCACACTCAGTGGATACGTTCTGACGAGTGCGTGTCGCGCTCTCCGAGGTGCTCGGGTCGATTTCTGGCAGGCGGACGCGAACGGCGCGTACGACGACACCGGCGTCCGGCTGCGGAGTCACCAGTTCACAGACACCAAAGGCCACTACTGGCTTCAGACGATCCTGCCGGGGCCGTATGCAAATCGCACGCGGCACTTCCATGTGACGGTGCGCGCCCGGGGAGAGCGCACGGTTACGACGATGCTCTACTTCCCGGGTGTCGCATTGAATGCGCACGACCCATTCTTCGACCGGCGACTGCTCGTGCGGCTTCGAATCGTGAAGCACCGCTTCCAGGCACGCTTCGACTTCGTGCTGCGCCGATGAAGCGCACAAGTGTGCTGACTGTTCTGGTGTTGCTGCTCGCGGGTTGCGGCTCGTCGGGCTCGTCCCAGTTCACGGTCGGCGCCGCCCGAACGTTCGCGCTTGCGGGTTTCGCTCCAAGCAAGTTCGCCGCGGGGAAGCCGACACGGCTCTCCTTCACGATCGATCAGTCCTCGGGCCGGCCGCTCACCAGCTACAGGACCGGGAGCGGGCCTCACACGGGGGTGCATCTCATCATCGTGCGCAGCGATCTCGGCGTTTTGATCCACAGGCACCCGCCAGTCGGCGCGGCCGGTCGGATCAGCGAGACCATCACGCTGCCGACGCCGGGGAAGTACCGCGTCGTCGTCGACGCGTATCCGAACCTGTCAGGCCCGCTGCGAAACTTTCAGCTCTTCAGCATGATCACTGCGCCGGGAACCGCCCCGAGGACACCCATCGGATCGTTCCACCGAACTGCGGTTGTCTCCGGCTATCGCTTTGCGCTGAAGAGCCGCCCCCGACTGAAGGCGATCAGTGCGGCGTTTCTGACGCTCGACGTCACTCGGCCGGACGGTACCCCGGCACCGTTTACGCCGTGGTTCGGTGCGCTGGCCCACGCGATCTTCTTCCGGGCGGGATCACTCGACTACTTCCACACCCACGTCTGTTCTGCGGGAATGACCGGCTGCACGAGCGTTCTGGGCTCGACGCGCGTCACTGGCAGGGCGACGAGGCCCGGCCAGTTGCGCGTCGGCGTCTTGCTCCCTGTCCCCGGCACCTGGCGGCTCTTCCTGCAGTGCAAGGTGGACGGGCGCGTGCTCACGGCCCCGTTTACCCTGGTCGTTAGGTGAACGTCGTCCGCCTGCGGCTCCCTCGCGTGGGGGAAACCATGTTTCCCCCACGAGCCCCCTTCTTTAGAAGTCGCCTCAGCTCACGCGCCGCTGAGATCGCCGCGTGTGCTGAGGAGAAGGAGCGGGGAAACCTCCCGGTTTCCCCTTACGCCCCTTCCCCCACTCATCGGCCACAGGTCGGCCGATGAGAGTGCTCTCCAGGATCCTCGCCGCGGCGTTCGTCGTCCTTCTGGCACGGAGCATTGCGTACGCGCTCACGCCGAGCCCCGCCGCACGCGTGCTCGAGCACCGTGCCGGCGGTCCGGCACTGCCGATGCTCACGCTCGTCGCGGTCGCGCTGGGCGCGTCGCTCGCGATCGCGATCTGCTGGCTGGCCGCGTTCGGCGTTCGCGAGCGCGAGTTGCTCGAGCGCCGTGCGCTCGAAGAGCCGGGGCCTAGATTCAGTCCTGTTCGAACGTTCGCGCTCGCGCTGATCCTTTCGGTCACGACCTCGCTCGCCGGCGGGCTGTTCGAGGCGTACCTGCACTGGCGCGCAGGACTCGGCTGGCACGGGATGCACTGTGTCTTCGGCCCCGTTCACCGCGATCTGCTGCCGATCGCAACCTCTCTCTCGTTCGTCGCCGCGGCTTTGCTCGCCGCTGCCGAGCATGTCGCTCGGTGGATGCGACGGACGTTCGCACTCCTGCGCCCGGTGCCGCCGGAGCTCCCATGGCTCAGTGCTCAGTTGCGTCCCGCTGCGGGCCCGCCGCGCGCCTCCCGGCGCGTGGGCTACCGCCGGTCACGCGCGCCGCCCGCTTTCTCCTGACGTTCACTTCGAACCGAAAGGAGAATGATCGATGAATCCGTTGCGCGCAAAGACGCGCCTTGCCGTCCTGCTCATCGTGGGAGGCGCCGCGCTGGCGCTCGCCGGCTCGGTCTTCGCACACGCAGTCGTCAGCCCTCCCGTCGTGGTGTCCAAGAAGGGGCAGTTCTTCACCCTGGCCGTGCCGACCGAGAAGGCGAATGCGGCCACGACGAAGGTCGAGCTCACGCTGCCGAGCGGCTTCTCGATCGATTCGTTCGCTCCGGCTCCGGGCTGGAAACGAGACGCCCAGACCACCGGGACCGGCGCGAACACGGTCATCCAAAAGGTCACCTGGAGCGGCGGCAACGTTCCCACCGAGGAGGACGCGGTCTTCCAGTTCCTCGCGTCCACGGACGCGGCGAAGACGTATGCGTTCACGGTGCGGCAGACGTACTCCGACGGAAGCGTCGTGGACTGGTCCGGCCCTGAGTCCGCGGACACGCCGGCGCCGACGATCGAGGCGAAGTCCTCGCTCGGGGGCGGCGGGAGCAAGACGCTCGGGATCGTCGCGCTGGCGCTTGCAGTGCTTGCGCTGGTGGTGGCGGTCGCGGGTCTCATCGGCAAGTCGGGGGGGCGCACGCTGGCGTGACCCGGGGCACGCGCATCGCGTTGCTGGTCGTGGCGGCCGCGGGAGCGCTTGCGCTCCCCGCGGCCGCCTGGGCACACGCGGTGCTGGTGCGGACTTCGCCGCTCCCGAGCTCGGTCGTGAATAGCCCGCCGCCGGTGGTCCTCCTGACGTACTCGGAGGCAGTCGAGCCGCGTTTTGCGATCGTCTCCATCACGAACGCGGCCGGTCAGCAGCAGATCGCCGGGTCGCCACGACGGTCTGCAGCGGATCCCAACACACTCGTCGTCCCGCTTCATCGCCTCGCGCAGGGGTGGTACCTCGTCTACTGGCGTGTCATCTCGGTCGACGGCCATCCGGTTCGTGGTGCGTTCACCTTCGCCGTCGGTCCCAATCCGGGGCCCGCGCCGCAGTTTCCGGTGCCCTCGATCTCGGAGACCGCCGCCACGCCGAGCCTCGTCACCGCGCGCGCAATCGTCTTTCTGTCCGTCATGGCCGCGATCGGCCTCTTCATTCTGCGCATCGCGACCGCGCGCCCGGTCGTGCGCCGCGTGTCGGAGACACGCCTCCGCGCGCTGTCGGTCGCGTTCGGGATCTCCGCTGCGATTGCATTGATCGCGACCCCTGTGTACGTCGTGATGGCGACGGCGCAGTTCGCGCTTCGCGGCGTGTTCGACCTCGGGAACATCCTGCCGCTCGTGCGCGACTCGGCATTCGGTCGTGGGTATCTCGATCTCGAGCTCACCTTTGCGCTCTTCGTGCTCGCGGCTGCGCTCGCGCTCTGGGTCGACCGGCCCGAGCGGCCGCAGCGGTCGATCGCCGAGCTTCTCTCAACCGTGGGCGCGTTGCTGGCAGCTGCCGCGACGCTGCTCGTCCCGGGGCTGTCGGGGCACGCGGCACAGACAGCTCCGAGAGGCTTGTCCGTGGCGCTCGACTGGCTCCATCTGGCGGCCGGTTCTGTGTGGGTCGGCGGCCTCATCGGCTTGCTCGTTCTCTGGCGGAGCCTTCCTGTTGCGCGCCGAGTCGCCGGCCTCTCGGTCTGCGTCCCGCGGTTCTCCAACACGGCGTTCGTGTCGGTGCTTCTCCTCATCGGGTCCGGTGTCGGGGCGTCGATCATTCACTTCCCGACGTTCTCGTCTCTCTGGCAGACGTCCTACGGCCAGGCCTTGCTCGTGAAGATCGGGCTGCTCGGCGCGGCCTCGATGCTCGCTGCGGTCAACCTGCTGCGGACGAAACCTCGCCTTGCTGCGTACCCCGATCGTCCCGAGCTCGGGACGGGAGCGGCGTTGCTGCTCCGCCGCCTCGTGTCGGGAGAGACCTTGCTCATTTCTGCGGCAGTTGTCGCGGCTGCAGTCCTCTCCAGTCTGCCGCCCCCCGCGAAAGCGCTCGCAGCGGCCGGGAATGCGATCGCCCGGGTCGGGCCGGGGCCCGTGACGGAAATCGTGAACAAGAACGGGTACCGGATCGGAATTCGCGTCACCCCGAACCAAGCGGCGGCTCCCAACACCTTCTCGATTCAGATCACGAAAGCCGGTAATCCAGTGCGCCATGCGAGCGTGATCGCCGGGTTCGCCATGCTCGACATGGAGATGGGTCGTCAGAGCGACGTCCTGCCGGAGCACGCGCCAGGGGTCTACGAGCGTTCGGCCCCGGCGCTCGTGATGGTGGGACACTGGGCGCTCTCGTTCGAGATCACCCCGCCGGGGCAGCAGCCTTTCACCCTGACGTTCGTCGACCGCACAGCCGGATGAAAACCGTTCCCCTCCTGCTCATCGCCTCCCTGATGGCCCTCGCCGCAGGAATGGGAGCATGCGTGGTCGTCATCCTTCTGGCGGTTGACACGATTGGCTAGGCGTCTTGTGGTCCTCGGCGCTTTGACGGCGTGCCTGTGTGCTCCCGTGGCTGCGCGTGCGAACGGCGATCCGGCCAGTGACTACCTGTTGACGCAACGCGTCTTCCTGCCGTTCACGACGAAGATCGACCGCAACGAAGTGAACCGGCTGGACGCCCTGCTGCGCGAGGCAGACCAGAAGCACTTCCGAATCAGAGTCGCGATGATCCTGAGCCCGTCGGATCTCGGCACGGCGTTCTCCCTCTTCGGAAAGCCGGAGAAGTACTCGCAGTTCCTCGGGCTCGAGCTGTCGTTCGTGTATCGCGGTCGCCTGCTCGTCGTGATGCCGAACGGTTACGGCTACGCGGTCAACGGCGATCCCGATCCGAAGGCGAGCGCGGTGCTGAAGAAGCTTCCGGCGCCGGGACGGGATGCGACGAAGGAGGTCCACGCGGCGATCGTCGCCGTGCAAAACCTCGCGGCCGCGTCGGGGCTCCGCCTGACGGTTCCGAAGGTCGGCGGCTCGACAGGCCGGGATCGACTCATGATCGCGGCCGCGGCCACGGCCGGAATCGCGCTGATTGCCGCCATCGTCCTCTATCGCCGCCGCAAGCCGCCGGCGGGCACCTAGTAGACCGTTTCCGCCTTCGTCCGTACGCTTTGCCGATGATCACCTGTCCGAGCTGCGGGCAAGAGAACCCGCCGATCGCGAAGTTCTGCCTGGCCTGTGCGGAACCGCTCCCCGACCGGTCGCACGGCTTGGCGGAGGAGCGGAAGGTCGTCACCGTGCTCTTCGCAGATCTTGTCGGTTTCACCGCGCGCGCCGAGAAGCTCGATCCCGAAGACGTCCGGGCGATTCTGACGCCGTATTTCGCGCGCGTCCGCTCCGAGATCGAGGCGTTCGGCGGGACCGTCGAGAAGTTCATCGGCGATGCGGTGATGGCGGTTTTCGGAGCGCCGGTCGCGCACGGGGACGATCCGGAACGAGCAGTTAGAGCCGCTCTTGCGATGTGCGCCGCGGTCGAGGAGCTGAATTGCAGCGATCCTGAGCTCGAGCTCCGCGTCCGGATCGCAGTCAACACCGGCGAGGCCCTCGTGTCGCTCGCCGCGAGCCTTGCGCAGGGGGAAGGTGTGGTTGCCGGCGATGTCGTCAACACCGCCTCGCGTCTGCAGGAAGCCGCTCCCGTGAACGGGATCCTCGTGGGTGAAGAGACATACCGAGCGACGCGTTCCGTCATTCGCTACGAGGAGGCCGACCCGGTCATTGCCAAAGGCAAGCAGGAGCCTGTGCGTGTGTGGCGTGCTCTTGCAGCCTCGGCTGGGCCCGGCGAGCGTGCCGCGAGTCGCGTCCCGATGTTGGGTCGAGTGTCTGAGCTCGCCGCGTTGCAGCGGATCTGGGACAACGTCGTCGTCGAGCGCCGGCCGCAGCTTGTCACGCTCTTCGGGCCCGCCGGCATCGGCAAGACCCGGCTGGCAAGCGAGTTCGCGGAGCTTGCAGGCGCCGGAGGTGCGCGGGTGATCAAAGGGAGATCTCTTCCCTACGGGGAGGTGATCCCGTACGGAGCCTTCGCCACCCAGGTCAAGCAAGTGGCCAAGATCTTCGACACCGACGAGGCGGCGACTGCCTGCAAGAAGCTCGACCGAGCCGTGGCCGAGCTCTTCGAGGACGAGGCGCAAGAAGCCAGCGCACACATCGCGATGCTGATCGGGATCGGGAAGGGAGGCGACGTCGGCAACCGTCAGACGCTCTTCCTCTCCGCCCGTCGGCTGGTCGAGGCGCTGGCGACCGACCGACCGACGGTGCTCGTCTTCGAGGACATCCACTGGGCGGATGCGGGCATGCTCGACCTCCTCGAGGTGCTGGCGTCGCGCGTCCGCGACGTTCCGCTCCTCTTGCTCACGCTTGCCCGTCCGGACCTGCTCGAGCGGCGCCCAGGCTGGGGAGGCGGGCTGCCCGGATTCACCGCTCTGCCTGTCGAGCCGCTCGGCGAAGAGCACGCCAAGGAGCTGGCCGCCCAGGTCTTGCGCCACATGCACAAGGCCCGACACGAATCCGCTGAGATCGGCCTCATCGGGGAAGGCAATCCCCTCTTCATCGAAGAGCTGGCTGCTTCGGTGGCCGAAGACGCGACGGGGTCGACCTCAGAGCTTCCGACGACCATCCGCGGCATCGTGGCGGCCCGTCTCGACGCGCTCCCGCCGGGCGAGCGGGCGGTGTTGCTCGATGCGGCAGTTGTCGGAAAAGTCTTCTGGACGGGGGCGCTGGAGGGGATGTCCGCGGGAGAGCTCGACCTCGCCGAGCTCCTCGACTCGCTCGAAGGGCGAGACCTCGTCCGGCGAGAGTCTGTCTCCAGACTGCGCGGAGACCAGCAGTTCAGCTTCAAGCACGATCTGATCCGCGACGCCGCGTATGCAACTCTCCCCCGCCCGCAGCGCCGCAAGCGACACGCGCAGGTCGCGGTGTTCCTCGAAGAGACGACGTCGGAAATTCCGGCGGCTGCGTCGGCTCTCGCACAGCATTGGCGGGAGGCGGGGGAGGGGCGCCGGGCCGGCGACTATTTTGTCATCGCAGGCGATCAGGCCGGGCGGGGTTGGGCGAAGGAGGAGGCGGTCGGCTTCTACCAGCAGGCGCTGGATCTCATCGGCGGCGACGACCTCGAGCTCCGACGCAAGATCACTCTGCGTCAGGCTGTCGCCGCGCAGGCAGTGGTCCACGTCAGCGACGCGGAGTTGTTGGGGAGGAGGAGCCCCCAGCCGGCCGATTCTTAGTCCAGCGGGAAGTCGTCCGGCGTGACGTCGCCCGCGACCTCGTAGACCCCTTCGACATCGTGGAGACCGAGCTCGTCTGCATGGGCCCGGACGATTTCCTCGGTCGGGGCTTCGTAGATGCAATAGGTCTTCACTGTGCCTGCGCTGTCGACGACCACGTGGCTGTGCAGCCAGGTGATCTCCGGGTAGCTATCGATCGCGATCCTCTTCGAGCGGCGGCTGACCTCGGGCATGTCGGCTTCGCCGACGTGGAACTTTCGTTCGATCAGGAACTTCGTCATGGGTAA
>Ga0066710_100006756_pt1 | contig 10804 bp, 10 predicted proteins | sample GraSoiAngelo_159_FD_79666 | JGI IMG/M metagenome (GOLD analysis project Ga0066710, IMG submission 79666) | Grasslands soil microbial communities from the Angelo Coastal Reserve, California, USA - 14_1009_16_40cm | ecosystem: Environmental > Terrestrial > Soil > Grasslands | place: USA...
CGGCCGCTCATCGCGACGCATTACGAGGAGCTGTCGGAGCCGGTGCCGAACGAGGCGTACGAGGGCTTCACGGATGTCGTCGTCGCGCCGATGCGCTGGAGCGACCAGATCCAGGGCGTGCTCGGGGTCGGGCTGCGCGGCGGCCGCCGCCATTTCACGCAGTCGGAGGCGGACGTGCTCGAGGCGTTCGCCGGTCTCGCGTCGCTTGCGCTGCGCAACGCGGAGACGTTCTCCGAAAGTACGCGCCAGGCGCGGGTGCAGCGCGGCTTCTACCGGATCGCATCCGTGCTGGGGCAGTCGCTCTCGCGCACCGCGACGCTCGACGCGGTCGCTCAGGCTGCCGCGGAGGCGCTCGGCGGACAGTTCGCCGCGGTGCTGATGCCGGCCGGCGGGCGTCTCGCGCTCGCCGGATCGTTCGAGCTGCCGGGGGGAATCGCCGGGTTCCTCGACGAGGGGCTCACCGAGCAGAGCGCACTCGTGCGAGCGGCGGCGGAGCGACGGCTGCTCGCGGCACCGACGGTCGCCGAGGACGAACGGTTCGCCGACGCGTGGCGCGAGCTCGCCGCGGCGACGCCGTATACGGGACTGCTCTCCGTGCCCGTCGACACGCCGCGGGACGAGGCGGGCGGGCTCGTGATCGTCTTCTTCGACGCGCCGCGCGTGATCACGGACGACGACCTCGATCTTGCCCGGCACCTCGCCGATGCGACGCGCGGCGCGCTCGAACGGAGCGAGCTGTTCGAGGCCGAGCGCACGTCGCGGACGCTCGCGCAACAGCTCGCGCGCACGGGACGTGCGCTCGCGACGGAGCTCGACCCCGGCGCCGTCCTCGACGAGGTCATCCAGCAGGCGTCGGCGCTGCTCGGTGCCGACGCGTGCGCGATCCGCGTCCTCGAGGACGACGAGCTGATCGTCAGCGCGGCCGAGGGTGCGGGCGCGGACCACGCCGTCAACAGCCGCAGCCCGGCCGGCGGGTGGCTGTCCGGCGACGTCGTCCAGTCCCGGGCTTCGGTGGCGATCGAGGACTCGAGCGCCGACCGCCGCCTGCGCGAGCTCGACCCGATGCTCGCGGCCGGCCATTGCTCATTCCTCGGCGTCCCGCTCGTCGGCCCCGAGGGCTCGCTGCACGGCGTGCTCGCGGTCTACGGCCGCCGTCCGCGCGCCTGGCGCGAGGAGGAGATCGAGGCGCTGCGCGCGCTCGCCGCGAACACCTCCGCGGCGCTCTCGAACGCCGAGCTGTACCAGCGTGTCGCGCTCGAGAAGGAGCAGAACGCGGCGATCCTCGGGAACATCGCCGACGGCATTGTCGCCGTCGACCGCGAGGGCAACGTCGTCCTCTGGAACTCCGCCGCGGAAGAGATCACTGGCGTGCCCGCGTCCGAGGCGCTCGGGCGCACGACCGCGCAGGTGCTGCAGCGGACGCTCGAGTCCGACGGCGGCACCGGCCAGGGCGATCGCCTCGTGTCGATCCGCCGCGGGGGCGAGGAGGTCTGGCTGTCGCTGACCGAGGCGGTGATGCGCGATCCGCTCGGCGTCGTAGCCGGGCGCATCTTCGCGTTCCGCGACATCTCCGCCGACCGGCTCGTCGAGCAGATGAAGTCCGAGTTCGTCTCCGCCGTCTCGCACGAGCTGCGCACGCCGCTGACCTCGATCTACGGCTTCGCCGAGACGCTGCTGCGCAAGGACGTCCTCTTCGGCGAGGAGGAGCGGCGCACGTTCCTCGGCTACATCGCGTCGGAATCGCAGCGGCTGACGGCGATCGTCGACGCGCTCCTCAACGTCGCACGACTCGACACCGGCGACCTGCACGTGAACATCGCACCCACCGACGTCGGCGCCCTCGTCTCCGAGGTCGTCGCCGGCGCGCGCGTCGACGGCAACGGGCACGAGTTCGTGCTCGACCTTCCACACGAGCCGCTCGCCGCTCAGGCGGACCGCGACAAGCTGCGGCAGGTCTTCTCGATCCTCGTCGACAATGCGATCAAGTACTCGCCGGAGGGCGGCACGGTCACCGTCGGCGCGACGAAGAAGCAGGAGACGGTCGAGGTGCGCGTCGTCGACGAGGGGCCCGGCATCCCGCAGGTCGAGCAGGAGCGGATCTTTCGCAAGTTCTACCGCGGCGGCGAAGCGAGCGGCCGGCTGGTGACGGCGGCGGGGACGGGTCTCGGGCTCTTCATCGCACAGGGTCTCGTCACCGCGATGGGCGGGCGGATCTGGGTGACGTCGCAGGAGGGACACGGCTCGAGCTTCGGCTTCGAGTTGCCGCTCGCGCGTGGCGCGGAGCGCGGAAGGGTATAGGCGGCGGCGGCGAATGAACCATTCATGACGAAGGTGCTCGTGATCGACGACGAGGCGCCGATCCGGCTGCTCTGCCGGGTCAACCTCGAGGCGGAGGGCATGGACGTGCTCGAGGCCGCGGACGGGCCGACCGGGCTGGAGCATGCGCGCGAGCAGGCGCCGGACGTGATCCTCCTCGACGTGATGATGCCCGGACTCGACGGCTGGCGCGTCGCAGAGGAGCTGCTCGAGGACGAGCGCACGCAGGACATTCCGATCATCTTCCTCACTGCGCGGGCCGAGTTCCGCGACCGTGCACGCGGACTCGACATCGGCGGCGTCGACTACGTGACGAAGCCCTTCAATCCGCTCGAGCTCGCGCCGCTCGTCGAGGACCTGCTGCAGCGGATCGGCCGCGGCGAGCGCGACGAGCTCCGCGGCGAGAAGCTCGCTGAGCTGCGCACGCTCATGCAAGACTAAAAGGGGCGCCTTTCGGCGCCCCTTTCTCCCGACGATCTGGTGGCAGTCGCCTAGCGGCCGCCGAAATCGGCTGTGATCACGACCGCGCCGTCGAAGCCGCGGAAGCTGCCGTTGACGGTGCCGATGCCGATCCGCTCGAAGCCCGGGCGAAGGAGGTTCGCGCGGTGCTCGGGGCTCGCAAGCCACTCGCGGATGACGGCCTGCGGGGTCGCGAAGCTGCCGGCGCCCCAGGCGAGGTTCTCGCCGACGAACGGGCCGCGCACGTGGAACGCGAGCATCCGCTGCCTGAAGGCGCCGTGGGCGAAATAGTGGTCGCGCAGCATCTCCGCAGAATGGGCGCGGGCGGCGCGCTCGAGGGTCGCGTCGTAGCGCACCGGCCGGAGGCCGTATGCGGCGCGGGTGGCGTTGACGGCCCTCAGCAGGCCGGCTTCGGTGCCGGAGAGACCGCCGGCGGAGGCGCCCTGGACGCCTGCGAAGAGGCAAGAACCTGCTGCCAAAACTATAAGAACATAGTTTTTAATCCTCATTTCCTTACTATCGCGCCAGAATCGGACGGCGCCCTCCCCCGAAAGGGGGATCAGCCGGGCGCTGCGCGCCGACGGCAACGGCGCCTACACTCACGGCACGGGACGTAGCTCAGCCTGGTAGAGCACCGCGTTTGGGACGCGGTGGCCGGCGGTTCGAATCCGCCCGTCCCGACTCAACCCGTGCCGACTACACCACGACCGGTGCGATCTCGGGCACCGATTCCCCTGCGGCCGTGACGCGGCGCGCCAGGGCGCGGGCGTCGATCGCGATCAGCCGCAGCATCCCGCTCAGCGTCGGGAAGTAGCCGATGAAGTGCAGGCCGGGGAGCGGCTCTCGCCCGCGCGGCACGCCGCGCTCGTTGAGCACCCCCAGATGGCCGACGAGCGGCTCGAGTCCCGCCTTGAACCCGGTTGCCGCGAGCACGACGTCGGGGCGGAGCCGCTTGCCGTCGGCCAAAACGACCTCGTCTCCGTCGAGCGACTCGACCGCGGCGACGACCTCGACGCGCCGCTCGCGCACCGCGGCGACGAAACCGACGTCGAGGATCGGGATCGTGCCCGTCCGCGCGAACTGCGTGCCGAGCCGTTCGGCGGGGCGCGGCAGCCCGTACGCGGCGAGGTCGGGGATCGAGATCCGGCGCACGCCTGCGGCGACCGCGCCGCCCGCCCGCGGTGGCAGGTGCGAAAGCGCGATCCCGAGCGCCTGCGTCGGAATCCCGAGCGCGGCGCGCCGCGCGATGTGCGGGGGCGTGCGGACGGCGATGCGGACCCGCGACGCAGCGCCTTGCGCGAGGTCGACGGCGATCTCGGCGCCCGAGTTCCCCGACCCGACGACGAGGACGTCGCGTCCGCGAAACGGCTCCGGGTTTCTGTACGCCGATGAATGCACGAGCTCGCCCCGGAAGCCTTCGCGACCAGGCCAGTCAGCGAGACTCGGCACGTTGCTGAACCCGGTCGCGAGCACGACGTGCGGAGCGGCGAACGTGCCGTCCGCCGTGCGGACTGTCCAGCCTCCGTCGTCGCGGTCGATTCGCTCCGCCCGCGTCCCAGTCCGCACTTCGAGCCCGTTCCGGTCTGCGTATTCGCGCAGGTAGCCGAGCACCGCGTCGCGCGCGAGCCAGCGGCCGTAGCGGCGCGGGATCCGGTAGCCCGGGAGCCCGGAGAGCCCGCGCGACGTATGCAGATGCAGCCGGTCGTAGCGTGCGCGCCACGCGGCGCCGGGCTCGGCGCCGGCCTCCAGCACGACCGCGCTCACCCCGGCGCGCCCGAGCGTCGCCGCGGCCGCAAGTCCGGCCGCGCCGCCGCCGACGACCACGGCGCCGTTTCGGTCGTCAGTCACGGGCCAGTCCTACCACCGGCGCGCACCCTTTTCGAGTGGTGCGCCGTTACGAAGACGATGGCTCGACAGCAGGAGCAGCCGCGCGTCGGCCTGATTCGGCCGGGAGCGCGTCCGGAACCAGACGAGGCGCCGCTCGGGCAGGACGGCGACCAGCCGACTCCGCAGCCCGAGCGCAGGGAGCAGAAGCTCGCCGACCCGGGCCTGCGCGACCTGTCGTTCGCCGACTACAAGGCCATCCTGATCCGCGCCGCGAAGGAGTTCCTCGACGACAACGCGCCGCTGCTCGCACAAGCGCTCGCGTACAGCACGTTCTTCGCGATCCCGTCGGTGCTGCTCGTCGTCGTCGGCGTCTTCACCCTGGTCGCCGGCCCGGACACGATCAACTCGGTGATCGCTCACCTGCACGGGGTCATTCCGAGCCAGGCGACCGAGCTGCTCGACCAGAGTTTGAAGCAGCTCGACAAGAATCCGTCCACCGGCATCGTGCTGACGATCGTCGGCTTCGTGCTCGCGCTCTGGGCGACGACCGGCGCGATGAACGCATACATGGTCGCGATCAACCTCGCGTACGACCGCAAAGACCGGCGCAGCTTCGTGCGCAAGCGGATCGTCGCGCTGGAGATGGTCGTCGTGATGGGCTTTGCGTTCACGCTCGTCGCCGCGCTGCTGATCTTCGGCCCGGTGCTGGAGAAGTGGGTCGGCCGTGCCGTCGGCGCGCCGGGGCTCGTCTCCTGGATCTGGTGGCTGGCGCAGTGGCCGATCCTGCTGGCGGGCCTCCTCACCGCGTTCGCGACGCTGCTCTATCTCGGTCCCGACGTCGATCATCCGAAGTGGCAGTTCCTGTCGCTCGGCTCGATCGTCTCGGCCGTCCTGTGGATTGCCTTCTCCGGCCTCTTCGCGGTCTACACGTCGATGTTCGGCTCGTACAACAAGACGTGGGGGACGCTCTCCGCCGTCATCGTGATGATGACCTGGCTCTGGCTGAGCGCGATGGCGCTCCTGTTCGGGGCCGAGGTCAACGCGGAGGCGGAGCGCAGCCGCGAGCTGCGCCGCGGCGGTTCGGGCGAGATCGATGCGCCCGCGAAGTCGTAGCGTTTCCAAGCCAGCGTCGGCGGCCAGAAGTTCGGGCGTCGCCTGGCAACCCGGAGGGGGGATCATCCGATGAAAAGACTTGCGCTCGCTGCGGCGGGAGCCGCCGTCGCGGTCGTCGCCCTTGCCCAGATCGGCGGCGCCGCACCCGGCTCGGCATTCACGAACTACAGCATCAGCGACAAGCCCGGTACGGTCTGCCCCAGCCCCGGCTCGTCCGATTGCACGAACTTCGCCGCCGAGCCGGCCATCCGCGCCGACGGAGACGGAAACTTCTTCGGCAGTTCCGAGAACGGACTCGGTGGCGGCACCGTCGCCGTCCGCTCGACCGACGGAGGCGCGCACTATCAGACCCTGCTCTCGCCGAACCAGGGGTCACAGGCGAACGAGACCGGCTTCGCCCCCGGCGGCGGTGACACCGATCTCGCCGTCGCCCCCGTGCGGAACCTGCAGGGGAACTTCAACGTCTACGTCGCGAGTCTGACGCTCGCGAATGTCGACGTCTCGACGTCGACGGACAAGGGCGCCACGTGGACGCTCAATCCGGTAACGACACCGGAGACGATCGACGACCGCGAGTGGATCGCGGCCGACGGGATGCAGAAGGTCTGCATCAGCTACCACAACGCGCCGCAGGGAATTACGGTCGGCTGCTCGACGAATGCGGGGCTCACGTTCACGCAGTTCGCCCCGGCGATCGACGCCGCGCATTCGTACCAGACGGCCAACAACGCTATCGGCAACCTCGCGATCGACCCGGCGTCCCACACGATCTACCAGACTTACTCCGCGATCACGGACGCGAAGGAGGTCCCGTGTGCGCCGCAGCTCGGCGTCTCGCCGCCGAACGCGTGCGACTACCACGGTGTCTACATGGCGATCTCGACGAACGGCGGCGCGTCGTTCACCGACGTTCCCGTGTACGTAAACCCGAACGCGAAGGCGAGTTACGGTCATCAGTTCGTGAACGTGTCCGTAGACAAGGCCGGCAACGTCTACTCGGTCTACGGCGACAACCACCACATCTACTTCTCCGTCTCGCGCGATCGCGGCAAGACGTGGACGAAGCCCGTGCAGGTCGACAAGGGATCGGGGACGGCGATCTTCCCGTGGAGCATCGCAGGTGACGCGGGGAAGCTCGACGTCGTCTACTACAAGACGCCGTACTACGGCGCCGAGGCGCCGGACAACTATCCGATGTCCGCGGCCTGGACCGTCGGTTTCGCGCAGAACCTGAACGCGCTCGCCGACGGGTCGTTCACCGAGACGACGGCGAGCCCGATCGTCCACTACGGGGGCGTCTGCGAGAGCGGCGTCACGTGCAGCGGAAACCGCGACCTCTACGATGACTTCGGCGTCGCGGCGAACCCGAAGACCGGGTTCGCGTCGATCATCTACTCCGACGACCAATACGACCCGAAGGGGCCGAACAGCTCCGGCTGCACGCAGGCGAAGAGCAACAGCGGGATCTGCGACCACACGGCGATCGCCACGCAGACCTCCGGAACGGGGATCTACGGCAAGTAACTAGCGGATGGAGCGGGGGCGCAGTTCGTCGAGCGCCCCCGCCCGCTGCTCCTCCGACAGGAAACGGAGGAAGAAGCGCGCGAAGACGGCGAAGAGCACGATCGCCTGCTCGAAGGCCATCGTGACGCCTGCGATCTGCTGGTCGGCGAGCGCGGAGAGGCCCCACGTCGGCGCGGCCGACCTGTACGTCGCATAGACGGCGCGCGGCAGCAGCGCGAGCATCAGCCCAAGCGGGCTCGCGAGGACGAACGCGCCGAACAGGTACGCGGCCGTCGCGCCGGCGGGGAGGTCGCCGCGGATCACGGGCCACCAGAACAGGCACCCCGCGACGAGGTAGCTCACGTGCTCGAGGTGCAGCAGCGAGTGCGGATGCCGCAGGGCGAGGTCGTAGAGCCACGGCAGGTGCCAGGTGAAGTAGACGGCGAGCCACAGCGGCAGCGCGAGCAGCGGCGGCACGCGCACGCGCGCGGCGAACGCAGGCGGGAGCGCGAGGACGAGCAACGCCGGCGCCCATTCGGCGAGCACGACGTTCTGGAGCAGATGCGCCCAGAGGAAGTCGTGCAGCGCGAGCGGCTGCAGCCGAGTCGCGAACGCGGCGACGATCAGGAGGATTGCGGCGGCGAACGCGGCGACGCGTGCGCGCGAAGGCCGCGCCCGCCGCGCCGCGAGGACGTACGCGACGACGAGAATCGGCACGAGCCCGCTGACCTCGAGCGGCCACTCCACGTGCTGGAGACTAGAGGTCGAGCCATTCCGGCCGCTCGAACCCGGCGAGCTCCTGGATCTTCGATCTGCGTTTGGCGCTGCTGGTCCGCAAACAGGTTGGACGTGACGGAGACGCGCTCATCCTCGACGCCGAAACGGCGCGTGAGGAACGCGAGGAAGAAGCGGCACGTCGAACATCGGATCGCCGCCGCGCGCGAGCGCGCGTCCGTGCCGCTGCGCTTCGAGCCTTCGATCGCGCGCGCGGCGCGATCGAACCTTTGCGCCGATCCGCTGTCCGTTGTAAGCGGGGTTCCGCGCCCGGAGCGACGCGTGCTGTTCCGTCGTGAGCTCGATGTCGCGACCCAGAGGCTGACGGAGGAGCGCGAGACCCCGACGATGCGTGCGATCTCCTTGACCGAACAGCCGCTTCGCGGCGGAGGACCCGTGCACGCTCTCGCTCCTCTGTTTTCATTCCTGAAAACAGAGCGAGCGCATCGGACGGAGGAAGCGGGCGGCGGGAATCGGACCCGCGTACCCAGGGTGGAAACCTGGTGCTTTACCACTAAGCTACGCCCGCGCGAAGCGGAGCACAGGTTAGCGCGCCCCTTGAAACGCCTCCCGGCTCAGCTTTAGGATCGCTGCATTCGGAACGAAGGGAGGCTCGGATGAGCCACTGGTCAGGGGGGTCCCTTCGCGAGAACAGCGGGATCTCGCGCACGCAGTTCCTCCGCCGCAGCGCCGCCGTCGCCGGCGGCGTCTCAGGTCTCGGCCTCACCGGCACGGCCACGGCGAACGGGCGCGCCGCGTCGGCCGACCCGCGTCCGATTCCCGGCGGTCTCCTGATCGACGAGAACTTCAACATCACCGTCGTCCCGTCGAACCCGACGGTCCATGTCGCACCCCCGGCGATCGGCTTCGAGATGTCGACGATCACCGACTTCCAGGGAGCGGTCGGCGCGGCGGACATCCAGGGAACCGCACGCGGCAGCGACGGGAGCACGTGCACGTTCGACGCAGACATGCGTTTCATGCAGGGCTTGTACGTCGCCGAGGACGCGCGCTTGCGTCAAGGATCGTTCGGCTTCGTCTGAATTGATCTCTTCGGGGGCGCCGTGGGCGACCCGAGCAGCCAGCTCCACGACTTCGAGCCGGGCATCAAGCCATCGGGACTCTTCTGGACGATCCCGATCTCGGCGTCGGCAATCGACGTGAACACCGGCACTGGACGCGCCCGGCTCCGGGCCGCCAATCTCGCAGTGCCCGACTTCGGAAACTTCTTCAATGCCATCTCCTCGTCGCCGACGTCAGAGCCGGGCCACGCGAGCTTCGACGTCCGCTGGGAGGGCAACGGAGAGCGCACGAAGATCCGCGACACGACGTTCGACTTTGCCGGCCAGTTCGTCGGCGGGAACGCGACGATCCGTTTCGCCGTGAAGGACGACGCCTCGGACGTCGTCTACTCGTCGGACACGGGCGGGCAGACCACCGTCTCCGCCGGCGTCGGGCGCGAGCGCAACGGCGTCTTCTTCGGAGCCGACGAGGGGGAGACCAGCCGCTAGAGCAACCTCCGCGTCCACGCGGCGATGTCAATAGCCTCTGCGCGTCTTGGAGGACGATCGTGGAGCTCAGCGCGACGAGACGCCGAAGGAGCGGCACGACCGCGAGCTGATCGAGCTCCTGAACGAGCTGCGGGTCGCCCTGCCGGGCGTGCAGGTGCTGTTCGCGTTCCTGCTCGCGGTGCCGTTCGCAAACGGCTGGAAGCGCGTCACCGAGTTCCAGAAGGACGTCTTCTTCATCGCGTTCATTGCAACGGCGTTCGATCTGCGCAGTCGTCCTGCTCGTCGCCGACTACATCTTCGACAGGACGACCGCGATCGCGACGACCGCCGCGATCGGCGGCGTTCTCGTGCTGCTCTGGATCGCCCTGCCGCTCGCGCGGCGACTGCGGAACGAAAGCTAGGCGATTTCGGCGCGCTCGATCACGACGTCCTCGCGCGGCTTGTCGCGCGCGTCCGTCGGTGTCTGCTCGATCGCGTCGACGACGTCCATCCCGGTCGTCACGCACCCGAAGACGGTGTGCTTCCCGTCGAGCCACGCCGCAGCGTCGGTCGTGACGATGAAGAACTGGCTGCCGTTCGTGTTCGGCCCCGCGTTCGCCATCGCGAGTGCGCCGCGGACGACCTTGTGGTCGTTGAACTCGTCCTCGAACTGGTAACCCGGCCCGCCCGAGCCCGTCCCGGTGGGGTCGCCGCCCTGGATCATGAAGTCGGGAATCACGCGGTGGAAGATCACGCCGTCGTAGAACCCGTCGCCGGCGAGCTTCGTGAAGTTCTGGACGGTCTTCGGCGCGTCGTCGTCGAAGAGCTCGAGCTCGATCGCGCCGTGGTTCGTGTGCAGGGTGACGGTGCTCACCTCAGCGGAGCGTATCGGCCAGCGGCTCGATAGCGCCGGCGGTGGGCTCGAGGTCGCCCGACTCGAGGCCGCGCACGATCTCCCGCGCCAGCTCGAGCGCCTCGCTCGTCTGGTCGGGGTCGAGGACGGTGTTCACGAACGCGAGGCTCCGCTCGCCCTCGAACAGCTCGACGTCGACGGTGCTGAGCTCCCGCTTTGGGATGTACCCGTCGTCGGGAACGCCGACCCGGACGCGGATCGTTCGGCCGTCAGGCAGCGTCGCGGTGCGCTCGACCGGTTCGCCGCGGAGGCTCATCGGACGGGTGGTGTCCGGCGTAGATGGTTGGCTAAACCATGGCGCCGGAGCGGATCGTGCACTTCCGCCCACGGACGATCCTCGCGATCATCGGGATCGTCGTCGCGGTTGGCATCGTCCTCTGGGTGGTGTGGATCGCGCGGCACGTTCTCA
>Ga0066710_100006757_pt1 | contig 10804 bp, 8 predicted proteins | sample GraSoiAngelo_159_FD_79666 | JGI IMG/M metagenome (GOLD analysis project Ga0066710, IMG submission 79666) | Grasslands soil microbial communities from the Angelo Coastal Reserve, California, USA - 14_1009_16_40cm | ecosystem: Environmental > Terrestrial > Soil > Grasslands | place: USA...
CGATCCGGTCATTCTTGACATCGGCACCAGCGTGGCCGCCGAGGGCAAGGTCCGCGTGGCGTTCAACAAGAAGGTACCCGTGCCTGACGGCTGGCTGCTCGACGCGAAAGGTCAACCGACGACCGATCCGTCGGCTCTCTATCAGGAGCCGCCCGGAACCATCCTGCCGCTGGGCGGGCCACAGGCCTACAAGGGTTTCGGCATCGGCCTGCTGCTGGACATATTTGCTGGCGGGCTGTCCGGTGCGCCGTGTAGCCATCCGGGCACGCCGCTGCGGGTGGCAAATGCGGTGGTATTCATCGCGATCGACGTCGGCCAGTTCGCCGGCGCCGGCCATTTCCTGCGCGAAGTCGGCAGGCTGTCCGCGGCGGTGCGTGAATGTCCTCGCGCGGCAGGCGTCAGCGAGATCCTCTTGCCGGGCGATCCGGAGCGCAAGGCCCGTGAGCGTCGGCGACGAGAAGGCATTCCACTCGACGACGGCACCTGGGGGCAGCTCACCGCGTTGGCGAAACGATTTGGCCTCTCGGTGCCGGTTGCAGCGCCCACAAGAGCAAGGTAATATTGGGGTGTCCGTCTGGAAGGCGGATTCCCACCGGAAGCGAACTCATGCAGCATCCCACGCCATCCTTTCAGCATCCGACGTTCACGCGGCGAACCGCCCTGCAAGCGGGCGCCGTCGGTCTGCTCGGCCTCGGCATGAACCACGTCGGAGCACTGCGGGCGGCGACGAGCACAAGCACGACCGGACAGTCAATGACCGGGAAAGCCCGCACGGTGATCTACATCTTCCTTTCGGGCGGACTATCACAGCATGATAGTTTTGACATGAAGCCGCATGCTGCTGCGGAGATTCGCGGCGAGTTCAAGCCGATTGCCACGCGAACGCCGGGCATCCAGATTTGCGAGCACTTGCCGCTGCTCGCCCAGCGGAGTCACCTTTGGGCGCTGGTGCGGTCGTTGACGCACCGCTCCAACGATCATTCAGCGGGACACCAGATGATGCTAAGTGGCCGCACGGACTTGCCGCCTGGCTTCAACCCGAACATGCCGCGGCCGAACGACTGGCCGTCCATCGCCGCCATCGCCGGCGCGGTGACCAAGCCGCGGAACAATTTGCCGCCCGCCGCGATTTTGCCGGAACGGCTGATTCATTACTCCGGCCGCGTCATCCCCGGGCCGTTCGCCGGCATGATGGGCCGGCGTCGTGATCCTTGGCTGATCGAGGTGTCGCCGTACGACCCCAACGCCTACGGGGCCTACCCCGAATACGAATTCGACCACCAGCGGCGCGACTACAAACCGCTTCGCACGGTTTTCCAGGCGCCCAACCTGTCGCTGCCGCAGGAACTCGGCACGGGACGACTGGGCCAGCGGATCGACCTCATCAAGCACATCGACCAGCAGCGCCGCAGCCTCGAGCGCTATGCCGCGGCGGAGAGTTTCGACCGCCACCGACAAAGCGCGATCTCGCTCTTGGTTGATCCGAAAGTCCGCCAGGCGTTTGACGTGGTCAAGGCGGAGCCAAAGGTGCTCGACCGCTACGGCCGGAACGCCTTCGGCTGGTCACTGCTCATGGCCCGGCGATTGGTGGAAGCGGGCGTGAACATGGTACAAGTGAATCTCGGCAACAACGAGACCTGGGACACGCACGGCTTCATCTTTCCCCATCTGAAAGACAAGCTGTTCCCGCCGACCGACAAGGCATTGTCCGCGCTGCTCGATGACCTGCACGAGAGCGGTCTCTTGGAAAGTACGCTGATCGTCATCGCCGGCGAGTTCGGCCGAACGCCCAAGATTACGACGCTGCCGCAATACTACAGATTGCCCGGCCGCGACCACTGGGGAGCGGTGCAAACGGTCTTCTTCGCAGGCGGCGGCGTTCGCGGCGGCACGGTCGTCGGCTCGTCCGACAAGATCGGGGGCTTCCCGGCTACTGACCCGCAGACGCCGGAAGACATGGCCGCGACGATCTACCATTCTCTTGGCATTCCGCCGACCGCCGCCTGGTACGACGCCGAAGAGCGGCCGCACCATATCTACTACGGCCGGCCGATCGCTGGATTGCTGTAACGATGGGTTGTCTGGGAGCGAGCGTCCCGGAAGAAGAGACACATCCTCGGGCGGGTCACGGTGCGACGACGTTCACACGCCTGCCTTGCCGGTCGAACAGGACGACGCCATCGGCGAGCGCGAAGAGCGTGTCATCGCGGCCGCGGCCGACGTTGCGGCCGGGATGGTACTTGGTGCCCCGCTGGCGGACGATGATGCCGCCGGCATGAATCTGCTCGCCGCCGTAGACCTTGATGCCCAGGCGCTGGCTGGCCGACTCGCGGCCGTTGCGGACCGAGCCTTGACCTTTCTTGTGAGCCATTTTAATTCCTTGGTGCTGTGTTTTTCACGGGAACCGCCGGCTGGAGGGCCGGGGCGCGAACCGAACTCGATCCTCGGAGCGCGCCGACTTTCTTTTCCTCCGCGCCCACCTTCAACGATGACGCCCGATAAATCCACTCGGCGGGCGGCTCCCAGCGAATGTCCTTCGAAAACTCGTCGCCGAACCGCCGGAAATTCAGCTGAAGCGTCTTCCGCCGCACGACCTTTTTGTCGTCCACCGACCAGCCGTTGGAGAGGCCGCTGACGAAGATACTGTAGCGATTGGAATCCCGGTTGACATCATCCCACATGGCGACGCCGGTCACCGCCTTCGGGACCGCGTCAGCTTTCGAGACCGGAATCGGCTGGCTGGCGATGGTCACAGAATTCTTGAGATAGGTGCTTGGATCGGTCAGGCCCCGCTGCTTGGCGTTCGCATGGCCCACAGCATCTTCCACCGCCCAGATCATCATCTGCGCCTTCGGGAGCACCTGGTCGTGGTGAACGGTGTTCTTGTCGAGCGTCACCAACTCGAAATCGGGGATGAAGGTGCGCGGCTCGCCGGTGTTGTTGATCACCTGGTACCAGAGATACCAAACGACGCGCTTGCCGCGGCCGGGAATGTCCACGGTGATGAGCCGCGGATCCTTGAACCGAAAGTCAAGGACCCAGATGCCTTGCTTGGCTTCTTCCGGGATGAGCGGCCGGCGAATTTCCCGCTCATTGAAACGGCCGGGCGTCTGGGCAAGTGTCAGCGACAGCGCCGGCACTAGTCCGGCGAGCAGAACGAGCATAAACCGTGTCCGCCCCATACTCGTGCTCCTGACATGACTCTTCTAGTGAACCGCCTTGGACTTGTGCTCCGCGCGGACCACTCCCTGAGAGGCGGCCGCAAGTCGCAACTATAGCAGGGCAAACGGGGAAGGTCAAGATGAAGCTCGGTTGACTCAGGGTCTGCTCATGTTCACGCGCTATCTTGCGCTTCGACGAAGTAGGAGCTGACGGCCCCGGCCACCGCCCCGGGACTTAGATGGAATACCACCCACGACCGGTCGAAGTTCTCACACGCGATTCGTCCGCCGCATCTACTGAATCGGGTGCTCCGGAAACTTCACACCGCTGTAGATCTCTGCCAACGGAACCCGAACAGGGATCGACGCGAAGGCAAACGTTTGGGATAGATCATCAAACTCCGTCAGCAGCCAAGAGCCGTCGGCTTGGCGGACGTATCGTTCGACGAGCGGCCGATCTTGCGCGACCAGCACATATTCCTGGAGCGAAGGAATCTGCCGATAATGGCGAAACTTGGCGCCCCGATCATATTTCTCCGTAGAGTCCGACAGCACCTCGACGAGTGTTCGCGGGTTGAGCAGCGTGTCGAATTGTTTGTCTTCGAATTGTGGCTCTTCGCAGACGACCGCGATGTCCGGGTACGTATACAATCCCGTGGCGTTGACCTTGACCCGCATGTCGCTTGTCAGGACGCGGCACGGACCATTTTCAAGTTGATTGCCTGCCTTTCGAGCCAAGTTGTCCTTGACCAGGGTATGCTCGTAACTCGCTCCCGCCATGGCGAATACTTCGCCGCGAAGGTACTCGCTTTTGAAATCGGCACGGCGTTCCTGGGCCAAATACTCCTGAGGGGAAAGCCGACGGGTTGGCGCGGTGGACATGAGAGTACCTCCTGGGCGTATTGTAGCCGGAGGCAGACCAACGAGACACAGACAGGGATTAGCGAAGGCCGTAAGCCTAAAACCCGAAATAGATCGGTTCCACTTTTGCTCGATCCAGGTAAGGATCAAGCCGTTCAGCCAACGCCGCCCAGCGTTGATGCGGCACCCCCGGGTATAAATGGTGCTCGAGGTGGTACAGGTGTTGTTGAAAAATGACGGCGGCCACTTTCCCTCGAAAACGCCTTGTCCGGGTCAGCTCGTCGGCACCATCAGGGTCGTGCGGCAGATACGCCGTCATTAGTGGGAACGTCCAGCTTCCCATGACTACAAGCGCCACGTAGAGGAAGGGTATCGGCGTCATCGGCCAGGCGCTGAGCGCACCGGCAAAGAGAACGGCACAGCCGACACCTTCGAACAAGATCCATTTCCGATCGCGCCGCGTGTGGCGTACGGCCCACCACCAGACCCGAGGTTGATGCAACGGGCCGTCGAGCAGCGCTCTCCACCATGAGCGATGCGCGGCGGCGCCTTCGACATCGTCGCGATGGGGAAACCGCTGGTGGTGGTACAGGTGCACTGCCCGGTATGCGTGACCGCTTCGCAGGCCGAGCAACTCAATGAGCGACAGCAGAATCTGGTTCAGCGACCGCGGGAGGCCAAGGTTCCCGTGGACTAAATCGTGTGAGGTCGAACCGTAGCTGAAAAAAGTGTAGGCCGCAACCGCGAGGATAGCCGGTACCCACCAGCCCAGGCAGGCAAACAATACGAACGCCGTCACACACAGAAGCGGTCGGGCAACCGATAACCATCGTTGACGCGCTGTGAGACAGGTCAAGTCCCGCCCAAGTTCCGCAAGCGAAGGCAGAGTGCATGTCGGCTGAGGACAGGGCGTCAGTGGTTCGGCCAACGAGAGCCTCCTTTCGGTGAGGCGGCTCGGATCACCTCCACTTCTATTGTACACGCCTTTGTGGACGTGCTGCCGCGGACTCTGGCGAGTTCAGCTTCGGTCGCTGAGAATCCACCCTACTTCGCCAGCGGCGGTGGCGGAGTTTCTGGCGGCACAGCCGGCGGCTGCGCCGCGGCTGGAGGCGTGCTCGGCGCTGCCGCCGCGGGGCCGTTGGGATCCCCGGGAATGGGCACCGCCACGAGATGGGCGCCGATCCAATCGAAGATTCTATAGCTCACTGGATGGTCGCCGAAGGTCGCCACACGGATGCACACGCGGGTCAGCGGCCCCTCTGCGGGAAATTGGCTCCTGATCGTGTCCATATAAATGCGAACGCGGTCACCATCTGTCGTCCGACTCTCGATGAACACCTCGCCCTTCTCGTCTTCTTCCTTGACGACCGGCATGCCCAGCTCGCTCAACGCGGTGCGGACCGCGGCCCGCGTGTCGTCGAAGCTGGCGTCGTACGCCATGCAGACCTTGCCCTGGTAATAGAAATAGCCCGCGGCCGCGCCTCCCGCCGCGCCCGCCGCGACCAGCAGGCAGCCCGCGTTGACCAGCGCCACCGCCGCCATGAGTGCGAATGCTGTCAGCGTCCAGCCGCCTCTCGTTCCTTTCGCCATTTTGCCCCTCCTCGCCTTTCTCGGCCGTGGAGTGTACCGTCTCACCGAACGCAGGCAAGACCGGTCTCGACAGCGGCGCGCCAATCCAGGTAGGCTGGGAAGAGAGTGGCCAGTGGTTAGTGGTTAGTGGTTAGTGGCCAGTGGCCCCAAGATCTCGCGCATTGAAGAGGGTAGGGCAGCAATTGGGCGCCACCTACTGACCACTGACCACTGACCACTGACCACTATGAGTCGCTACCTGATCGGCATCGACCTCGGCACGACCAACAGCGCCCTTGCTTACATCGACGTGGAGAAGAAGCCGCGCGACGGTCGGCCGGAAATCCAGACGTTCGCGATCCCGCAGCTGGTGGCGCCGGGGGAAACAGCGGCGCGGTCGCTGCTCCCTTCATTTCTCTATCTGCCGGGGCCGCACGATTTGCCCGCGAGCGCTACCGCGCTGCCGTGGGACCCCGGCCGCAACTTTGCCGTCGGGGAATTCGCTCGCAATCACGGCGCCCGCATCCCGGGCCGGCTCGTGACTTCCGCCAAGTCCTGGCTCTGCCACGCGGGCGTTGACCGGTCGGCGCCGCTCTTACCCTGGACCGCCCCGGCGGACGTGCCGCGCATCTCTCCGGTCGAAGCATCGGCGCGGTATCTCCGGCACATGATCGAAAGCTGGAACTACATCATGGCCGGCAATCATGAGGAGGATCGGCTGGAAAAACAGGCCGTCGTCCTCACCGTGCCGGCATCGTTCGACGATGTGGCTCGCAACCTGACCGTCGAAGCGGCGCGCAAGGCGGGCTTCGACAATCTGACGCTGCTGGAAGAGCCGCAAGCCGCGTTCTACTGCTGGCTGGCGGTTCACGCCGCCGAGGAAGTCCGGCGGCTCAAGCCGGGAGCGCGCTGCCTGGTCGTCGATGTCGGCGGTGGCACGAGTGACTTCAGTCTCATCGAGGCCGTTGAGCAGCAAGGCGAGCTTGGCTTCGTTCGGCAAGCGGTCGGCGATCATCTGCTCTTGGGCGGCGACAACATGGATCTGGCGCTGGCTAAGTTCGTCGAAACGAAATTACCCGGCGCGGGCCGGCTCGACGCCGTGCAATACGGCATGCTCGCGCAGGCTTGCCGATTGGCGAAAGAGACATTGCTCGGGCCGAACCCACCGGCGAATTACACCGTGACGGTGATGGGCCGCGGCCGGCAAGTCGTCGGCGGCACACAGCACGCCACGCTGACGCCTGCCGAGGTGCAGCAGACGATCTTCGAAGGCTTTTTCCCCGAGGCGCCGGCCGCCGCCGAGCCACAGCACGGCCCGCGCGCCGGCTTGCACGAAATGGGTCTGCCTTACGTCAGCGATCCGGGTATCACTCGCCACCTCGCCGCGTTCCTGCACCGCCATCCGGCGAGCGGGGGGCGTCAGCCCCCTGATGCTTCGTCCCCTGCCCCCGACGCCATCCTTTTCAACGGCGGCGTCTTCCAACCCGCCGTCCTCCGCGAGCGCCTCGTCGAAGTGATGCAGCGCTGGCACAGTACGCCAGAGCGCGATTGGCAGCCGTTGGTCCTGGCCAATCCGTCGCTCGACCTTGCCGTTGCCTGGGGGGCAGCCCACTACGCCTTGCTGCGGCACACCGGCGGCCGACGCATCGGCGGCGGCATCGCCCGTTCGTACTACGTCGGAGTCGAAACCCGTGAGAGTGGGAGTGTGAGAGAGTGGGAGAGTGAGAGTGCGGGCGCTCCCACTCTCGCACCCTCCCACTCTCTTACGCTGCTCTGTGTCGTCGCCCAACATCTCGAAGAGGGCCAGGAGAGCGCGCTGGTCAAGCCGGAGCTGGAGTTGGCGCTCGGGCAGCCGGTGCTGTTTCCGCTCTACACATCGACGGTCCGCGGTGAGGATCGCGCCGGCGACGTGCTTCGTGTGGCCCCGGACCAGTTGTTGCAGCTACCGCCCTTGCACACGATCCTCCGCGGCGGCAAGCGGAGCGGTACCAAGCGCGTGCCCGTCACGCTCGCCGCCAAGTGCACCGAGATCGGCACGCTGGAACTTTGGTGCGTGGCGAAAGAAGGGGGCAACCGCTGGCGACTCGAATTCAACGTCCGCGACATCGTCAAAGAAGACACGGGGCCAGCCCGCAGCGCCAGCAAGGGCGAGCCCGAACCATCCCTCACCGACATCTGGCCCGAAGCCCAGGTCCAAGAAGCCGCGCGCCTGGTGCAATCGTCTTACGTGGCTGCGACTCCCGAGCCCGACCCGAAAGAGTTGACCAAGGCCCTGGAAGCCGCTCTCGAGGCGCCGCGGCATGATTGGCCCACGGGCCTGTGCCGGCGGGTCTGGGAGTTCCTGGCTGAAGCGGCGGAGCAGCGTCGCCGCTCGCCGGGGCATCTCAGCCGTTGGTATCATCTGGTCGGCTACTGCCTCCGGCCCGGGTTCGGCGATCCGCTCGATCGGTATCGGGTCGAGCAACTCTGGAAGCTCATGGCCGCCCCGCCGCGTCAGGAAACCGGTCGGGCCGTGCCGCGAGCGCCGGAGGGCGGGGCCGATTACTGGATCATGTGGCGGCGCGTCGCCGGCGGGCTGAACAATCAGTTGCAGAGCGCGCTCCACGACCGGCTCCGCTCTGTGCTGCTTCCGGCGAAGGGGAAGAGCATGCCCAAGCCCGCGGCCAACGAATTGGGGGAGATGTGGCGAGCGGTCGCCAGCCTGGAACGCCTCGATCCGAAACAGAAGGAGAACCTCGGCGAAACGTTGCTGAAGTCGCTCCGCCGCCGCCCGGCGCCGACCTACGCCTTTTGGGCGCTCACCCGGTTGGGGGCGAGAGTGCTGCTCTACGGCCCGCTTAATGCGCTCGTCCATCACGAAGTGGTGGAACGCTGGCTCGACGCCATCCTCCCGTTCCAGCCCGGCAACGACAGCGAACGGCTGGCATGGGCATTCTGCTTGACGCAGCTCGCTCGCAAGAGCGGCCAGCGCGCTCTGGATGTCGATGACAGCCACCGGGAGCGCGTACTGGAAATCCTGCGCTCCCAGGCGGTCCCGGCGCACTGGGTACAGATGGTTGAAGAAGTCACGGATCTGGAGAGCGATGAGCAAAGCCGGCTGTTCGGCGAGTCGCTGCCGATCGGGCTGCGGCTGGTTCGCGCCGAATAGCAACGCCGCACTGCGATTCCCCGCTGCCGTAAATGAGGTCCACGATGTCTTCTGACGTGCCTTTCACGCCGCCAGCGGCCGAAGAGCTGAAGAAAGCGCTCAAAGCGTTCAAGAAGCGACTCAAGCTGACGCGGCTGGACGACGAGTCGGCGCTGCGCGGCCGCCGGCTGACGAGCGGCCGCAGCTCCGACATTCTGGCGATCACGCCGCCCGACCAGTTCCGGCCGGAAGTCTGGGAAGAGCTGGTCCGGCTGGGCAAACTCAAGCCGGCCGGCCACGGGATGTACGAGCTCATCGAGAATTGACCTTCACGAGCGCGTCACAGTCGGCAGCGATTCCGCGATTGACACGGAGGCGCGTGTATCCCACGTTGCTGCAACTGCGCCCGTCGGCCGTCGCGCCGCGGCATTGCCGCCTGTCGCCCAGGCTGCGAGAATGAATAGAGGAAGCGACTGCCCCCGCCCCTCACACGAAATGAAGGATCACGCGATGGCGAACAGTTTCGGTAGTCAGGGGAATCTTCAGGTCGGCAGCGAAACGTACACGATTTTCCGTCTGGCCGCCGTGGCGAAGCGGTTCCCGGAGGCCGCACGCTCGCCCTATTCGCTCAAGATTCTGCTCGAAAACCTCCTGCGCACCGAAGACGGGCAAACGGTCCGGGCCGAGGACGTTGAAGCATTGGCTCATTGGGAGCCGACCGCCCAACCGAGTCGCGAGATGGCGTTCACGCCGAGCCGCGTGCTGCTCCAGGATTTCACCGGCGTCCCCGCCATCGTCGATTTGGCGGCGATGCGCGACGCCATGAAGCGCATGGGCGGCGACCCCAAGCGCATCAACCCGCTTCAGCCCGTCGAGCTGGTGATCGACCACTCGGTGCAGGTCGATGATTTCGGCACAGACCTTGCCTTCAAGACCAACGCCGATCTGGAATACGCCCGTAACCAGGAACGCTATGGGTTTCTTCGCTGGGGCCAGAAGGCGTTTCGGAACTTCCAAGTGGTGCCGCCGGAGACGGGGATCGTGCACCAGGTCAACCTGGAGTACTTGGCGCGCGTGGTGTTCACCAAGCCCACGGAAAGCCATCCGTGGGCCTATCCCGACACCCTCGTGGGCACCGATTCGCACACAACGATGATCAACGGCCTCGGCGTGCTCGGCTGGGGAGTCGGCGGCATTGAGGCCGAAGCGGCGATGCTCGGCCAGCCGATGTCGATGTTGATTCCGCAAGTGGTTGGCTTCAAGCTCACCGGCAAGCTGGCCGAAGGCGCCACCGCCACCGACTTGGTCCTGACCGTCACGGAGATGCTCCGCAAGAAAGGGGTTGTCGGCAAGTTCGTCGAGTATTACGGCGAGGGCCTGGCTGCCCTGCCGCTGGCGGACCGAGCGACCATCGCCAACATGGCCCCGGAATACGGCGCCACCTGCGGCATCTTCCCGGTCGATGCCGAGACGCTGCGCTACCTTCGACTCACCGGTCGGCCCGAATCGCTCGTTCGTCTCGTCGAAGCCTACTACCGGGAACAGGGCCTGTTCCACACGGCGCAATCGCCGGAAGCGCGCTACTCGGAGACCATCACGCTCGATCTCGCCACAGTCGAGCCGAGCCTCGCGGGCCCAACGCGGCCGCAGGATCGAGTGCCTCTGCGTTCTGCCAAAAGCGCCTTCGCGGAAGGCCTGCAAATGCTGGTCAGCAAGGCGAAGCCCAAGCCGGCCACCGAGGAAGTCAAGCGACTCAAGGGGGAGGGCGGCGCACAGACTGCCGTGGGCGCCAAGGAGGCGCTCGGCCGTGCCGAAATGTCCCTGCCGCCCAAGATCAAGATCACGATTCAGAACGCGGTGCACGAGCTGCACCACGGCTCCGTAGTTATCGCCGCCATCACGAGCTGCACGAACACGTCGAATCCAGCGGTGATGATCGGCGCGGGCCTTCTCGCGCGGAACGCGGTGGCGCGTGGGCTGAAGCCGCGGCCGTGGGTGAAGACCTCGCTCTCGCCCGGCTCGCGCGTGGTCGCCGACTACCTCGAGAAGAGCGGCCTGCAAAGGTCGCTCGACGCGCTCGGTTTCC
>Ga0066710_100006759_pt1 | contig 10802 bp, 10 predicted proteins | sample GraSoiAngelo_159_FD_79666 | JGI IMG/M metagenome (GOLD analysis project Ga0066710, IMG submission 79666) | Grasslands soil microbial communities from the Angelo Coastal Reserve, California, USA - 14_1009_16_40cm | ecosystem: Environmental > Terrestrial > Soil > Grasslands | place: USA...
GCACGATTCGCCCGGCGCCCAGGATGGCCACTTGGGGTGGCATCAGCACGAGCCCGGCGTGGAGACCCGCGATAGTGCCGAAATTTGAAACCGTGAAAGTGGCTCCAAGCATGTCGCTCAGGCCAATCGTCCGATCGGTGACTTTGCGTTTCATCTCATCAAGCTCCCGACGAAGCTCGGCCGCGCTGCGCGAGCCGGTGTCTCTCAGGACCGGAACGAAAAGTCCCTCAGGGGTGTCATGAGCGATGCCGAGATTGATCGTCTTATGAAGACGCAGAGTCTGTGCATTAGGGTCATACCAAGCCCCCAAAGCGGGGTGAGACTGGAGAGCCGAGACAAGCGCGAGAATTAGCTTAAGTGTCACGTCTTCCGTTACGGGCCAGGCGGAGACATCTGCCTCTTCAGTCAGTGTGGCCGGCACCACTTCGGTGTGCGCGCGGCTCATATTCGATGCCATGCTGCGTCGGGTGGGGGTAAGCCTCACCAAATTTTCTGCCTGGCCACCGGCCTGTTGGACCTCGAGATCGTTCAGGGTGATGGTTCCGTCTGGCCCTGTGCCCCTGATCCTTGAAAGGTCGAGGGCAAGCGCTGCGGCCTTTGCCCGGACGGCCGGGCTCGCTTTGACCGCCGCGCGCGGCAGATCGCCCACTATACCGGTTTCTTCGCTCTCTTCATCGCTTGAGTATTCCACCAATATGTCGCCGACCTTGACGACATCTCCGATCTTGCCTTTGGTGCTGGCAATCCGTCCGGCCTGAGGTGATGGCAACTCGACGACCGCCTTTGCCGTCTCAACCGAGACCAGCGGTTGATCAGCGACGACATGATCGCCGGGAGACACATGCCACTGGACGATCTCCGCCTCGACGAGGCCCTCTCCAAGGTCGGGTAGGCGGAACGCGCTCATGCATACTCCATGAGGTGACGTGCAGCTTTGCCGATCCGTGCCACAGACGGAATATAGTGCGACTCGAGCTTCGCCAGCGGCATGACGGTGTCATAGCCGCAGACGCGTGAGACCGGCGCGAGCAAAGAGAAGAAGCACGCTTCGGCGACGCGCGCAGCGATCTCGCCACCGAAACCGCCGTTGCGGGCCGCTTCATGGACAATCAGACATCGCTTCGTCTTCGTAACCGAACGGATGATCGTATCATCGTCAAGCACCGAAAGCGTTGCGACATCGATCACCTCGGCACTTATTCCGCCTTCTTCGAGCTCCGCCGCCGCCGCGAGTGTCTCAGGCATCATTGCGCCCCAAGCAATAAGCGTAATATCGGTACCGGTGCGCTCGATGAAGCACCGATCGAGCGGGAGCGCCACTCCATCGTCACCGACTTCCTCCTTGCTGGCTCGATAGAGCCTCGTCGGCTCGAGGAAGACCACGGGGTCAGGATCCCTGATCGCGGCGAGAAGCAGTCCGTAAGCTTTGCGCGGTGATGAGGGTATGACGACTCTAAGGCCGGGGATATGGGCGAACATCGCCTCGGGACTTTCTGAATGATGCTCCGGCGCGTGAATGCCGCCGCCACAGGGGCTGCGCAGAACCATCGGACAGCTCAAACGGCCCCTCGTGCGGTTGCGCAGACGGGAAGCCTGGTTCACCAATTGGTCGATGGCCGGGTAGATAAATCCGGTGAATTGGATTTCAGCGACCGGCCGAAAGTCTTGTGCGGCGAGCCCGACGGAAATCCCCGCGATGGCCGTTTCGGCGAGCGGGGTGTCTCGCACCCGGCCGGACCCGAAGCGCTCGAGCAAACCGACGGTTGCCCGGAACACTCCGCCGTCGGCGGCCACATCTTCGCCAAGCACCAGGACACGATTGTCCTCGGCCATAGCCTTTGCCAGTGCGAGGTTCACCGCTTCGACCATTGTTATCTCAGTCATGGCTTGTCGCCTCCGCTGTGGCAAGATCACATTGGCGCTTGAGCGGTGCGGGCAGCGTGGCGAATAAGTGATCGAACATGGCGGAGGGTGATTCGGCCGCGGTTGCAAGATAGGCAGCAACGGCCTCCTCGACCGCGGCGGAGCATTGACTGTGCAGGTCCTCTTCGCGCTCCTTCGTCCAATAGCCGGTGTTCGTGAGATGGGCGCGCAGCCGTGCGATCGGCTCTTCTATCCAGTGACGGCTGACTTCTTCGTCCGAGCGGTAGCGACGGGCGTTGTCGCTGGTCGTGTGATCGCCAAGCCGATAGGTGACCGCTTCGATGAGTGTCGGGCCGTCTCCGCTTCGGGCCCTCGCTGCGGCCCGCTCCACCGCATCAAGGACCGCGAGGACGTCGTTGCCGTCCACTCGATCCATTTCTATTCCGGCGGCAACAGCCTTTTGGGCAAGTGTCCGCGCGGCCGTCTGTGCATGGACAGGCACCGAAATGGCCCATTGGTTGTTGTTGACGACAAAGACGGCGGGAAGCTTCCAGGCACCCGCAATATTGATCGCCTCGTAGAAATCGCCCTTGGAGGTCGCCCCATCCCCTCCGACGCACACTGCCACGTTTCGCGTAGCTTTGAGTCTCAGGGCGAGAGCTACACCGGCCGCGTGTGGAAAATGGGCGGCGACTGGGATCGAAACGGGAAAGTCCACGCGCGCTTTCTTGAAATCACTGCCGCGCTCATCCCCGCCCCAATAGAGGAGCAGTTCCAACATGGCGACGCCGCGCCACAACTGAGCGCCATGCTCCCGGAATGCAGGCAACAGGATGTCTTCCGCGGCCATTCCAGCCGCTATGCCGACCGCCACCGCCTCCTGCCCAAGCGAGGAGGGATAGGTGCCAAGCCTTCCTGTATGTTGCAGCGCGATGGCCTTCTCGTCAAAGGCGCGGGTAAGCACCATCGCATGGTAAAGGCGTTCCAGTTGCTCAGGCGGCGCCCACGCCTTCGTCACGGGCTGAAGAAGCTTGCCGGAAGGATTTATGAATCTGCGCGCTTCGGTCTCGGCGTCAGGCATCGGCGACGCCACCGGCGGGGTAGCCCTGGTCTTAGCTTCAATGTCGCTCGGCATGGCCATAACGAGACCGCGTCGGGGGCAGTTCAGCATTGACGCTGATCAAATGGCAGATCTCAATCATTTGGCGGCGAGATATCGAAGAAACCAATCCCACGCTAGACCAATAACGCGGTCGAGGGTTCCGGGTTCCTCGAAGAGGAGCTCGCCCCGAACAGCCCGTTCGGCAGGCTGCGAACGAAGGGCAAGTCCTCCACCGCGTCTATGACCTGAACCATGCGCGCGCCAAGTAACGGGATGTCGAATACATTGGCGCGGTCGAGGGCCTCTTCCTCGGTCAGCAGATCGAAAAGGAGCGTAGCCAGGCCTGCGGAGTTGAGGTGTGTCGCGACAAGCGTGTTCCGCGGGCTGAGGCGGCTCGAACCGCTGCCATGCGCAAAGATGACGAAACCGGCCGGTGCGCTTGGCACGGTCAGATCGCCGGGCAATTCGAGCGGCTCGATCCGGCATGATTTCCGGACGTCCGGCATGCGGGCGGGTCTTAGCGAGAAAAAGTGCCGACAATTTCGGCACTGCCGATTACATGGGGGCGTATTTCGGCCGCGAGGTTCCTGCAATCACGTGGCTTGGGCCCGCCGAGTTCTGCCTTTGAAAGAGCAAACAGGCGGAAGTGATAGTGATGCGCGTCATGGCCAATGGGCGGGCAGGGTCCCCTGTAGCCTGGGGAACCGAAATCGTTGGCCACTGTCTTGCCATCTTCCGGGCTAGCCGCATTCCCAAAGCCCTCTTCAATCGACTGCCGGCCGGAAGCGAGATCATAGAGCCCCCAGTGATGGAACACTCCACCTGGTGCATCCGGATCCTCGCATATGAGGGCGAAGCTCTTTGTCCCCTCCGGCGCTCCGCTCCAATGCAGGGGCGGCGAACGATCTTTCCCGCGGCAGGTATATTGGGCAGGAATGGTGCTTCCGCCGGCAAATGCCGTACTCTCGAGCTTGAACGCCATGACAGGATCCTCCATTTTTCGACCATAGCAGATGGACTATTCTCATTATCACCGCCCTTTGATCTGAGTGAATAATCGCCCGAATCTGCTGAGAATCGCAGCCAGAGAAGATGATTTTTGATCTTTCTCAAGGACTCACAGGGCGCTTCCGCCTAGGGTGAAAAACGTCTCTGGAAATGTGCCGGAAAGGAGTATGCCGAATGACAAAGCGAGCAGATGAAGACGTACAAGAGCTGACGCCCGCTTTTACGATCTCTCCTGAAAAAGTTTGCTTCATTATCATCAAAGCCAAGGAATTCGGCGCCAAGGATGAGGTTACCGATCCTGATCCCGCATCGAACCCCGCCGATGATCGAGATATGGCAGTACTCGAGGACCATGGGGATGATCCAGTCGTTGAAGAGCTAACCACTCTCATCAGCTCGCTGTCTGAGGATGAACAGATCGATCTGGTGGCGTTGGCATGGCTCGGGCGAGAGGATTATACAACGAGCGACTGGCCTGCTGTCCGCGAGGAGGCGGCACGCGCCCACAATAAACGAACTGCCGAGTATCTCTTGGGCATGCCGCTTCTAGGGGATTTTCTTGAGGAGGGTCTTTCGATGCTCGACTTTTCCTGTGAGGAGTTCGAGATTGAACGCCTCTGACGCGTGTAGCCGCTTTAGGTAGGCGTAGGAGCCTGGAGAGATAACGGCAATGGCGAGAAAGAAGAAACATGATCGACCCGCTGTCGAAACGGCCGAGGAAAGGCAGCGGCGTCTGGAAAGGCAGCTTGATGAGGGGCTGGAGGAAACGTTTCCAGCTTCCGATCCGCCTGCTGTAACCGAGCCTGCCCCCACGCCGCCTGATGACAAGGGGACTTAGAGCATTGGGTGTATAAGCAGGAGAAGGGGTGGTCTTATGACCCGTGATAGGAGCGGTTCAATCAGGCGAGGACCTTTACGCAGATCAAGGCCACTGATCTCCCATTAGCATAATAAAAAGCATAATAAAAAGCTTCTATTCCAATTTCTGCCGCATCCCTGGGGCGCGTCAGGCTTTGACACAAGCCGGAAATCCAGTTGGCGATTAACATTGTTCGCCACGAAACAAGAGGAGAGGAGGAAAAATGGCAAAACCTCGGATCAAACACAATATCTGGGTCGTCGTCGCTGACGGCGGCCGCGCGCTGGTGATGCGCAATGATGGCGATGCTGTGTCGCCGCGACTGACGGTCTTGCGCAGATATGGCGGACACAATCCACCGACGCGGGAGCAGGGATCGGATAAGCCGTGCCGTACCAATGCGAGCGTCGGCATCATCCGCTCATCGATGGAACAGCCGGACTGGCATCGCCGAGCCGACGACGAGCTCATGCGCGAAGTGGCCAACGACCTTCTAGCCGACCTGAGACGTCGTGAATTCTCAAGCCTTATCCTTGCTGCAGCCCCGATCGCGCTTGGAACATTGAGACAGGCCATGTCCGACGAGCTCAAATCTGCCATTGTTGCGGAGGTCGATAAAGATCTCACCAAAATGCCGGTGTCTGATATTGCCGCAGCGCTGGCAAGGACCCTGGAGGCTGCTTAGATTTGATCCGACGAGGCACTGACCGCCACAAAAGCACGGAACAATTGCTGCTGCAGGTGGTCCACAGAGGAAGCATACGCTTTCTTGGAAGCGGTGAGTCCTCATAGGCAAATTCCCTAAGCGATCGAGGCAGAAAGATTTCGCGGGGAACCGCAAGCATGGCCTCAACCACGAGTGGAGAACGGACGCCGCGCGAAATGATTTGGCGGTCAACCATGTCCCTGCGAAGTTTTGCAAAGTCAGTCATACTGACCTACATTCAAAAGGCTAGCGCAAGAATCTATCTCCCCTTTTGCTACGATCTCCCCTGGTTTCGGTCAACCGCGATATGACGGACACCGTCAATTAGGCAGGTGAACTTAGGGTGGCGCAAGATTGATGTCACGATATCCCGTCACTGGCGCGATCAATGATCTGCGCGGGATACGAACCGGGCCGCTGCTATATTGGCCTCGGAAACAGCCTCTGCCAATTCCACAGCTTTTGCGATCCGAGCTGCAAGGACTCCGCAGAACACATCGCCGGCGCCGTGCGTCGAGACGGCTTTCACCTTCACCGCGGGGATGAGCTTGAGCTCGCCCTTGTCCGTGCACAGAACGCAGCCCAGGCCTCCCGCGGTCACGACGGAGTTGCGCCTGCGGGCTGACAACGCTTGCGCTGCGCGCGCCGCATCGCTCAGCGTGGCGATGGCGATACCGGTGCCATCGGTCGCCTCAACGCGATTGGCCAGGACAAGGTCGACATGCTGAAGCAGCTCATCAGAAAGAGGCAAGAAGGGCGCTGTGTTGTATACGACAAAGGCCCTGCCGCGCTTGCATGCGCGGGCCGCATCCAGCGTGGCAGAAGCCGATATTTCGTTCTGGATGAGCAGGACGCGGGTCGAGAGACCATCATACTGGGAGGGACGGATATTCTGGTTTGCTCCCGAGACGACGACGGCGCTGTAATTGCCATCGGTATCTTCCATGGCGACGCTCATTCCCGATCCGGACTTTGGATCGATGCTCACGCGCGAGCGGTCCACTTTCGCCGCATCGAGATGGGCCAAAAGCCGGCTGCCGAAATCGTCATTGCCGACGCAGCCTATGAAGGCCGTTCTGGCGCCGGCGCGCGCGGCTGCCACCGCCTGGTTGCCGCCCTTGCCGCCGCATTTGAAATGCCATGACTGGCCGAGCACAGTCTCATCGAGAGCCGGCAATCTCGGCGCCTTGGTCATGATGTCGAGATGCAGCGATCCGACAACGGCGACATCGAAATGGTCAGCCATAGAGGGCACGATTGACAATGCGCCGCGTCGTGACGGCGTCCTGTCTGGCAATGGCGGCGTCGAGCTCGGGCTCGGCAGCGAGCCGCTTCACGACGCTCTGCATGGCATTCACGGCCTCGATATTGGCCGTGCATTCGGCCACCGGATCAAGGCCGCTGGCATCGGGAAACGTATCGAAATAGATGGCGCTGTCATATCCCAGTGTTGCCATCACATGCAGCAGCTCGATCGTTTCGAAGACATGCACGGATCCGGCCATCAATCCGTCATCGCGCTTGCCATAGCCGTCATTCAGATGGATGCCGAGCAGTTTCGAATGGCGCGCCGCGAGCATGGCAGCGAATGCCGGCATCTCATCGGCATAGAGGAGATGGGCGAAGTCCAGCGTGATGCCGAGATTGTCCGCAGCAATTTCCCGAGCCATCAGCAAGGTCGTGCCGATGTCGGGCATCAGGGCAAAGGCGCGCGGCTCGTTCGGCTTGTATTCGACGGAAATGTTGATTGCCGGATCGTGGGCACAGATTTCGCGGATCGCCGAGACTTCCATCTCCCAGGTTCGGGCATAATCGATCTGAAAGGCGTAGTCGAAGCCATCCTGACCCATCCATAAGGTCATGAGGTCGCCGTCCGCTTCCCGCATCGCGTCGATGCCGCGCTTGGTCAGATCGATGGCCTTGCGCCTGATGGCAGGGTCGGGGTTGGTGAAGGCGCCAAGCTTGAAGGCCGGCTCGGTATAGCAACGCATGGCGAACCCGTTCATGGAAAGGCCCAGCTCTCCCAGCCGCCCCACAAACTCCTTCGAGCTTGTCCCTTCGAGATGATCGGGAAAATTGAGGTCGACGGCATTAAGCCCGGGGACCGTCGCGGCGCGTGCGACAAGGTCAAGCGCCGTCACCCGATTCTTGCCAGGCCAATAGGCGGCGGCGTTTGATTTGAACGAATTAAGCCGGGTTGCGAATTTTATTTCGTGCAATTGCCCCTCACTGACAAAAAGGCGAAGTTATCCTGAGCCAAATCTTGTGCCGTGGCTATGAATAGAATTGTTCGGCCCGCCTTACTCTCAGCCGGCGTTTCCCGCCACATTCACCACCGTCACCTTGATATTGAAGGAGCGCAGCATCGCCAGGTGGTCTTCGCTGACCCCGTCATCGGTGATGACTTCCGAGATCGCCTCGATATCGCAGAAGGCCGAGAAGGAAGGCGCCCTGAATTTCGTGCTGTCGATGAGAAGGATGGCGCGGCGCGCCGACTGGATCATAGCTCGCTTGAGCGAAGTGACTTCGAGCGACGCATCGGTGAGGATACGCCCGGTGATGGCATAGGCGCCGACCAGGCAGACATCGGCATGGATCGTGCCGAGAAAACTGACACCCGGTTCGCCGACCATCATCTGCGAACCGGCCCGAACCGTACCGCCCGGCACGATCACCCGCCATGAGGGACAGGCAGCACAGAGGCTCGCGGCTTCGAGACTGTTGGTGACCGCGGTCAGCGGGATCTGGCGCTCGGCCGTCGCGCGCACCGCTTCGAGCACCGTAGAGCCCGTGTCAAATATGACGCTCTCGCGCGGATTGAGGCGCAGCGCCGCCATGGCGCCGATGGCGCGCTTCTGCGGATGCTGGAGCTGCGCATTGAGCGAGGGTTCATGCTCGAAGGTCGCCTGCAATGGCGGCACGAACAACGCGCCGCCATGGGTGCGTTCGAGATAGCCGCCTTCGGTAAGCTGTTCGAGATCGCGCCTTATGGTCGAGGCGGACGCCCCGATCGCTTCGGAAAGCTCGAGGATGGAAGCCGCACCGTCGCGGCGCAGACGCTCGAGGATCATGGCCCGGCGCTTGGCCGGCAAGATCTCAACCCGCTTTGACTGGAGTTCCATGCCGGATTCCCGTGATCGTGGTCCGCTCGGCGGGCTTGCCGAGCATGAGAAGACATCCCCCGGTGAAGCTGTCGCCGAGGCCGACGGTTGCCGCTGGATGTTCGAGATGGGGCGATGCGCAGGATATGATCGACCAACTGCCATGCTTGGCCAGCAAGGGGAGGGGTGGTTCGGTGAAGGTCGCGCGCGCATCTATCCCTTGGGGATTGGCCGGAACGCCATGCCGGGCGCGTGTGCCGGCGAGGAGGCATCCCATCATCAAGGCAAGGAGTTCTTCTTCCGCATCGCCTTTGGTGGCAGAAGCCGCCCAGTGATCGGCATGCACGCAGACGCGCTTAAGCTCAAACCTGTCGCCCAGATCGCACATGTCCTGTTCGAGATTTTTTCCCTCGGGCACAAGCTGAACGAATTCGGAGTGACTCATGCCGATGGAGGTGATGGATCCCTGCAGTCTCTCGATCACCCGGTCGCGATGGGATGGCGTATCATAGCCCGCAAGCTCGAGATGGATCATCTGAAGCCCGGCGGCACGCCATTGCTGCGTCATGCGCGTGACCTCGGCGCATTCCTTATCGATGCGATCATAGGGAATGCTGTTGAAGCCGGAAATGAGCCCCGCGCCGGCCTTGTTGGCAAGTGCTATGCTGAGCGCTTCGAATTGCGCGTCATGCTCAAGGCCCGGATCGTGAAAGCGCGCGATGATGCGCGACGAGCGCTTAGGCGTTATGTCGGCGATGGCGCGATCGGCGGTATATTCGATGATGAAGATTTCCGACTGCCGGGGCCCTCGCGGGATGATCTCGGCTGAACGTATGGCCTTGCCGTTCTCGGCGATCAATATGTCCGGATGAACCTGCTTCAGCTTGTGTTCGCTGCGGTCTTCGAAGGCGACCAAGGCAGGGGCGCCGATCGCCGCCAGCGACCACGCGGCTTGCGGGCCGGTGCCGCCGAGCGCGTAGGTGATCGCCACATGCCGGGCGAGCCAGGCAGGGCCTTCCGGCCAGTCGATCCGCACTTCACCGCCAATGCCGCGCCGGGCGCGCTCCTTGATCAATTCACCGAAAGCGCGCGCCTCGCGAGGTACCGCCGCCATGAAGAGAGGAGCGAGATCATGGGCGAAGATGCGGGCATCGACGCAGGCGCTGAGGCCGAACAGCATGAGGGGAGCCTCATCGGCGATGCGCGGTATCTCCCTGATGAGGCTTCGATAAAGACCGCCCCAGTCCGTTGCCGGCGTCATTCTTCTTCCCTTGTGGTGTCTGCCTCATAGAGAGTCAAATTCAATCATCTGTCAATTGACTTTGAGAAGATTTGACGCAGCTATTTTTTCCATATTAATATCGCAAAATCAATGAGATAAGCGAATTATTGTCAGAACTGGCATGACTGATATTGGAATCTATTGATATATCTTGCTCATTTCGCGCCTAGTATGATATGGGACTCATCAGGCACCCAGGAGATTGGCATGACGACGAAGTTGGACGAGAAACTGGCGCGGATCCGGGCCGGCAAATACGAGCGCTCGGACTTCATCCTCGCCGATGCCAAGGATGGCGACATGGGCGCAGGCGTTCTCGGTGCCGCACCCAAGCGGGCCCCGGACGGTACGCGCCTGCGCGGCAAGACAAAGCTCGAATATCTCGATGACATCGAGGCGGTGGTCAAACACGGCATCGTCGATGTCATGCTCGTCTCGGCGTCCAATCTCGAATTGCTGCATGAGCGGGGCGTCTTCAAGAAGAGCAGGGTCAAGCCGGTCATCCGCGCCAATGACACGACGGATTGCTGGGGTCTCATACGCCATGGCACCTATCACAAGCAGGCCTCGCGTCCCTTCCGCACCGCTAGCCTGCCGCGCGCGATGTACAATGCTGCATCCCCGGTGAAGACCGCGAAGAAAATCTACGGCACCGATCTCGGCCTCTATTCCATCACCATGATGAATGATCTCGATGCCGATCACCGCACGCTCGAGGCTTTCCGCGCCTTCCGTGAAGACGCAGCGGCGAATGGCTTCAAATATTTCCTCGAGGTCTTCAATCCCAATGTCGCGCACAACATGGAGCGCGAGCATCTCGGCGAATTCATCAATGACTGCATCCTGCGCTGCCTCGCCGGCGTCATGAAGGCCGATCGTCC
>Ga0066710_100006760_pt1 | contig 10801 bp, 4 predicted proteins | sample GraSoiAngelo_159_FD_79666 | JGI IMG/M metagenome (GOLD analysis project Ga0066710, IMG submission 79666) | Grasslands soil microbial communities from the Angelo Coastal Reserve, California, USA - 14_1009_16_40cm | ecosystem: Environmental > Terrestrial > Soil > Grasslands | place: USA...
AGGTCGCCATCGTGTTGCTGCTCCTGGTCTGGGCCGGCCTTCTGCTTCACAGCTTCTGGCGCCTGCAGCACGTCGATCTCGGCTTCGATCCGGAAGGCGTACTGACGATGGAGATGCGTCTGCTCGATCCGAACTACTTCCGCCAGCCGCAACGGCTCGCCGTCTTTCAGCAGGAATTGGCACGCCAGCTCCGCGCGATCCCCGGCGTCACGCAGGCGAGTCTGACGACCGCGGTGCCGATGCGCGGCGTGGATTTTCTGCGGGTCGTGGGCCCTGTCGGCGGCCGAGCCGTTCCAGCCAACGAGCGCACCGTGGGGCCGGATTACTTCAAGCTGATGCGCATACCGGTGTTACGCGGACGCGGATTCACCGACGCGGATAACGCGAATGCGCCACCCGTCGCAATCGTGTCGCAGTCGTGCGCGCACGCGCTGTTCGGAACGGCGGATCCGTTGGGACAGCGTCTGGATTACGACAAGGAGGAGCGGCCGGAAATCGTGGGAATCGTCGGCGACGTGCGGGCGGAAGGAGTCGCGAAGACCGCGGCGCCGGCATTGTACCTGCCGCGTGCCCAGCATCCGAGCGAGCTCATTTGCATCGTCGCACGGACCGCTCCAGGCGCCACCGGCGTCGCGACGGAGATCCGCCGCGTCGTCCGCTCGCTCGACCCGGCACAGCCCGTCGAGAAAATCACCACGCTGCATCAGATCGTCGCCTCGAACACGGCGACGGATCGCTTTTACGCGATCACGACAGGTGCGTTCGGCTCGCTCGCGCTCGTCCTCGCCGTCGCTGGACTCTTCAGCGTCGTGTCGCGGACGGTGACGGAGCGAACCCGTGAAATCGCGATCAGAATGGCGCTCGGCGCCGACCATTCGCGCGTGCGTCGAATGGTACTCGGCCACGGCTTGATACCGGTCGTCATCGGGGCGATCGCAGGCCTCGCTGCCGCCTACCCGGCGGCGCGTGTCCTGCAACAGTTCCTGTTCGAAGTGAAGCCCCGCGATCCGTTGACCTTCGGGGGCGCAGCGTTTTCCGTCCTAGCCGTGTCGGCTCTCGCCTGTTACATCCCGAGCCGCCGCGCGCTCAGGACCGAGCCGATGGCGATTCTGCGCGCCGAATGACGGAGACGACGCTCGCACGTCAACGAAGCCGCGTCAGGACGGCCCGGATCTCTTCGATGTCGCGTCCGTAGAGCGAACGCGGCGCGGTCGACACGAACCGATCCAGGTACGGACGCGCCTCGGCCGGCCGGCCGGCCCGCAGCAACTGCAGCCCGAGGTCGTACAACGCATCGTAGTTCGTCGGATCAAGATCGACGGCGCGTCGCCAGTCGACGATCGCGGCGTCACGATCGCCCCGCTTCAGCGCGATCATCGCGAGCCCGGCGTGCGCCTGCGACGAGTCCGCATTCGACTGGAGCGCGCGCTCGAACGCCGCGCGAGCGGCGTCCAGATGGCCGGCCTGCAGCTCGATCGTGCCGATGTTCTCGTGGCTCATGGCGTTTCGCGGATCGACCGTCAGGCTGCGCCGGAACGCGGCGAGGGCCTCGGCCGGTCTGCCGGCCCGCGCGGACGCGATGCCGAACGCATTCAAGGTCTCGAGATCGGCGTCGTCACGCGAAGCAAGCGGCGCCAGCATCTGGCGCGCTTCGTCAGCGTGGGCGGTCTCGGCGAGGTACGTCGCGAGCTGTACTTGCGCGCCCGTCGTCGGCGTGCCCGCCTTCAGAGCGGTGCGGAGGACCGCGACCGCTTTGCCGGCGTCGCCGAGCTGCCAGTAGTCGAACGCGAGGTGGCGCGACGCCGACATCATGTCGGGGCGTTCGGCGAGCACCTGTTCATAAAGCTTGATCGCGTCCGCGACGCTGCCTTCGGTGTCGAGCGCGACGCTGTCGTGAAGAAGTCGATCGAGCGTCACGAGGCGTTTGGGATCGTCGCGCTCGGTGTAGCGACGGCTCACGGGCGCGGCCCCCGAGACGTAGCCGAGCGCGCGCAGCCTCGCGATGACGTCAGGGTCTTCGCGTTGCGGAGCGCCGGGCAGCGGCGCGTGAAAATCCGCGAGCCGTGCCTCGAGCCCCCTCTGCCGATCGGGTGCGCGATCGATCGCGTTCGTCATCTCGTCGGGGTCAGTCGCCAGGTCGTACAGCTCCGGAATCGGAACGTCGATGTACTTGTCGCGTCCGGCGACCACGCCTCGGAGCGGGGCCCACCCGAACTCCAGCATGGACGCCATCGCCTCGAAGTAGGACGCGCGATCGCCGCCGCCGGCGCGATCCACCGCCCGACGGAGCGAGTGGCCGGGCAAATCGCCGGGAACGTCGATCTCGACCGCATCGAGAATCGTTGGCAGGATGTCAACGTGCCGCGCGGGAGTCGTGACGGTCTCCCCTCTTTCGCCCGCACCGGCGCCGAGCTCCGTCACAATCAGCGGCACGTGTAACGTGGGCTCGTAGGCAAAAAGACCTTGCGTGGACTCGCCGTGATCGCCCAGCGCTTCACCGAGATCCCCGGTGAGGATCACGAGCGTCGGCCGTGATGACGAGCGCGCGAAGTCGAAGAGCGGCGCAAGCGCGCGGTCGACCGCGGCAACCTCGCCGTAATACGGCCGGCTGGCGTATTCGGCATCGAACGGCGCCGGCGGACGATACGGCGCGTGCGGGTCGAACACGTGCACCCAGGCGAACCATCGGCGCCGGTCCTGCGCGCGCATCCACGCGAGCGCGCGATCGACGACGGCGGTCGCGGGCCGTTCCGGCAGCGTAAACGCCGTGCGCCCCCCCGTTTCGTCGAAGCGGCCGTCGTATTCGTCGAACCCCGGCGTCAGGCCGAAGCGCGCGTCGAGCGGGAACGCGCCGATGAACGCGCCCGTCGCGAACCCGTGCGACTTGAGGAGCGTGGCCAGCGTGGCCGTGCCCGCCCGCAGCCGATAGCCGCTGTTCTCGCGGTAGCCGTGATCGAAGGGGTACCGGCCGGTGAGGATGCTCGCGTGTGACGGCAGCGTGATGACCGCGTGCGCGTGCGCGAACGTGAAGCGAAGCCCTTCCGCCGCGAGGCGATCGATGTTCGGCGTCCGGGCCGGACCCCCGTCGCAGCCGAGCGCGTCTCCGCGGAGCGTATCGATCGTGACGAGGAGAACGTTCTGGTCGGCTCGCCGGGGCAGATCCATGTCACCGCGCGGCCACCAGCGCATCGCGGCAACCATCGACGCAACGGCAACGATCGCGAATGCCGCGGCCGCGCCTTGCGAAAACCTTCGGCGGCGGCGTATGGGACCGCTCGGATAGGCCGCCCGTCGCGTCACGCCGGGATTATGGCATGCGCGCCCGGGCGGCCTGCCCGGCCGCAGAAACGCCTTGCCGATTCGATCGAATGCTCTTATTCTTCGCCGCAATTCCCACGGCGGACCCGTGGGAATCCGTAGACGGGCGCTGCGTTTTCTGGAGGAGGCGCATTTATGCCACGGGTTCTTCGTTCCGGGGTCCTTGGTTTGTGCGTTGCGCTGGTCGCAGGGGTCCTGCCGGCCGCGGCGCAGGTCAGCAAGGGAGAGATTTTCGGAAAGGTCACGGACACGACCGGCGCCGTGCTCCCAGGCGTCGCCGTCACCATCGAGAGTCCGGCGCTCATCCAGCCGCAGACGGCGGTCACGGAGGCGAGCGGCGGCTATCGGTTCCCCAACATTCCGATCGGCACCTACAGCGTGAGATTCGAGTTGAACGGCTTCAAGAAGCTGGTGCGCACCGACGTGGTGATCACCGCCGGCTTCAACGCGGAAATCAACGCGAAGCTCGAGCTGTCCACCGTCCAGGAAACCGTCACCGTGTCCGGCGAGAGCCCGGTCGTCGACACGCGGTCAACGCAGGTTGGCGGCACGTTCAACCTGAAGCAGATGCAGGAGATTCCGACGGCGCGGGACCCGTGGGAAATCATCCAGCAGACGCCCGGCATGTCGATGACGTCGGAAAACGTCGGCGGCAACGGCTCCGGCCAGCAGCCCGGCTTCAACGTCCATGGAACCAACACGAACATGTGGACGATGGACGGCGCCACGATCACCGACACATCGTCGAACTCGTCGCCGATGTATTACGACTTCGACTCGTTCGCCGAGATGACGATCAACACCGGCGCCGGCGATGCGTCGCAGCAGACCGCCGGCATCACGGTGAACATCATCACGAAGAGCGGCGGCAACACGTTCAGGGGCGGCGGCCGCTTCTACGACACGAACAAGAAATTCGAGGCGAACAACGTGACGACCGCGCTCCGCGCGCAGGGGGCCGGCGCGGGCAACCCGATCCTCGACATCAAGGATTACGGCGCCGAGTTCGGCGGCCCGATCCTCCGCAACAAGGCGTGGTTCTACGTCGCCCAGGCGCGCAACGACATCCGCGTCGGCGTGCTCGGTTTCCTGCTCGATCCCGCAGGCGACCCGAACGATCGCAACAACCTGCGGCCCGACAAGACGCTGCTGGACAACACGAATTTCAAGGCGCAGTACCAGTGGTCCGGCGGCCACAAGTCCACGTTTCAGTTCGCCTACGACAACAAGCAGCGCGGCTCGCGCGGCGCCGACACCTTCCATCCGATCGAGACGACGTACAAGCAGACGGGCCCTGTACCGCTCTATCGCGGGGAGCACCAGTGGGTCGTCAGCAACCGGTTGTCGCTCGACGGACAGTTCACGTACCTGCGGGGCGGATTCCTGCTGGACTTCCAGGATCCCTCGCTTGCCGACGTCCAGGAACTGTTCTACGTCGATGCGGGCGATCACCATCGCACCGCCGCCGGCGGGAACTATCAGACGTGGCGCCCGCAATGGGAAGGCCGAGCGGACGCGAACTATTACCTCCCGCAGGTGCTGCACGGCGAGCACTCGATGAAATTCGGGTTCCGCTACCGGACGACGCCGATTGAATCGATCAGCATCATCGGCGGCGGCGCCATCGCCCGCATTCGCAGCGCGGCGAACCAGGGCACGTGCACGGTCCAGGGCGTCGTCTACACCCGGTCGTGCAACGAAGCGGACATCGTCCGGAACTCGGACTTCAACGTGCAGCGGTGGGACAACGACGTGTACTTCAACGACACGTACAAGATCGACCGGCTCAGCGCGAACATCGGGGTGCGGCTCGACAACTATCGCGACAAAGCGCTGACGGCGCAAGCCCCCGCGAACGCGATGCTGCCGGCGCAGCTGCCGAACCTGCAGTTCCAGGGCGCCGATTCGCACGTGCGCTGGCACAACTTCCAGCCGCGGCTCGGCCTCAACTACGACATCTTCGGAAACGGCAAGACCGTCCTGCACGGCAACGCCGCGCGCTATTACGGAATCACGATGAACACCGCCGGCACATTGCAGCCGACGGGGTCGCCGACGACGCTGCGCTATCGCTGGGTCGACGTGAACGGCGACCTGTTCGTGCAGCTGAACGAGCTGGATTTCGCCGGCGGGCTCATCAACACGCCCGCGAACTACGATCCGGCGAACCCCTCGTCGCCGGTCACGCCGAATACCGTCGATCCGAATCTGAAGAACACGAGGACGACGGAGTTCACGATCGGGGTCGACCACGAGCTGAGGCGGAACTTTGCGGTCGGCGCGACCTACATCCACCGCAAGTACGACGGGAACTCGGGGCTGTTCCGCGTCGGCGCCTCGTCGGACGAGTACTTCGCGCAGACGGTGACGCGCGCGTGCGGCAACGGCACCACGTGCGACCAGGCGTCGTATACGGCGACCTACTTCCAACGCAACGCGGCGCTGCCGGTCGCGCAGATTCGCCGCAATTCCGCGTCGTACACGACGTTCGACGGCCTCGAGCTGACCGCGCGCAAGCGGTACAGCCAGCACTGGATGTTCGCGGGCAACCTGTCGGTCAACGCGGGCAAACAGCACGCGCCGGTCGCCACGCGCGATTATCTCGACCCGACGAATCACGATCAGACGGAAGGCAAGACCGCCGATCGGATTACGCCGTGGAACGCGAAGGTCTCGGTGCTCTACGCGCTGCCTTGGCAGATCTCAATGTCGGGACTGCTCGATACGAGGTCGGGCTTCGCGTACAACACGCAAATCCGATCGCCCACGCGGCCGAACGGGCTCGGAACGGTGGACATCCTGCTGCAGGACGCCAACAGCCTGCACTACCCCGCGTTCCATCAGCTCGACATCCGCTTGGACAAGGCAATTCGCTTCGGGAGCCGCAGCCTGACGCTGGCGGCGACGCTGTTCAACATCACGAACAACAACGTTACGCTGTCGAAGGTCACTCGGCAGGATTCGTCGACGGCGAACAACATTACGACGATCATCGCGCCGCGCGTCGCGCAGCTCGGGGCGAAGTTCACGTTCTAACGAGCGTCGAAGTTTCGAAGGAACGACAGGGAGGGGCCGAAGGACGAGCTGCGGGGAGCCGAAGGACTTCGACCCTCCCTCTCCCTTCGCCCCTTCGACTAACGCGACATCTCGATGACGTCCGCGTAGCCGCGGATGCGGCCTTCGCGATACGCGGCGAGGAGCGCCGAGATCGGGTTCAGGAGCGTGGCCGACTGGAGGCCGGACGCCTGCGACGGGTAGTAGTAGCCGAAATTGCTGAACGCGGCGCGGATGAACGTGCTCTCGCCGTCGATCGGCATCTGCGCCACGTTGTCGTAGAACTGCTGCCACTCGGTGCCGCGAAACAGATATTGCTCCACGTTGGAGGTATAGAACGCCGTCACGAGGACGCCGTGGTCGCGCAGATACGCTGCCACCGAGCGGAGCGCCTTGCGTCCGCTGAAATCGCCCGTCACCGGCACGATCAGGTTGTTCCGCTGGAACTCGCGGAGGACCTGGTAATTCTGCTCCGTCGCGATGTAGCTGCGATGGCCCCCCTGGCCGTCGGTTTCCGTCATCAACTCGCGATAGGTCGGAAACCGCATCCACCCGCCCCGAGGGAACGAGTAGGCGATGTCGGGTCCGCTCGCGAGGAACGCACGATAGATCTGCTCGATCGTCTGCAGATCTTCCGACGTCAGCGCGAAGCCGTGGCGTCTGGTGAGCTGACGCACGACGTCCTTCAGGTTGGCGTCGAAGTACTTCGCGTCGGGCGCGACGCGTTCGTACGCCGCGAACATCTCCTCGGCCGTCGCGGCCGCCGTCAGCTCGCGGGGACGCTTGCGCGAGAACAGCCGCGAGATGAACTCGTTGCGCGTCGGCGACACCTCGATCAGCGCCTTGTACAACAGGTGCAGGAGCATGTTCTGGTGACGGATGTCCACGATGAACGCGATGCGCGGCTTCAGCGCGACGATGTAGGTGAAGTTCTGGTCCGGACCGACGCCGAGGTACGCGCCCGCGGGGCCGATCCGCCGCTGCAGCGTCGGGATGACCTGCTGGAACGCCGTCTCGTTCGAGACCAGGTTGTCGGACCGGAAGTAGCCCCCATCCTCCGAGAAGTCCGACGCGATCGCCCAGAACGCGCGGTCGTCGAGCCGCTGCGGCAGCGGCTCCTTGACCACGCGCAGCGAAGGCGTGACCGACAGCGAGCACAGCGCGAGCGCAATCGCGACCACGCGCGACAGGGCAAACCTTGCTCTCACAACAGGCCGCGCTCCCAGAGTCAATGCGTCATCGAATAGATCACGTAGTTCACGCCGAGCTTGTACGCTTCATTCGAGAGATCGATCGGCGCGAAGCCGGTATCGGACCACTCCCAGTACTGCGACACGTCGTTGTTGTAATTGGCGATGATCTGCAGCGGCTTGCGCGGGTCGTTGTTCTCCGACATGCCGTAGAACGCCGCGGGGCCGCCGCGATCGTAGGCCTGCACGAAATCGAGCGTCGGGATGTCGAAGAACGAATGAAAAATCGGGTGAGAGATGTCGAGCTGGATCAGCCGTTCACCCGGCAGCACCCGCTGCATCGTGGCCTCGAAGTTCTGCCAGTCGTACGCGCGGAAGTCGTCGAAGATGATGAACCCGCCCTTCTTCAGGTACGCGCGCAGCGCGAGAACTTCCTTGTCGTTCAGCACCATGTAACCCGGCTCCGTCGCGTAGACGACGGGATACTTGAACAGGTCCGGCTCCCCGACGTCGACGACGCGCGTGCCGTCGAGATGCGGGTTCATGTTGGTGATGCCGTTCAGGATCTTCGTGAAGTTCGTCTCCGCGCGGCTGCCCTCCCGGATCGGGATGTAGCCGTGCGCCCACGCCGGCAATCCGCCGTAGTAATAGCCGCCGGGACCGGTGGTGAACTTCAGGCGCGCGAACGTGAAGCGGCCGTCGTACGCAGGCGGAGGATCGATCGGCGCGTCGACCGGCGTGTTCCCCCACCAGCGCCGCTGGGCGTATGCGGTCAGCGACCCGGCGGCGACGACGAGCGTTGCCGCCGCGACGAGGAGAATCCGGCGCCGTCTCGACATGACTCACTTCCCTGGCACGTCGTTCCACAACGCGCGCGTGGCGTGGGGATACGCCGCCGGCGGGAGACGCGCCGCTCGAATCCAGTGTACTACGGCGCGGCGCACGCTTCGTCTCCAAAGCCATCGCGTGGCTTCCGGCTTCAGCCGGAAGACAATGGATCGGCGCTCCCGAGACTTCCGCCTGAAGGCGGAAGCCACGGAAGCAGATGACCTGGGCCCCGCCCGGATCGAGGAGGCGCTACAACCGAATCGTCAGCGCGGTACCGTCGAACACGACGGTCTTTGTCGCGCCGCCGGCGACGCGCACGTCGATCGTCCGCCGGGCTGGCGGCAGCATCCGGGCTCCGGGAGCAAGGCGCATCGACAGCGTGCGCGTCCGATCGGTCCACATCACTCGCAGTCCGAACCATTCCCCACGCCGATACGCGAACGACCGGCCGTCGTCCTCATAAAGATCGAACGTGCCGTCCGCGCCGGGATACACGTGCAGCGTCAGAGGTCCCGGGACGCGCTCGTCGCTGTATTGCTTGACGGGTCCCATCGGCACCAGCGCGCCGGCGCGCACGTAAAGCGGCATCGTCGCGAGATCGATCGTGCGCTCGATTTCGCGGGCGCCGCTCAGGCGATCCCCGGTCCAGAAGTCGTACCACGTGCCGGCGGGAAGATAAACCCGCCGGACCGTCGCGCCCTTCTCGGTGACCGGCGCCACGAGGATATCGCGGCCCCACAGGAACTCGTCGCCGCGCGCGACCGCCTGGGGATCGTCGGGATAATGGATCCAGAGCGCGCGAATCATCGGCAGACCGGTCTCCGTCGTCTCGCGCGCGATCGAATAAATGTACGGAAGCAGTTGATAACGCAGCTCCAGGTACTTGCGGCAGATTGGCTCGACGTCCGCGTTGTGGAGCTCCGACGGATCCGCCTTGAAGCCCGGCGTCTCCGGAGGGCCGCCGTCGCCGTCGTTCCAGCCCCACGGCAGATGCAGATGCCAGTGACGTCCGTGCGACCGAAAGAGCGGACAGAACGCGCCGAACTGGAACCAGCGCACGAACAGCTCGCCGGTGAACTCCGCGGTCGGGATGAAGCCGCCGATGTCGGTGCGCCAGCACGGAATGCCGGAGAGTCCCGTGTTGATCGCGACGGGCCCTTGCGTCTCGAGCGTCTTCCAGGTGGATTGCACGTGGCCGGACCCCAGGAATGCGCCGTACCTCTGCATGCCCGGCGCGCCGTTGCGGTGCAAGGCGAACGGGCGGTCGCCGGCGCGCCACACTTGCGATCCTTCCCAATACATCCTGATCCGATTGAGCCGCGACGGCGCGTCGAGTCCATCGCCCTGATCGGGCCACCAGCCGTCGATGCCGAGATCGAACAGCGGTTTGTGGTAGGGCCAGTAGCAGCCGACGCTGCGCTCGTCGGGCCATCGGTTGTCGGGCGTTCGCCCGCTCGGTTCCGCGCCGTTGCACGCGTCTTTCGCCGTGCCCGTCAGATGCCGTCCCTCGATGACGATGTGCAGGACGACGCGATAGTGCAGCGCGTGGAGTTCCTCGATCGCGCGTTTCGGATCCGGGAAGTTCGCCGCGTTCCAGGTGAACTCGCCGTTGTGCGTATTCCAGCCCGACGGCGTGAAATCCGTTCCGAGATAGATCAGCGCGTCGCACGGCAGCTTCTTCTCTCGCATCGTTCTGGCGATCGTGGAGACCTCCGCCGGACCCGCGAGCGTTCGGTGGGACTGCAAGTACCCGAACGTCCAGAGCGCCGGCAGCTCGGGCAGCCCCGTGATGCGCGCGTACTCGCGCATGATGACGTGCGGATCGCGCGACGAGACGACGAACAGATCGATTGGAAGCCCCGGAGCGGCGGGCGTGAAGCGGCCGTCAGGGCCGGTCAAGTCCCAGGTGCCGTACGGTTGGTGCACGAACATCGCCCATCCATCGGTTCCGATCAGCCACTGGATCGGCACGCGGCCGCCGTGCGTGGCGAGACGGTGCCCGCCCTGCCCGTTGCGAAGTTGATCGACGGCGCCGCGGCGATCGAATTGCTGTCCGCCCTCGCCGAACCCGAGCAAGGGCGCGTCGTGAATCGCGAACGAGAATCCCGGCTTCCCGGCGTCGAACGCCAGCCGCTGGATCGCGCGGCCGTCCGCGTTCGCAATCGCGACCGCGAATGGCGACGTCTCGACGGTGAGGCGCAGCTCGCCGATTCGCAATGGCGTCGCGCGCAGCGGAACCGCTCGTGTGTTGGCGACAACGGCGCCATCGTCCGATACTCGGCCGTCCACCGGCAGAAGCGTCAAGCGGACGGTCGCCGGGCTGAGCGATGCGAGCGCCAGCTCGACGTCCTGTCCGGCAACGCGCAGCGGGCCTTGCTGCGCATCCGCCCGCGTGCGAAACAGCCGCGCCG
>Ga0066710_100006761_pt1 | contig 10801 bp, 8 predicted proteins | sample GraSoiAngelo_159_FD_79666 | JGI IMG/M metagenome (GOLD analysis project Ga0066710, IMG submission 79666) | Grasslands soil microbial communities from the Angelo Coastal Reserve, California, USA - 14_1009_16_40cm | ecosystem: Environmental > Terrestrial > Soil > Grasslands | place: USA...
GCGGCGCGACGCGACGCGCTCCTGGCGCGCCTGATCGACGTCGACTCAGGCGTGCGCGCCGCCAGCCCTGCGACCGCCTCGCGGGTCGGGAGCTTCGGGTCCTCGAGGAGCCTGGCGACGGCCGAAACGATGCCGCGATCGATCCCGCCAGCCGTGACGTCGAGCGTGTCCCGGACGATCGAGCGTGCGGCTTGCGCGACGGGCACATGCGGGACCGTCAGGGCGCGAAGATAGAGCTCCTGGAGACGAGCGCTCCGGTTGGTCCTGGGGAGATCGAAGAAGCTCGACAGCTCCAGGGCCTGTCCGAGCGCGCGCGGGGAAAGCGACGTCGTGAGAAGGCGCAGGAACACCGGGGTCAGCTCTTCGGCCGGTGGTTGGTAGAAGAAGCCGAACTCACGGTCGTTGCCGATGTCGACGTCGGTTGCCGACAGCCGGGCGTAGCGACGCCAGGGCGAGCCGTCGAAGGCTTCGAGCACCCCTTCGACCTGGAGCGCCGGCCCGCTGCCGAGCGCGGCGAGAATCGGCCGGAGCAATGCGTCGCGCTCGACGGCGGCGCGCGCCTCGCGGACGGCGTCGCGCTCCGAGGGCGCGAGGTAGGCGGTCCACTTCTGCAGGGCCACGCCGCCCCCGAGGTTCTCGTCGAGCAGGACGTAGAGCCCCTGAGAAAGATTGGCCCGGACCAGGGGGTCCTCGTCGCGCACCGCGAGGCGAGCCAGGAACCCCTCGACGATGCTGCGGCGCCGGCTCGTGTCGGCGGTTCGATACCACCACTGCTCCAGCGTGCGGATCGCCTGGATCCGGGTCACGAGGTCCGGATCGGCCAGGAGGCGCAGGTAATCGTCGACCAGCTCGAGGCGCCCGTCCACGCCGTAGAACTGATAGGCCAGGACGCGCGCGGCGCCGCGCCGCGCCCGTGCGTTTTCGGAGCGCAGCGCTTTCTCGAGATGCTCGAGACCGACGCCGCGGTTACAGAACTGGCGCAGCCCCCAGGCGGCCGACTCCGAGACCGGCTTCTCGGCGGCTTCGAGCAAGACCGAGAGCGCGCCCGCGGCCGCATCGCTCCCGATTCGCCCGAGCGCGGCGGCCGCGATCGCTCGCACCAGGGGCGGGTGATTCGGATCGACCAGCGGCAAAAGCCTCCGGGTGAGCGACTCGCGCTCGTCGTCGCCGGCCTGCCAGAGGTTGTCGAGATCGTCCAGCGTCTCGAGCACCGTCCCGGTCCTCGGAGGGCGGGCCGGACGGCCGTCGCGGTTCCCCCACCCATTGGACTTGCGCTCGCGCGGATAGGCCGCGGCCAGCGCCATGACCGCGTAGCGCGTCTCGCGCTGCGGCGTCTGGAAGTTCTCCCCGGTCGTCCCGGTCTGAAACCAGCCGCCGAAGTCCCGCTGGCGCGCGAGGAGCCAGCGCGCCGCCTTTTCGAGGCGCGGCTCGCGCTCCGGGCGGAGCCCGGCTTGAATCATCGTCCAGACGATCTGTCCCGTGAGGTACTCGGCGCTCTCGCGGCCGCTGCTCACGACCGTGACGATCCGGTCGGGCCAGCCGCCGTCCGGGTTCTGCAGCGCGAACAGCTCCTCCGCGGACCGCGCGATCTCTTCTTTCAGCTCTGCACGCCCCATCACGCCGAGGCCCCAGAGCCGGTGGACGCGGTCCTGCATGTTCTCGATGCGCGACACGGCAGACGGGTCGACGATCATCCGGCGGATCCTCGCGGCGGTCTCGAGCGCCTCCGGGTCGCGGGTCCGGCGGTGATGCTCGGCGAGCACGCGGTAGTCGCGCACGGCAAAGCCGAACTTGCTGTCCAGGGGGATGACGCCGTTGTTTTCGTCGGCGGGGAGCGCGCTCCGGTTGCGCCAGGCATGGCAGAGATAGGGCGCGAAGCGGAGGAAACTCGGGGTTTCCCGCCCGAGGATCTCGCGCTCGAAATCGGCGATGATGCCTCCCTGCTTCCCCTCCATCTGCAGCGGAATCCCGATGTAGCGCTGCCAGAAGACGTCCGTGTAGCCGTAGAGCGGCGTCGGGCCGTTGTAGATCCGGTCGAACAGGTAGCGGAACTGGCCCTTGGCTTCGATCGGGTAGCCGTAGCGGTGCGCTTCGAGCGCGGCTTCCGTGGGGAAGGCGGTCGGGTGACAGGCCGTGCAGCGCACGATCGTGTCGTGCATCGTCTCGGAGCGGCGGAAGCGGTCGCCGTTGCGCGGCACCTGCGCGAGCCAGGCGTCGCCGATGTCGACCAGGTAGCGCGCGGCGATCTCGACGGCGAGACGCGGGTCCTCCAGGGGCGGAACCGGATAGGTCTTGCTGCGCAGCAGGTAGAGCGGATGGTTCGCCGTGACCTTCAGGTAGTAGCGCCCCGGCTCCAGGACCCGCGTGATCACCTTCGAGTAGCGGACCTTCTGCCGGTCGTGGATCACCTCCATCGGGTCCTTGCCCCGGTAGTAAGGCTCCACGCCGGCGCCGCCCGCGCGGAACAGCTCGAGGTTGACGCTCACGTCGCGGTCGAGCAGGTCGATCTCGAACAGCGCCAGGCGCGGCTCCGGCCCGGCGAAGTCGAAGCGGAACCAGTCGATTCCGCTGCGCCCTTCCGCACGGTTGTCGAGCCACTCGACGTCGTCGGCAGAGCCGTAGATAGTCCGGCCCAATTCGAGCGGGTTGGCCGACGCGGGCCCGTCGTTGGGCTCGGCCTCGAAGGCGGTCGCCTCGGCCGGGTTTGCCGAGAGAAGCCCGGCCGAGAGAACGAGTGGTACGGAACGCTCCGTCGCGCTCGAGATCTCCAGGCGCGCCTCGCCGCCTCGCTGGGAGCGGTTCTGGAAGCAGATGCTCCCGTAGCCGGCCCACAGCTCCTTGCGGATCTCCTCGCCCGCAGCTCCGCGAAATTGCAACGGGAGGCGCTCACCCCGGGCCGGAGCGCCCGTGCCGAGCGACAGTGAGAACGAGTAGGTGAACTGCGCCTTAAGGTCCCGCACCCGGAAGGCGAGCCGAGCCGCGGGCTCGAGCGTGACCGGAAGGCGTTCGCCGACGCGCAGCTCCGAAGGCGTGGCGGCGACCGGCCGTGACGGGAATGCCACCGTGCTTGCGGCGATCGGGAGAAAAGCGAGGGCTGCGTACCAGCGCGTCATCAGCCAGTGCGTCAATGGCGCTCCGAGGTGATGGCGATCTCTATATCAGATTCGAATGCCATTTGGTAGGATGCTGCCCGTCGAACCCGTCGAGATTTCCTGGCCTCTCCTTTGAACATCGCTACTCGTGGTTCCGGCCCTCCGTCCGGTACCGCGTGTGGCACTGCTGGCAAACCTCGTATATCTCGCCGCCGGCTTGGAAGAGCGCCTCCGGGTTTCTGGCCTCCGCGGCCTTGAGCGCGGTCACCCCGACATCGACCAGCGCCTGCGACATCTTCATCCAGTCTCTCTTGTCCCTGGCGCGGTCTCCGATCATGAGCAGATTCCCGGATTCCGCCAGCGTCAGGGCGTTGTTGCGGACGGTGGCCCATTCCTCATCGCTCTTCGGCGCGATCTCTTCCACTCCGCCCGCCGATATGATGGTCCCTACGGCCTCGAAGACAACCTCCGCCGAGGGTTCGATCGTCGCCTGCATGAGCTGCTTGACGCTCGCGACGGGCTTGAAGGCGGGCCGCGGCGAGCACGCGCCGGCGAGGACGAAGGCTGCGCTCGCCGGCAGAAGGAATAGGGTCGTTCGCATCGGTTTCCTCCCGCACAGAAGTCTCGGAACCGTCAGAGGCGCCAACTCGGAGCACGCGAGGTCCCGTTCATTCTAACCTTTCGGGTCTTCGTCCGCCTGCGTCAAGACGGAGGGTAGTGGGCCGGGCTGCAGTAGCGGCAGAATTCTTCACCGCTTGAGTTGGCGCCTGTCACCGGATTTCGACCTGCGAGAAATTCCCAAGATGACCAACTACCGACGGAGGAGGAGCGTCGTTGACAGCGAGATAAGTTCGGGTGTATGGGGATACGATTGTTTGGGTCTGGAGAGATCCCTCGCATGCGGTTCAGACTGGCGATCATTGCTGCAACGGCGGCTGTCCTCTCGCCGGCTGTGGTACCGGCCGGCGGTCAGGGCCAGGTCTACAAGGCCGCGCGTACGCGCGACGGCAAGCCCAACTTGAATGGGATCTGGCAGGCCCTCGGCACGGCGTATTGGGACATCGAGGGGCATGCTGCCCGGCCGGGAGCGGTGGCCGCACTCGGCGCGGTCGGCGCGGTCCCTGCGGGGCAAGGCGTGGTGGAGGGAGGCGAGATCCCTTACCAGCCCTGGGCGGCGGCGAAGAAGAAGGAGAACTTCAAGAACTGGCTGACCGCCGACCCGGAGATCAAGTGTTACCTGCCGGGTGTGCCGCGCGCCACCTACATGCCGTTCCCATTCCAGATCGTTCTGAGTTCCAAGTTCATCCTGATAACCTACGAGTTTGCGAGCGCCAGTCGCGTGATCCACATGGACAACCCGGGTTTCGAAAGTCCCTTCGACACCTGGATGGGGCACTCGCGCGGCCGCTGGGAGGGGGAGACGCTGGTCGTCGACGTAACCAGTTGCAACGACCAGACGTGGTTCGACAGGGCCGGGAATTTCCATAGCGACGCCCTGCATGTGGTCGAACGCTACACCCCCTCGAGCCCCGACGCCATCCGTTACGAAGCTACCATCGAGGACCCGAAAGTCTTCACGCGGCCCTGGAAGATGAGTCTGCCTCTTTATCGCCGTCTGGAAAAAAATGTCCAGCTCCTGGAATTCAAGTGCGTGGAGTTCGCCGAAGAGCTGATGTACGGGCCTCTTCGCAAGAAGGCGAGCAAGTGAGAGAGAGGTCTTCGATGAGCCATCGATTTCTCGTTTTCGCAGGTGTTGCGGCGCTCGCGTCGCTGGCAGCGGCGCCCGTCGCCGCTCAGACCGCGACCACCGCGGCGAAGGCCGCCCCGAAGCGTGGTGGGACTCCGCCGCGTACGCTGTGGGGCGAGCCGGACTTGCAGGGAGTATGGGACTTCGCCACCATCACGCCGTTGGAACGGCCCAGGGAACTGGCCGGCAAGGAAATCCTCACCGAAAAGGAAGCAGCCGAGTTCGAGCGGGAAACTCTGGAACGGCGGAATCCAGATCGCCGCGACGGAGGCGCTGCTGCCGACGTCGGGCGCGCCTACAACCAGTTCTGGTGGGACTACGGAACGAAAGTCGTGGGGACCAATCGAACCTCGCTGATCGTGGATCCGCCGGATGGAAGAGTTCCGCCCCTGACCCCCGAGGCGAAAGAGAGAGCGGACGCCCGTGCCCAGGTCCTGCGACGACCTCCTGCCGGCCCGGAGGACCGGAACCTGTGGGAGCGTTGCATCCTGGGGGGAAACACCGGACCGCCGATGGTTTCCGGCCCGTACAACAATGTCGTCCAGCTTTTCCAGACTCCCGGATACGTGGTGATTCTCAACGAGATGATCAACGACGCCCGCATCGTGCCGCTGGACGGCCGTCCGCATCTCCCGCCGAGCATCCGGCAGTGGAGGGGGGACTCGCGCGGCCGTTGGGAAGGCGACACGCTGGTCGTCGACACGACCAATTTCAGGGACGAGACCAACTTCCGAGGAGCCCGCGCGACTCTACACGTGGTGGAGCGCTTCACGCGCGTCGATGCCCGCACGCTCCTGTACGAATTCACGGTCGACGATCCGATGACTTGGACCAGACCCTGGTCCGCGGCGATGCCCATGAGGAAGGCGGAGGGTCCGATGTTCGAGTACGCGTGTCACGAGGGGAACTACGGCATGGTCAACATTCTCTCCGGAGCTCGCGCCGAAGAGAAAGCGGCCGAGGAAGCCGCCCGGAAGGAATCAAAGTAAGGAGGGGAGTCCGATGCGAACAATGCCGTTCGGCGCGGCTGCCGGACTTGGCGCAATCATCATTCTGGCGACGGCGCCGGTGTGGGCCCACCATTCGTTCTCGGCCGAATTCGACGCGAACAAGCCGGTACGGTTGACCGGAACGGTCACCCAGATGGAATGGATCAATCCCCACGCGTGGATTCACATCGACGTGAAACGCCCCGACGGCGCCGTGGAAAAGTGGATGATCGAGGGGGGTACCCCGAACACTCTGCTCCGGCGAGGCTTCACGAAGTACTCCCTGCTGCCGGGCACGGTGATCGTCGTCGATGGTTACCAGGCAAAGGACGGGTCATTGAAGGCCAACGGCAGGGATCTCACGTTCCCCGACGGGCGGAAGCTGTTTCTGGGCTCATCCGGCACCGGGGCCCCGAAAGATGGAAGAGACCCGACGGAGCGGAAGCCATAGACTCTACCCGGAAAACCCAATCCATCGTCCCGCAGCGCCAACGCCGGACCACAGCGTGACCGAGACCGCGGCCACCACCTTGCTCCAGAACGGCCTCACGCGCGTCTCATCGGCGGCGGCCACCTTGCGGCGCACCGTGAAAGTAAAGACGATCGCCGGGAGAAGAAGCGTCATCTTCGCCCGGAACGCAGCGTTGTAGTAGCACTTCACTGCCTCCGACGAGAACAGCAGCATCCCCGAGGCCACCATCACGACCAGACCGCCGATCAGCCACGGCTCGGCATCCCGCGACAATTGCCGAACTGGTTGGCGCCGCAATCCATAGCCGAGAAGACGCAGATCGACGACCAGAACAGCTCCGCCGATCAGGGCCAACGCGAGGAGATGGAAAGATTCGATGACCGGAAAGAGCCACTGCGAGCTGCGTATCGCGTGGCCCACCGCCGAGCCTTCACACCACTCGAAGAAGGTCAAGAGAGACATCACGAGCCTGCTAGTGGACGCCGGGAGGATCGAACCAGTTATAGGCGATCATTCTCCCCGCGACGACTATGGCGGCCCATAGCGCCAGCGACAGGCCAGCGACTACCCTAGCTCCTCTCGGGGGGACCGGGTCCAGATCCCATTCCGCCACGCGGCGATAGACCGTCGAATGAAAGACCCAGACATTCAACCCGGCCGCGACGAGCATCACGATCTTGAGTCGGAAGAAGATGTTCAGGTAGGTCCTCACGGGAACGGCATAGAAAAGAAGCGCTCCGCTGATGACCATCAGCGCGAAGCCTGCCGCGGTCCACGGCAAGATCCGCCTCACGACCTCCGACACCGGCACGCGCCGCATCGTGGCCCCGAGGAGACGCAGGTCGAGCATCACAGCCGTCCCCAGAAACAGGCACAGGGTGAGAACGTGGACCGATTCCACGATGGGATACACCCAGAGCGATTCGTGGAGCGCGATGCTCCACGGTGTCTTCTCCAGCCACTGGCAGAAACCGAGAAGAGACATTCTTGGGGCTACGACTCCTCGACCCATTCCGAAGACTTCGAGAGTGGGATGATACACCGAAAGATCGCGGCGGTCGCGCAGGAGACCAACGTGCGCGTCGGGCTCTCTGGCCGGGAGCCGGATCCACGAAGGACTCCTGAAGCTGAACCGGCCACGCGGCCGCCGCTTCGTGCTGCGCGGCAGGACATGGTCTGTCAGCCCCGCCCGATTCCGCACCTTTTCTGAAACCGGCGCCCTCCGAGCCTCACTCTACCTCCGACGAAGCACCTCACATGGACACTCTGTGGCAGGACGTGCGCTTCGGCGCACGGTTGATGATCCGGAATCCTGCAGTCACTCTCGTGGTCGTCCTTTCGCTCGCGCTCGGACTCGGCTGCAACACCGCGATCTTCAGCCTCCTCGACCAAGTGCTGGTGCGGCCGCTCCCCTATGCCAAACCCGACCGGCTGGTGATGATCTGGGAGAACGCGTCCGGAATCGGCTTCCCGCGCAACAACCCGGCGCCGGGAAATTACGCCGATTGGAAGACGCAGAACCGCGTGTTCGAGGACGTCGCGGCGATGTCCTGGCACACCTTCAACCTGACGGGGGAAGGCGACTCGGAGAAAATCGACGCCAATTCGATTACCGCGAATTTCTTCTCGGTTCTGGGCGTGCGCGCGGCGCTCGGTCGAACCTTTCTGCCCAAGGAGGATGAGCCTGGCCATGGCGGCGTAGCGATCCTCGGCCACGGTCTGTGGCAGCGCCAGTTCGGCGGCGACACCGGTATCGTCGGGCGCGCAATCCTGCTCAACGGCCGGAAGTACCGCCTATTCCGTGGCGCAGCGCACGCACGAGCTCGGAGTTCGGATCGCGCTGGGCGCGCGACCGGGCGACGTGCTCCGGCTGTCGATGTGGCGCGGAATGCGCCTCGCCTTGATCGGACTCGCCATCGGTCTCGGCGCTTCGCTCGCGCTCCGGCGCGCTCTCCAGACCGTCCTGTTCGGCGTGAGCCCGCACGATCCCGCGACGTTCGCGGCAGTCTCGCTGCTTCTTCTGTCGGTGGCGGCCGCGGCGGCCTACGTCCCTGCGCGCCGGGCGACCCGCGTCGACCCGGCAATCGCCCTGCGAGCAGAGTGACAGCCGCTTTCGGGCGCGAGCACGACCACGCCGTCGCGCACCTCGGCCGGCAGCGGGTCGAGCGCTTCGAACGACGTGACCATTCCTATTGTAAGATCGATCGGGGAGGAGTCGAGAGCGTGTCACGGCGGCAGATCGGAGTCTTCGCGTACCTGCTGGCGGTCTGGCTGCCGTCCTGGTCGGAGTCCGGAGACTGGGACCGGATGAAGTCGATCACCCCGCGTGGCTATGTCTGCCATCGAACGAGCGCTCCCCTGTCGATCGACGGAAAGCTCGACGAGAAGGTCTGGCGGACAGCCGCCTGGTCGGAGCCGTTCGTGGACATCGAGGGGGACCGTAAACCGCTCCCTCGCTATAGCACGCGGGTGAAGATGCTCTGGGACGAGGCGTACTTCTATGTCGGCGCCGAGCTGGAAGAACCTCACGTCTGGGCCAAGCTTTCCCAGCATGACGCTGTGATCTTCCACGACAACGATTTCGAAGTCTTCATCGACCCGGACGGCGACAACCACGAGTACTACGAGTTCGAGATCAACGCGCTCAACACGAGTTGGGACCTTTTCCTGGAGCGTCCCTACAAGGACGGGGGACGCGCTCAGAACGACTGGGAGATTCCCGGGCTGAAGACGGCCGTGCACGTCGACGGCCGGCTCAACGACTCCGCCGACGTCGACCGCGGCTGGTCGATCGAGATCGCATTCCCCTGGAAGGCATTGGGCCAGTATGCTCATCGCCCTGCCCCGCCCCATGACGGAGACCAGTGGCGCGTGAACTTCTCGCGGGTCGAGTGGAAAACCGACGCAGTCGGCGGCGATTACCGCAAGGTCGCCGGTCTGCGGGAAGACAACTGGGTATGGTCGCCGCAGGGAATCATCGACATGCACCGGCCGGAGCGCTGGGGATACGTGCAGTTTTCCACGGCGCGGCCGGGCAGTGTCAAGCTCCGGCCCGACGCCGCGCTTGTCGCGCGTGAGGCTCTGATGGAGATCTACCACGCCCAGCGGACATTCATGAAGCTGCAGGGACACTGGGCCGGCTCGCTCGAAGAGCTCGGACTCGGCGGCTCCGGGAATCCCCGTTTCACGCGGCCCCCGGAGATCACGCCGCTCGACGGCGGCTATCGAGCGAGCGTCGAGCTTCGCGTGGGCCCGCGGCTCGAGCGCTGGAACGTTCGCCAGGACTCGCGGATCTGGCGGGAAGCCGAGGAGAAGGAGTAGGCCCGGTATCATCGGAGGCAACGAAAGGAGACCTTTAGCGCGCGGCGATCTCGACGGCGAGACGCGGGTCCTCCAGGGGCGGAACCGGATAGGTCTTGCTGCGCAGCAGATAAAGCGGATGGTTCGCCGTGACTTTGCCCTTCGGCGATCGGTTCCCGAACAACTACTCGGTTACTCCCGATGGGCAAAAGATTCTTGTGGTGACGGTCGCCGAAGAAGGCTTGTCCGCGCCGATCACGGTCGTGGTGAACTGGACGGCACGGGACATTGGTAACTGTCCCCGAATCAGGGCCGCGTGGGGAGAGCCGGCAGCGGAAGGTCGGCGCCCGCATCGATTGCCGCCAGTGCGCGCCTCAGCGTCAAAACATCGCGCTTCAACTTGGTCAACCGATCGGAGTCCGCAACACCCGTATCGATCTTTCGTTGCTCGCCCTTCATCTGTTCCTCGACCAGACGGATCTCATCGTCCAGCAACGACCGATACGTCGTCCTTGCGCTCGCGACCTTCTCGAGAGCCGGGAACTCGGCCTCGAAACTCCGCAATTCGGCTTTGGCCTTCCGTAAATCGGGATGGTTGGCGGTGTAGGTCGACTCGAGCTCCTTCACGTGCATGCGTAAACGATCCAGCATTTGTCTCATCGGGTACTGGTCCTGAAGTTCCCGTTCACCGGACCCGACGGGCCGGATGGTTCCCGGGGTTTTTGGAAGCTGCGCCCGGCTCAGCTCTGCAAGCTTGGATTGATCGCTGAACTCCCGAATCACCCGCTGATACGCGGAGGCTGCCTGGTGCGTTTGGCCTTGTTTGCGATAGCACTCGGCCAGCCGAAAAAGGGCCGTCGCAGCCGTGTTGCGCTCCTCGTCGAACTGTTTCACGATCGACTGGTACGCTTCGATCGCCTTTTCGAGGTTGTGATTGGCTTCTTCCTCGAGGATGCCCTTGCGCAGGCGATCGGCGGTCTTGTCCTGCGCGCCGGCAAGACTCGTCGAGAGCAGCAAGATTGCAAGCGTCGTCTTCATGATGGTCTCCTCTCCTGATTTCGAATGCCCTGTCTTGGAGCGCAACAACAAGGGAACCTGCTCCTGACTAGCGCAGCTTCTCGGAACCGCCGGCCCGATTTGTCACGGTTTTGCAAATTCACCGGGCCGAAACCGGTTCAACACTCCAGCCGATATCCGATCC
>Ga0066710_100006762_pt1 | contig 10801 bp, 7 predicted proteins | sample GraSoiAngelo_159_FD_79666 | JGI IMG/M metagenome (GOLD analysis project Ga0066710, IMG submission 79666) | Grasslands soil microbial communities from the Angelo Coastal Reserve, California, USA - 14_1009_16_40cm | ecosystem: Environmental > Terrestrial > Soil > Grasslands | place: USA...
CGAAACCTCCTCGCGGGCTCACTCGTGTTGTTTTTCGCCGTATTGGCGATCAGCATTGCGCCGGCGGCAATTTATTCAGGGGAACAGATCGCGCTGCGGAGCCTGGCGCGTGTCGGGCTGATCGGCATTTCGGTATATGTCTTTTTCTACGTCTCGGCGGGCCCGGGGCGAAGAGGCCGCGGAATCTCAGCGCGTTTGCTGTATTGGGTCGCCCTGGCATCAGCCGCGTTCGCCTGTCTCGATTTTTACTTCCAGTTCCCCGCGCCGGCTGGATTTGAGACGCAGTTCGTCTGGCTCGATACCGGTATTTATCGCCGCGCGCAGGGCGTGTTCTATGAAGCGAGCACGCTCGGAAATTTCTGCGCGTTCTTTTTGGTGATGACCGCGGTGGCGCTCTCCCGCCGCGCCGGGAACCGTATTGTGCTCATGGCGGGCGCTGCCGTGTTCGCGGTGGCTCTGATTTTTTCCTACTCACGCGCGTCCGTGTTGAATGTTGTAGTAGCGCTTGCGGCGTTCGCTGTGCTCGAGCGCTCGCGGCTCACGGTGCGCCGCTTGGCAGTCCTGATTGCGGCCACGTTGGCCGCGGGCGCCGTCATTGTGTATCAGGTATTTCCGGCCTACTCCCAGCTCTATTGGGCACGGTTGTCGAACTCGGTAACGGAATTCTTTGCATCGACGGGCGGGGTCTTGGCCGGGCGGCTCGAGTCCTGGCGGACGCTGGGACAGTTCCTGATCGAACATCCCTGGCACGCGTTGTTGGGCGTCGGCTATAAGACCCTGCCGTACTCCGACTTCATCGGAAGGCCGGTAGTGGCAGACAACATGTACCTGAGCCTTCTGGTCGAAACAGGCGTCGTGGGGTTGGGAGCGTTGCTCGTGCTGAGCGCCGCGATTCTGCGCGAAGCATACGCAGCGTCGCGATCCCCGGACTCCGAAAAGTCGTTTTACGGTACCTGGATTCTCTGTTTCTGGATCGGACAGATGTTCCAGATGTTCTCCAGTGATTTGCTCACGTTCTGGCGGGTGCTGCCGGCGTACCTTTGGGTGCTTGCGATGGCCGTCCGCCGATGAAGATCCTGTTCCTCGAACAGTTCAGCGAACTGGGCGGCGGCCAGCGATGTTTGCTCGACCTGCTGCCCGCGGTTTGCGATCGTGGATGGAAAGCTCTCGTCGCGGCGCCAGGTTCCGGGCCGCTATTCGACGCGGCGCGCCGCGCGGGAGCCGAGACCGCGGCCATCTCGCTCGGGCCATACACCAGCGGGAAAAAGACTGCCGGAGATGCTGCACGGTTCCTGTACGACACGATCCGGCTGCGAAAGTGGATTGCACGGCAGGATGCGGATCTGATCTATTCGAGCGGCCCGAGGCCACTGGCGGCGGCTGCGCTGGGTGCATGCGGGCGGCCGCTGCTTTTTCACGCGCAACATTTTCTGACCGATCGATTTTCGGCTCGCGTGGCCGGTTGGGCCATCCGGCGCGCCCGAGCCACCGTGATCGCCAACAGCCGCTACGTGGCTGAACAATGGAAGCCGTACGCCGCAGAAGAGCGCTTGCACATCGTTTACAACGGCGTTCCAGAGATTCCATTCGTCGCGCGCGAATTTGGGCGCGGGCTCCCGTGGCGAATCGGCCTGATCGGCCGGATCGCGCCAATGAAGGGGCAAACCGATTTCGTGCACGCCGCTCCGCTGATCGTCCCGCGCTTGCCTGGCGCTCGCTTTGTGATCTGCGGCCGGCCTATGTTTTCCGACGCACGGTACTTCGATGAGGTGAAGCGCCTGGCCGAAGGTCTCCCGGTGGATCTTATCGGGTGGCACGACGACGTCGGCGCGGTTTTGGCGGATCTCCATCTCCTCGTTGTGCCGTCGACATCAGCCGAGGGGACAACGCGCGTGATCCTCGAAGCCTTTTCGGCCGGCGTGCCTGTTCTGGCGTATTCGATCGCCGGGATTCCTGAGATTATCCGGGATGGCGAGAACGGGTTCCTGGTGCCGGAGAGTGAATCTCGCGCACTGGCGCGGCGCATTCTGGAAGCGACTGAAATGGATCTTGGAACAGTGGCCCGGCGTGCGCGCGCGGACTGGGAGTGCCGCTTCACGGTCGAGCGCTACCGCGAGCAGATGGTCGATATCCTCGCCGCACGCTCCACCACCAGTTGACGCCTTCCAGAAGTGTGGGCCCGACCAGCCGCACATGTTGGAATGCGCGCGCAGCCACGTACGCGGCGTACCGCGCCTGCTTTTTGAGCCGCCGGGTCATCGTCATCCGCTCTTCCGGAATGTGCACCGCGTCCACCGGGCCGGGCAGCGCCATCGGGAGCAAGCGCCGCCGCAGTACGCTTCGTCGATCCGCAGCGGTCTCGACCAGGGCCAGGTGCAGCCACAACTCCCGCCGGTTCGGCCGGAACATTCCGTCAATCGGCGACCAGCCGTATTTCTTGAACCAGCGATGCACGGCCTCCGGCAGAGCCGCGATCTCCTCTTCTGCCTCAGGCACCAATTCGCAGGCGAACCATGATCGTGCCAGCAGGAAGGCCACCACCTCCAGACGCCGCAACGCCGGCGAATGCCACTGTTTCCACAAGCGCCAGAATGCGCCATCGTGCTGCGTATGCAGAAAACGCGCGATCTCCCAAACGTGAAACGGCCGAATGTTGCCCCGCAAAAGGTGCCGCACAAGATGTAGCGAAGCGTATCCGAGCATGTCAACCAGCGCGAGCCGTTCTCCATCGCGCCGGTCCCAGAATCCCTCGAGGCTGCCGGGGCGCAGCCGCTCAGTCCGCGCGTCCCAAAAACGGAAATGCACTTCCGATGCCACTGGCATCTCAGGATCAAAATAATCGCCGCGCCATTCCCAACCGGTCCTGCGCACCATTGTCGGAAGGTGATCCATGGCCAGGCCTTCCATTCCGCGGATGGGCTCGTAGCCTAGGGAAAGCAGTGCGTCACGAGCCCGTCCGTGCTCGGAAGGCGGCACGTACAGATCAAGGTCGTACTGCACGCGCAAGCGGACGTCATCGATGAATGCCGGCGCGTGGGTGAACCCTTTCAAGACGACGTGCTCGAATCTCGGAGCGATCTCCTGGTACGCGGCGCGGACGCGTTCCACGCGCACGGTGTTGCGGGCGAGCGCCGCTTCGACATGCTCGCGCACCGGAGCGGCGAGATCGAAGCGCGACAGCAACAGCGTCAACTGCGCGCGGTCTGCGAATTCCATATCTCCGCGCCCCAGGCCGGCAAGCGAATGCGGGCGTCCGTCGAAGCGAAATGCGTCGAGGATCGCGCGCGCGCTATCTCTCGAGCGCATCCACCGCCGCCCCGAGATCGGAGTATTCGAGCGCTTCGACTTGGCTGGCGGCCAGCAACCCGAGCAGATTCGCCTGCTGCTCCGCGGCGACCTCCGGATTCCACCAGTAAAGGACACGCTCGCCCCAGGCGCGCGCCTCGGCCTTGTCCAGCGACTTGAGGCGCGCAGGACCGCCGGCGGAACGGCGCAGAAAGACCAGGCGATGGACCCCGGCGCGTGGCTTGGCCGTGATCGACGCCACCGCCCGCGTCCGGATTTCGATTGATGGCTTGCCGTTGCCGCGGACAGTGACAGCGTGGCCGGCGAGTTCCGGAAATATCCCCGACGCCTCCGGACGCAATCGGATCTGGTGCGCGTTGCCGACTACTTCCCGTTTGCCGCACCGGATCAGGTACGTTGCGTCATCCGTCACGTAGGTCCATCCCCTGCGGGCGCACGCATAGGCCAGGGAGCTCTTTCCCGCTCCCGAATCGCCGCACAGAATCACCCCTCGTTCATTGCGCACGACGCATGCGCCGTGAATCGGCGTCAAATACAGAGATGCGATCAGCTGATATGCCATCGCTTCCAGAAAATAGTACCGGAGATAGGCGGTGTCTTCGGCTGCGGAAGCGGTAATCCAGGCCGTTCCCATGCGAGCGCGCGTGTCACAAATGCCGAAGTTCCGGGCATCCGCCACATAAGCAAACAGATGATGATGACCGTGAAATTGCGTGGAAGCCGGAAGCGCTCCGTTAGCCTTCGAAACTTCAATCCATAGACTAACCGGCGGCTTGTCAAAGCCGGGAGCCCAAACCGCCCATTCGGCGTCCGCCGCTTGAAACACAGCCTCCGAATTTGTTGAAAGAAACAGCGGAAAACCGAGTGGATAGAACGTTTTCTGCAGGCGGAGCGGATCCAAAGTACGCTGTAACAAGGATTCTATCATGCGCATCCACGTTCATATGAAGATAGAAGTATACTCACGGCGTGGGAAGACGTCAGGAGCTTGAATAGAGTGCGATCCCGATCGAAAAAAGTCGTTTTCTTTTTCCCCGCTTTCTCGAGCACGGAAGCGACGGCGCCGCTCGGCATTCTCGCCGTCTCGACCCCGCTTTTACGTGCCGGCTACCAGGTCTGCCTGATCGATTCCACAATCACTCCCAATTTCAAGAAACGCGTGATCGAGGAGTTGAGCGACGCCCTGTGCCTGGGAATCTCGCTGGTCACCGGCCCTATGATTCGTGAAACAGTGGAGATCGCCCGCGAGACCAAGCGGCTGTATCCGGATCTGCCGGTTGTGCTCGGCGGCTGGCATCCGTCGCTATTGCCGGATCAGACGTTGGCGGCGCCGTACGTCGATGTAGTCGTGAAAGGGCAAGGTGAAGATGCGCTGCTGGAAATCGTGCAGCGGATCGAGGCGCGCGAGTCCTTCGCCGGAATCGACGGCGCCGGTTACAAGGAAAACGGCCAGCTGATATTTAACCAGCCTCGCGCCATGAAGCCCATTACGGCGATGCCGCCCAAGGCGTATCATCTGGCGGACTTCGACGCGTACGAGCGCGTGTGCGGCCGGCGCTGGGCGAATTACATTACCAGCCTCGCCTGTCCATACAACTGCGCTTACTGTACGAACGCGGGCGTGTATGGGCGCAAATGGAACGCACTCCCGCCGGAGCAGGTCGGCGAGGAGTCGACGGACCTGGCGGTGCGCTACCGTCTGAGTCTCCTGTGGTTCGTCGACGACAATTTTCTGGTGGATCGCGAGCGCGCGCTCGGCATCGCCGAGGAACTGATTCGCCGAGGCTCGAAGTTCGAATGGAGCATTCAGGCGTCCACGAATCTCGTGGTCCGGTTCTCTGTCGACGAGTTGAAGCTGCTGCGCCGCAGTGGCCTGACCCAGATGCAGCAGGGCGCCGACAGCGGTTCGCCCAGGGTCATGCACCTGATGAACAAGGATTTTCAAAAGCTGGAGACCATTTACGAAGCCGCGGAAAAGCTCTCGGCGGCGGGCATCCGGCCGTCATTCAACATGATTTTCGGTTATCCGGGCGAAGAGGCGAGCGACCTGCGCCAGTCGATCGCGCTGATCATGGACATCTGCCGCAAATATAAGGGCGCTGAGTTCTGGACGAATATTTTCACTCCGTATCCAGGCGCTCCGGTGATGGAACACGCCTTCGAGCTCGGCATCAACGTGCCCACAACACTCGAAGGCTGGTCCGACTTCTTCCCTCGCTATACCGTGCTGCCGTGGCTCAAAGGCAAAAAACATCGCGAAGTGCAGACCATGCGCGAGTATTTGCGGCTGGCCTTCAATCGCGTGCCCGTGTCACGATTAGAGAATACCCGTTTCAACCGCATGGTGCACAACTTGATCAGCTTCCCGGCGCGCTGGCGCCTGGATCACAGTTTTTACAAGTTCCCGGTGGAGTTGTGGGTGAAAGATGTGGTGAACCAGGTTATCTCGCCGCCCAAGCCGAAGGTGGACGCCAAGCAACTTTCTTCGGAACCGGTAACCTGCTGAGGGTATGGCGTGGACGATATACTGCTAACGCATTCCAATCACCTCTATTCGGACCGCAAGCAGGTTCGGAAGATGCAGCCCTACCCGCCGTTGCAGACGCTGATCGCGGCTGCGCGCCTGCGGGAATCCGGCTACTCGGTAAAACTCTATGACGTAACGCTCACCGCCGCGCCGGATCAGGGATTTCAGGAGGCGCTCGAAACGCATCGTCCGAGGATGGTCGCCGTCGTCGAGGACAATTTCAACTTTCTCACGAAGATGTGCCTGGTCCGCAATCGCGAACTGGCGTTTCGCATGTGCGCTGCCGCGCGGAAGGCCGGCATCCCGGCCGTTGCGAACGGATCGGATGCAATCGATCGCGCCGCGGCATATCTCGATGCCGGCTTCGAGATGGTGCTGACCGGCGAAGTGGAGGCCACGCTCGACCAGGTCGCGCGGCATCTAGTCGCCGACCAGGGGCCTCGCGACGGAATCGCCGGAATCATGTACCGCGACGCATGCGGGATCCGCCGCACGGCTCCGCCTGCGCTGATCACCGACCTCGACTCTCTGCCTGACCCAGCTTGGGACCTGGTTGATGTCAGCGCCTATCGCGACGCCTGGTTGCGGGCGCACGGATATTTCTCGCTGAACATGGTTTCTAGCCGCGGCTGCCCTTACAAATGCAACTGGTGCGCAAAGCCGTTGTTCGGATCGGGTTATCACGTCCGCTCGCCGGAGCGTGTCGCAAGGGAGATGCTGCGGCTCAAGCGCGAGTTCGCCGCCGACCATCTGTGGCTCGCCGATGATCTCTTCGCGCTGTCTCCGCACTGGACGCGCGCATTTGCCGAAGAGGTGGAACGGATCCGCGCGGCTGTTCCGTTCAAGATGCAATCGCGCTGCGACCTGATGACGCGCGATACCGTGGGCGCACTGCGGCGGGCCGGCTGTGTGGAGGTCTGGATGGGCGCGGAATCCGGATCCCAAAAGGTCCTGGACGCCATGGATAAAGGCACCCGCGTCGCGCACATCTACGAAGCGCGCGCGAACCTTCGCCGCCACGGGATTCGCGCCTGCTTCTTCCTCCAATTCGGCTATCCCGGCGAGACCTGGCGGGACATCGAGCACACGATTCAAATGGTGCGCGAAACCGGCCCGGACGACATCGGCGTTTCGGTTTCCTATCCTTTGCCCGGAACAAAGTTCTACGAGCGTGTGGCGGCCGAGCTCGGCGAGAAGAGAAACTGGTCCGATTCGGACGACCTGGAAATGACGTTTCGCGGCGCCTATTCGACCGAGTTCTATCGCGAGCTGGCCGGAGCGCTGCATGAGGAAGTTCGCGGCGGCAATCCGCGTTGGGACCGCGTGCGCGAACTGGAAAAAGCGTCCGCGAGGTCCGCGCTGCCATGGACCTCCTGCTGACTCACGGCTATTTCCTGGCAGAAGATCCCAAAGAGCGCGAGATCATGAAGCCATATGCGCCGCTGGGGCTTCTCTATCTCTCCTCGCATCTGCGCGCGCGGGGCTTCGATGTGGAGATCTACGATTCCACGTTCGGGTCGCGTGAGGATCTGCTGCGTTTGCTCGAACGCGAGCGCCCCCCGGTGGTGGGCGTATACGGCAATTTGATGACGCGCCGCAATGTGCTGGCCATTACCCAGGCGGCGAGCGCCAATGGTTGCCGCGTGGTGCTGGGAGGACCGGAGCCGCCGAATTACCCGGACGAGTATCTTGACGCCGGGGCCGACGCGATCGTGACCGGCGAAGGTGAAGTCTCGCTCGAAGCGCTCTTGCGGGCGTTCGCCGGCAGCGGTAATCTGGCGTGCGTGCCGGGCATTCACTACCGTGACGGAAACGGCTCGGATGCGCGCACCGAGGCCGCGCCCTTGATTCCCAATCTCGATGCTCAGCCCTGGCCGGATCGTGAGCGCATTGACATTGCCCGGTATCTGGCGGCCTGGCGCCAACGGCATGGCATCGGCTCGGTATCCGTGATCACGGCGCGGGGCTGCCCTTATCACTGCCGCTGGTGCAGCCACTCAACCTACGGCAAGACGCACCGCCGAAGATCGCCCGCCGCCGTCGCCGAGGAGGTCGCTTGGATCGCAGAACGCTACCAGCCCGACATGTTGTGGATGGCCGATGATGTCTTCACAATTCATCCCGGCTGGATCCAGCAATACGTTCGGCAGATGGCGCGGCGTGGACTGCGGATTCCTTTCGAATGCATCACCCGCGCAGACCGGATGAATGCTCCCATGGCGGAGGCCCTGGCGGCGTTGGGATGTTTCCGCGTCTGGATAGGTTCGGAAAGCGGATCGCAGAGAATTCTCGACGCGATGCAGCGCGGCGTGCGCGTGGACCAGGTTCGGGAAGCTGTGCGCCTGCTACGTGAGCGTGGCATCGGCACCGGCATGTTCCTGATGTGGGGGTACGAGGGCGAAGATCTTTCCGATATCGAAGCGACGGTTGAACACGTGAAAGCGTGCCGGCCGGATGTATTCTTGACCACCGTGTCTTATCCCATCAAGGGCACGCCGTACTTCGATGAAGTTGCCTCGAAACTGGTACGCCTCGGCGAGTGGTCAGCTACAACCGATCGCGACCTGCGCATTGCGGGGCGGCACTCCAGGAGGTTTTATCAGTATGCTGACCAGCTTCTGAAGAGCGAATTCTCAGGGTCGGTAACTGAGGCCGATGCGGCCCGCCGCGGATTGCGTGAGACGTTCCATGAGGTCGACGCCGTCGAGGAGGTTGACGCCTGATGCTTGCTGCGGAACGGCAGCGCTTCCTTGAGGATTATTCGCGTATCCGCCAGGCGGAGGGGCGCGGCTCCGACGACCCGGCGTACTATCTGGCGTTGCCGTACCGCGATCTGAGCGGCCGTCTCGCCTCGCAGTGGTCCATACGCGGGCGTACTTACCGCTATTTCGAGCGGCATATCCTGCCTCGGATGGAAGGCGAGACCCGGCGGCCGCTCGACCTGCTCGATCTGGGCGCCGGCACCGGATGGATGTCCTATCGTCTGGCGCTGCGCGGCCATCGTCCCGTGGCGGTCGATATCCTGACAGATCCGCGCGACGGGCTCGGCGCGTCCGCGCATTTCCTCGCGCGGCTCGAGAGGGGATTCCCGTGCATCGATTCCGATTTCGATCGGCTTCCCTTCCCCGATGCGCGGTACGATGCGGCGCTCTACAACGCATCGCTGCACTACTCCGCCGATTACAGCAAGACGCTCGCTGAGGCGCGGCGCTGCCTGCGGCCAGGCGGGCGGATCCTGGTCTTCGATTCGCCGGTTTACCGCCTGCGCGAGCATGGGGAGCAGATGCGCCGCGAGCGGCACCAGCAGTTTCTGGCGCAGTACGGTACTGCCTCCGATCACATCTCGAGCATCGAGTACCTGGATCTGGCGACAATCGCCGCTCTCGCCCGGGAAATCGGCCTCATATGGCGCGTCCATAAGCCCTGGTACGGTCTCCGCTGGCATCTTCGTCCCTGGAAAGCGCGGCTCAAACGAGCAAGGCCGCCCTCCCGATTCTGGATCCTTGAAGGTAAACTGATCGACCGATGATCCTGTTCTTCAATCCACGCGCCACAAAGCCGAAGAACCGGCGCTACCCGCTTTCTGTCCTCGCGCTCGCGGCGATGATCGAGGGTAAGGAAGAATACGCGATCATCGACGGCAATATCGATGATGATCCGCGCGCATCCATCGATCGCGTCATGCGCGAGCGGGCCGCCCGCCTGCTTGCCGTCACGGTGATGCCCGGGCCGCAAATGGTCGCCGCGCTTCCGGTCTGCCGCTGGTTCAAGGACGCGTACCCGCAGGTGCCCGTGGTGTGGGGCGGCTATTTCCCGTCCCTCTATCCGGACGCCGCCCTGAACGCAGGCTATGTCGATTTTGTCGTGCGCGGCCAGGGCGAGGATACATTTGTCGAGCTTCTCGCCTCGGTCGAAAACGGGCGCCAATACACCGGCATCCGCGGCCTGTCGTTCAAGGACCAGTTCGGATTGCACGTGCACAACCCGGAGCGCCCGCTGCGCTCGCCCGGAGACTTCCCGGCGATGCCATATCACCGGCTTGATCCCGAACAGTATCTGCGGCCCACTTTCTTGGGCTCGCGAACCACTGTGCACCAGGCGAGTATCGGCTGCCCGTACCAGTGCAATTTCTGCGGAGTCGTGCCCTTTTCCGGTGCGCGCGAAAAGGTGGAACCGCCGGCCCGTACGGCGGCTATCCTCGGACAGCTCCGTCGCGACTACGGTGCGAACGCGGTGCAGTTCTACGACAACAATTTCTTTCTTCGCGAGGACCACGCCCGCGAACTGGCGGAACGGATGATCCCGCTGCGCATGCACTGGTGGTGTGAAACTCGCGTGGACGCCGTGTTGCGCTTCTCCGATGACACGTTGCGCAAAATCCGCGAATCCGGATGCGTGATGATTTTCTTCGGCGTCGAATCGGGCTCCAACCGCAAGCTCAAGGAGATGAAGAAAGAGATCACGGCGGAGCAATCGCTCGAGCTTGCCGCGCGCATCCGGCAGTTCAATATCGTCCCCGAGTTTTCGCTGATTTTCGGCGACCCGCGCGATTCCGAATCGGATTTCCACGAGACCGTGGCGTTCGCGCGCAGAGTCAAGCGTATCAACCCGGACGTAGAGATCGTGGTGCAGACCTATGTGCCCGTGCCGCAGCGCCGCGGCCAGATGTACGGCAACCTGGACGGGTTCGAGTTCCCCACAACGCCTGAGGAGTGGGCCACCGAGCGCTGGTTCACCTTCCCCATTCGAAAAGACCCGGAGATTCGCTGGCTGCCGCCGGAGTTGCGGCGCAAGATTCAGGGCTTTGAAACCGTGATGAACGCCCGCTGGCCCACCGTGCAGGATTGGCGGCTGCCGGCGTGGGGACGTTGGATGCTGAAGGGCCTCGGAAGCTGGAGGTATGCGCTGGGCGCGTTCGATAATCCGTTCGAGTTACGTTGGGCGCAGAAGCTGGTGCGCCTGCGCCAG
>Ga0066710_100006764_pt1 | contig 10800 bp, 9 predicted proteins | sample GraSoiAngelo_159_FD_79666 | JGI IMG/M metagenome (GOLD analysis project Ga0066710, IMG submission 79666) | Grasslands soil microbial communities from the Angelo Coastal Reserve, California, USA - 14_1009_16_40cm | ecosystem: Environmental > Terrestrial > Soil > Grasslands | place: USA...
AGGAGAGGGAGCTCATGACGCTTCGAGGAATCAGCCGGTGAAGGCGCAGGCGGAACATCAGGCTGCGCCCACCTCCACCGAGATCGGTGGCGATGAGCGGCTTGCGCAGCGCAACGCACGTGACCGCGAGCATGCTCGTGGCAGCCGTGCGAAGTTGGTGCGCGTGAATCAGGTCGAAATGGCGCAGCCAAAGAAACGATGTGCGCGGGAAGGGATTGTCTGGCGGGCCGCTCAGACTGGGCAGCACCACGTGGCGCATGCCGTACAGCTCCGACTCAGCGTGGCGCGGACCGAAGGTCACGAAGGTGACGTCGCATTCGGTCGTGAGGTGGCGCGCCAGGTTCAGCGCGTAGCGCTCGCCGCCGCCGAGCAGGTTGACGCCGCGCTCCCCATAGACAGGCATCACATGGGCTATGCGGAGCCTTTCAGGCATGACGCTGGCGCGCGGCCTCGTCCAGAACGCCTTCAGTGCGCCGGAGAGCGTTGGCCATGGAGAACTCTGCCGCGACCTTCTCGCGGGCAACCCTGCCCATTGCCGCGCGTCTGTCCGGGTCTTGGAGCAGCTCCATGGCTGCGGCTGCAAGCGCCTTGGCGTCCTGGGCCGGGACCAGGCTGCCGAGTGACGCATCGGTGACCAGCTCCTCGATTCCGCCGACGGATGTTGCAACCGCTGCGCAGCCACACGCGAGGGCCTCCATCAAGGCGATGGCGGGCCCTCCCTCGTAGCGACTGGGCAGGATGAAGAGGTCGCAGGCGGCGAGCCATTCGGCGACCTCCGCCGGAGGCTGAGCTCCCGCCAGGAACAGATTTCCCTGCATACCGCGTTTGGTGATCTCCTCCTCGAGTCGCGTTTGCAGCTCGCCTTCGCCGATGACGACGGCTCGCAGGCTGGGCAGAGCGGCGGCCATCAGCTGCACCGCGTCGACGAGCTCGAACAACCCCTTCTGGGGGCTCAGCCGGGCGACGGTGCATGTGAAAAGGATGTCCTCGCCCCACGGCGCTGCGCCGAGCAGCGCGCCGATCACCCGTCGGCGCTCGTGGCGCGCGGATGGAGTCGCGGGTCGGAACAGGTCGGCGTCCACGCCGTGATGGATGACGACCACACGGTCTGGCGCGTAGTGGAACTCCCGGATGAGGAACTCACGCGTGCGGTGGGAGGCCGCGATGTGCCGCCATGCCGCCCTGCCCAGCCAGCGCATCGCCACCTTCCACCGAAGGGGCAGGGCAAGTGCGAGCTGGTGCGTGACCACGAGCGGCCGGCGGAACGAACTTGCGAGCAGCGCACACGTGAACTGGTACTTGCCCGATGGGAACGCGAGGTTGATATGTACGACCGCCGCTGTCCTCACCAAGCCGGCGATGCGCTGCAGGTCGCGCGGACGTGCAACGTCGAGCCGGTGTACCTCGCAGCCACTGCTCGCAAGGTCGTCCGCCCAGGCGTCGAGGATGTGGTCGCGGCGGCAGATCAGCTGCACATGCCAGCGGTCGGAGGCCGAGGCGACCAGATGACGGATCAGCGCTCGTAGGTAGACCTCGGCCCCGCCGACCTCGCGGCCGTGGGATATGAAGACCACGTCGGTCACTTCACCACGGTCAATTTCAGCTGGATGTCGGCGCCGCGCACGATGCCACTCAGGTAAGTCTCGTACGCGCTGAGTCGTCGGTTCATGAATCGAGTCAGCCGTAGAGCTGCCCAGAACGAGCTGAGCGTCACCCTTCGCTCTAGAAGCCGGAAGCGTGCATGCGAGTAGAAGCCATAGCTGCGTGAGAGCTCCGTGCCCTCGATGAAGTAGTCCATGAACGACGAGGAGAAGTAGTGCACGTGGGTCGGGTCGGTGTAAGCGTTGACGCTGCTGAAATGAGGCACGCCAATGATCACGGTCGCGCCAGGCATCGACACGCGGTAGACCTCGCCAACTACTGCGACCAGGTCACGCAAGTGTTCGATCACGCTCCACAACCTGACGAACTCGAACTGGTTATCGTCGAGCGGCCATGGGAACACGTTGAGGTCGTGGACTATGTCGGCTTGCGTGCCCGGCACGAGGTCGATGCCGATCGCGTTGGGGATCTTGTTGTTGCCGCACCCGACGTCGAGCGTCGGCGTCTTGCGCGCATCGATCTCGCCCGACACCTCGCGATAGACGGGTATGCGCGCGGCGGCCATCATGCCTCCGGCGCCATCAGATGGCCGACGTCGGTTCGCAGCCTTGGTCCCTCGGCAGTCCAGACGATGGCGGCGTAGAGCGCGCCCATCGCCAGGCTGAGCAGCAGCAGCGTTGCCAGGCTGCCCGGCAGCAGACGCACCCCGAGCGAGCCCGCGCCCGTGAGCACCAGGCTTGCCACTGCCGGCACGCGCACTTGCGGCCAGAGCCTGATGCCGACAGCGCGCCGCACCAGCACGATAGCGCCAGCCGCGGCACCGCCTATCGTCACCGCGTACGCGAGCGCGAAGCCGCTGTAGCCGATAAGACGAACGAATATGAGCGCGAGGATCAGGGTTGATGCGGTCCAGGCCGCATTGAGCGCGAGTGCGGTGCGCGGTTTCCCGATCGCGTTGAGGGCGGCGACGAGCGGGCTTGTTAGGTTGGCGCCGGTCCAGTGGATACACAGGAGGTAAAGCGGGATGAGGGCCGGCTCCCATCGCGACGAGAACACGTAGGCGATCAGCCAGGGCGCCAGGCTGAACAGCGCGAGCTGTGCAGGTACGGCAACGAGGAACAAAGCCCGCACTGACGATTCGACAGCTTCGCGAAGCAGCTTGGGGTCGTGCTGCAGCCGGCTGAAGGACGGAAAGCTCACGCGGCCCACGATCTGTGCCATCTGACCTGGAACACTTGCCAGGGCGAGCGCCCAGTTCAGGTAACCCACCTGCGCGGTGGCGAGGAGGATGCCTCCGAGGATCGGGATCATGTAGTCGCGCAGCAGGTACGTGACCCAGGTCAATTGAAACGGCGCGGCGAAGGACCACAACGCCCTGAACGCCCGGCCTTCGAATCGGATCGAGGCCTCCAGCCGGACAGCACGTAGCTGAGCACCAAACCCAGCGCCTTGGAGACGAGCACTGCCCAGATGAAGCTCCACGCAGCCTGGCCCAAGAACGCGAGCAGCACTGCGGTCCCCTGGAACGTGACGACCTCGACCACGTCGATCACCGCCAGCCGCCCGTAGAGCAGCTGCCGCTCGATAACGATCGTCGGCACCGTCTTCAGCGACACGAACGTGCCCGCCACCGCGATGGCGCGGAAGTACCAGACTCCTGAAGGACCCAAGTGATATGCGCCCGCGAGGGCGGGCGCCGCGACGAAAACGATGACGAGCAGCGCGCCTACGATGACCTGCTGGGCCGTGAACACGGTGCCGAGGTCGGTGTCGCTGACAGAGCTCTTTTTCTGCAGCAACGCCGGACCGAGTCCGAAATCGCTGAGGAACGCCATCAGCACTAGCACGAACAGGCTGATTGCGTAGATGCCGTACGCATCCGGCATCAACAGCCGCGATAGGGCGATGTTCGCTCCCAAGCCCGTAACCTGAAGACCGCCGTACCTCAGTAGGAGGTAGATGACGCCCCGACTCGCACGCTTGCCCACCAGCGACGGGTCGGGATCGATCAGCAAGTCATCGGCCAATCTCAACCGAGACTATAGGGGGTGGTTCTCAGGCGCCCCAGATGCCGCGTGCCACGTCCTGTCCTGGCCAGTAAGGCGTCGGCGATGCGGCCGGAGCGCCGCCCACCGGATGAACACCGCCATAACCGTCAAGCACGTAGCCTGCCGGCTGGCTCAGCGTCGATGTGGGGAGGAGCCATACTCCACGTGCGATATCCCATCCGTGCCAGTACGGCCCGTCGCTGAAGGCCGGAGGCATCGCATCACCCGGAGCTGCGAACGGATGCAGGCCGCCAAATCCATCGAGCACGTATCCCGAGTGTGTGCCCGGGATCAGCACGACATCGCGCGCGATCGTCCATCCCGGCCAGTAAGCCGTGAGCGTCGGGTCGGGTGGCGCCGGACGGCCCACGCCAAAGCCGTGGAGTCCCCCGTATCCGTCGAGCACGTACCCGCCCGTGCCGTCGCTGAAAATCACCACCTTGCGGGCGATGTCCCATCCCTGCCAGTACGTACCGCCAACCGGCATAGGCGGTGGCGGTCCGGTGCCGAGGCTGCGGAAGCCGGCCGTGCGGCTGATGGAGAACGGGTGCAGGCGTCCGTATCCGTCCAGCGTGTAACCGCCAAGGCCAGTCGGGAGAAACGCGAAATCACGGGCGATGTCCCATCCCTGCCAGTAGGTCGGTGCGAGCACCGCCGTGATGTCGGGCCCGTAAGGGTGGAAGCCTCCGTATCCGTCCAGGACAAGGCCGGACTGCGGTGCCTCGGGCCCTGGCATCCCATGCCCTGCGCGCGCGATGCTCCAGCCCGGCCAGTACGCGGTGCCGGCCACAGCTGGGCTGGCGTCGGGTGAGACTCCACCATAAGCATCGAGCGTGTACATGCCGCGGAACGGGTGCGCCGGCGTTGCTCCGGGAAGCACTTGCGTCGCCACCGGTGGCGACCACGCGCCGATGTACCCGTGACCGTCCCTTGTACGCACGCGGAACTGGTACGCGTGCTGCGGGAAGCCGTTGATGGTCAGAGTGCCCGAGTAGGTCTGGTTGGCGTACGTAGTCGGCGCCAAGTTCGCCGCCACGTCGGTCCACGGCTGCGCGATGCTCGTGTCCTGCTCCTGGAGATCGAATGCCCTCACACCGCAGCCCTGTCCAGCCGCGAAGGTGAGAGTGAACGCGGTGCTGGTCTGTTGAGCGTCGACTGTGGCGGTGGCCGGGACGTGGCCGGCCGAGAAGTGGTCGCGAAGGTCGCACCACAGCTCTGGGGCTCCGCCGCCGTAGTTGAGCGTGAAGATGCCGACTCCGCGCAAGTTGTAGCGATTGACGAGGTCGTACTTGGCGCCGAGCGAAGCGAAGTCGTCCCAGTACAGCTCGCGCGCGCACTGGTTGGCGATGCTCCCCCAAATGTCGAACCGCTCCTGGCCGAGCGGGTCGTGCGGGTCTCGATGTATGGAGTACGTGTTGGGCGCCGTGTCCGAGTAAGCCTGTTCGGCCGCGGCGTCCAGGTAGTCCTCAGCGATGATCGAACTCGTCGGATATCCGTTGGCGGTGACGGGGGAGATGCACGCCTTTCGACCGTAGTACGGAACACCGAGGATGACTTTCGATGCAGGCACAGTCGCCGTGTACTCGACCGCCGTGCGCGTGTCGTTGTAGAAGTAGTTGGTCAGTGGAGCGGTGGGCCCTAGGCACATGCGAGAGCAGTAAGCCGGTTGCCCATACCAGTTGTAGTACTCCATGTCGTAGGCCATGACGAAGAACGAATCGACGTAAGGCGCAAGGGCGGGGAGGTTGAAAAAGCCGTCCGGGCCCTCGCCGGACCCGCTGTAGGTGTCCATCGACAGATAGCTGCCTGCCGGCATCGCAGCGTGCATCTTCTGCACGAACGAGATGAGCATCGACTGGGACGACTGGCCATTGACGCACGTCGCGTTCTGGCCTTCGTAGTCGAGGTTGATGCCATCAGCTCCGCCGGCCGTCATCTGCTGGATGCCCTGGGCGATGGTTCGATCGCCCCAACCCAAGCCGGAACACATCACCGGCTGGTTCGCCTTGCCGTCAGACAGGATGAGCGTCAGTACCACCTTCACGCCCTGGCGATGGGCTGCGTTGATCAGCGCCACTCGGGTGCTCGAGTTCCAAACGGCCCACCCCACGCCGCTCTGAATGATGTTGCCGTCCCAGTTGACGTGCTCCCCGAAGTAGGCGACCGTCGAGAGCATCGAGAAGTCCCAGCTCGGGTAACCGACCCCGGGGTCGGCGATCACGCCGGCCGACACAAAGCCGAACACCTCCCGCTGTGGGCCCGGATTCGGCGCCGAGAGGGGAATGGTCGAGGTTGGGCCGGGCGTCGGGTCAACGGGAGCCTGCATCGGGCCGGCCGCCTGTGCCGCCTCCAGGCGCGTGATCACTGGATGGGTCATGTCGATCGCTGAGACAGGTCCCCGCGCTGCGTATGCAGGGGTGGGGGACAGGCCAGAGCAAACCACGACTGCTATTGCAGACAGGGCCAGCTGCCGGAGCGTGGACCGGATCAAGGGGTTGAGCAGCGTGCGGCAGCTTATGCCCGTGACCCGCCGGCCGTCAAGCCGCGAATGTGACAGCGTCAGGCTCCGGAATCCTGAGCCCGCTGCAGTGGCTTGAGGGGAGGTGGACGTCTCCCGGGAGTGCGGGACAATCTAGCCGGTATGACGCCGCAGGGCCCGCGGTCTGGTGCGCAGCGACCTCACGTCGTATTCGACATGACGTTTCCGGACCGGAATCTCGGGGGGTCTGGGCATTACGCCCGGTCGCTTCTTTCCGCGCTGCGCCGGTGCGAGGACCTGGAGGTCGCCGAGATCTCCTCCCAACCACCTGGCCTTGGCCGCACGATGTGGTGGCTGAGCGCCGGCGCCCGCGAGAGCTTCAACGCGGCTGGGGGCGACCTGCTGCACTGCCCCAGCTTCGTGACTCCGTGGAGGATCCCGAAGCGCTTCGTGGTCACCGTCCTGGACCTGTCCACGCGCCGGTTTCCAGCCGATCATCCGGCCGAGTGGCGGGCTTACGAGCGGTGGGTCGCACCGCAGCGAGCCAGGGCCGCGGCCGCGGTGATCGCGATCAGCGAGGTCACCAGGCAAGACGCCATCCGTGAGTACGGTGTGCGGCCTGACCGCGCGGTCACCATCTATCCGGGCATCGACTCGCGCTTTTTCGGCACGGAGAGCGCTGAGCCCAGGACGACGGCGCAGGGTGCGGAGCCTCGGCTGGTCTTCCCGGGCGCACCGGTATCCCGCAAGAACCTCGACCTGGTGCTACGCGCGATGGCGGAGGCGCCAGCGTCCAGTCCCCTGGGGCGCGCCTGCCTGCAGATCACCGGCGGCGCGGCGGGGAGCTTTCCGGCCCATCAGGGCCGCATCGCGGAGCTGGGATTGGACCGGCGGGTGGAGTGGCTGGGCCAGGTGCCGGCCGAGCAGATGCCCAGGGTGGTGCGGTCCGCTGACGTTTGCGTCTATCCGTCCTTATATGAGGGATTCGGTTTCCCGCCGCTGGAGGCCATGGCCGCAGGAACACCCGTCGTCGCCTCCACAGCGTCGTGCCTGCCCGAGATCCTCGGCGACGCGGCGCTCCTGGTCGACCCCGCCGACCTGCAAGCATTCTCGACCGCGGTGCAGTCAGTCCTGAGTGATCCCGCAACGCGTGACCGTCTGATCGAAGCCGGGACGAAGCGCGCTCGAGCCTTCACGTGGGAGCGCTGCGCAGCACAGACCGCCGCCCTATATCGCGATGTGCTGGCACGCCCGGCATGAAGAGGATCACGTTCGCCGCGTTCCGTTATGCACCCGCCATCGGCGGCGCCGAGAACTACTTGCGCCGTCTCCTGTACGAGATGAGCGGCCGGGTCGACGCCAATGTGCTGACGCTGGTCACCGACCAGCGGACGGACTGGCTCCGGGCGATGATCGATGGCGAACGCGATTCGCCGCGTCGATACGACGTTGACGGTCGCGAGGTGACGGCGCTGGCGAGATGGCCGGCCGCGAAGCGTCAAGCCCTGTGGGCGATGGCGCCCGCGTATCACCTGCCCGCGAGCCCGGCTCCCTGGCGGATGGGAACGGTGCTGGCGCCGCTGCTGCAGCCGTACGTGACCGGCGCAGGCCAGATCCACAACGTGTTCATGGGTCGGGAGGCATTCTCGGCCGGCCTCCTTATCGCGACGCGCAAAGCCGGGGTGCCTTTCATCTTCACGCCCCTGCGCCACGAGCGTCCCCTGGGATGGAGCTCTCCGGCTTTTCGCAGGCTGTACAAGGAGTCCGACGCAGTCGTTGCGCTGACCACGGGTGAGGCGGAATGGATCATCGCGCGCGGCGCCCGTCGCGATCGCGTTCACGTCATCGGCCTGGGCCCGCTCAACGATCGCGATGCATCGCCGGCCGCCGCCTTTGAACACGTAAGGCACGACGGCCCGATCGTCCTTTTCCTGGGCCAGCTGCACACCTACAAGGGATTCAAGCTCGTGCTGGACGCGGCCCGTTTGCTGTCGAATCGCAAGGACACGCTTTTCGTGTTCGCAGGTCCGGACGTCCGCAACAACTCGCGCGCCTTTGCGCGCGCCCCGAAGAACGTGAGGTGGTTGGGCTCGGTCCCGCACGAGCTTCGCGACTCATTGCTCAGCGCTTGCACTGTTCTGTGCGTGCCGTCTTCGCGAGAGAGCTTCGGCAGCGTCGTGGTCGAAGCTTGGGCCAGTGGCAAACCCGTGGTCGGTGGGCCGGCGGGAGCGACCAGGGAGCTGATCGAGGACGGAGTCGATGGATTCGTGGTCCCCCAAGATCCGAGGGTCCTGGTCGAACGCCTGACGAGGCTGCTGGACGACCCCGAGCTGGCGCGGACGATGGGCTGCCGCGGGCAGGAGAAGGTGGAACAAAGATTCAGCTGGAAGGCGATAGCGGCCGCCCACGATGAGATCTACTCGCGGCTGCTCTCGGCGTGACTGAGCGGGTCAACATCCTCGGTGTTGGCGTCAGCGCCATCAACATGGATCAGGCGCTGGTCACCGTCGACGGGTGGGTCGCATCGCGTGCGCGCGAGTACGTGTGCGTGTGCCCAGTGCATTCGATCATGGAGTGCCGGCGATCGGAAGAGGTTCGCCGTACGTTCAACCGGGCCGGCTTGGTCACGCCGGATGGCATGCCGCTGGTGTGGGTCGCGCGGGCGCTGGGCCACCATAACGTCGGACGCGTCTACGGCCCCGACCTGATGCTCGCGATTTTGAGTCGCGAGCGTCACCGGCATTTCTTCTACGGCGGCGGGCCGGGTGTGGCCCAGCGTCTGACCGAGGCGATGACCACGCGCTACCCAAAGCTCGAGGTCGCGGGCTTCATCGAGCCCCCTTTCGCGACGCTTGACGAGCTCTCCACGCCCGTGGTGGCGCAGGCCATCAATGCGCGGAGCGCGGACATCGTATGGGTCGGCATGAGCTCGCCGAAACAGGACCTCTGGATGGCCCGTATGCGGCCGCTCCTCGACGCGCCGGTGATCATCGCCGTAGGTGCCGCGTTTGACTTCCACTCCGGGCGAGTTCGCCAGGCACCGGCATGGATGCAGCGCTCCGGGCTGGAGTGGCTGTTCAGGTTGGGAACCGAGCCGCGGCGCCTATGGCGCAGGTACGTGGTCGACAACCCATGGTTCGTCTGGGAGCTGTTCCTGCAGTCGACCAGGCTAAAGCGCTTCGACCTGTGACGGGCGGGCCCTCAAGGCCCGAGTCGTATCCTTAGCTGCCGAATGCCAAACGTCGAGCCAACGCCCGCGTTCTGGAAGGGCAAGCGTGTCACCGTGACCGGAGGCCGCGGCTTTCTCGGACGGCACGTGGTTGACCTCCTCGAACCACTTTCTGCCGAGATCTTCACGTTCTCCAGCTCGGAGTACGACCTGACCAGGCAATCCGACGTGGCCCGCATGTATGCGGACCAGCGTCCCGACCTCGTCATCCATCTGGCGGCGCGCGTCGGCGGGATCGGCGCGAACCGCGCCAACCCCGGCTCGTTCTTCTACGAGAACGCGATCATGGGCATCGAAGTGATGGAGCAGGCGCGCCATCAAAATGTCTCCAAGCTGGTGCAGGTCGGGACGGTCTGCGCCTACCCGAAGTTCGCCCCGATCCCTTTCTCGGAGGAGGACCTCTGGGAGGGGTATCCGGAAGAGACGAACGCCCCGTACGGCCTTGCGAAGAAGATGCTGCTGGTGCAGGCGCAGGCGTATCGCGAGCAGTACGGGTTCAACGCCATCTACTTGCTGCCCGTGAATCTTTACGGCCCCGGCGACAATATCGACCTCGAGAATTCGCATGTTATCCCGGCGCTGATTCGAAAGTGCCTCGAGGCTCGAGACGCGAAGGCAGAGTCGGTCGAGGTGTGGGGGACAGGAACGCCGACGCGTGAGTTTCTCTACGTGGAGGACGCGGCGCGAGCCATCGTCCTCGCCGCCGAGCGTTACGACAAGCCCGACCCGGTGAACATCGGCAGCTCGGAGGAGATCTCGATCAAGGACCTGGTGGAGCTCATCGTCGAGCTCACCGGATACAAAGGCGCGGTCGTCTGGAACAGCTCCAAGCCGGACGGCCAGCCGCGCCGCAAGCTGAACGTGGAGCGCGCGCAGAGGGAGTTCGGGTTCAGGTCTTCGACGCCCTTCAGAGTCGGGTTGTCCAAGACGATCGCCTGGTACCAGCAGGTGATGGCCGGCGCCGGGGCCACCAGGCAGGCCGCGAGCTAGTCCTCTTTCGTCAGGACTGGCCGACGACGTGTGGCCACGCGTCGTAAAAGCTCGTGTCGATCGAGCCTGCCTCGACGCCCGAGCCGAGGTCGTAGATGTAGGTCGTGCCGCTGAATGGCGGGCCGCCAAGCCCGCATGGGCTGGCCGTCGTACAGGGCGTCTCGCCGGCGTACCACACGAGGCTGGCGGTCGCGAAGATGGCGCCGACCCTCGGGCTCGGCGAAAGCTGCTGAATCGCCCCCGAAGCGGTGGTCAGGTCAAGCGACTCGGCGACATGGTTGCTCTGCGCGTTGAGCAGGGAGAACACCATGCGGCTCCCATCCGGGCTCGCGTGCGGGTGGATCCAGGCGGTGCCGTTGCTCACCGCGACCACGCCACCGGGCGCCCACGACTGCACGCCGGCGCTGGTACGGAAGTACAGGCGCGCGCCGCTGCCCGCCCACGCGGCCATC
>Ga0066710_100006765_pt1 | contig 10800 bp, 7 predicted proteins | sample GraSoiAngelo_159_FD_79666 | JGI IMG/M metagenome (GOLD analysis project Ga0066710, IMG submission 79666) | Grasslands soil microbial communities from the Angelo Coastal Reserve, California, USA - 14_1009_16_40cm | ecosystem: Environmental > Terrestrial > Soil > Grasslands | place: USA...
CACAGAGGACCACAGGGAAAACCAGTCCGAGACGTTGGCTAGACGTTCCGATGACTTTACTTTGCCCCGCTGCAGCTGATCCCCATTCAGCCCGAAAATCCTACCGTGTGATCCTAATCACGCCAAGTTGTGAGGCTCCAGATTGACGGTCTTGGCCGCAGAAGCATATCCTTGAAGTTGAAATTGAAATTCATTTTCAAAATCATAGGACTCCGTTGAAATGCTCCAGGCCTTCATCATTACCCTGCGCGAAGGCGTTGAAGCCGCACTCATTGTCGGCATCACGCTGGCCTATCTGGCCAAGATCGGGCGCGCTGAGCTGCGCAAAACCGTCTACGCCGCGCTGGGCGCTGCTTTCCTCGGCAGCATCGCCGTGGCCGTGGTGATCTCCCGCACCCACCTGAACGAAGACATCTTCGAAGGCTGGATCATGCTCGTCGCTGCCTTCTTCGTCATCACCATGGTCGTGTTCATGATGAAGACGGGGCGCAAGCTCAAGGGAGAAATCGAAGGCAAAGTCGGCCTGCTGGCGGGCAACGACGCCTGGTTCGGCCTGTTCATCTTCATTTTCCTGATGGTGCTGCGCGAGGGGGCGGAGACCGTCCTGATGCTGGCTGGCGTGTCGCTGAACTCGACCGAGTTGATGAGCTTCCTCGGAACCCTGCTGGGCGTGCTCGCCGCCATCGCGTTCGGGGTGATGTTTGTCAAGGGCAGCGTCCGGATCAACTTGCAGAAGTTCTTCCGGGTCACGACGGCCATTCTGTTCCTAGTGGCGGCGCAACTAGTGATCTCGGGGTTGCACGAGCTGCCGGAAAGCGGAGTGATTCCGTCGTCGCGGCGGGAGATGGCGATCATCGGGCCCATCGTCCGCAATCAGCTTTTCTTTGTCGTGACCATTTTCGCGCTGGCGACCTTGATGGTGCTGTTTGATGCCAAGCGCCGCGAACCAGCGCCGGAAGGCGTTTCCCCCGCGGAGCGCCGGAAAGCCGCTTGGAGCGCCCGCCGCGAGCGCCTGTGGATGATATCGGTCTACACCTTCTCGTTCGTGTTCATCGCGATGATCACCGCGGAATTTGTCTATGCCAAGAGCCAGAGCGCGCTTTCGCCGGCCACCGAGGTGAAATTTGTAAACGGCCAAGTGAGGATTCCTCTCGCCCAGGTTTCCGACGGTGATCTGCATCGCTTCCAGGCACAGGAGAACGGTATCCCGATCCGCTTCTGGCTCTATCAAAAGCCGGACGGCAAGATTGCGACAGTTTTCGACGCCTGTGAAATTTGCGGTGCAGTCGGCTTTTACAAGAGCGCGAACGGAGTCATTTGCAAGAACTGCGCCGCTCCCATCAATCCGCAGTCGGTGGGTAGCGCCGGAGGCTGCAATCCCGTCCCGCTGAAAGCCACAGAGACCGCTGACGCCATCATCATCCAGGAGGCCGACATCGCGGCCGGAAGCCGCATGTTCGGACAACCGTAGACCATGTTCGTGCGGCTGGTTTACGAATCCTTCCGGCGACAGAAGCGGCGCAAGCTGCTCGCAGGTGCGGCCATCACTTTGGGAGTGACGGTTGCCACGGCGATGATTGCCGTAGCGACCGATATCGGCGACAAGATCAATCGCGAACTGCGCACCATCGGAGCTAACCTGCTGATCACTCCGCAGGAAGATACGCTGGACGTTGAAATCGGCGGCGTCAACCTCAAGCCGCCCACCGACGGCGCCTTCCTGAATGAAGCCGACCTGCCCAAGATCAAGGGCACATTCTGGCACAACAACATCACGGGCTTCGCGCCGATGCTGCCGGTTAATGTATCGCTTGAAGGAAACGGCAAGGCCCGGGACGCCACCCTCCTGGGAACCTATTTTTCGAAGCATTTGGCATTCGGCAAGGAAGACTTCGCCACCGGAGTGCGCACGACGCATCCGTGGTGGAGAGTTTCCGGTGCGTGGCCGGATGACAGTTCCCGCGATGTCCTGATCGGCGAGAGGCTGGCGTCTCGAATTGGGGTGAAGCCGGGAGATCACATTACGCTTTCAGGACGTGATCTTCGCGTGAGCGGAGTACTCTCCACCGGCGGTGCGGAAGAAGACCAGTTCGTTGGATCTCTTGCGCTGGCGCAGGAAATTCTGGCCAAGCCCGGCGCCGTTCGCCGCGTGTACGTGAGCGCTCTGACCAAGCCGGAAGACGCGTTCGCCCGCCGCGATCCGAAGAGCATGTCTGGCCCGATCTATGACCGCTGGTATTGCTCGCCTTATCCGCAGTCGATTGCATTTCAGCTGGCTGAGGCGATTCCGCACTCGCACGCCGAGCAGATTCGGCAGGTATCGCAGAACGAGGGCGCGATACTGACGCGGATCGAAGGGCTGATCTTTCTGATCACGCTGGCGGCTTTATTTGCGTCGGCGCTGGCGGTTTCGGCGGCAATGGCGACAGCGATCTTCGAGCGCCGCGCTGAGGTCGGGCTGATGAAGGCGCTCGGCGCGGGAAGACTGGCCGTCGCTTCTGTGTTCTTTGCCGAAGCCACTCTGCTGGCGTTGATGGGCGGCCTGATTGGGTTCGTGGCCGGTGGGTTGCTGGCACACCAGATCGGTCAGTCGATTTTCAACTCTCAGATTACGATTCAGCCGGTAGTACTGCCGGTCATCCTGACGATCGCGGTGCTGGTGACGTTTGCCGGCAGCGCCGCGGCAATCCGCCGCGCGGTTCGACTGGATCCCGTATTCGCGCTACGAGGTGAACTGTGAGCGCGCCCGAGTCTCATTCCGCAGAGAGTCTCGCAGCTCGTCGCGCCAAGGCTCCGCACACTTCCATGTTTCTGCGCATGCTGGTACGGGCGGCCGTGCTGCGTCGCGGGCGAGCGCTATCCGCCTTATTCGCCATGGTGGTCGCGGCCGCGGTCGCCACGGCCATGCTCAATCTCTATGTTGACGTGCAGGCCAAGCTGCGCCGCGAGTTTCGCAACTACGGGGCCAACCTTATCGTCGTGGGCAAGGACGGTGCTTCCCTTCCCGCTAATACTCTCTCGCAGGTTGAGTCGACGCTGTCCGGACGCGGCATTGTCGCACCTTTCGCCTTTGTGGTTGCCCGCACCGGCGACGGGCAGCCGATTGTGGTCGCGGGCACAGATTTTGATCGAGTGCGGCAGTTAGATCGCTGGTGGTCGGTGAGTAACTGGCCTTCGGCTCCGCAACAAGCGCTGATTGGCGTGCGCGCTGTCGCGGCGGTCTCGCCGAAGAATCAGCCTTTCGATCTCAGCTTTCAGGGACGCACCCTTCACCTGACGCCCGGCGGCACCGTGCAGACGGGCGCCGCCGAAGACAGCCGCATCTATCTTCCGTTATCCGATTTCGTGGCGTGGACCGGGATTCAGCCGTCCACGATTGAAGTTGCAGCCGCCGGCTCTCCCGAAGAGATTGCCGCCACGATCAACCAGTTCGCGCAAGCGCTTCCGTCCGCCGACGTTCGTCCGGTGCGGCAAATTATGGAAGGCGAGGCGCGCGTTCTCGGCAAGACTCGGTCCACGCTGCTGGCAGCCGCCGCGCTCATCATCTTGACGGCAGCATTGTGTGTCCTCTCCACGCTGATGGGTTGGGTGTTCGACCGCCGCCGCGACTTTGCCATCATGAAGGCTCTGGGGGCGTCGGGTCGCCTGCTCAATGGATTCTTCGCCGCCGAGGCCGCGGTGCTCGGCGCAACGGGCGCGCTCATCGGATTCGTGGCCGGCGTCGGCATCGCCGCATGGATTGGACGCGCCAACTTCCACGCCGCCGTCGTACCACGTTTCAGTGTGCTGCCGGTAGTTCTGGCTGGTAGCATGATAGTGACGTTGCTGGCGGCGATTCTCCCGATCTCGCTGCTGCGCCGGGTGCAGCCCGCGGTGATCCTGAGGGGAGAGTGAAATGATTGAGATCAAAGATGTCACCAAGCTCTACCCTGCCAAGGAAGCCGGAAACGGCAGCGCGAGCGCGGCTGGCAATGGCAAGGAGAGCGGTTCCATTCATGCCCTCGACCACATCTCTTTGCATGTCGCGGCCGGAGAGTGGCTCTCGATCATGGGACCGTCGGGATCGGGGAAGTCAACGCTGGTCAATCTGATCGGCTGCCTGGACCGGCCCACCTCCGGCGAAATCTGGCTGGACGAGCAGAACGTGGCCGGCATTTCCTCGAACGAACTGAATCGCGTCCGCGCAGAAAAGATCGGCTTCATCTTCCAGCAGTTTCATCTCATTCCATTTCTGACAGCGGTCGAGAACGTCATGCTCGCGCAGTACTTCCACAGCATGACCGACGAGAAGGAGGCGGTCGATGCCCTGACCCGCGTCGGCCTTGGCGACCGTGCGCATCACCTCCCGTCGCAGCTTTCCGGCGGCGAGCAGCAGCGGGTCTGCATCGCCCGGGCCTTGATTAATGATCCCAAGATCATCCTCGCGGACGAACCTACGGGCAACCTGGACGCGCAAAACGAAGAGATCGTTCTGCGTCTGTTGCGCGAGTTCCACCAGCAAGGCCGGACTATCGTGATGGTCACGCATGATCCCGTCGTCGCCCGCCTGGCCGACCGCCGCATCGAACTGCACCACGGAAAGATTGCGTCTCAGGAAGTCTTTTCAATGGCCGATGAAGAGCAGCTCGACGAAGTTCTGGAAGAACTCTGGGTGCTGGCCGAGCATGGCGAGATCGCCGAAGTCGAGCGCATGGAAGTCCACGGCGCTTTGCCGGTGAGCCTGGCGATTGAAAGGATGATTGAGATGGGTCTGGTCGTCTCCATGCCGCATCCGCCCGAACCGCACGGTCATAAGCCGTTCGTGAACCCATGCCACGAAGCCCTGAAGCCTGTTTCCGCCTCACTCGGCGACGGCACGCTGATCGTGGAACTCACGCCGCGCGGCCGGGAGCGTGCCGGAAACATCATTCGCCGCCACCGGCTGGCCGAGCGCCTCTTCACCGACAGTTTAGCGATGGACAGCGAATCCGAAATCGAGCAGCAGGCCTGCAAGTTCGAGCACATCCTGTCGCCGGAAGCCACCGACAAGATCTGTACATTCCTTGGCCATCCGCGCACCTGCCCACATGGGGCGCCCATTCCGCCCGGGCCGTGCTGTGGAAGGACCGCTGACTTAGCAGGCTCTATTCCTGCCACTTCGGCAGCTCATCCCCGGCGGTAAGATCGGAATAAACCTGGTCATCCTTGTGGGTCGTCACTCGCTGCTATGATCGAGCTGTCCCCACGATCATGAGCACTCGTCGACCCACCATCGGCGTCTTCGATTCCGGCTTCGGAGGCCTCACCGTACTTAAAGCTTTACTTGAACTCGTCCGGGACGCGGACTATCTCTACTTCGGCGATACCGCCCGCCTCCCCTACGGCTCAAAGTCGGTGGAAACGGTTGGCCGTTACGCCGTCGAAGCCGCCCATTACCTGGAAGCTCATGGCGCGCAAATGCTGGTGATTGCGTGTAACACCGCGACCGCCCTTGCTCTCGACCGCATCACCGCCGCTGCCCATGTACCGGTGGTTGGTGTAGTTGAACCCGGTGCCGAGGCCGCCGCTTCGGCCACGAAGAACAAAAAAGTCGTCGTCATCGGAACCGAAGCCACGGTTAGCAGCCACGCCTACCGCAAGGCCCTGGAAGCGCGTGGTTTGAACGCGAGAGAAAAAGCCTGCCCCCTTCTGGTCCCGCTGGTAGAGGAAGGATGGGTTGACCATGCCGTCACCGAGCAGGTGGCCGGCATCTATCTCGGCGAGGCCTTTGGCGACGGTTTCCACGACGCCGACGTACTCGTGCTGGGCTGTACACACTATCCATTGCTAAAGCCCCTGCTACACCGCGTAGCACCGGCAAGCGTCACCATCGTCGACTCCGCCGAGTCCACAGCTGGCGCCGTAGCCACGCACCTGCAAGAATTGCTGCCCCCGCCCTCCACCCAACAGCAGGAGAACCGTACCCACCCACGCCTAAAGTTTTTTGCCACAGACTCGGTCGAAAAGTTTCGTCGCCTGGGCCACCGGTTCCTAGGTCACTCCACCGACGACGTCCAACATGTCGATCTGAAAGAATAGTCCACGTAGAGACAGCCGCCTCGTCTGTCCAACCGAGCAAAGCTCGGCTAGTTCTTTTGCCAGCAAGATTCGGATAGCCCAGAGTACAGAGCAGAATTACTGTGTCGATCAGCCAGCAAGGTCAGTCCAATAAAGACGATATGCATCCGCTCGACAATGTGATCTGGTACGCCCTGACCACCCGCCAAACAGAATTCGCTGAACGCCGCGACCAAGCCTGCAGGTTCGTGCAGGACGTAAGTCCCCTCGCTGCATTTCTGGAACCGACAAACCGAGGCTACGAATCGCTGGAAAGTCTTGTGGCCACAGGTGAAATCGTGGGCTTGTTTCTGAACGATCCATATCAAGAACGTCCCGGATGGAACGTAGCCGGCGGCGCTCCTCTTCTGCAGATGCTGTGCGAAAACGGCGTAGCGTCGACGCCCGCAACTGGCGTGAAAATCGTAGAACTGGGCCGCCAGGATGCCGCCGAGATGCAAGATCTAGCCGCCCTCACCAAGCCCGGTCCTTTCGCTCAACGTACTCGCGAACTCGGAACCTACCTCGGAATTCGAGTGCAAGGGAAGCTTATAGCCATGGCGGGCGAACGCATGAAGATCCCCGGCCACACAGAGGTGAGTGCCGTCTGTACCCACCCAGACCACGTCGGAAAAGGCTATGCCAGAACGCTAATGACGGAAGTCATGCGGCGCATTCGCGAACGCGACGAGACGCCCTTTCTGCACGTGCGGCAGGACAATGCAGGCGCGATCGGACTCTACGAGAAGTTGGGCTTCCAGGAACGGAAGTTCGGCCACTACATTGTGATTCAGAAGTTGTGATTCAGAAGACTGAGGTAGTTGGCTGACGTCCGACGTCAACCCTGATTGATCTCAGTACAAATGGAAGTCCACTTCCAAAGCGATTTCCACGGCCACAGGATGGCCATCTTTCATCGCCGGTTCGAAGCGCCATTTCTTCGCTGCCTCGATCGCCTTCTCGTCAAGGCCCATACCAAGTGAGTTGGCCACGCGAATATTCGTCGGACGCCCACTGGCGTCGACCACCAGCATGAGTGTGCACGTTCCCTGATACTTTGCCTTACGCGCCTCTTCCGAGAATTCCGGATCGACCTGTGAGATAACTCGGGGCGCACTCACGCCGCCGCCAACGTGAAAAATTCCGCCACCGGTTCCGCCACCCTGCCCCGGCCCAAATCCAGGTCCAGTACCCTTGCCGACGCCACCACCACTGCCCGAACCGATGCCTGCACCCGACCCTGTTCCGTTCGACGGCAGAACTCCGTTCGACATCGGATCGCCGATGTTCGGCATGTTATAAGCCAGCTTCACTTGCGGAGGAACAACAATCGTCGGTTCAACCGGCAGCTTGGGATGCTCATTCCGCACAACAACCGTCGGCGGCGCAATCTGCTCCATCGCCAGTCTCGGCAGCCTGCCCTTGGTCGCCTGCAGCACGTCGCGATCTCCCCCACCGCCCCCACCGCCCACCTGAGTCTTCGATGGCTTCAGCAAAGGAAGGTCCCCGGGATCCACCAGCGGAATCACCTTGGTCGACGCCTTTACGGGAGTAACCATGCGCCGCCCAATCAGCGTGCCAGCAATGATGATCCCGATGATCAGAATGTGGACACCCGTAGAACCCAGCGCCCCACCCCTCTTGTAGTTGTAGAAGCCCCAGATATCACGCACCGGCTCTGGCTTGGACTCCAGCTTGAGAGGTGGAAGTTTCTTCGGAAAAAAGAATTCATCCAGTTGCCGGAAAAGCGACTTGTACAGCGGCTCTTCGAACAACTCCTGAGCCAGCGACAGATGCAACTCCGGTTCGTTACCGGGAGGGTTCGGATTCAATTGTGCTGATCCCATGATTACGGTTTGAATTCTTGCGGACAAGGGCTAACTCCCGCGCAACACGCTACTTACACAGATGAGCCAACCCTCCAGTAAGTTGCTTCGGTTTCTGCGTCAGCCGTTCCAGTTCGGTTGCTGCCACGTCCGACCGACGGACCCGAAACCGTCCCTTTTTCGCTTTCTGAAATTGTACCTCTAGTTCCGGGCTTTCGACAGGGCAATTCCATGTCCGGATGTTCGACGAGACATGTTCGATCAGACATGTCCTTCCCGTGTCACCCTATGTGCGCGCGTGGACGTTCCCGCTCATGCTCCCTATAATGAAAAGATTCAATCATTTGGGGGAGAAGCCATCCGAGTGCAGCTCGAACTGAAAGCCACCATCAATCTGCCAAAAACTGCCTTCCCCATGAAGGCCAACCTGCCCCAGAATGAACCCAAATTGCTGGCCCGCTGGGAGCAGGACCAAATCTACGAGCGCATTCGGCAGGCTCGAAAAGGGGCGCCCAAGTACATCCTGCACGACGGCCCTCCGTATACCAGCGGCCCGATTCACCTGGGTACGGCGATGAATAAATGCTTGAAGGATTTCGTCGTCAAATCCAAAACCATGGCGGGCTTCGACGCGCCCTACGTGCCCGGATGGGACTGCCACGGTCTCCCCATCGAAATCAAAGTCGACAAAGAGCTAGGCGGAAAGAAGCTCCAGATGCGGCCTCTCGACGTTCGAGCCGAGTGCCGCAAGTACGCGCAGAAATTTCTTGACCTGCAGCGCCAGCAGTTCAAACGCATCGGCGTCTTCGGCCGCTTCGATCGTCCGTACGCGACAATGAATCCCCGTTTCGAGTCAGTCGTGCTGGAAACCTTTTTTTCCTTCTACGAAAAAGGATTCGTCTACAAGGGCCTGCGCGCCGTCTACTGGTGCATGCACGACGAGACCGCTCTCGCCGAAGCCGAAGTCGAATACGAAAACCACACCAGTTCCACCGTGTGGGTGAAATACGTGCTCATCGACGATCCCGCCAAAATCGACGCGTCGCTGGCGGGACAGAAAGTCTCCACGATCATCTGGACCACAACTCCCTGGACGCTTCCCGCGTCGATGGCCGTGGCGTTCCATCCCGATGAAGAATACGTCGCCCTGGAATCGGCAGGCGAGGTCTACATCGTTGCGTCGAAGCTCGCGAAGGAAGTGGCCCAAAAGTGTAATCTCGCGTCACCTCACCCCCTAGCTCACTTCCCAGGCCGCGCACTCGAGCATCTTACGTTTCAGCATCCATTTCTCGACCGCAAAATCCTTGGAGTCCTTGCCGACTACGTCACCATGGACACCGGCACCGGCGTCGTCCACACTGCGCCGTCGCACGGCGCGGAAGACTTCATCACCGGCATGAAATATGGCCTCGACGCCACCAGCAACGTCGACGAAAAAGGTATCCTGCGCAACGGCCTGCCCGAGTACACCGGCAAGCGCGTTTGGGACGCGAATGCTCCCATCATCGAATTACTGAAGAGCCACGGCGCATTGCTGCATACGGAGAAGACCGAGCACTCCTACCCGCACTGCTGGCGCTGCCACAATCCCGTAATCTTCCGCGCTACTGAGCAGTGGTTCATTTCCATGGAGGCTCCCATGGAAGGCGAGAGTTCCAAAGATGGCACGCTTCGCTCACGCACGCTCGATGAAATCAAGAAAGTGAAGTGGGACCCGGCGTGGGGCGAAGAGCGCATGTCGAACATGATCGCGACTCGCCCCGACTGGTGTATCTCGCGACAGCGCATCTGGGGCGTTCCGATCGCTGTGTTTCTTTGCAAGAATTGTGGCAAGCCTCTGAACGACCATGCCCTCAATCGCAAAGTCGTCGAGCTTTTCGCGAGCTCCGGCGCAGACGCCTGGTTCACGCCGGAAGCCGACTCGATCCTGCCCGCTGGAACAAAGTGCCCGCATTGCGCCGGCACCAAGTTTGACAAAGAAACGGACATCTTCGACGTCTGGCTCGAATCCGGGGCCAGTTATCTCGCCTTGATTGCGGACGAACCGGATTATCCCTGGCCCTCCGATCTCTATCTCGAAGGTGGAGACCAATACCGCGGCTGGTTCCAGTCTTCCCTGCTCTGCGGCATGGGGGTGCGCGGCACGCCGCCGTACAAAGGCGTCGTTACGCCCGGTTGGACGCTCGACGAAAAAGGCCAGGCCATGTCGAAGTCGCGCGGCAACGATGTCGATCCCGTCGACATCGCCAGCCGACTGGGCGGAGAAATCGTCAGGCTATGGACCGCCTCCGTCGACTTTCGCGAGGACGTAGTCGGCTCCGAAGCGCTGATGCTGCGCATCGCCGAAAACTACCGCAAGATTCGCAATACCTTCCGCTACATCCTGAGCAATCTCGGCGACTTCGACCCCGGAAACGATGTGGTCCCTTTCGATCAGATGGAAGGTCTCGATCGGTACATGCTGCGCCAAGCCACGGTTTTCGCCGAAGACGTACGCACCTCGTACGACGATTTTGCCTTCCACAAGATCTACCACCGGGTGAATCATTTCTGCATCGTGGACTTGAGCGCATTTTATTTCGATGTGCTCAAAGATCGGCTCTATATCTTTGCCCCGAAGTCGCAGGCCCGCCGCAGCGCGCAGACCGCCGTCTGGCGCATCGGCGAGGCTCTGGTTCGCCTGCTCGCTCCCATCATGACCTTCACTAGCGAGGAAGTCTGGCAATATTTGCCAAAACTCGCGGATCGCCCTGAAAGCGTTCACCTCGCAGCATTCCCACCGGCAGCAGAGATATTGGGTGAGGCAGCCAAGGAAACCGAATCCAAATCCGACGAGGACTGGACGGTCCTGCGTTCCGTCCGCGACGAAGTGCTCAAAGCGCTCGAAGAAGCCCGCAAC
>Ga0066710_100006766_pt1 | contig 10799 bp, 9 predicted proteins | sample GraSoiAngelo_159_FD_79666 | JGI IMG/M metagenome (GOLD analysis project Ga0066710, IMG submission 79666) | Grasslands soil microbial communities from the Angelo Coastal Reserve, California, USA - 14_1009_16_40cm | ecosystem: Environmental > Terrestrial > Soil > Grasslands | place: USA...
AAACAGATATAGAGAATAGCGGGGAGTAAAAGTCGTACAGTAAGGTGAACACGCTCATAGATCTTATGAATTACCTAGCGTACCACATCAACGCGCTCGTCATATGCATGTGCGTCGAGAGTTAGCTGGACGAAGAGGTGCCACAGCGTGGCCAATACCTGAGGGTGATCCACTGCGAGCTGACGCGGCTTCAATCGCACCTCGTCTGGCTCGGCACCTCCGCCCTGGACCTGGGGGCGATCTCCGTCTTTTGGTACTGCTTCCGGGAGCGCGACAAGGTGCTCGACCTGTTCGAGTCGTCAACGGGCCAGCGCATGCACACGCGCTACGTCCAGGTCGGTGGCGTGTTCGAGGACATCCCGCTCGGCTGGGACCGAAAGGTGCTCGAGTTCGTCGCCGACATGGAGGAGCGCATCGGCCAGTACGAGGCGTTGCTCGACCGAAACGAGATCTTTCTCCGGCGAACGAAAGGCGTTGGCACGGTCGACCGGCAGACGCTGCTCGACCTCGGCGTCACCGGGCCACTTCTCAGGGCCGCGGGCGAGCCCTGGGACCTTCGCAAGACCACCCCGTACTCGTCCTACGAGCACTTCGACTTCAAGATCCCGATCGGCACGACCGGAGACTGCTACGACCGCTACCGGGTGCGAATGGCGGAGATGAGGGAGTCCTGCAAGATCATCCGTCAGGCGATCGAAGGGCTGCCCGAGGGTCCCTGCATCACCACGAATCGAAAGGTCGCGCTGCCCCCGCGACACGAGTTGGCCACCTCGATGGAGGCCCTCATCCATCACTTCAAGCTGGTGACCGAAGGCTTTCGCGTGCCGCCGGGAGAAGTCTACCTGGCGATCGAAGGACCTCGGGGTGAGCTTGGCTGCTTCGTCGTCGCGGACGGTTCCTCCAGGCCTGCGCGCGTTCACATGCGTGATCCGTCGTTCGTAAATCTGCAGGCGCTTCGCGCGATGGCTCAGGGCGGCTTCGTGGCCGACATGATCGCGAACCTGGCCATGCTCGACCCGATTCTCGGAGGTATAGATCGATGAGCGCCCCCGAGCAGAGGGGTCGAGCAACAGTTGTTCTCGACCCGATTCTTGGCGGTATCGACCGATGAAGCTCGATCACCTCCGCGGGGTGCCCGGGTCGCGAACCAGGCTCGAAGCCCAGGTCTGGGAGGGAGCGCGCGTCGGCGCCGACCCGGCGCATGTCCCCGAGCGCGCCGAGATCGAGGTCCCTCCCGCGCTCGAGGAGACGATCGAGCGCTACATGTCGATGTACCCCGACTTCCACTCGGCCGTGCTTCCTGCGCTCCGAGCGGCCCAGGAGCTCCACGGCTGGCTCTCGCCGGAAGCGATGTTTCAGCTCGCGGCAGTCATGCGCGTGACGCCTGCGTATCTCGAATCGATCGCGAGCTACTACGACATGTTCGAGCTCGAGCCGGTGGGCAAGCACGCGATTTACGTCTGCACCAACATCTCCTGCTCTCTCTGCGGCGCCCACGACCTCGCGGCAGCGCTGTCGAAGGAGACCGGCTCCCCGCTCAACGGGTCGAGCCCCGACGGCCTCTTTCGCCTGCGCTCCTTCGAGTGCCTCGGGGCCTGCGACATCGCGCCGATGGCCTCGATCGATGGTCATTACCGCGGCCCTCTGTCTGCCCAGGACGCGGCCACGATCGCCGACCAGCTGCGGGAAGGACGACCGTCGAGGGAGCTCCTTCCGGAGAAGAGCTACGAGGGGGACTACGCGCGCCGCCTGAGCGCGCGCGAACGTGCCGCCAAGGCGGGCGACGGCGAGGATGCGCGATGAGCACTCCGACTCGCGAAGGCATCCTCTTCAAGCATTTCGACACGCCAAACCGCCAGCGGATCGACGTCTACGAGCAGCTCGGGGGCTACCGCGCGCTCGGCAAGGCGCTCACCGAGATGACCGCTGACCAGGTGCTGAAGGAGCTCGAGGCCTCGGGACTTCGCGGCCGTGGGGGGGCCGGCTTCTCGATGGGCAAGAAGGCGAGCTTCCTGCGCCACGGGGAGATCGACAAGTACCTGTGCTGCAACGCCGACGAATCCGAGCCGGGAGCTTTCAAGGACCGCGAGCTGATTCACCGGAATCCTCATCAGCTGATAGAGGGGGTCATGATCGCGGCCTACGCAGCGGGCATCCGGCACGCGTTCATCTACATTCGAGGCGAGTACGTCGAGCAGGCCGAAACGCTGGAGACCGCGGTCGGCGAAGCGTCCGAGAAGGGCTACGTCGGCGACGACATCCTCAGCTCCGGATTTTCGTGCAGCCTGGTGGTCCACAGAGGGGCCGGCGCGTACATCTGCGGCGAAGAGACTGCCCTGCTCGACTCGCTCGAGGGGAAGCGCGGCAACCCCCGCCTACGGCCCCCGTTCCCGGCGAACCAGGGGCTCTATCAGGGGCCCACGCTTATCAACAACGTCGAGACTCTCTCCAACGCCCCCCACATCGTGCTGCACGGCGCCGAATGGTTTCGCTCTTTTGGCACCGAGAAATCGCCCGGCACGAAGGTCGTCTCGGTCTCCGGCAACGTGCAGCGGCCGGGCAACTACGAGGTCGAGTTGGGAGTGCCCTCGCGACACATCATCTTCGACCTCGCCGGAGGGCCGCCCCCGGGCAGGCGCATCAAGTGCTGGTTTCCGGGCGGTTCGTCGTCACCGGTTCTGACCGGGGAGCATCTCGACCTGCCGTACGACTTCGAGCACATGGCGGAGGCCGGCTCGATGCTCGGATCGGGGTCGATCATCGTCGTCGACGACACCGTTCCCATCCTGTCGGTCGCCATGTGGGTCGCGAAGTTCTATCACCACGAATCGTGCGGCAAGTGCGTTCCCTGCCGCGAAGGGACGAACTGGACGGTTCAGCTGCTGAAGCGGATCGATCGAGGCGAGGCGACACCGATGGACGTCGACCTGCTGATGAGCGTGCAGGACAACATCATCGGCAACTGCCTCTGCCTGCTGGGCGACTCGATGGCGATGCCGATCTCCGCGATGGTCAAGCACTTCCGCCCCGAGTTCGAGGAAGAAATTGCCGTTCGGCGGCAAGCCGCCGAACGGGTCTTTGGCGGGACGGGCGCGGCGCAGGCCGGTGGGACGGGCGTTGCGCAGGAAGAGGGGCCGGACCTCGTCGCGGCAGCAGGCACCGTCCCGGTCGAGGGACATCCCCACGAGGCGCGCGTCGAGGAGGAGCAGGCCCCGAGACCCGGAGAGGACGAGTTCGACTGATGCCCGCGTCCGAGCGGAGCTGGGTCACGTTCACGATCGACGGGCTCGAGGTCAGGGCGCCAGAAGGCGAATGGCTCCTCGACGCTGCAAAGCGCGGGGACGTTGAGATCCCCTACTTCTGTTACGAGCCGAAGCTCGGGGCGCCAGTCGGAGCCTGCCGGATGTGCATGGTCGAGGTCGAGGGAATACCGAAGCTCCAGGTCTCGTGTGCGACGCCTGTCAAGGACGGAATGGTGGTCAACACTCAGACCGACCGAGTGAAGGAGGCGCAAAACGCGGTTGTCGAGTTCCTCCTCATCAACCACCCGCTGGACTGCCCCGTTTGCGACAAAGGGGGAGAGTGCCCGCTTCAGGACATCACCTTTGGCTGGGGACCGGGCCGAAGCCGGTTCGTCGAGAAGAAGCGGAACTTCCCAAAGCCGATCGCGCTCTCGCCACTCGTCGCGATCGACCGTGAGCGGTGCATCCTCTGCTACCGCTGCGTGCGCTTCTCGCAGGAAGTCTCGGAGGACTACCACCTCACGTTCCTCGAGCGCGCCGACCACACGTTTGTCGGAACGTTCGACGGCCGACCCTACGTCGCGCCCTTCGCCGGGAACATCATCGAGCTCTGTCCAGTCGGTGCGCTGACGTCAACTCCCTATCGCTTCCGGGCGCGCCCGTGGGAGATCGAGGACTCGGGGTCGGTGTGCACCTTCTGCCCGAGCCAGTGCAACATCAAGTTCACGGTGCGCGACGAGCGCGTCGAGCGTGTGCTCGCGCGTCAGAACGACGACGTCGACAACGGATGGCTCTGTGACAAGGGGAGGTACGGCTATCAGTCCGTCCACTCGGAACAACGGATCGACCAGCCGCTGGTGCGCGACGGCGGGATGCTTCGGCCGGCAAGCTGGGAGCGGGCGCTTCGCACCGCTGCCGACGGCCTTCGCAAAGCAGGCGCCGCCTCCGGCGCGATCATCGGCGGCAGCACCACCAACGAGGAGGGTTACCTTCTCCAGCGCGTCTTTCGAGAGGCACTCGGGTCGTCGAACATCGACTCTCGTCGAGGTGGCTCGCTTGACCCACGCATCGCCCGGATGCTGTCCCGACCCGAGCTGCAGGCGCAGGTCTCGGACCTCGATCACGCCACCGTCGTGCTCGCCGTCGCCACCGACCCTCTGAACGAATCACCGATCATCGACCTTCGCGTCCGCAAAGCCGTCCGCCGCTTCGGCGCGAAGCTGATCGTTGCCGCCGCACATCCGACAGCGCTCGACGGCGGCGCGACCGAGGTGCTCTCGTTCAAACCGGGCGGCGAGGAAGCGTTCTTGCGCGCGTTCGCCAAGGCGATGCGCCAGATCGATCAGAGCGGCGGAGCGGAACAGGAGCAACCGCGGAGCGATCGACCTCCCGAGGAGGCCGGCGCGCCTCCGCTCCCGGGCCAGCCGGAGCTCCTCGACTTCCTCGACCACGCTTCGCTCGACTCGCTCTCCGAGCTCGCCGGCGTTGTCGCCCAAGACGTTCGTGACGCGGCAAACCTCCTGGTGGGCGCCGAGAACATCGTGGTTCTCTGGGGAGAGCGCCTGGGCGACGGGGAACAGGGCGCGGGGGCGCTCGCCGCGCTTGCGGACGTGGCGCTCCTCGCGGGGCTCGACGGCGGACGAAGCTCGGGCCTCATCGAGATCCCGGCCGGCACCAACGCGCGCGGGCTTCGTGAGGTCGGCTGCCTTCCGAACATGGGGCCGGGCCTTTCGGCCCGAGAGCCCGGAATGAACACCGCCGAGATCCGCGGTGCGGCTGCCCGCGGCGAGCTCGAGGCCCTCTATCTGCTTCACGCGGACCCGATGCGCAATCAGCCGGACCGGCTCTCGTGGGAGGCAGCGCTCGGCAACGCCTTCGTCGTCGCCCACGACCAGTTCCTGAGCGAGTCGATCGAGCGCCACGCGGAGGTCGTCTTCCCAGCCGAGTCGTACGCCGAGAAAGAGGGGACCGTGACTCATCCCGACGGGCGCCTTCAGCGGCTTCGCCCGGCGATTGGTCACCCCGGCGCCGTCAGGATGGAGTGGCAAGTGATCGTGGAGCTGGCGCTCGAGCTCGGGCTGGATCTCCCGTACTTGACAACCGGCACGGTGCTGGCCGAGATCGCCGAGCAGGTTCCCTTCTATCGTGGTGCGTCTGCAGAGGAGATTGGCGCCAAGGGCCTCCGCTGGCCCGAGCGGGAGCTCGCCGACGAGGCGCTGCGCAGCCTCGGTGAGTTGCGGTTCAGCGCACCATCCGAGCCGCCCCCACCACTGGAGCCGGTCGATGGAAGACCTCTCGTCGTGCCGGTGGCCTCGCTCTGGGCCTCCTGGGAGACCGAGCGCTCACCGGCGCTCCGGTTCCTGAGCCCGAAACAGGAGCTCCGCCTCAATCCATCCGACGCCAAGCGGCTCGGGATTACGCACGGTGAGCTCGCGCGAGTGGCCGCGAACGGACGCGCGATTCACGCGACGGTGAGGCTGGCGGCAAATGCAAGGGCGGGCTGGGCGTACCTGCTGGAGGGCACCGCCGAAGACGCCGCCAACGTGCTCACCCCCGGCGGCCCGGTCGCCGTGGAGATAACGCGCGTTTCCGACAGCGAGCCCGCGCCGAACGTGGCGCTCGAAGCCGGGACCGCCGGAGACCGGACTTGACCCTGCCGGTTGCAGACACCCAGTTCGTCGAGGCGACCGGCGTCTGGATCGTCAAGTCGCTGGTGATATTCGGCTTCATCTTCGCGGTGGTGCCTCTCCTCACGCTCTTCGAGAGAAAGATGATCGGCCGCTTCCAGAACCGCTACGGCCCCAACCGGGTCGGCCCGTTCGGCCTCCTGCAGCCACTGGCGGACGTCATCAAGCTGATCAGCAAGGAGCAATCACACCCGCGCACCGCCGCGCCGCTCTTGATGGCGCTTGCGCCTGCCATCTCGATCCTGACCGCCGTCGCCAGCCTCGCGATCATCCCGTTCGGTGACGTCCGGGAGGGATTTGGCACGAAGTACGGCCTCTACGGCATCGACGTCAACATCGGGCTCCTCTACGCGTTCGCCTTTGGCTCGCTTGCCTTCTACGGTGTGATGCTCGGCGGCTGGGCATCCGGGTCCAAGTACTCCTTCCTCGGGGCGATGCGCTCCGCCGCGCAGCTGATCAGCTACGAGGTCTCACTTGCGCTCGCCCTCATAGGGGTGGTGATGATGGCGGGCTCCCTGTCGCTGGTAGACATCGTCAAGCAACAGCATGCGATCTGGTACGTCGTGCCCCAGTTCGTCGGCCTCTTGGTGTTCACGGTCACGGGCCTGGCCGAGCTCAATCGCGCGCCGTTCGACCTTCCCGAGGCGGATGCGGAGCTGGTCGCCGGCTACAACACCGAGTTCGCGGGAATGAGGCTCGGCTCTTATCTGCTCGCTGAGTACCTGAACATGATCGTGATCGCCGGTCTCGCCGCAGCGATGTTCCTTGGCGGCTGGAGAGGCCCGGGCCCCGGATACCTCGACCCGCTCTGGATGATCCTGAAGATGCTCGTATTCATTTGGTTCTTCATCTGGGTGCGCGCGACGTTGCCGCGGTTTCGCTACGACCAACTAATGAGCTTCGGTTGGAAGGTCCTGCTGCCGCTCGCGACGCTCAATCTCCTCGTGACAGCGATCCTCGTGACCGTCCTCTGAGCACACGCTGATGGAAGCCGAGCTCAACATCGATAAGGCAGGCTGGACGCCTCCTGGTTACCTCGACACCGCCGACGTCATCGAGGTTCAGCGAGCGCCGGAACCGGGCGGCCTCGGCGGTCTCTATCGCGCCTTCGGCGAAACGCTCCGCGGCTTGAAGACCACCTTCGGTCGCCTGATCGAGGGCCCGCTCACGATTCAGTACCCCGAGGAGAAGACACCCGTGTATCCCCGCTTTCGGGGCCGACACAAGCTCCATCGCTTCGAGGACACCGGGCTCGAGAAGTGCGTGGGGTGCTCGCTCTGCGCGGCGGCCTGTCCTGCGGACTGCATCCGAGTGGTTGCGGCCGAGAACACACCCGACCACCGCGTCTCGGCCGGAGAGCGCTACGCCGAGGTCTACGAGATAAACCTGAGCCGTTGCATCTTCTGCGGCTACTGCGAGATCGCCTGTCCCTTCGACGCGATCACTATGGGTCACGACTACGAGCTGTCTGATTACAACCGGTCCGACCTGATCTTCACGAAGGAGATGCTGCTCGCCGACCCGGTCGAGCGCACACCGCTACGGAGGGAGGGTGAGTAGCGGGTGGAGGTAGCGGTGTTCTGGATCGCGGCGCTCATGGCGGTGGGCGGCGCCGCCGGCGTCGTCTTGCAGCGCAACCCGTTCTACAGCGTCCTCTCGCTCGTCGTCCACCTGATCTCGCTGGCTGTCCTCTTCCTCTTGCTTCGTGCGGAATTCCTGGCGGCGGCACAGGTGATCGTCTATGCCGGCGCGGTGATGGTGCTTTACGTCTTCGTTGTTGCTTACGTCGGAGGGCTGGAGGATCCGCTCACCGAGCCCAACCCGGCCCTCCGAACGGCGGCGCCGCTGTTCGCCGGTGCCCTGTTGATCGAGCTCGGCATCGCGATCGTCGGCTCTGGTCTCAAAGCGATCGACACCCACGGCCCACACCTGGGAGCGGGCTTTGGATCTCCGTCCGAGATCGGAGCGCTCTTCCTCACCAAGTTCCTGTTCCCGTTCGAGGTGGTGTCACTCCTGTTGCTCGTGGCGGCGGTCGGCGCGGTCGCGCTCGCACGGCCGGCGGCATCTGCCGATCGTGAGCTTGCCCGCGACCGGGTCTCGGCTGGGATGAGCGCATCCTCGCAATCGGGGGACTGAGATGGACATCGTCTGGTATCTGGTCCTCTCGGCGCTCATCTTCTGCATCGGGGCCCTGGGCGTGCTTACACGTCGAAGCCCCCTCGTCATCCTCATAAGCCTCGAGTTGATGCTGAACGGCGGCAACCTCGCGCTCGCCGCCTTCGCCCGCATGACCGGCACGTCGGACGGACAGGTGTTCGCGCTGATCGTGATGATCGTGGCCGCCGCGGAAGTCGTCGTCGGGCTCGGCTTGATCGTCGCCATGTACCGGAGCCGGCTTCCGATGGACGTCGACGAGATGAGCGAGCTCAAGGGCTAGTGGTCCACTAGGGGATGAGCGCGACCACCTACGCCTGGCTCGTGATCGCATTCCCGCTCGCGGGATCGATCGTGATCGCCCTCGGGTGGAGAAGCCTTCCTGGCCGGACGGCGGGGTGGATCGGATCCGCGGCCATCGGCCTGGCCTTCCTGAACGCGATTGCCGCGCTCGTTCAGCTTCAGGACAAGCCGGCCGGAGCGCGCCACCTCCAGTCATCGCTTTGGGACTACGTCTCGACAGTGGGCATCAACGCGAAGCTCGGAATCCTGGTCGATCCGCTCTCCGTCTTCATGATCCTGGTGGTCTCCGGCGTCAGCTTCCTGATCCACGTGTACTCCGTGGCCTACATGGACTCCGACCGCGGATACCGGCGCTACTTCAGCTATCTCAACTTCTTCGTCTTCTCGATGCTGCTCCTCGTGCTGGCCGGCAACTTCGTCCTGCTTATCGTCGGTTGGGCATTCGTCGGCTTCGCGTCGTATGCGCTGATCAGCTTCTGGTACCGCCGCCGGACGGCCACCTACGCGGGAATAAAGGCGTTCGTCATCAACGTCGTCGGCGACGTGGGGCTCGTGCTTGCCGCGATCCTCCTGCAGCGGGAGACCGGCTCGCTCGAGTTCGCGGGCGTCTTTTCGAGGGCGCCGCACGTCTTCGACCGAAACGAGTGGCTGATCGTCGCGATCTGCCTGCTGATCCTCGTCGGCGCGTTTGCGAAGTCCGCGCAGATCCCCCTCCACACCTGGCTGCCGGACGCGATGGAAGGCCCCACTCCCGTCTCGGCCCTGATCCACGCCGCCACGATGGTGACGGCCGGCGTCTACCTGATCGCCCGCGCGCATCCGCTCTTCGAGCTGGCGCCGACGGCCGCCGACATATCGGCAGCGATTGGCGCGCTGACGCTCCTCTTCGCTGCGTCCGTGGCGCTCGTCGTGACGGACCTGAAGCGCATCATCGCCTATTCGACGATCAGCCAGATCGGCTACATGATCATGGGAGTCTCGATCGCGGCATACAGCGCGGGGCTCTTCCACCTCATGACTCACGCCTTCTTCAAGGCGTTGATGTTCATGACAGCCGGCTCGGTGATAGCCGCGATGGCGGGAGAGCAGAACATCGATCGGATCTCGGGGATGCGTCGCGCCCTGCCGTTCACGTTCAGGGCCTTCTTGTTCGCCGCCCTGGCGCTTGCCGCCTTCCCGGGTTTCGCGGGCTATTTCTCCAAGGACGAGATCCTCGGCTTTGCAGCCGAGCGCGGAGGTGGTTACTGGATCTTCTTCGCGGTCGGCACGGCGGGAGCGGTGATGACGGGCGTCTACGCGTTTCGGATGATCTTTCGTTGCTTCGCCGGCGCCCCGAACGACGAGGCGCTGGAGCTCGAACGCGGTGAGCTCCCGCACGGCGAGCACTTCAACCCGATGACGGGGGAGAAGGAGGACACGGACGTCGGCTTCCCCGGGCCCGAGCACCACATCGCCGAGCGGGAGCGACCGATGGCCGTCCCGATGCTCCTGCTTGCCCTGCTTTCTCTCGGTGGCGGGCTCGTGCAGATCCCGGGCGCCACCCACGTAGTCGAGCACTTCCTCGACCCGTCGTTCACCGACTCCCCGCTCGCTCAGATCTCGACTTCGAGCGGCATCGAAGCGCTGGCCCTGATCGCCGGCGCCGCCGCTTCGCTCACCGGGATCGGGATCGCCTACCTCTTCTGGGTGCGAAATCCGGGCTCGAGCCTTCGGCTCGCCGCGCGCCTTCGCGGCCTTCACGCATTCCTGGCTCACAAGTGGTATTTCGACGAGCTCTACGACGTCGTCTTCGTCAGGCCGGCGCGCACGCTCGGTCAAGTCGCGTCCAACGTCTTCGAGCGTTCCGTGGTACAGGGGCTTGTCGGAGGGACCGCGTTCGCGGTCAGAGTCGGCAACTCGATCGTCCGCGTCGTGCAGTCGGGCATCCTGCGCTATTACGCCCTGCTGCTCCTGACCGGTGTGAGCGCGCTTGCGCTCTACTTCCTGGCGGTCAGCAGGTAATGCTCTCGGTTCTCGTATTCCTGCCGCTTGCCGGGGGAGTGCTCGCCGCCCTCCTGTGCAGGGCGAGACTCGCGCGCCCCGGGATCACCTCCCTGCTCTTCGCGCTCGCGGCGCTCGGGGTCTCGATCGGCGTCCTCGCGGACTTCCACTCTGGCCGGAGCGGCCTTCAGCACCTCGAGGACTTCACCTGGATCTCCGAGCTCGGCATTCACTACCGCCTCGGCGTCGACGGCCTCAACCTCTTCATGATCCTGCTCACGACCGTGCTGTGGGCGGGGGCGACTGGCGTCTCGATGACGAGAAGCTGGGATCGCCCCGGCTTGTACTACCTGATGCTCGGTCTCGGCGAGACAGCGGTGCTGGGGGCGTTCTGCGCGCAGGACCTTGCCCTGTTCGTCCTCTTCTTCGACCT
>Ga0066710_100006767_pt1 | contig 10799 bp, 8 predicted proteins | sample GraSoiAngelo_159_FD_79666 | JGI IMG/M metagenome (GOLD analysis project Ga0066710, IMG submission 79666) | Grasslands soil microbial communities from the Angelo Coastal Reserve, California, USA - 14_1009_16_40cm | ecosystem: Environmental > Terrestrial > Soil > Grasslands | place: USA...
ACGCCGGTGAACCGGCCGAGCTGCCACTCGGCGTAGGCGGGGTCGCCGTCGTCGGGCGCGTGCGGGTGCGCGCACAGGCCGGCCAGGCGCAGGTGCGGCAGCTCCAGCATGGCGGCGATCGTCTTCACCGCCTGCTCGGCGGGCACGCCGAGCCGCTCGAGCCCCACGTCGATCTTCACGAAGACGTCGCACGGCCCCGTCGCCACTGCCGCGTACGCCTGCGCGCCCTCGAGATCCACCAGCGTGGGGACGAGGTCGTGCGCGAGGGTCTCCGCCGCGGCCGACGGCAGCGAGTTGGGATAGACGAGCACGGGCGCGGTGATGCCGCGCCGGCGCAGGCGAATGCCCTCGCCGAGATCGGCAACGGCCAGCGCGTCGGCCCCGTGGGCGACGAAGACCTCGCCCATCTCGGCGGCGCCGTGGCCATAGCCGTCGGCCTTGATGACCGCGAAGATCTTGCGCTCGGGGCCCACCATCCGGCGCACGGCGCGGATGTTGGCGGCGGCGGCGTCGAGATCGATCTCGAGCGTGGTCGGCCGCGGGGGGCTCGGCGAGGGCGTGGCAGTCATGGCGGCTCCTCGACGAGGAGGATACTCTATCGGTCATGCTTCGACTCGCGCTCGCCTGCCTCGCCCTGTTCGTGTTAACGTCCGGCGCCATGGCAAACGATATCTCTCCGGCCGTCCGATCCGAGCTGGCGCCGAGCGGCACGCTGCGCGTCGGCCTCAATCACCAGAACTTCCTGCTGGTCACGCCGGGCTCCGCGGCCGCGGACCCCCGCGGCGTGGCCTCCGACCTGGCCCGCGAGCTCAGCCGCCGCCTGGGCGTGCCGGTCGAGTTCAGCAAGTTCGACACGGCCGGCAAGCTGGCCGACGGCGTGAAGACGGGCGCGTGGGACGTGGCGTTCCTGGGCGCCGAGCCGCAGCGCGCCAACGAGATCGCGTTCACGGCCGCCTACCTCGAGATCCCGGCGACGTACCTGGTGCCCGCCGGCTCGCCGATCCGCTCGATCGCCGAGGTGGACCGGGACGGCATCCGCATCGCGGTCTCGGACAAGAGTGCCTACGAGCTGTGGCTGAGCCGCAACATCAAGCACGCCACGCTCATGCGCACGCAGGGCATCGACGCCTCCTACGATCTGTTCATCGCCCAGAAGCTCGAGGTGCTCTCGGGCCTGCGGCCGCGGCTGCTGACCGACGTGCAGAAGCTGCCGGGGGCGCGCATCCTCGACGGCCAGTTCACCGCCGTGCAGCAGGCGATCGGCACGCCGAAGGCGCGCGAGGCCGGCGCCGGGTTCCTTCGCGCGTTCGTCGAGGAGGTGAAGGCCTCGGGCCTGGTGGCGCAGGCGATCTCGCGCAACGCCGTGCAAGGCGTCTCGGTCGCGCCGCGCGCTCAGCCCTAGCGCGGCCATGAAGGTCTCGTTCTTCGAGACCGTGCGCTACATCCCACCCGAGGCGCTGCCCTCCGGGTGGCCGGTGGCCTCCGGGATCTACGACCGCGAGGCCGGGGCGCACGCGTACGAGGCGATGATCGAGCGGCTGCAGTACGTCGAGGAGCTGGGCTTCGACTGGGTGAGCGTCTCCGAGCACCACTACTCGCCGCGCATCCTGTCGCCCTCGCCGATGGTCGCCGCCGCGTTCATCGCCGCGCGGCTCACCAGGCTCACCATCGCGCTGCTCGGCCCCATCGTGCCGCACAGCAATCCCGTGCGCGTGGCCGAGGAGCTGGCGATGCTCGACACGCTCGCGCGCGGGCGGCTCGTCGTCGGACTGCTGCGCGGAACGGCCAACGAAGCGCTCAGCTACGACCTCAATCCGCAGGAGTCGCGCGAGCGCACCGACGAGGGGATGGAGCTGATCCTGCGCGCGTGGACCGAGACCCAGCCGTTCGGCTGGCAGGGGCGGCACTTCCAGTACCGCATGGTCTCCATCTGGCCGCGGCCGTGGCAGCAGCCGCATCCGCCGACCTACGCGCTGGGCACGAGCCGCGAGGCGTGCGAGTTCGCCGCCCGCCATCACCTCGGCTGCGGCGTGTCGTACGGGCCCTTCGAGGTGATGGCCAAGGCCACGCGCCACTACCGCGAGGCGTGCGCGCGCCACGACTGGCAGCCGACGCGCGAGCAGATCATCTATCGCGCGAACATGATCGTGGCCGACACCGACGAGGAGGCCCACGCCCTCCTGCGCGCGCAGCCGAACCAGGCGCCCTTCGCGCTGCGTCCGGGCGTGCGCGACGCGGTCATGACGCTCGATGCGCGCAACATCGCCGGCGAAGCGCGGTCGCCCGTGGTGGCCGGCGCGCTGCCCACCACGTTCATCGGCAGCCCCGACACGGTGGTGGAGCAGGTGCGGCGCGCGCGCGACGTGATCGGCGCCGGCGTGCTCGATCTCTCGCTGCACCCGCCCGGCGCCCGCGACCTCGAGGCACTCACGCGGGCGCTGGAGCTGTTCGGCAAGAAGGTGCTGCCGCGCATTCGTGACCTATGACGGACCGCCCCGCGCTCGTGCATCTGCGGGGCGCCGGTGAGCCGGAGCCGACGGCCGCCCACGCCCTCCTGAGCCAACGCTTCCGGGTGATCGTCCTCGAGGCGGGCGAGCCGGCGTCCACCCCGGACAGCCTCGTGCGCGCGATCGATCGGCTCGGCCTCGAGACGTTCAACCTGCTGGCGGGCGCCGCGGCGAGCCGGACGGCGCTCGGCGTCGCGCTCCAGGTGCCGGAGCGCGTCACGGCGCTCGTCCTCGAAGCCCCGACGGCGATCAGCGAGGAGCGTCGCGTCGGCGAGCTCGCCACGCCGACCCTCGTGCTGTACGGCACGCTGGATCCCGTCACGCCGGCCGTGGGGCGCCGCATTGCGACGCTGATGCGCAACTGCCACCTCGTCTTCGTGTACGCTGCCGGGCCCACGATCGGCATCGATCGACCGGAAGCCTTCGCCGAGGTCGTGGGCGATTTCCTCGAGCGCCACGAGGCGTTCGTGATCCGCCGCACCGCGACGGTCATTCACCCGTAAACGTCAGGAGCGCGCCATGGCCTGCAAGCCGATGTCTCTCGACCACGTCAACATCTACGTGCGCAACGCAGAGCGCTCGCACCGCTGGTACACGGAGATCCTCGGCCTCCACACGCAGGACGTCTCCAAGCATCCCGGCACCGACCGCGTGCGGGGCGTGTTCCTCGCCTGCGACCCGGGTCACGCGCACGACATTGCGCTGTTCGAGGTCGGCGAGGACGCCGCGGGACCGCAGAAGGACCAGGTGGGCCTGAACCACGTCGCCTGGCGCATGGCGAGCCTCGACGACCTCGCCGAGATGTACCGGCGCCTGCACGACAAGGGCGTGGCCGTGCGCGTGGCCGACCACACCGTCTCGCTCGGCGTCTACTTCTCGGATCCCGACGGCAACGGTCTCGAGGTCTACTACGAGCTGCCGCGCAGCGAGTGGCATCAGGAGCGCCCGTTCACCGGCGGCGGCGCCAAGGGGCGGTTCCCCGGCCCCTGGGACGAGGCGCTACGCCAGCCGGCGCTCGCGAATGGCTGAGCGCCGCGAGGTCGACGCCGTCGTGGTGGGGGCCGGGTTCGCCGGCCTCTACATGCTCCATCGCCTGCGCGGGCTCGGGCTCTCGTCGCGCGTGTTCGAGGCGGGCGACGGCATTGGTGGCACCTGGTACTGGAACCGCTATCCCGGCGCGCGCTGCGACGTCGAGAGCATGGACTACTCGTACTCGTTCTCCGACGACCTGCAGCAGGAGTGGACGTGGACCGAGCGATATGCCTCGCAGCCGGAGATCTTGAAGTACATCGGCCACGTCGCCGACCGCTTCGACCTGCGCCGCGACATCCAGCTCTCCACCCGCGTGACCTCGGCGACCTTCGACGAGACGACGAACCGCTGGGACGTGCGCACCGACTGTGGCGACCAGGTGTCCGCGCGCTACTGCATCATGGCCACCGGCTGTCTCTCCACCGCCCAGGTCCCGAAGTTCAAGGGCCTCGAGAGCTTCGCGGGCCGCTGGTATCACACGGGCCACTGGCCGCACGAGGGCGTGGACTTCACCGGCCAGCGCGTGGGCGTCATCGGCACGGGGTCGTCGGCGATCCAGTCGATTCCCATCATCGCGCGGCAGGCCGCCCACCTCGTCGTCTTCCAGCGCACGCCGAACTACAGCGTGCCCGCCCACAACGCGCCGCTCGACCGGGACTTGGAGCGGCGGGTGAAGGCCGATTACCCCGAGTTCCGCCGCCAGGCGCGCGAGTCGCGCGTGGGCTTCGTCATGGAGCGCAACGACGCCTCCGCGCTGGCGGTGCCGCCCGAGGAGCGCGAGCGCGCGTACGAGACGCACTGGGGGCGCGGCGGCCTCGGCTTCTCGTCGACCTTCGCCGACCTGCTGACCAGCGAGGACGCCAACGAGACGGCGGCCGACTTCTTCCGCGCCAAGATCCGCGCGATCGTGCGCGACCCTGCCGTCGCCGACACGCTGTGCCCGCGCGATTACCCGCTGGGGACCAAGCGCCTGTGCGTGGACACCGACTACTACGCGACGTTCAACCGCGACAACGTCACGCTGGTGGACCTGCGGAAGACCCCGATCGAGGCGATCACGCCGCACGGCGTGCGGACGCAGGCCGAGGAGTACGTGCTGGACAGCCTCGTGTTCGCCATCGGCTTCGACGCCATGACGGGCGCGCTGCTGGGCATCGACATCCGCGGGCGCGCCGGGCAGTCGCTGCGGGACAAGTGGGCGGCGGGCCCGCGCACCTACCTGGGCCTCACCATCGCCGGCTTCCCCAACCTCTTCGCCATCACCGGGCCCGGCAGCCCGTCGGTGCTCAGCAACATGATCGTGTCGATCGAGCAGCACGTGGACTGGATCGCCGACTGCATCATCTATATGCGCGAGCACGCGCACGCGACCCTCGACGCCACCGTCGAGGCGCAAGACACCTGGGTCGCCCACGTCAACGAGGTCGGGCATCAGACGCTCTACCCGCGCGCGAACTCCTGGTACATGGGCGCCAACGTCCCCGGCAAGCCGCGCATCTTCATGCCCTACATCGGCGGCGTCGGGACGTACCGGCAGATCTGCGACGACGTCGCCGCGAAAGGCTACGCCGGCTTCACGCTCGGGTAGCCATGGACTTTCACGTCACGGCAGCCCAGCGCGACCTGCAGCAACGCGCTCGGGACCTGGCCGCCGACTTCGCGACGCGGGCGGCCCAGCACGATCGCGACGCCAGCGACCCGGTCGAGAACTACGCGGCGCTGCGCGCCGCGGGATTCTACGGGCTCAACGTCCCCAGAGAGCTCGGGGGCGCGGGCATCGGCTTGCTGGGATGGTCGCTCGCGGCCGAGGAGCTGGCCCAGGGCTGCGCCTCGACGGCCCTGTCGTTCAACATGCACCTCTCGGTCGTCGGCCCCGTCATGGCGAGCCCGCTGGTGCCGCGCGCCACCAAGGAACGGCTGGCCAAGATGGTCGTGCACGAGGGCAAGCTGATCGGCGGCAACTTTTCGGAGCCGACGACGTCGGGGCTGGTGGGGACGGCGGTGCCGCTGACGCGAGCCCGGCGCGTGGAGGGCGGCTACCGCATCACGGGCCGCAAGGCATTCGCCTCGATGATCGCCGCCGCCGACTACGTCATGGTGATGGCCTATCCGGACGAGGCCACGTCACCGACGGCCGCGATGCTGCTCCTCGTGCCTCCCGACGCTCCCGGACGATGCGTGGAAAACGTCTGGGACGCGCTCGGTATGCGAGCCACCCGCAGCGATTCCATGGTGCTCGACGACTGCTCCGTGTCCGACGAGGCGCTGCTGCTGCGCTCGGACGACATCGTGCCGTTCCGGCGTGACGGGGCCAACTGGTTCTGGGGCTCCTACACGCCCGTCTACCTGGGCGTCGCCGTCGCGGCCTATCGCGCCATCGTCGAGACCGTGAAGAGCCGCACGCCGCCAGGGTTCACACAGCCGCTCGCCTATCATCCGGACGTCCGCCGGCACGTGGCGGAGATGAGCGTCGATCTCGAGGCGGCGCGGCGGCTGATCCATCACGCGGCCTGGCTCAGCGACACGCAGGGTCCGACGCCCGCCACGCTCTCGGCGCTCTATCGCGCGAAGTACTTCGTCGGCGAGGCGGTGACGCGGGTCACCCGCACCGCCATGACGCTCGGCGGCGCCCATGCGCTGCTGAAGACCTCGCCGCTCGAGCGCTTCTTTCGCGACGGCGCCGTCGCGCCCGTGCAGTTCCCGCCGCGCGACTTCTGCCTGACCACGCTGGGCATGCTCGAGCTGGGCCTCGATCCCCGCGACGTGCTGCCGCCGTTGAAGAGCGACGGGCCCGAGGCCGGCCCCATCGTGCGTTAGTGACGCCAGATCGAGCCGCGCCACGGCTCGCGCTCGTTCGCGTCAAGACGCGTGACGGCGTCTGGCTCGACGGCGTCATCGCCGAGCCCCCGCGTCGCCGCCGGGCCGCGCTGATCTGGGTCCACGGGCTCGGTTCGGTGTTCTCGTCCGGGCAGCCCCTCATCCGGGCGCTCTCGACGCGCCTGACGGCGGCGGGCATCGCGTACCTGAAGCTGAACAACCGCGGTCACGACGTCGTCGCGCGGGCGGGCCGGCGGCTGGCGGGCGCCGCCTTCGAGCGCTTCGGCGAGAGCGTGCGGGACATCCGCGCGATGATCGTGCTGGCGCGCTCGGCCGGCTATCGCACGGTGATCCTGGCCGGACACTCGACCGGCGCCAACAAGGTGCTGCACTACCTCGCGCGCGTGCGCGACCCTCGGGTGCGCGGGCTGATCCTGCTCGGGCCCGTCTCGGACATCGCGGGAGAGATGAAGCGGATCGGCACGCGCGAGCTACGGCGGCGCGTGGCCGTGGCCGAGCGCATCGCCCGGCGCGATCCCCAGGCGCTCGTGCCCCGCGCCTTCGGTTTCTGGAGCGCGCGGCGCTACCTCAGCCTCTACCGGCCGGGCGAGGCGGAGGACGTCTTTCCCTACTACCGGCCCAACGCCGGCTGGACCGCGCTCCGCCGCGTGCGCCTGCCCGTCGCCGTCATCGTCGGCCGTCGTGACGAGTATCTCGATCGCTCACCGGCGCAGCTCATCGCGGCCTTCGAGCGGAACGCGAGCGGCGCGCGATCGTTCACGGGCCTCGTGATTCCCGGAGCGGGCCACGGATTCCAGCGCCGCGAGGAGGTGCTGGCGCGCGCGATCGTGGACTGGATCCGGCGCCGGTGCCTGCCTCAATGAGCCAGTGGATCGGGGCGCAGCTGGAAGTGCACGACCAGCGGGCTCGATAGCGTCTTGCCCGGCGCGCCCGGGCTGGGCGCATCCACGCCTTCGATGTGCATGGGCGTCCTGTTCCCGGAGGTGACCCATAGGCCCCGGCCCTTCCAGCCGGCCTTCGGCTCGTCGATGCGACCATCGACGCCCTTGGCGAAGAAGCCCATCGGATAGGGCACGCGCAGCTGGACGACCTTGCCGTACGTCAGCACGTGCAGCGAATCGGAGAAATTGCCCGTGCCGATGGGCGCGTTCGCGCCCAGGCCGAGGATGTCGTGCTGGTCCACCCACGTGTAGTACGGCCCCTCGGCGGCGCCGTCGCGACCGGCAAACGCCGGCCCCTGGATCGGATAGAACGTCCAGCCTTCGGGGCACAGGTTCCCCTCGGCGGCGCCGGGCCCGTTGAGCGGCCCCTTGCAGCGGCGACGATCGAAGCCGGCGATGTGACCGCTGGCCAGCGTCACCCACGCCACGCCGTGACGATCCACGTCGAACCCGCGCATGCCATAGCCCGGCGGCGGGACCTTGTAGACCTCCGCCAGCGCCGTCTCCGACGGGTTCGATCCGGGCTGCACGCGGATGACGTAACCCGGATGGCCGATGTTCGAGCCCCAGATGGAGCCATCGGCCGGGCTATAGGCGATGCCGTAGAGGCCGAGGCCGAGGCGCGTATCCTTCGTCGGGTCCGTGGGCTGGCCCGGCTCGACCCAGGCGTCGCGCTTGCCGTTGCCGTTGGTGTCGACGACGAGCGGTGACCAGCCCTGCGACGCGCCGGCGTCGCGCGTCTGCCAGAACTTCTTCGTCTTGATCCAGCCGACGAGGGCCAGCTCGTTCTGGAGGTTGTTGCTGAGCCACAGCGTGTCGTCGGCGTCCTCGGCGAAGTTCAGGTGGTGCGTCCCGAAGCACGTGTCGATGAACGTGAACTGCTTGCTCTTCGGCTCGTACACCGTGACTTGCCTTGAGTTCTGCACGAACCCGTCGGGCGTCCGCGTGAGCGGATAGACCTTGGCCGACGGGTGACCCGAGGCCGCGCCGCAGTACGCCGGCGGGTTCTTGGGCGAGCGGACCTGCGCCGTGAAATACACGCGCCCGTCCCGATCCATCATCGGGTTGTGCGCATTCACCCGCGAATCCCACACCTGCTCGCGGCCGAAGTACGGCGACGGCGCCACCACCGGGTTCGCCAGCGCCGAGCTGGGCGCGTCCTGGTCGCGAATGGGCACGCGCATCGTGGTCTTGGTGATCTTCACCGGGTCCAGGATCGGCAGGTCGTCCGTGCTCAGCTCGGCGGCGCCGTAGATGAGGCCGAACGCGTTGACGGTGGGATGGCGCCGGTCGGTGACGATGAGGTCGTGGATGTAGTACTGCGGCGACAACCAGTCGTAGACGGTCACCACGAGATTGCGCTCGACGCCGTGCGGCCGCGGCGGCACCGAGGCCGGCAGCTCGCCGGCGCGGATGCGATCGGTCCAGTCGGCCAGGCGGCGCAGGTGGCCGCCGTCGTTCGTATTCATGAGCCCGATGAAGCGCACCATCGAGCTGCCGGCCGGTCCCGACTGCAGGCGCCGCGTCCACGCGTCGACCGACGAGCGCCCCGCTACGTCGAGGGCGGCGGGAAACTCGCGCGTGGCCTTGTCGCCGAGCTGGTGACAGTTGCCGCAGCCGTTGAGCTGGACCGCGTTGAGCCATTGCTCCTGGGTCCTGTAGGCGACCGGCATGCCGTTGCCGTCGGGGCCCGTGCCCGGGAACAGGCTCCGGTCCGGAATCTTCAGCATCGAGAACCAGTAGATCGCGGGGTAGTACTCGGCCGCCGCCTTCGCGCTCGGCGCCGGCACCGCCGTCAGGTTCACGATCCGACCGCGGGCGGTCGTGACCGTCGGTGAGTCGACGAGCCCGTACCCGCGCACCCACACGGCGTAGGTCGCCGGCGGCAAGTCGGGGATCACGTAGCGCCCGTGATCGTCGGTGACCGCCATCTTGGCGAAGCGGGTGCCGAGCTCCGTCGTCTGCGCGATCACCCACACGCCCGCTTCCGGTCCGTGCTTGCCGGTGACGACCCCGCCGATGTCGTCCGCGTCGATCTGGACCGCGGCCGGCGAGGCGGGTTGGGCCTGCGGACGCGGCGCGCCGGTGAGCAGCACGAGGGCGATGGCGATGAGGGTGGCGCCGGAGTGCAGCAGTCGTGAAGTCGTCATGGGTCTATCTCCCGTCCGTCGGGACGCTCCTTCATCACGGCGGCGGTGTCAAGCGGGTGTACGATCCACGCACCGCTGAAGCGCGGGAGGACACGTATGGCTCACCGCTCGTCACTGGCGCCGGTGGTTGCCCTCGTGCTGACGCTGCTCGGATCGTCCGTGTCCGCCCAGGTGGCCGCGCCCGCCGGCCAGGTCACGCTCGCCGCCACCGTCACGCTGGCGCCGACGTGGTTCGATCCCGCCGAGACGCCGGGCGTCATCACGCCGTTCCTCACGCTCTACGCGCTCCACGACGCGCTCGTGAAGCCGATGCCGGGCAACCCGTTTGCGCCGTGCCTGGCGGAGTCGTGGACGATGTCGAAGGACGGGCTCGTCTACGAGTTCGTGCTGCGCAAGGGCGTGCGCTTCCACAACGGCGACCTCCTGAGCGCCGAGGACGTGAAGTTCTCGTTCGAGCGCTACAAGGGCGGCGGGGCCACCTCGCTGAAGTCGCGCGTGGCCGCGGTCGAGATCGTCGATCCGCAGCGCATCCGGTTCCGCCTCAAGCAGCCGTGGCCCGACTTCATGACGTTCTACGGCACGCCCGCCACCAGCGCCGGCTGGATCGTGCCGAAGAAGTACGTCGAGCGCGTCGGCGACGACGGCTTCAAGAAGGCGCCGGTCGGCGCCGGGCCGTACCGGTTCGTGTCGTTCACCCCCGGCGTCGAGCTGGTCGTCGAGTCGTTCGACGGATACTGGCGCAAGGTGCCGCCGGTCAAGCGCGTCGTCCTCAAGTCGGTGCCCGACGAATCGACGCGCCTGGTGATGCTCAAGCGCGGCGAGACGGATATCGCCTACGGATTCCGGGGGCCGGACGCCGAGGAGGTGCGGCGCACCGCGGGCCTCACGCTCAAGCCGATCCAGCCGACCGTCAGCCAGTGGGTCGTCTTCACCGAGCAGTGGGACCCGAAGTCGCCGTGGTCCGATCGCCGCGTCCGCCTCGCGCTCAATCTCGCGATCGATCGCAAGGGGTTCAGCGACGCCGAGTACCTGGGCTTCGGCCGGCCGGCGCCGAGCATCATTCCGCGCGACTTCGAGTTCTACTGGACGCCGCCGCCGTATCCGCACGATCCCGCGCACGCGCGCCGGCTGCTGGCCGAGGCCGGCTACCCCAAGGGCTTCGACGCGGGCGAGGTCGCCACCGACGCCGTCTTCACGCCGGAGGCCGAGACCGTCATCAACGGCCTGCAAACGATCGGCATTCGCGCGCGGCTGCGTCCGCTGGAGCGCGCGAGCTTCTACAAGGCCGACCAGGAGAAACAGTTCAAGCGCCTGGTCCGCGTGGGCAGCGG
>Ga0066710_100006768_pt1 | contig 10797 bp, 4 predicted proteins | sample GraSoiAngelo_159_FD_79666 | JGI IMG/M metagenome (GOLD analysis project Ga0066710, IMG submission 79666) | Grasslands soil microbial communities from the Angelo Coastal Reserve, California, USA - 14_1009_16_40cm | ecosystem: Environmental > Terrestrial > Soil > Grasslands | place: USA...
CGTAGGCGGTACGACCATGGTGTTCGAAGGATTTAGAAAGCAGACACTGGATATTGACTCCAAACTGACTACCCACGAATCACACGAGAGCTGACATTGTTCGTGTCCGGTCTTGTGATTCGTGGGCATGCGATAGGTGGGGCCGGGGAAGCATCCGCCCATCCTACAAATCTAAGGCAGCACCCAGTCCAGCGCGTAGATTTCCGTCGTGCCGACGTCTCGTACGGTTAGAAGAGAACCATCTGGAGTTACGCCGCTCCATCTCGTGAAAGGCTCATGAGAAGTCAGCCTGGCACTCTTCACCTCGACCAGCCGCTCCACTTTCCAGTCGCTGACGCGCAAGCGCTAAAGAGCGGCCGCGTTGCCAGGGTCGTCAAAGTAGACGTATCTACTGTCCGCCGACCAGGCGTGATGCTGCCCGGTAGGAATGGTGACCCTTTGTTCCTATTCACTAAGTGCTCGATTTCATAATACTCATTACGAATGCCTTCCGTTTCCGTACCGATTGTTTGCGAAAACATCACTTTGCTCGTGCTCTTACTCGATGAGTCGGCGGAAAGCCGAGCAAGAGCAAGAGTACGAATACGAGCGCGAATGGAAATGAAATACGTGGCCGCATTTCTGAAAGGGCGGACTAAGTTGTCGTCTAATCCTCCTCTTCCTCTTCGACTCGATAGACGATTTTGACAGTGTGCTCGCTGGGAATTGGTTTGCCGTTATCGAAAGCAGGGGCAAAGTCCCACCAGTTCTTGACTTCGTAGACGGCGCGCTCGGTCAAGCCATATTCCAACTGAATTTCAGGCACCGCTTCGATCACTTCTCCATTGACATCCAGTTTGACCTTGATCTCTACTTCGCCTCCTTTTTTCTTCTTAAAAGCCTGCTCCGTTTGCTTAGGAAAAGTGCTTAATACCGTGACCGGGCCGCGAGTGCCCTCTGTCGTTGGAGATACGTTGACCTTGCGGTAGCGAACCAGTGAGCCGTAAATATTTTTCCCAAACATGACCCGCAGGTTGAAGACCTTCAGATACTCACTGGACTCTTCGAGGTTGATCTTGTCAAAACCTCTCACAAACTCTTCAAACTCAGGCTGGCTTAGGGGTTGAAGACGAAAGGCGGTATTTCCCATGAGGAAAACGACCTTCCGAACTTTTCCAGGAAACTCAAAGCTGTAGCCCAGCTCCCACTTTCTGCGGGTGCGCTGTCGCACACAGGCTTTATCACCTCCCTCGGTCTTGGATTTACTTCCATCATAGAGGAAGGAATCAAATTTCAAAATTTTGCCATCTTCCGTCCGCATACTCATATTTTCGATGGGGAGGCAGCGTCGCGTGTCGCCCAAATTCAGAATTTCAACGAAAGCTTCTTTTTTGGGGGTCAGTTCGAGGGCCAAAAAAATCTTGGCATCAATGTAAGCATGATAAGCGCTGACGGTGGGAATAAAGTCTGGAGTGGCGAGCAGGGATGGCAGTGAAGAAAGCAGAAGGCCTAGAATCGAAACTGCAAGGAATCGGTAACGAGCTTTAGGGGCCATACTGGACGCTCCTTTGAAGCTTGCTGATCTAAATGGCCGTTGTCGTCCTCGGATGGCCACGTGGTCTAAAACGAAAAGCCGAGGAGGAGAACGACGCTCCTTATATTATGCTCCAACACTACTTGACGACAAAGCGCTCCGTTTTGGCCCACTTCCTTTCTCTTCTGAGAATGAAATCATCGTAAAAGCCCTTCACCACCACGACCAGCCAAAGCTGGCAATACGTGAAGTACATCAAAAAGGTTAGAAAAATATTGACGGGTGTGTCTTCTCCTTTCTCGCGCGAAAGTGCCAGAATGATCTCCATAACAAAGAGAATGATGGCAACGATCCAAACTTGCTTGTAGGGGCCCGGCACAGGAATAAAGATCAAGTCGGTGATGCAAAGAAGGAAAAGGATGTCGGAGAGCAAAATAGCCAAAAAGAAGACATAATAGAGAGAAATTGAATACAGCAATTCGAAACCGATAATACGTGGTTTGAATTGGAAAAGCTGCAGGGCGAATTTTCTCAAAACATAGTTGTTGCCACGCACCCAGCGGGTACGTTGGCGCACCCAGGACTTCACTGTTCGGGGCTCCTGTTCCCAGGTCACTGCGTAGGGAACAAATTTGACGTGATAGCCCGCCTCATAAATGCGAACGGTGAGTTCAGCATCTTCAGTAAGGGCTTGCTCGTCCCAGCCGTTGAGCTCTTCCACAATTGACTTGCGCACCAGGAAATTGGTACCAGGCAGGGTGCAATATTTCATGAGCATCCAACGGCCTGCCTGCACGATCCATTGAAAACTGAGCGACTCAATATTCAGGCAGCGTAACAACAAGTTTTCCGACTTGTTAATGGCGCGAAATTTCCCAATCACGGCGCCCAACTTCGGATCATAGGCGAGTTGCTCGGCCAAATACTTTAGAGACGAGGGTTCGGGCTGATTATCGGCATCATAGACTCCAATGACTTCATTCCGAGCTTGTCTCAAAGCCATATTTAAAGCGGTCGATTTTCCTTTGCCTCCAAGCTCCACGGGAATATCAATCAGCCTCACCCGCGCGTCGATCTGAACGATTTCTTTGACAATACTTGCCGTACTGTCGGCACTGCCATCATTCACAACAATGACTTCCAGTCGTTCGGAGGGGTAGTCCATAGCTAATATCGATTGCAAGGTTTTCTTGATAACCAAGGCCTCGTTGTGAGCCGGAATGATTAACGAAACACTGGGAAGGTAAAGCTCGGCTTTGGCGAGTCGAACTTTCTCCCGGGCAGAGAGGCGGCTGTAATAGAAACCGAGCAAAAAAAGCAGCAACTGATATCCCAGCATAAACCAGATCAGGATCACGCTGATGACAAAAAGGTAGTTGATAAAAAGGCTGGAGAACATTTTTCGGGTTATAAAGACAAGTTATTCGGACCCACGTCTTAGATGGAATAATGCGTGATAGGTGAAACGTGATGCGTGAACAACTCGTCACCTTTCACGTCTTACGTTTCCCCTCTTATCGTTTCCGGCCTTGCTTACTCGATCTCTTCCAAGATTCTCATCTCAGTCCACCGGCTTGGCTTCAAAGAAGGCGCTGGTGCGATTGGTGCTGTAAACTCGCGAAATGGCAATAACCGGGACTCCGTTGGTGACACTGATTTCCAGAGGGCCGAATTGCTCCGAAAGGTTCAAACTGGTCAGGATATCGTCATCGAAAAACAGTCCATTGGCTGGAATCGCGACTGTTCTTGAACCCTGCACCGCACCACTTGTGTTCCTGAAAAGAATTTCGATATGGGCTTCAGCGCTCTGGGTATTCAGGAGAGAGAGTGTCGAACGAAACAATCCTTTATTGGTGGAGGAAGAGAGCAATAATTTGGCGAATCCCAGGCGTTGTCCGATTTCCAGGCTAGGGTCATTGTTAGAATTATCGATTTGGGAAGCCCAGGCAAATAACGGTTGGGTAGAAACAATCTCCAGGTAGCCCTCCTGGTTTGAGGTGAATCCCGGATCGGGAACAAGCGACAGATCTAATTTGGAAGGATTGCTGAGCATCTTGCGAACAATCGAGTTGATCTGGGTCAACCCTCCTGCCGGCACTGTGGTGGTCCCGCTGGCCTGACGGTCACCGGCTTTGTTAATGAACAAAACCGTGACCTTTGCATTGGTGCTTCCCGGATTGTTCAACCCCAGGTTGGTTCGAAACTCGGCGGTATCAATGACAAACGGCATGAACAACGCTTTGAAGGTCTGATTGTAACTCTGCCCTTCCAGGAATCCTCCATTGGTCCCACCGGCGGGATTGTTGCTGAACACCCGCGAGGTCGCTACCAGAAGCGCCCCATTAGTGGCCAGAATTTCCAGAGGGCCAAACTTACCCGTTGCCCCCAGGAATGTCAGAATATCCGGGTTCTCGAAGCTACCATTGGCTGCAATGGTCAGATTATTCCGGCTGGCCACGATTGAGCCCGAGGTATCTCTGGCTGTAAGGTTCACATTAGCCGCGAAGCTCGACAAGTTTTTGACGACCAGGTTAGAGCGGAAGGCTAAGAAATTGGTCACCGAGGGAACCAGGAGGTGAGAGTCTCCTTTCCTGGCCGCAAGCTCCAGACTGGGATCCTGGGAAGCGTTATCGATGATGGAAGCAAAACCGGAGATCGGCTGGCTGGCGCTAACACGCAGGGATCCTGTGGTATTAGTGATGCTCCCGGAAGCCAGCAAGCTTTGATTGACGGAGTTCACCTGATTTAATCCTCTCGACGGGACATTGTAGCTTTGGGATGCTACGATGTTTCCATTAGTATCAAACAGAGAGACCATGGCATTTGTAGCGCTTCCGGAGACATTGTTAATTCCCAGATTTGTCCGGAAAGAGTTGGTATCCAAACTGGAAGGAATCAAAATCTGAAACGTAGGTGAACCGGCGGAATAACTAAATCCCTGAGGTAGAGAATCGGACGATTGATCCGGATTAGTAACGTTGACGCTGACAGTTCCAGGACTGTGATTGCCCGTAGAAACTTTGAGAGAATAAGGGCTAAAGGAAATCAGAGTGGCGGCGCTACCGCCCAAATCAACTGTAGCGCCCTCGACAAAGCCGCTGCCAATAATTTGTAGTGTGGTTCCGCCGCCGTTCGAGCCTGAATCCTGGCTAATGCCCAAAAGGGTTGGAGCGTTGAGGAAGGCAAACTGCAGGGGAGTACTACCTACCGAAACCGTTTTCACCACGGTGTCGGTATTCGTGCTGATGACTGAAACGTTATTGGAATTAAGGTTGGTTACGTAAACGAAATCCTCGTTGGGGTCCAGCACAATGCTGAAGGGAAAGAGCCCGACGGCAATGGAATCCACACTGGAAGCATCGGTGGTATCGAAGACCGACACACTGTTCGACCCCGAATTGGAAACATAGGCGAAGCGACCATCGCCGGTAAGTGCAATCCCAATAGGGGCCGTTCCCACGGTGAAAGTGGTGGTCACAATCCCCTGGGCGACGTTAATCTGCGAGACCGTATTGGAACCACGATTGGTGACATACCCCCACTGCCCATCCAGCGAAAAAGTGAGTCCGACCGGGTTGTTACCTACTGCAATAGTTCTCAACACCGCGAAACTGGCGGTGTCGATGACAGTCACATTATTTGAACCCGTGTTAATGACAAAAGCCTGTTTGTTGTCCGGCGTCAGACCAACCTGATTGGGCTTCGAGCCAACGGCGATCGTAGTCACGGGCGAATTGTCTGCAGTGTTCACCACGGTGACATCGTTGGAATCCTGATTGGCAATGAAAAGATAAAGCCCATTGCTTGAGATATTGATGCTGACCGGAGTTATGCCTACGGGAAGAGTTGTCAGAACGGTATTTTCAGAGGTATCAAAGATCGTCAAATCATTGGAGCCGCCGTTGACCACATACCCATACCGGTCGTTAGGTGAAAGCACCAGGCTCGCCGGCGCCATGCCTACAGGGATGGTCGCCACCACACCTTGCAAGGACAGGTCGATAACAGAAACTGAATTCGACGTTTCGTTTGGTACATAAGCAAACAGGTTGTTGCCGGCGAAGGTGATTTCGGTAGGGTTATTCCCCACTGCAATCGTCCCCACTACTGAGTTCGCCTGCAGGTCCCAAACTGCCACATTGTTTGTGGTGTTATTGACGACGTAGGTTCGAGCAGCCGCGAGTCCTTGGTTTTGCGTGAGGAATAGTGTAGAAACACCAACCCAAGCGGTGATCACCAGTGTATGCCAGAGACGTTCATACGACGGACCTTTCCCTTGGCACGTGGGCACGCAAGAACACAGGTTTGAGGCGGTCGCGTCAGCAAGCAAATGACGCTTGTCTGTCAGAGACATTACTTGTCCCTCATGATCAAACTTCGCAGCTTGAAACTCAGGTTTATTCCGAAATTGACAATATACTGAGTCCCATTCTGATCAATCGCGCTAATGGTCCTGCCACCACTGGTGAAAAGGCTGAAGTGCGGGTTAACAATATAATAGATGCCAACAACCGCATCCACTCGGCTTTTCAATAACCCAAATTCTTGGCTCACTTCAGTGAATTTAGTGGAGCGGGAATACAGGATATTTACAGCCAGGCCCAGTCGCTTGACCAGGGCTCCGTCTGCGCCGACACAGGCGAACAGGGCTCCACGGGTAATGTAGCCAGTCTCAGCATAAAGGTTAAAATAGCTGAAGTTCTTCTGCAGAATGATAGGTAGGACAAAATTATATTTCTTGGGGCCCTGCGGCCCCGCAGCCAGCGAGCTTTTCCCCAGAATCTCCAGAGTTGGATCAAAAGCTAAACCTATTTTGTGCGAATCGGGATCCAGGACTCGAATTTTTGTCGAAACGAATCGATCCCCTATCCCGCTTAAACGAAAGTCCGGACCATAATCAGAGCGGAAATAAGGAACAGAAAAATCAACCTGGACCCGTCGATTCAACCCATAAGCGACTGCCACGGCTGGAATGTCCAGCTCTTTTCCATCCGGCGCCCGGCGATAGGTGAAAATATTGCTGAACAAAATGGCCTGGGGTTCAACGGTGTCCACCGAGTCTAAAAAGAAGGCCAATGTGGCAACACGACCTGGAAGCGGGACTGCTTGATCTTGGGCTAAGCCAGCCCTGCAGGTGAGAAAATAAACCAGGCAGGCCAATAAAGGGATAGGCCGAAAAAACGAATAAATACTTTCCGGCGCTTTTCTTGTATCAGACATAATAAATGGTTTCCTGAAATAGGATTTCATCTGCGAGTGTTAAGCTGTCAGCTTTCAGCAATCAGCTAAAGGAAGGATTGGCTAAGATTGCGATCTTCTCTTCAGAATGTGGGGGCTCTTACCACTGTGCTTGGTGCTTGGGCTGAAAGCTGATAGCTGAACGCTGGCAGTAATTACTATCGGCAAAACAGCCCGATTCATTTGGAGTTCTTTGTGGCGGCGGGCCGATGTCTGGGAAGCCAGACAAGTCTTGCACGAAACCAGCGTATCAGAACTACCGTGATATAAAGTCCCAGGAGCAAAGCGCCCATGGCAGAACCGAGATAGGTTATGAGCGAGGAGGAAAGAAGACTGGTGATGTCCAGAACAAAATGGGCCGGGCTATCAGCCAGGATCTCCACCTGGTGATTGCCGCTGGGGAGAATAATAGACCAATCTCCCTGATAAAAGCCAGCCTGGGCGCTTGATTCTTGGCCATCCAGCAAGACCCGGTAAGGCTGTTTGTTGAGAAGAGCGATCGCTCTGGTGGGGCTTGCATAACGAAAACTCAAGCCGCGTTGAGTGAGGGTTCCTTCCAGAAGCTCTCCTTGAAAACTTTTGAGCTTGAGCCTGAACTTAGTAAAATCAATGAAACTGAACTTGGCCTTCTCTTTAACGATCTCATGGCGGCCCGGCGGCACCAGGATTCGCCCCACATCTCCAAAAGGCCAAACCTGCTGATCCAGGAAGTAAGCGCCGTCAGAATCTACTTTGACCTGCACCGTGCGAGGAGCCTCCACAGTTAACCGGTCCTGATTCACTGCGACCCAAGATCCCTGTGCCAAAATGGACGTCATGACCTCAAAGTCTTGCATCGTCAGGGTGGATTCGGCATAGACTGCGACGCGCCCTGAGGCTTGGGAGGCATGAAAGAGCATCTGGGCAAATTCAGTGCCGGTTTGCAGACTGGTAGGCAACAGGGTATTTTTGACGATCCGGCCAGGGATAACGTTTAAGTCAAAGATCAAACGACTGCGGTCAGGAACCTTACTCACATAAGTGTGCACAAAGGCCGAATAGCGATCCGGGCTTTGAGTCCAAAATTCTGCCGGGTCCTCGACCTGCAGCGTAAAAGGATACTTTTTCATCAACCCAAGCATTTGATTGGAATCAACACCCGTATCTCTGGTTAAGGTTTGGCTGTGCAAACTGTCTAACATCGTGATGACAAGTTCCAGGTCGTTTTTCTGGCAAAAGGGGCTTAGCCAGTCCAATATCTCCCGATGCCACGAAGTCACCGTTTCGGTGCGGAATTGATTGAATTTTTCGAAGGCTTTGGGATTTTTTTGCCAAAAATAGGGCGAGGCGGAGTCGAAGAGTTGAAGAGGATCGAACCCGGCCACAGCCTGGAAATCTCTGCGGACATCATCATTCATGGGAACATACTTAGCTGGATTCAAGGGCCCGTGGTCCGTATCATAATTGAGCTCGGCAATGTTCACGCCATCCCAAGGAAATTCTTCCATGATATCTCGCACATAGCCAAAGGCGGCGCGGCGGCATTCCCTATTGGCGAGATTCATGAGAAGACGCCATCCTACATGGCCGTCGGCCCCGGTGGCCGTCTTTTCCCGCCACTTTGGATGGGCGTCCCAAAACCGTTCATTCACCTGAGGGAGTTCAAACCAGGCATAGACGAGAATCCCGTTTTTGTGACAAAGATCAATGAAATATTTGTAGTTGAAATCCCATTTGCGATAATCGGCAGCCCACGCGGCCGCATAAACAATCTTGACTCCGAAGCTTCTCCAGGATCGCACCAGGCGCTCGATAGAAATGCCGGCACGTATTCCAGGGTCGAAATAAACTTCCACCTGTGGCCGGCGAGCTCGGGGTTGGAGGTCAAACTCGGTCCGAAGAATTTGGAACAAGTAGGGATAACGGTTGATGCCTAAACCCGAATGGGGATCAAACAGGGGTCCCAAGTAAAGATAGGCGCCTTTTCCCAGGCGATTCATGAAGCCCAGTGGTGAGTGGCTTTCCAGATCGATGAAGAGGGGTTTGCTCCCTTTGGGAACAGAGAACTTGGGAAAGATAGCGGTGGGCCTCCACTCGATGTCGATGTCCGGAAAGTTCACGTCATGCACGGAATCTACGGGCAAGCGGCGAGCTTCGAAGTAAACCCCGAGCTTTCGGCTTAACTCAGTTTCTCCATCCAATACGATAGTTCCTCCCGCCTTCACATGGTTGAGGATGACATCCTGCGCTTCACGGGAAAGCCTCAATCCGCTGGCATAAGGTATGAAAAGAATTTCTGAGAGTGAGAGAGCGGGGTCAAGGAGTTTCGTCACAGGCAGAAGCCGCGCGCGAATCCCGTAAACCTCAAGGGCGGAGCGAAAACTCTCCTGGTCCCGAGATTGCTCAAGATCCTGAGTGTCACTCCAAAGCAGCGTCGCCTCGGAAACAAGCTTGCGGTCTGGCCTGTTTTTTTCTTCCCAACTAGAAAAACGCTCGATGAGGGCGTTTCGCCACTTTTCGTACCAACTAGCGTTTCGAGCTTCCGGCTTTTCGACTAACCCCTCCACAACGGCCATCTGACCTGGAGCGAGGGAGATGTCTCTTTCCACAGAGCCGGAATGAAGCGTCCTGGAAATGGTCTCTTTAACGACAGCCCCTTGCGAGTCCAGCACAGCCGCACGCAAATATTCGTTATCCAAAGTCAACCTGATCGGGCCCGCAGAGGTCAACACCGCCCGATTGTGCGTGTTGGCCTGACAGCCAAAGGATTTGAGCGAGACAAACTGGTAGCCCTGACGCTTCAGCCCTTGAACAATCTGTTTGAGGTAATCCAGTTTCAAGAAACTATGAAAGAAGAAGGAAGGCATGCCATCGCGCACGGCCAGCATCTTTTGAGAATCTTCGACCAGCCTCTGTGGATTTGGATCCTGAACGCTGACGAATCCTAAATTCTCAGGGATGATTTTCTGACCGAAGGTATCGGTCAGGGGATAAGGAAAATATTGCTGCGTCCCAAGCTTTTCGATCACCATGCGGCGTTCGTTGACATGGCTGAAGAACTCTTTAAGAACCTGGTTGTCCAGGAAGGAGGCTGCATAGTGGGGAGTTTCCCAGGAGATTGGGTAGATGCCGTTCTTGAAACATTCATTCATGCCCAGCTCAATTCGTTTGCGCACCATCTCGGCTGAATCTACACTCACTGGCTTATCTTGCAGGTCGTCCCAGAATTCGTAGTCATCCGCGCTGGTTCCCCGGTACTGGTGCGTCACTCCGTGAAGAACAACACTCCCTCCTCGAGCGATCATATATTTCAGGGCTTCCACAAACTGAGGGCGATCCGAAAGGTAAAGCTCAACCCCTTTGCTCGGGTCTTTGAAAATAGGAATGAGAGCAATTTGGAAAGGGACCTGCTGCGAGCTTAAGTAATCGGCAACTTTGCGCAGTTCGATGGGATCGTCATCGACCGAGACATCTTCGATACGGACGAGAGCTTTGCGCTCAGTTGGATGAGGAACATTGAGGATTTCATGCAGAATATCGCAAAAGGCCAGATACCGGTCTCCTTCTTCGACAAATGAAAAAGGGGAGTCGGCAATGTACCAAAAATTTCCGCTTTGCACGATATAGGGCCGGATTCCCTCCGGATTCCTGGCTTGAGCCCAGATGCGACACTGGGAGGAGTTTTCAATGCGGATCAGATTGAGGTCGGGGTCCGTCTTGCGAAGAGTAATGCCTTTGTAAAGGACAGCCTCAAACTCATCGTCGTCTCGATAATCAATAAAACTGAAACCCAACTTTTCCCGGGATTCCGGCATAGTTGTGAATTGATTGATGTGCCGGTTCAACCAGCAAACCGTTTTCGAGGTGGCCAGCAGATCTTCGAGGAAGCTTCTGGGAAGCTGCGTCTTCTCTACATTGCCCGCAAAGAAAATCCAGCTATAGTTCTCCATAGCCGCCTTCTGATAAGACTCTACTGGTTGGATCTGATAACTTACGGAAAAATGGCCAAGTAAATTAGCAATGCTGTTGGCGCTAATAAGCCCTTCACTATAACCGGTCGATGGCCC
>Ga0066710_100006769_pt1 | contig 10797 bp, 6 predicted proteins | sample GraSoiAngelo_159_FD_79666 | JGI IMG/M metagenome (GOLD analysis project Ga0066710, IMG submission 79666) | Grasslands soil microbial communities from the Angelo Coastal Reserve, California, USA - 14_1009_16_40cm | ecosystem: Environmental > Terrestrial > Soil > Grasslands | place: USA...
CGATCCGACCTACGTGGAAGCGGCGCGTTCGCTGGCCCAGCGTATTCTGTCAGAGCCTGAGTCCAGTCCGGAAGTGCGCCTCAGAAGCGCTTTTCGGTTGGCAACGGCTAGAGATCCTCAGCCTAAGGAAGTGGCCGTCCTGATGGCGACTCTGCAGGAAGAGCTGGCCGACTACAACCGCGACAAGCCTGATTCGAGCAAGCTGCTGGCGGTCGGCGAGTCCAAGTACAAACCCAAGTTGGAAACAGGCGAGTTGGCCGCGTGGACTACCGTGGCCAGCATGATTCTTAATCTGGACGAGACCATCACGAAGGAATGAGGGGCAGAGCCGTTTTTCCTGCGGCTGTACACAGCGGAAGCACTGGCGGAAGCGCGCCCTGCGCTACGTTTCCCACCAGCGAATATCGATATCGGCCGGAGTGAGCGGCCAGAGGTAACAAGCCATGACCTTGCGAGATGAATTGGCCCTGAGGATGACACGAAGACAATTCTTCGGAAAGAATGTCCGGCGCGTTGGCATCGGTCTTCCGGCGCTGGCTTCGCTGTTGAGTTTCGACGGCTACGCTGCGGAGCCGAGGAATCCTAAGACGGGCGGTCTGGTCGGACTGCCCCACTTCCCACCGAAGGCCAAGCGGGTGATATTTCTGCACCAGTCAGGGGCGCCCGCGCAGATGGAACTGTTTGACTACAAGCCGCAGCTCGAGAAGCTGCAAGGCACTGAACTGCCGGCCTCGATCCGCATGGGCCAACGCATCACCGGCATGACCTCGGGCCAGAGCTCTTTTCCTGTGGCGCGCTCGATTTTCAAGTTCAACCAGGCAGGGAAGTCCGGGACATGGATCAGCGAGCTGCTGCCGCACCACGCGAAAATCGTGGACGAGATGGCTATCATCAAGACCGTGCACACCGAGGCCATCAACCATGATCCGGCTATCACGTTTATTCAGACGGGCAGCCAGCAGCCCGGCCGGCCCAGCATGGGATCGTGGGTAAGCTATGGTCTGGGAAGTGAGAATCAGAACCTGCCTGCCTTTGTGGTGTTGGTCTCGCAAGCCAACGCGCTCAATCCCGATCAGCCTCTGTTTTCACGCCTGTGGGGCAGCGGCTTTCTGCCTTCCAAATACCAGGGAGTGAAGTTCCTTTCGAGTGGGGATCCGGTGCTCTATCTTTCGAACCCGCCGGGAATCTCGCCCAGCACGCGCCGGCGCATGCTGGACGGCGTTGCCAAGCTCAATCGCATCCTGGCGGAAGAGTATGGCGACCCGGAGATCGATGCGCGCGTGACCCAGTATGAGATGGCTTACCGCATGCAGACCTCGGTTCCGGAACTGATGAACCTGTCCAAGGAGCCGGAGCATATTTTTGAGCTGTACGGCCCTGACTCCAAAAAGCCGGGGACGTATGCCGCGAACTGCCTGCTGGCGCGGCGGCTGGCCGAGCGCGGCGTCCGATTTATCCAGCTCTATCACCGTGGCTGGGATCAGCATAATGACCTGCCCCGCGACATTGCTCTACAGTCTAAGGGAGTTGATCAGGCCTCCGCGGCCCTGGTCCTCGACTTGAAACAGCGGGGCATGCTGGAGGACACGCTGGTCTTCTGGGGCGGTGAATTCGGCCGCACCGTGTATTGTCAGGGTACGTTGAGTTCGACAAATTACGGACGCGACCATCATCCGCGCTGTTTCAGCGTGTGGATGGCGGGGGGTGGAGTGAAGCCGGGTATCAGCGTAGGCGAGACCGACGATTTTTGCTACAACGTGGTAAAGGATCCCGTGCACATCCACGACCTGCAGGCTACTATCCTGTATTGCCTCGGGGCCGATCACAAACTGCTGACGTTCAGATTCCCGGGCCGCTATTTCCGGCTTACCGACATCGCTGGAGAGCTGGTTAACAAGGTTCTGGTGTAAGAGAAAGAAATAGTCATATCATTCGCGAGGTAATAGCGCCCCGTAGGTGCATCACGTAGTGGCCTGAAGGCCCGTTACGGTTCGAAGTGGGGCATCGCGAAGAAATTTCAACGGTGGAAAGTTTCTACCCTTCCATGTACAATGACCCGCCACGGTAGCCAGGGGCAGGTTGGTTTTGACCATGGCCCTCTGCGCGGAAAGCCCACGGTGCAAAATTGATCGCGGATACCTAACCACCGCGACCTAAGCTCGAACGAAAAAGAAATTTCCCGCTAGGCCAAAAATTACGGTCTGAAGGAGGCATCCGCATGCCCGATCTGACAGTCACAAACTGGTTTGGGGATCTCGTATCGCACCCGCAAGCGGTGGTGGAAGCGCATTCGACCGAGGACATCATCAACGTCCTGAAGAACCCCGCTAAGTACCCAAGCCCGGTTCGAGCTGTGGGTTCCAACCATTCCACGGCACGCTGCGGGGCGGCCGACGGCGGCACGATACTCAAAATGTCGGGCATGAATAAGATCCTCGGTATTACGGCGGATACAGTCACCGCCCAGGCCGGAGCCATTTACGTCGATGTGGCCCAGGAGCTCGAGAAAAAGCAGTTGCAATTTTACGTGAACACCGAAATTGGCAGCCTGTCTGTGGGCAGCGCGGCCTGCTCGGGAACGAAAGACGCCTCCATGCCCGACGAGTTCGGTCAAGTGGATTCCTACGTTACCAACATCAAAATGGTCCTTCCTTCCGGCGAGCTGCTGGAGGTCAACGAGGACGAGTTTGACTTGCTGCAGAAGGTGCGTTCGAGCTATGGAACGTTTGGCATCGTGTATGAGGCCACTCTTCGGGTCCGTGCCATCGTGCCGCTGGCGGTCCACCACCAGACGTTTGCCATCGACGAATTCGCGGAGAAGCTGCCCGAGCTCAAGTCCCGGCACGGATCCATGATGTTCTACAGCTTTCCTCATGCCAATCTGATCACCGTGGAGTTTCGCAAGTACAATCCCGGCGCTTCGGGCAGTCCCAACCGGCACATCTGGCAACTACGCAATTACCTCTGGAAATCCGCCGGACCGCTCTTCTGCCGCCAGGTGGAAGAGAACATCCCGGACCCCACCGTCCGTTACGGGGTAATCGACGACTTCAATGCCATCTGGCGCTTCAAGCTGGAAAACCTGGTTCGCAGCGACTACACCATTGCCACGGATCAGATCATTAGCTACCCCAAGGTAGCCGACGACAGCCGTTACACCTTCAGCCTGTGGGCCTTTCCGGAAGAGACCTACCCCAGCGTTCTGCCCGAATATTTCCGGTTCTGCCAGGACTATTACAAGCAGAAGGGCTATCGTTCGAACATGCTGGACGTTGGCTATCGCATAGCCAAAGACCAGAATTCGCTACTGTCCTACTCCTTTGACGGGCCGGTGATGACCATTGATCCGGTCTCGACCGGCAACAGGGGCTGGACGGAATTTTTGCTCGCCTACAACCAATTTTGCAGCAATCACGCGGGCATCCCGCTTTTCAACCAGACGTTCGGAGTCACACGAGCGCAGGCCCAAAAGGCTTTCGGAGACCGCTTGAAGCTGCTCGAGACTACTCGCCGGGCCCATGATCCTGACAACCGGCTGTTGAACGACTACTTCCGGGATTTGTTGGCCGAATAGGCTTGAGGCGACGCATCGAAGCGGCAAGGTCCGCTGCGGCCAGGATCACCTCCGGCGGAGATCCCCTCGAATCAGCATGGGTACGACTTAGGCCAACCCGGCGACAGGCGCCGCTTGCGCTTCGCAAGGGCGGGTGCTATGTTCCCTCTTCTATGTCAGACGAACCACCCGGAAAACGCGCCAAGCGTGCCAAACGGCAGAATCACGCCCTCCGCGAAAGTAACGAGCTCTTTCGCACCATGGCTAACTCCGCGCCGGTCATGATCTGGATGGCTGGTCCGGACGCGCGCTCCACATTTTTTAACCACCAATGGCTCGAGTTCACGGGCCGCTCTATGGAACAGGAGACGGGGGACGGCTGGACACAGGGTGTGCATCCTGAAGATCAGGTGCGCTACCGAGACGCTTACGCGTCGGCTTTCGCGGCAAAGAAGAAGCTCGAAGTAGAGTATCGTCTGCGACGCTCGGATGGAGAATATCGCTGGGTTTTCGATACTGGGGTTCCCATGCATTCCCCGGGCGGCGTCTTTTCAGGATATATCAGTTCCTGTGTGGACATCACGGACCGCAAACAGACGGAAGAATCGTTACGGCAGAGTGAGGACCGGTATCGAGACTTGGTAGAAAACAGCGGGGTGCTGTTTGGCACACATGATCTCGACGGAACCATTCTCAGTGCGAACCGAGCGACGCTGCGGTTGGCCGGCTGCACGGCCGAGCAAATGATCGGGCGCAAGATACCCGATTTCCTCGCTCCAGGAGTGCGGCATCTGTTCGATTCCTATCTGGAGACGGTAATAAGGGAAGGGCAGGCGCGCGGTCTGATGAAGGTCTCTACGCCTGGCGGCAAGGAATTGGTCCTGGATTATGCGAACTCCTTGCGGCGGGAACACCTCGATCGGCCGATCGTGCGGTGCATCGGCACCGACGTGACGGAACGGCGGCGAGGCCAGCTGGCCCTGAGAGAAAGTGAGGAGCGTTTTCGCCGGCTGGCGGAAAGCATGCGCGACATCGTGTGGATCGTTTCCGCCGATGGGCGAAACGTACTATTCCTCAATTCCGCATTCCAGAAGGTGACGGGGCACACCCCCGAAAGCCTGCACGGCCGTGAAAGCACCGTCGAGCTGATTCACCCCGAGGATCGCGAGCAGGCGGTCGCCGGCATCACCCGGCAGGTGTGTGAGGGACACGATGTGGATGTGGAGTTCAGGATTGTGCGGCCTGACGGCTCCTTCCGCTGGGTGCGAACCCGGGCATTTCCCATCCGGAACGAACACGGTGAAGTGCAAAGGCTAGCCGGGGTGACTGAGGATATTACGGAGCGCAAGCAGTTCGAGCAGGCGATGCGGGAAAAGAATTTTGAGCTGGAGAGAGTTATCCTGGCCAGGGACCGTTTCCTGGCCAGCATGTCCCACGAACTGCGTACGCCCTTGAATGCCATCATTGGTTTCACCGGCACGCTGCTCATGAAGTTGCCGGGGCCGCTCACGGAGCAACAGTCCAAGCAACTCCAGACCATTCGTTCGAGCGCGCGACACCTGCTTTCCCTCATCAATGACTTGCTTGACCTGGCTAAGATCGAGTCTGGCCGCGTTGCCTTGACGATCGAACCGGTGGTCGTCCAGAGTGTGGGGGAAGAGGTCTCGAGTACCCTGCGTCCGCTGGCAGAAAAAAAGGGCCTCGAGCTCAACTTGACAGTCCCGGAAGACCAGGTTGTGGTGAATACCGACCGACGTGCTTTGAGCCAGATCCTGCTAAACCTGACGAGCAACGCAATTAAGTTTACCGAAGAGGGTGAGGTGCGTATCGTGCTGAGCCGCGATTATTATGACGGGAAATCCTGGACGCAGCTCAGCGTGCACGATACAGGCGTCGGCATCCGGCCTGAAGACCAGCCAAAGCTGTTTCAGGCTTTCTCCCAGGTGGAACGCAACGTCCGCCGCAGTGAGGGAACCGGGCTGGGCCTTTACCTAAGCCAGAAATTGGCGACGTTGCTGGGCGGCCAGATCAACTTCAAGAGCGAGTATGGCAAGGGGACCATCTTTACGCTCTCGCTACCGGAGAATTGAACGTGCCCCCGAGTCCCGCGGGTGTGCACTGTTCGGGAAACCCGATGAGGGCCGGTTTCGCATAACCGCTGCAGGGGCTGGGTGACGACCGCAATACAGGAGGGACGTCCTCATCGCCGTTTTTGGGCCTATCAAGCATTTCGGCGGTGGGGCGAGCATGCTAAGAGCATGGAACGGAGTTGTCACTGAGACTCTGCTGCCGTCTGAGGTGCCTTGACGACTCTTCGAGCGCCCAGGAGACGATTGCTCCGCGACAGGCCTGCCGGTGAGGAGATCGTCTCCGAAGCCCTCACCCGAAAAACGGGCCGTTTATGGCGCGACATAGGGCCTCGAGAATTTGTCAAATGGCATAAATCCCCGGTTGCCGCGCTTGCATCTAAACAATTGAAGACAAAATAATAACAGGTAATTGAATCCTCGGCAGGGCCTTTTATCCCTCTCATCCCATTAGATTTACTCGCCCTCAGATGGAAGCAGCCTAAGCGCCCTGCTGTCAGGGCCAGTTCGTGCAGGGGCTGGTTCGTCAGGGTTTTCACACCGCAAAGGGAACTTGAGAATGCCAGCAGCTGAAACAATATTTGATGGGGTCGAGACTTTAGGAACTGACACGGAGGAGCAAAATATGCTCTATGAGGATACCCTGCAGGATCCAGGCGGCGATGCCGAGGACACTGTCGATGTCGGCTGGGAGCAGGTCGGGCAACTGGAGGAACCGGGCGTGGTGTCCGAGCCGCTCGAGGAGGCGGCCGATCCCGTTCGGACGTACCTGCGAGACATGGGGAAAGTGAGGCTGCTGACGCGTGAAAGCGAAGTGAGAATTGCGCAGCACATCGAGCGAGGTCAGAGTGCTGTGTTGCGGGCAATTTCGCGCTCCCCGCTCGCGGTGACGGAGTTGTTGAGAACGGGGGAGGATCTCCGGTCGGGTGTCCGGTCGATCAAGGAAGTCGTTCGTTTTGACAACGACGAACTCGCGGAAGAGGACATTGTCGGCCAAAAACTTGGACGCACTCTGAAGATTCTCAAAGAGATTGCGGCCACGTACCGGCTGGCGGCGAAGCAGGCGGCGGCCCTCGAAGGCAAAGCGAGATCGAGCAAGCGGTCTCGCGTGGAGGCCAAGGGAGTCGTGAGTGCGAAATATCGGCTGGCGCGCACGCGCATCAAGATATCCAGGTTGATACGTTCGCTCGACCTGAGCGTGCCGGAACAAAAGCGCCTGATCGGCGTGATTGACAATGTAGTTGAGCGGTCGTGGGAGCTTCAGCGGCAAGTGCAGGGAGCAAAGCGGAGGATGAGAGCGGTTAGCAGAACCCCGGCGAATCTCCGGAAAGAGCTGACATCCTGCCGGCAAGCGCTCAGGGGGCTCGGGCTCCACTCGGGAGTTGAGCTGCTTGAGCTCGAGCGCACACGTGAGAAGATCCGCCGAGGACAAGCAGAGGCTGATCGGTACAAACACGACCTGACGGAAGCCAATCTTCGCTTGGTGGTCTCGATCGCCAAGAAATACGCGAACCGCGGGATGTACTTCCTCGACCTGATCCAGGAAGGGAACCTTGGATTGATGAAGGCCGTCGAGAAATTCGATTGGCGCCGGGGATTCAAGTTTTCGACCTACGCCACCTGGTGGATCCGGCAAGCCATTACTCGCGCCATAGCCGATAAGGCTCGGACCATTCGCGTTCCCGTACATGCGGTCGAGACCATCAACAAGGTGGCGCGCGCCAAGAATGAACTGCTGAGGAAGCTGCATCGGGATCCGACGCCGCAGGAGATTGCCAGAAGAATCGGCCTCTCCACCGCGAAGGTAGCTCACTTGATGAAAATTGCCCAGGAGCCCGTTTCTCTGGACGCGCCCATCGCGGCTGAAGGCGAGTCTCGACTCGGCGATTTCCTGGAAGACAAGACAACTCCTTCTCCTTCGGACGCGGCCACTCGAGTCAGCCTCAAGGAGCATACTGCCTCGGTGCTGAAGACGCTGACGCCGCGAGAAGAAAAAGTCCTGAGAATGCGCTTCGGGTTGGAGGACAGCGAGACGCACACGCTGGAAGAAGTGGGTAACTCGTTGGACCTTACCCGAGAGCGTATCCGCCAGATTGAGAGTCGGGCGCTGCGCACGCTGAGGGCCCCTTCGCGTGCCGGCAGATTGCGGGTATTTGTTTCGCGAACCTGATGTCGCGTATAAAGCGCGCTATACGTCGGCGCGAATGGTTATCCTCGATGTCGGATGCGGGAAGAAGAAACAGGAGGGCTCCTCGATCGGCCTCGATCGGGAGCCCGGGTCCTTGGCCGACGTGCGGTGCGAGCTGACCCAGTTTCCCTGGCCGATTCAGGACAGCTGCGCCGACCGAATTTACCTTTCCCATTTTCTTGAACACCAGCCGGACATTCTTCGGGTCATGCGTGAGGTCCATCGAGTGGCGAAGCCTGGCGCAGAAGTCCTCATTATCACCCCTCACTACAGTTCCCCTGATTCGTACACCGACCCCACCCACCTGTTTCACCTCGGGTTTCACACCTTTGACTACTTTGATCGTGACGGTTTCGATGATTTCGCTTATCACTCCGGCGGATTTCGCATTCTGCAACGCAGTTTGACCTTCGGTGGAAATTTGCTGCTCGACAATCTCGCGCGCCTGTTCGCGTCCATCTCGGTCGACTTCTATGAGAAGCATCTCACCTGGATCTTTCCCGCCCGTAACCTGTTTTGCCGCTTGTCAGTCCTGAAATGAATCGGTCCTGTGGAGCTTTACAGTCACCGTGGCTCTCACTTTCGTGGCGTTGCTGGGCACGGCCCGAACGGCCGGCGAGAAGCACCTCACCCGGCCATTGGCCACCCTCTCCCTCCGCGGAGAGGGGCAGGGGGTGAGGGGCTCAGCAAAAGTCGTCACTCTATTTGTAACCTCAATAAGCCCGAACCTAGCAGCGTCTGAAGCATGTGAGCCTTTGTGTTTTGAAGCAGGCGGCAACAGCGTTCGCGGGTCATTGAGGCAAGAAAACAACTGTGGCGCAGTTGGCAATTCTCACGGCGAGGGAAGCAGGTCAGGGGGGCGGGCAGATGGGCAGGGTTCAGGGATTGGTCGTGGCGAATACTGACAAATGCTTCGAGCTTCCGTTCGTCGTTGTGGGATCGGCTATGCTGGTAGCGGTCACCGTGAGATCTGACCCGATCCCCGGCTGAGTGTCCGGCGGCACGACGACGTCTATTTCTACGGTGGCGGAGGCGCCAGTATCTAAGGTCAACTCCCGCGGTTCGACGCGTGTCACGAAGTGGCGGGTGTCGTACACTAGGATCCGGAAAGGCGCCGGCGGCCCAACGTTGCGGACCGAATAGTTAATTGTAGTAGTTTTCCCCGGCGCCAGGTCCTCAAGATCGAGCGGAGGCAGCACCTCGACGTTCTCCGCGCGAAACAGGGTGTGAAAGTACCGTTGGTAGGCGTGCCCCTTCTCGTCCCGGCCCGTAACGGCAACCCGGAACGGCTCGACCGGCAATTCGAAGCTTCCGTAGTACTCCCCATTAAGTGGATGATCCTGTCCATCGCTCGCGTCTCCGGCGCCTTCGCGACGCAAGGGAATAGGTTGGATCACCTCTCCGTCCTCGCTCACGAGCTCGAACCCCGCAGTCTTGGCCGGACCTGAAAACGTCACCTGCAGGGTCGCGGCCTGGCCGCCAATCGGCTGGCCCGGAATGCGGAAGTAACCTTCATGACCCGGGCGGCCTCCCAGCCGGACGAATTCCACACTAACCAAGAAGATTTCGCTCTTGCCCCCAGCCTCAAGCCAGAACCTTCCCGATCCCGCAACCTGCGCTCGCCAGTCTCCTGCTTCCGGAGTCGCCACGGTTACCACCCGTCCGCAATTCAGTTCGGTGATCTCAACCCCCGCAGCGCCTGGGACCACAGCCTCACCTGATGGACGCAATAAGGTCATTAGGGTTCCCTTGGTGTCAGTTGATAGCGAGAACGTGGTCCTTTGGACGCTTGAATCGACCGGAACTGTGAATTCCCGGCGCGCGCCTTGGAGTCTGCCGGTTGCCCAGAAAAGCGTCACGTGGTTCTCGCCACTGGACTCGCGCATGAAGTGGGTGGCTTTGCCAGCTTCAGACGGCTGCAGGAACATCGGGAGTCCGCCTGTTTCGTCGGCGATGCGAATGTAGGCCGGATCGACTGGCCCGCAGGAATCAGGGCCGAACCTCCTGGAACGGTTTGCTTCCTGTGCGCCCGGCAGCGCAGCCGGGAAGGTGAGAAACAAGCACAGACGCACCACCATCCAGATCGCGCGTTGTTCTTGGACGACACCAGAGGAACGCCTGATCTCTGCCATGGGTCCTAATCAGTCTTCTCGACAGCCGGTTCCACGGGACTGTTACGAACCTCCTGAGCGTTCGCTTCCAGGTGGTTGGCATCTCCGTGCCCGTCGCCGTTGCGCAGTATATCGTGCTTGAGCTGCCGCGTCACCAAGAGCGACGTGTAGGCACATCAACTCGGTAAAGGCTCAGCGTCGGGCTGTAACACGGTCTTCATCGCGGCGTCACTTGCGGGAAACACCGCAATGGGAGAATAGGGGCCGATATAGGCTTGCAAGTCGGCTTCGGGCGTCCAGTCCTATGGATAACAATAACGCGGTTCGTTTTCTCATCGCTGACGATCACCCCATCTTTCGCGACGGGCTGCGAAGCGTGCTTGAAGCTCACGCTGGGTTTCGAGTGGTTGGAGAGGCGGGCGACGGCTATGAGGCTGTGAAGCTGGCGGGGGAACTACGGCCGGATATTCTTCTGCTTGATCTCGCGATGCCGCGATGTACAGGTCTGCAAGCGTTGCGAGATCTTGCCTGCTGCGCGGCGCCCGTGCGCATCATCGTGCTGACTGCCGCCATTGAGAGTGCTGACATACTGGAGGCCCTGCGATTGGGAGCACAGGCGGTCGTCCTGAAGGAAGGGAACACGCAGGATTTGATGGAAAGCATCCAGAGCGTCCTGGCGGGCCACTACTGGGTAGGGCAGGAAAGTGTCGCCGGCCTCGTCCAGGCCCTGCGGGGGCTTCAGCAGTTCGCAGGAGAAGATACGCAGAGCAAGAATTTTGGCTTGACACCGCGCGAACTGGAAGTCACCGAGCTGGTGGTCGCTGCTTTTACGAATCGGGAGATCGCCACAAGCTTTTC
>Ga0066710_100006772_pt1 | contig 10795 bp, 8 predicted proteins | sample GraSoiAngelo_159_FD_79666 | JGI IMG/M metagenome (GOLD analysis project Ga0066710, IMG submission 79666) | Grasslands soil microbial communities from the Angelo Coastal Reserve, California, USA - 14_1009_16_40cm | ecosystem: Environmental > Terrestrial > Soil > Grasslands | place: USA...
ACAGAACGGAATATGCTCTCATGTCCGCCGTAGGTGTCGCAGGGTTCGCCATAGGTTTTGCTCCACTCGACATTGCCCCGAGCGTCCAGTTTCAGAAGCCAACCGTAGGAATAAGATGGTCCTGAGCCGGGCGTTTCCGACACTGCTTTGCCTGCGACCAAGTACCCGCCATCGCTGGTAAGCGTCACCCAGCCACCATATTCGTCATAAAAAGGAAGTGCTAAGGTGTACGTTCTCTGCCAGAGAGGTATACCGGCCGCGTTCGTCTTCATCACCCAAGGACCATGACTCTGACCTGTTATGATGAATCCACCATCGTTGGTCTGAGCTACGGAGCGTGCGACCGAATACCAGCCAGTCGAGTAGGTCCGGTTCCACGTAAGCCCCACCGCGCTTTCGCCTACAACTGGTCGGACGATAGCAAAGGGAGTGACAAGGACCAGAGTCACCATGATTATCATGCTTGACTTGGTGAGTCTCAGCTTTCGCGGAAACATGTGGGTAGCCAGCGCTTAACTGGAATATTAAGAACGTGATTGCAAGCGGGTGTTAAGTAAACACAAAGACTTTAGTCATTTCCCAAACTTCTCCCAAACTTCGGACTGGAATGGATTTCACAGACCCTCCTTATATGTACCGGTAAAGCCGTGTGCGAATCCCACCCCCCGCACCAGAATACCGGTATACACAGGTCCGAATACGATCCCCAATACTCACTCAAATAGAAAAGAAGCGACGCGCCAAATAACGTCATCAAGGACGTATCAGGCTTCTTCCGATCGACTCTATCTCTTCGTGGGGTCTAGGTAGCCGTTGGCGATATAGTTTCCGGGAGCGGTGTTGTATATGTCGTACATGAGATGGTTGCCGCCATTCTCGTAATGAATGTCGACGATGGGAACCCAGGTTTGGGATAGGGCGTCGAAAAGATCGTAGTCTACCTTCAGATCGGTCACAGACATCAGGGTGATCGTTCCATCTGGCAGCTTGACGTATAGTTTCTGTCTAGGGTTCTGGTCGACAATTAGCGGCTTGCCAGTCGAGGTGCCGATGACCATCTGGTTGTGGGTCATCACGGATATGAACTGTGTTATCGTTGTGACGACGAACCCGTGGCTGGTCGTGTTATAGGAGAGCAGTTTCACACCGGCCTCAAGGTTCTGAACCGGGACATGAGTACCGTTCGCGAGGGTGATCAGAGTTCCAGCTGCCACACTTCCGCTATCACAACCAGGACCAGAGATAACTTGCACCGCTATGGTCGTCGCATGGGAAAGGCTACCGCTTGTTCCTGTGACACTTACACTGTACGGTCCGGGGGGAGTGTCGAGGCAAACGTAAATGTTTAGCGGCACCGAAGTAGAGCCGCCTGATGCCACTGAAACGGTTGTTGAACCCTTTGCACCACAACCCTGAAGATTGCCGGGGAAGAGAGCAGTGAAACCGCACGCATTAGCCTGACTTACCGTTGTGGTAAGCGTCACGGTACCACTGAACCCGTTAAGACTGGTCACGGTAATCTGGGAAACAGCACTATAACCCTGCTGAATAGACACAGAACTCGGACTCGCAGAGACACTAAAATTCGGAACAAAAAACTCCGACATAGGTAACGCCGAACAGCTATTCCCAAGGCAGGTTGCTGGCCCTAATAACCCCCAATTATTCTCTATTGTCGCAAGAAGGCTGTAATGGGTGTAATGGATTGAGGATGTATACGAAGATTTGGCTCCAGGGCCTGCAATCACGAAGTAGACAGGGGTTGTGCCATAAGTTCCGCTGCTTGGTTCGTCAAAGGTAACCACCACAGTCGCAGTCGCGTCACCAGTAAAGGTCGCAGTCTGCAAGATACTCGGAACAAGAACGCTGAGCCAATTGTCCCCTTGGATCATTTGACTGCTACTGCTACAGTCATGCATGTTATCATAGTTGTTGGGAGTTACCCACATGAGGCTAGGCGCTGTCGAAGGATTGCCGAGATCTGAAATCAACGCACTCGCTACATTTGAAGGGGTTCCACCATTGCATGCGGAAGTCCCGCCTGTGTAAGTCCCGGCTGGGATCACTTGCTGACACTTGATCGGATCGTTGGCGATATTACTGAAGTATGCAAATGGGTCGTGATGAACGATATATGCATTGCCACCATCGCTGGATCCGCCCCCGTTGCAGATGTTGTTCGATGACATCCCCTCCATGTAGGCTTTCCAGGAGATGCCTTTTGCGGCCAACAAGTCCACGAGGTTACACGGGCTTGCACAATTCCAAGCTGCATTGGTAGCAGAGTTGGAATGGGGACCACCGTCGTAACCATTGCAAGAGGAAGTGCTACCTGTACCCCAATCTTGGCCTGAAAATATATTCAGATAATTTGGCAGACTCGGACAGGAGGTGGAGGACGGAGGGCCGGCGTAGTTGGTGGATCTGGCGTAAGTTGGAGCGAGCGTATTACTCATGTATGGCGTTGATGACGGTGTGATTGAGCTAAGCGGATGATTTTCCATGATGATAAAAACGATATGGTCGAAATACTGTCCGGTCGGCTGGGCGTGCACAGGTGGAACTCTCACCCCGACAGAAATTCCAGCAAGTGATAAGACAACAAGAAGGATCGGAACGGTCAGATTTCTAGATTTGCTCGGTTTCGTGGGTACTCTCCGACTCCTGAAGAAATTTACCGAATTCCAGCGGTGTCCAGAGATATAAGTGAACCGGAAACAGCGCAGGCTTGAGCAGTCCGGAGCCTCATTTCGATATGTTTTGACCCAGCGGACCCTTTTATCGACCCGTATGTTTTGCACGGAGTATATATTGGCGATCGGACCATCTTGTGCTGGAGCCGATTCTTGAACAGGACCGCGGAAGTCAGCGAAGCGAAGCGTCGAGGACTGTCGTCATACTCTGTTGCAAGAAGGGATGGTTAGATCGATGTTCACCCTTTGGCGGCGAGGCCTCGGAGTTCTTCTGCTGGCAACTCTGGTAGTTGTGCCTGGTGTGACGGTTAATGCAGCGCCAGCAGTCGACTTGTCGATAGGGGACGTATCAACACAGACACAGTCTGTTCCGTCGATAAGCATGGCGACGATCGGGCCAGGGTTCGAGTCAAGCGTTGCCGTCAACCCGACAAACCAGTCCAACATCATGGTCACTGGTACGGGAGGAATTTTTGACGGCGACAATTTTGGGCTCGCAAGTGTATCCTCAGACGCTGGTCAGACCTGGAGGATCGGTAATGCCTCGCTCCGCGACATCAACTCTGCCATTCCGAGCGACGGGTGGGGCTTCATCGACCCAGTCGGGACCTTCGACTCGAGTGGTAACGCATATGTTGGCACCATCGAAAATGGAACGATGGACTGGCTGTTCAAGTCCACGGACAGCGGCAACAGTTTCCTCCTGACCAGTCCATTCGTCAAGATGGATGATGATCTTATGGACTATAACAGCGGATTGATGGTGCATCCTTGCAATAAGCCGCCCGGTCCTTACAGGGACTATCCGGCTGTAATAGCCGACCCGTATCCCGCTAGCCCGTACCGGGACAATGTCTACGCGTTGGTGCGGACGGCTGCAAGGTTCAGTTCAACCTCCTGCCCGTTTGGGCTAGCGTATGAAAGGTCGACAGACGGAGGGAAGACATGGGGATCTGGGATATGGCTGGGTCCTTCCGACATTCCGCCCTACAGTCCCTTTCCGAGTGATTTTGCGCTCTCCGGTAATAGGGGAATGGCCGTAGCTCCTGATGGAACTGTTCTCCTTGCGGGGATAGCGTATTGTGGAGCGCTCGGTGAAGTGACTTTGTTAAAATCCATTGATGGAGGCGCTAGTTTTCAGAAGATATGCGTCAACGCTCCCAATTTTGGTCCTGATCAGGTGGAAGTGGTGGCTACGACTGCTAGGAGTATCTATGTCGTGTTTTTTGGCAATAACGGGACAGTTGGTGAGCATCTGTACAGCGAGGTCTCTCATGACGGCGGCATCACTTGGTCGTTAATTGCTAGAATCGACGATGTTACTGCTCCAGACTCAACGCACGTGGCCCATACTATTGGTGGTGCTCTGCCGATGTGGGGCCTTAGCGTGTCGCGCGAGACGGGGCGTCTGAATGTTGCGTGGCTTGACTGGCGTAACAATGGGGGAAACTACGCTCTGGCCGATCTCTACTACAGCTACTCAATGGACGGTCTGTCGTGGGCGACTAACATTCGAGCGACTCCCCAGGGACCATACTTTACCTGCGCAGATAGGGGCTGCTCGGGGACGGGAAATGATTTCATGTGGGTGGCCAGCTCCGACGAGCCTAGTATTGATAGGGCCTATATTGTTGCCGCCTTGGGCAAGGCTGGTTGCGTGTACTCGTGTTCACCGCTCCTCACTCGTTTTGTGACGGTTACCTTTCCTTCAGCATCGCTCGGGGTCTCGGTTTTCTATACTGATCCGAGTCTCAGCGCATTACTCGCGGATGGTAGTGGTAACTCGATGGTGAACCTGTGGCTGGTTAGGGGTATTGCTAAGAGCACTAGTCCCCGCCAGATCTTGGTTTGGGTGAACGTCACCAACACAGGCTCTACACCACTAGACTCGTTGACGTTGAACGAGACATTACCGGTCGACTGGAATGTCAGCCCGGCATGGATACTAGCAAAGGGAGCGATACACGTGTTCTATGATAATACGACCGGGCTGAGCACGGACCTGGAGATTACCCGGTCTTCCATGATCACCGTCTCCACAGGCAACCCGGATAAGGTCCATGTCTCTATTCCAAGCTTCAACGCCACAGCGGTTCGTCATTCCTTAATGCCTGGTCAGAGCATACTAGTCGGAGTAAGGATCTCCTATGGTCTCCTCTCGACATCCCAGTCGGCCACGAGCTATCCCCGCATCTATACCGACATGGCTAGTGCCTCAGCCTGGACCCAGGAGTCTTATACTGGCATCGAAACCTCGTCCACCAGCACAGCCTCCTTCACCGCGTATGCCAGGATTCTGGCCACCCATGCGTTCACCATGAGTCAAACAACCTGGCGGTAATGAATAGAAAATGCCGGACATAACCCGCGGACATATCTCCGGTCCTACCCCTCGGTGCCACACTTTCATTCCCTAACCGCTTACTGTACCAGTAAAATGGGGCCTAAATCCCACCCCCCGCACCATTTTGCTGGTAAATATGAAAGACTCAAAACACTCTATTCATAGGGAAAATGGTCAGTCGCAAGATTGGGAGCGGACTGTTTACGTATATCTTCCCTCCCTAGAAATTATTGATAGTTGGAAGGAGAGGGCTTGGAAGAGAGGCTAGGAAGAGCAAAGTCACTCTTTCCGACCTTGTTCTTGAACACGTTTCAAACTCGCTGCTGCAGGAAAAAGGTGAAGAGAGCTACAAGGCTAGAGCGGACTTCATTCAACAGGTGAGGAGTAAAGACGAATTCATCGAAAAAATCTCCGGACAGAATAAGATTCTCTCAATCTTGCCCTAGAGCGCCATCCTCTTAGGACTGGTTCTTGTATAGAACACTCAGAACTCTTTTTTGGAGTAGTCGGGCCTCTGGTGCTCCAGCCTTGGGACCACAAAGAATAGCCTTGCCCCCATGAATTCAGTTTTCCGGAAGGAATTTTTTTTGGGAACATCGTCAGTGGGCGAAAGAGGTCTGGTTCCCACGATAGGATTCTATGACGAATAGGAATCTTCTAATAGTAGGAACCGGAAACATATCCTAATCATGACTCAGGAGGTCGTGGTCACAAGGCGAGGGCAGACCACGATACCGCAAGAGATTCGCAAGAAACTGGGCATCCGCCAGGGCACTAGACTAATAGTGGAGACTGAGGGCGGAAAAATAGTGTTCAGTAAGGCACCGTCGATTTTTGACTTGGCGGGAAAGAGCAAGATGACCAAGGACGAAGCGTTCAGGCTTCTTGACAAGATGCGGGAAGAAAGCTAGTGCTCTTCGACACCCGATATTTCTGGGCAGTCTTTACATCAAAGAATCCTGAACTCCTGAACAAGCTGAGAAATATTTTCGACGGATCCAAGACAGCATACGCCTCCTCGATAAGCCTCTACGAAGTGTACAAGCTGACGATCAGCCAGGAAGACCGAACCGTTGCAGACCTGCGTGTCGACTCAATCAAGAACGAATTTGCAATAATAGATGTCGATCCGGAAATCGCGGAGGAAGCGGCGAGAATAAGCCACCGCGTCAAGGTTCCGATGGCTGACGCACTAATAATGGCGACAGCGAGGAAGCTCCGGGTCCCCTGCGCCACCGACGATCCTCACTTCACTGAGATCAAACGGGTCTGGGTCTAGGACAATCTCGACCATATAGAAGATCCTGCCAATCAACGGCCGACTTTACGAGGAAACTGATGCTGAAATCCCACCCCCCGCACCAATCAGAAATTACCGGGTCGGACCCAGGTAAATGGGTCTCTTGATCTGTTCTATGTTTTCCCGGATTATCGGGTCTTTCAATCCCGGCACGATGACAACTCGACCGTTCCATTGACCGGGCTCGTGGGAGTAGTGCTTGTGGGACAGGATCTGTGCCTGCCAGTAGAGGTCAGGAGAGCCTATCTCTAACCAGACCCCTCTTGATTCAACCTCTGTCGGCGTACAATCTAGGTTCGGACGTTGGGGAGACGGTTGAGTCCTGCCTCGTTGAAATGCCGGTCGAAGGCGAAAGCCGTCTCAATCTTCAACTGGCGCATGAGTTCGAAGCTTGTGCAGTCAGTAAAGCTCCATCCTCTACCGCTGCCATTCTTGAACGTCGTGGTGGCTTGATGAAATAGTTCTGGTCCGATCCAGACAATCCGGACGCTCTTGCTGTGCAATGCCTCATCAAGAAAGCCTGATGCGGTCTCGCCCCCTTTCGTGTCCATCAGTAAGGTTGCAGTCTCATCCAGAACATAGTCGGATACTAAGAGAGACCCGTGTCGACCGGTCTTCAACGCGTCATAGAATGAGACCGCGTCATCATGGAATCTGTCGTCTGTTGCCTTGAGAGCGTACCAAGCACTAGTGTCGACAAAGATCAAGGCTTGCTGTAGAGTATCTTGTCATGGTCGACTGACCACCGGGTCTTCTTTCCCGGCTTAGAAGCTCGCTCGACATTCTTGAAGATCGGGTCATCTGGGTAGACCTTGTCGTCGAGCACTAGCTTCTGGGCTGCCATGCGCAACGCCTCCTTCACTGTGAGCTTGCGCTCCTCCGCGTACCTCGCCAGCAATTGGTACTCGGTCTCATTCAGCTCTGTCTGAGCAACTTTCAAAGTCCATCCAACATGTACCATGTAACATCGCCTTATAAAAATCCAGCCGAACACTCAATACAATGTGCCCGGTTTTGGCTGCAGTGCCCCACAGTAAAGGTTGCTTATATGCACCGGTAAAGAGGTGCTGAAATCCCACTCCGCACACCAATCAAAAATCGGCTATCTGAGCAAGATTCTTGCATTTCGGTAGTTTTAGACCGAAGTCTAGACCTAACCCCCCGCACCAGGAGCGTTATCCAGTGCACTCCAATCCAACAACAGAGGATACTCGTTTATGATCGATGTTAGGGTTAGATGATGGTCCATGAATAAGAGCCCCAAGCGACAGGTTGTTTGGCAAATCTGGTTCTGGTCCCAGATCGCCCTTTTCACCTTAATGCTGGTTTCCGGTTCAATTTATGCGATTGCTTCATTCCTCGATCTAACCCAGGCTTCGCTCCTGGTTTATCCATTCGCTTTGCAATTGGCTCGCAGCCTGCAGATATTGTTCTACACATCCATTGGTTTGGTAATCGTCTTCGGATACTATCGAAGGCTGACCAGGCGAAAGAAACTGATTGACCAAAGTTTGAAGGATAGGCTTCGACTACTTGTTTCTCAAACAGAACAGCGAATGATGATCAGGAAACCCGTCAGACCTTTCATTCTTCCTAGATCAGCTAATGCTGCTAATGTTGGAAGGAGTCGCATTATCGTTGGGGAGAAGCTTGTCCAGAGCATGGACGATCAGGAGCTAACCGGAATTATCGGCCACGAGCTCGCACATGGGATACAACATCATGTTCTCATCAAGGCTATGCTATTTCCCTCACTCATGGTTATGGCGATTAGTCTATACCTGATCACAAAATCTTTCCCTGGAGGTACTATTCTAGTTTGGACGATTTTTGCGGGAATAGTATTTGCCGAAATACCTCTCTCATGGAAACTTGAATACAGCGCCGATCATCGTTCCGCCGAAATGCTCGGAAAGAATTTGATGATCCGAGCCCTGGCGTATTTGCGCGATATACATTACGACGGACCATCATTTACGCATCCCCCCCTTTCGAATCGAATCAATCGTTTAGCAAATGATCGAAAACTTAAGGAAACCCTCGGTGAAGTCCCTGTTTCGCCTGTCATGCCATCGACCATTGGAGGAAATGACCCAATGAGCGCAGTCTCAATTCAAAAGAGCGCCCTGGTAGAGTTTCCAGGGTATGTATACGCGTCAGCAGCACCTAGGTTTTGCAATATTTGCGGCGCACAAGTTCCAGCGGGGAAATCGAAATGCGGTGCATGCGGAACCACTTTAAAGTCGTAGCTCAGCGAGGGCAGGAAAGAATCGGATCTAATGTAGTGAACTCGTCGAAGGAAACGCGAGTAACGAGGGCTGTGCCTCCGGACCCTTCATTGATCACCATGAAAATATCGTGAAAATACAAGAGAACCTTCTTCGCAAGGAACCACGACTTGAACCCCGCCAAAGAAGATGAAACTGGAAGAGGTCTAGACTTGGCAATATCCTGCTTTCGCGCGAGGTTTGCCTAAATGTACCGGTAAACTGGGGCCTAAATCCCACCCCCCGCACCATTTTACTTCTGCCAGAGGCGAAATTTTCAGTCCTTGAAATCGAATCCTCATCTTTCTGTCTTGAATAAAAGTATCTTCGCTAGATCTATTGATCGCGTTTCTCGCCGGTTTCTATGACAACTTATAGCGGCGTTTCGCCTGATACCTCTCGTGCAAGCGCAAGATTGGGCTACTTTCGAACGGATTGCGCAGACAGGCCCAATTCTTACTACAGGCACGCCGCTACAAGGAAACAATAGACCTTGCGCAGAAGGCTATCGCCATTTTTCCTGAAGATCCTAGGCCCTACGCCCAGATCGGTTACGCGTTGGCAAGACAAGAACGGCCTGAAGCGCCGGAGTGGGCATTGAAAGCGATAGCGAGAGAACCTGAAAACGCGAAGTGGCGGACCGCTCTATCCGATACCTACACTTTGCAAGGGAAGCTATATGGATGTTAGTCGGCTCGTGGATGGGCATTGGGGCCCAGCAAGAATCGCCGACAAGGGACTTCAAATCGTGAAAGCTTGCTCGGTCACCGTACGAGAGTGAGTCCAAGGCATAGTCATGCTTGCGACTGAGTTACTTGTTTTGTTCCAACGCCTCAATCCAAGAACTCATTCCTTTCTGAGAGATCTGGAACTTTAAACTCAAGAACTCAGAAGTTGGCCTCATTTCCTCAGGATAGGGTTGCATAAACCCGTAGCGTTCTAGATCACTTTTCCTCAGCTATGCCAATCAGGATTAGACACCCAACAAGAGATTGTCGTAGCGAATCCAGAGGCAACTCCTGACAGCAAGTACTTGCCGACATTTGGCAGTGCCGGACATAGCCTAGCCGGATTACGAGAGTAGGAAAAAAGCCCTATATAGGTAAAAAATCCTACTGACAATAGGTCTTAGCTTGCGGGAGACGCCATTCGTTGTAGGCAAACCGGCTGAAGGTAAATACTTCGTCAATAGAGAAAGGGAGCTAGAGAGGCTGCTATTACTAACAAGAGGGGTTGAAAAGGCGGCCTCAAGCAACTCTGTCCTTATCGGGCTTAGAAGGACAGGGAAGACATCCATCCTTCATAATCTAGCCAGGAGACTGAGGCATAACAGCAGAGTGATACCGATTACTATCAACTGTTATGGACTTGCATCAAAGAGTAGGTTCTCCAGACTGGTCGTTGATACGGCGATTTCCGAGTACGTGGAGAAGACGGGCGACAAAGCATACACGAAGAGGCTTGTCAAGGTCCTCGGTGAGAAGGCAAAGTCTGCGGTCGATAAGGTGAGCGAAGTTAGCTTTTGGGAGTTCTCAATTAAACTCCGAGATCTGCGAACAGACGAGGACATTCTGATAGAGGAGGCATTACAATACGTTGAATCTTTGGCTAAGGAGAAAGGAGTTTACTTTGCAGTAATCTTAGACGAGTTCCAGGACATCATAGAATGGGGTAGGCAGACACTCAAGAGGCTTCGTACCATCATACAAGATCAGAGAAGAGTTTGCTACGTACTCTCGGGCTCCGCAACAACTATCATGCACAACCTAGTCTATGAGGAGCGCTCGCCATTCTACCGACAGCTGGTTGAGATTCCGGTAGGGAAGCTAGAGAAGGACGTGGTGAAAAAGTTCCTGAAGTCAAGGTTTGACTCCGTCCGAATAAAGATAGCTGACTCAGAGATAGACAAGATTGCAACTTACTGCGAAGGATACCCAGACTATGTTCAGCGACTGGGGCTGGAGCTATACCTGTCAGTGGGCTCAGGCGGTTCAATAACCGCGGCTCAGATAGAGAAGGCCTATGAGGGCGTGGTCCAGAGCTTGGATGGGGAGTTCGAGAATTACTTCTCCACCTTCTCCCCAACGGAAAGGGAGATACTGGTTGCAATTGCTCGAGAGAAAAGCAAGGCAAGTGAGATAGCAAGAGAAGCAAGAAAACATCTTCAGAACATATCAAAGGAGCTTAGAAT
>Ga0066710_100006773_pt1 | contig 10794 bp, 12 predicted proteins | sample GraSoiAngelo_159_FD_79666 | JGI IMG/M metagenome (GOLD analysis project Ga0066710, IMG submission 79666) | Grasslands soil microbial communities from the Angelo Coastal Reserve, California, USA - 14_1009_16_40cm | ecosystem: Environmental > Terrestrial > Soil > Grasslands | place: USA...
ACTGTCACCGGGCGCATGTTCCTGCGCTACCGGCGGCCGGTGCCGATCAACCGCTCGCTCCGGGTGCGCGCGTGGGTCGAGGAGGAGAAGGGCCGGCGGGTACACGTGCGCGGGGAGCTCTGGCACTCGGACGAGCTCCTGGCCGAGGTGCGGCTCGCTTTCGTCCACGTTCCGCTCGAGCACTTCCTGGATACGCCCGAAGGCCGTGCGCACGGCGAGGCCTGGCGGAAGCGCCTCGACGGCTAGCCGACCGCGCCCGTATCGATGACGGCGAGCCCGACGCCGGCCCCGCGCGTCGTCCGCCAGGTACCCGGGTGAATGCTCGGGAAGCGAGGCTATCGACATCGCTCGTGCGCGCCGATACAAGGGGCATGGTCATCCGCTTCGCGCTCCTCGCTGCGCTCATCGCGGCGGCGCTCGTCGTCGTCCGGAACGAGCACGTGCTCCAGAACGCCGGGCTAGCCGGCTATTGCCACCGCGTCGCGACCCCTGCGGGCCAGACGGGCTTCTGGCACGAATGCGTGCCCGGCAAGCTCACGGGGACGCCGGGCCTCTCGCGCGGCTCCTGCGTCCGCGTCCGCCACACCGCCGCCGCCGACCTCTGGCGCTGCCCGACCGAGCTCGAGTCGGACAAGGCCAGGCAGTAGCCCGAAAGAGGCGCCGAGCGGAATCGAACCGCTGTCGCGCGACTCGACCGTGTCCTGGCACGAGCTTTCCGAAGCGGTCGCCGCGCTCCGCGAGCTCATCCGCATGCTGAGCGCCGGCGACGGCTCGTAGAGGGCTGCGGCGTTGTTGATCGCCTAGAAGCGGGCGAGCAGCTTGGCCGTGGGCTCGAAGACGATCCGGCCCTTGGCGGATCCTCGCCGGGCGTTGTAGGCATAGAAGAGCCCGGCCCCGTCTAGCCTGGTGTCGACGAAGCGCTTCGCCGTGCCCGGCCGGAGCGGGAGCGAGATCAGCTTGCCGTCGCTCAGGCGAACCAGCACCAGTCGGCGCGGGCCGCGGAGCAGCGCGAGCTTCGAGTTGACGCCGGCGAGCTGGAGCGCCGCCGCGGGCCCGAGCGGGAGCGACTTCGCCTCGGTGCCCGTCGCAGGGTCGTAGAGGTCGAGCGTGAACGTCCTCGCGACGGCAAGACGCGTCCTGCTCAACGCGATCGCGCGGGGCGGGTTTCCCGCCACGGCCGGAACGGTCGCGACCCGGGAGCCGCCCGGTGCGAGAACGGTGACGGCGCCCGCGGACTCGACGGCCATGCGCCCGCCGCCGACGGCGCTCAGAGGGTACGAGCCGGCGCCGCGCTTCACGACGAGTCCGCGACGGGCCGAGATCCGCACGAGCTTTTGCCCGGTGAGACGGGGCTGCTCATCGGGTAGGCATCCGTCAGGGGATTTGCAGACCAGCCTCCAGCGGTTGTAGGCCAAGAGCGGCCCGCCGCCGAGGAGCTGTCCGACCAAGTCGCCGCCGCCGTAGTCGGAGTCGCCGCCGTCGATCTCCTTTGCTGCCCTGCCGGAGAGCTTCGCCACGTACAGAAAGAGATGGAGGAGGTTGCCGTGTTCCCACACGCCCCAGGCGACCTCCCCGCCGCCCAGCGCCAGCTCGGCCGCGCCCACGGTGAAGCCGCATGCCTTGAAGCCGAAGCTCCTTAACTTGCGACGCGGAGCGGTCCAGACAACGAACCGGGTCGCTTCGCCGCCGAACACGCGTGGGTAGGTGCATTTGATCTTCCTCGTCGTCGCCACCGCGACCCGGTTGCCGTCGACCGCCAGGATCTCGATCCGCCCGCGGGTGGAGAAGACGGCGTCCCGCCGCCCCGGCAGAGCGCCGCCGGGCACGGCCGCCGGCGCGGACGGAGTCTGGAACATGATCGTGACGGCATCATCCGGGGCTGTGACGGCGAGGTCGGTCTTGCCGTCGCCGTTCAGGTCGGCGGCGGCGATCGCGCCTGTCGGCGATTCCCCGGGGCGCACAGGGCCGAAAGGCGTCTCGGCAAGCCCGGGGGCGGGGAAGGGGGAGTCGACGGCCGGGCGGAAGCGGCCCGCGCCGTTTCCGAGCAGGACCGTGACGCCGAAGCTAGAAACGGCGAGGTCGGACTTGTGGTCGCCGTTGAGATCGGAGGCCGCCCCGATCGTCGCGGCGCCTGTGTTTGCTCCCATCCCGGTGCCGATCGCGGAGCCGGCCCGGCGGAAACCGCCCGCGCCGTTGCCGAGCAGCACGCTGACCAAGATCGCATCCCCGTCCGAGGCAACGCGCGTGACGGCGAGGTCCGGCTTCCCGTCGCCGTTGAAGTCGGCGACGCCGACAAAGCCGCGGTCCGGGCCAGTTGCGGCCAGGACGGTCCTGGCGGCGCCGAACCGGCCGTCGCCGTTGCCGAGCAGGATCGAGACCTTCTTCGAATCGGCGACGGCGAGGTCCGGCTTCCCGTCGCCGTTGAAGTCGGCGACCGCGACCGAGGGCCCGCTGCCGACCGCGATCGGCGATCCGGGAGCCGCGGCGAAGCGGCCCGAGCCGTCGCCGAGCAGGATCGTGATCACGTTCTTATAGGCGGGGACGGCGAGGTCGACCTTGCGGTCTCCGTTCAGGTCGGCGGCAGTGACGCCGTGCGGGTAACCCGCGACCCTGACCGGGGAGCCGGGGGCCGCGCTGAAGCCGCCCGCGCCGTCCCCGAGCAGCACCGAGACGTCCTTCGAGGTGTCGTTCGCGACGGCGAGATCGGGCCTGCCGTCGCCGTTGAGATCGGCGGCCACGACGGAGGACGGAGCGCGGCCGACCTCGACGGGGGAGCCGGGGGCGGCGCTGAAGCCGCCCGCGCCGTCCCCGATCAGGACCGTGACGTCGTTCGAGTCCTGGTTCGCGACGGCGAGATCGGGCCTGCCATCGCCGTTGAGATCGGCGGCCACGACGGAAGACGGGCTGTGGCCGACCGGAATCGGGCCGCCGGGCGCGAACGACGGATCAGCGCCCCCGGCCCCGGTCGCTCCCGCGACGAGGACGGCGAGCAGGCCGGCTGAGGCGGCGAGGGCGGCGGAGCGGCGAAGCCTCGTCCGCGGGCGGGCGCTGGGGGTGGGCGCGGGTGCGCTCGTGACGATCTCCCCTCGGCTTCGAAGGTGACGTGAATGAGTTGCCGCTCGACTCTAGCGCCGAGTCGTTACGAAGTCATCAAGGCGTGTGGGCCGAGTCGATCCTTCCCTGACGTGCAGGTTGTCGAAAGTGGCGCCAGGCGGGGCCGGAGCGCGGCTCCGCCGCGCGGGAGGCCGCGTCGGTCCGGAACGCGGGAGAACCCGGCCCGCGAGAACTGTTCTCTCGCGTTCCTGACGCGTCGCTGCGTGCCCGTATGCCGGCGGGACAGTGTCTCGTCACACGGCCCGCCGGCAGAAGGGTGCGCAGCGGCGTGAGGCGGCCCCCAAGGGAGCGGGAGTTCACCTCCCGCGACCGCACGAATGCTTCTGCGGCTCCGCCGGGCGGGAGGGGGTCGCCGGTCAGGGACGCGAGAGAGGCGCCGAGCGGAATCGAACCGCTGTACGGGGCTTTGCAGGCCCCTGCCTAACCTCTCGGCCACGGCGCCCGAGCGCCCGCATGGTATCGGCGGCTCCGGGGTACCCGAAGCTCGCAATGACTCAGGAGAGCCTGCTCGACGAGACCGCCGCGCCGCTCATTCCCGAGCGGCCCAGCCTGCGCAAGCTTCGTGAGGCAGCCGCCGGCTGCAAGGCCTGCCCGCTCTGGAAGTCAGGCACGCAGACGGTCTTCGGCGAGGGCTCACCCAAGGCGGAGGTGATGTTCGTCGGCGAGCAGCCGGGCGACCAGGAGGACCGCGCGGGCAAGCCGTTCGTCGGCCCGGCCGGCAAGCTGCTCGGCAAGGCGATGGCAGAGGCCGGCGTCGACCGCTCGCTCGCGTACGTGACGAACGTGGTCAAGCACTTCAACTGGCGGGCGCGCGGAAAGCGCCGGATCCATCAGAAGCCGAACTGGTCCGAGATCGCGGCCTGCCGACCCTGGCTCGATGCAGAGCTTTCGGTCGTCAAGCCGCGCGTGCTCGTCTGCCTCGGCGCGACGGCCGCTCAGGCCCTGCTCGGCCGTCAGTTTCGAGTCAGCCGCGATCGAGGAAAGGCGATCGAGTCCGACCTCGCGCCGGTCGTGATCGCCACCGTCCACCCGTCGTCAATCCTTCGTGCTCGCGACGAGGACCGCGAAGTCGAGTTCGCGGCGTTCGTGAGCGATCTCAAGACAATCGCCGCGCACTTGTAGCCCCCTTCATTGAAGCCCGGAGCGGAGGCTCATACAATTGCCTCTCCGACAAGGCGGGGAGCCGTTCATGCCCGGAGCTAGCTCGTCCTTCTTCGAGGGCGTTCCTCCTGAAGCGCTGAAGTCGATCTGGAACGCCTCGAGAGGCGGCGGTACCCGCCGGCGCAGTCGTCATCGCGGAGGGCGAGATGCTGCGCGATATCTTCATCGCACGGTCCGGGACCGCCGACGTCTTCGTGACGGATCGTCGCGGAGTCGAGCACCGCGTGGGGCAGGTGCTCCCGAGTGCCACCCTCGGCGAAATGTCCCTGTTCAGGGGCCAGCCGACGAGTCGGAACCGTTCGCGCCGTCGACGACCTCCAGGTGCTGATCACGGCGGCTCGCCGCCCCGATCTCGTCTCGTGAGCGGCTGCCTCGGATGACGGTCGACACTTCGGCAGGCGACGAGTTCGCGGCGCGCCTTCGCGAGGCGCTGACGAAGGCGGCGACAGCCTCGACGATCGCGGCTCCCGCGACCCACCGCACCCTCTTGCAGATGATTGCGGAGACGGCCGCAGGCGTCATTTCCGCCAGGGCGGGAGCGCTCTTCCTCGTCGACGAGGAGACGCAGGAACTGCGCTTCGAGGTCGCGCTCGGAGAGCGGGCCGAGGCGCTGAGAGGTGTTCGGCTGCCGCTCGGTCACGGAATCGCCGGTGGGGTCGCGCTCAGCGGCCAGCCGATGGCGGTCTCCGATGTACAGGCCGACGAGCGCTGGGCGGCCGAGATCGGCGAACGCGTCGGCTACATACCCGAGAGCATTCTCTGCGTACCGCTCTTCTACGAGGACGCCGTGATTGGCGTCCTCGAGCTGCTCGACAAGGAGGGAGCGCCGTCGTTCGGCGAAGAGGACATCCTGACGCTGAGCCTGTTCGCGAATCAAGCCGCGGTTGCGATCGAGCAATCACGCGTCCAGCAGAGTGCAGGGGCGCTCGTCGCCTCGGTCCTGCGCTCGCTCGTCGAGGGCGAGGCCGGCCTCGATGCAGACGAGAACGTCCAGGAGGACGTCCGAAGACTCGGCGCCTCGATCGAGGAAGACGAGCTGTTTCGCCGCTCGCTCAAGCTGGCGGATCTCGTGCAGGAGATCGGTCGTGCCGGCGAGCGGGAGCTAGACGCGTGCGAGGCGATCCTCGAGAGCTTCGCGGCGTACCTCCGCGCGCGCAGCTCGACGCTCTGACGCGACGAGGTGAGCACTCAACCCGCATGGTCTGCCGCCTTCACGAGCGAAGAGCTCGCGAGGGTCGAGCGGATCGGGCCGCTCGAGCAGATCACCCGCGACTGGGCGTGGGCCGGAAGCACCGGCGCCGGCGTGAAGGTAGCCGTCATCGACAGCGGGATCGACGCGGAGCACCCGGCAGTCGGTGGGCGGGTCGAATACGTGTCGGTGGGAGAGGAAATCGGTGAGATCGTCTTCGATGTCGAGCCGCACGGCGACGAATTCGGCCATGGGACCGCCTGCGCCGGAATCATTCGCGGCCTGGCACCCGACTGCTCCCTCTACAGCATCAAGGTGCTCGGTCCCCGGCTGCGCGGTCGGGGCGCCGTCTTCACGGCGAGCCTGCGCTGGGCGATCGACAACGGCATGGACGTCTGCAACCTCAGCCTCGGGACGACGAAGCGCGAGTTCTTCGCGAGTCTCCACGAGCTCGTCGACGAGGCTTACTTCCGGAACGTCGTGCTCGTCGCCGCCGCAAACAACATGCCGATGCCGAGCTACCCGTCGCTCTATTCCTCGCTCATCTCGGTCGCCTCGCACAGCAACGACTCGCCGGAGATCTACTTCTACAACCCGCACCCTCCGGTTGAGTTCGGCGCACTCGGGATCGACGTCAGAGTTCCGTGGCAGAACGGCGGTTGGATCACGGCGACCGGGAACAGCTTCGCCGCGCCGCACATCACGGGCCTCGTCGCGAGGCTGCTCGGCAAGCACCCCGGGCTCACAGTCGTCCATATCAAGGCGATCCTGCGGGCGCTCGCCGACAACATGGTCGATCCGGTTGGAGACACGAGACAATGAGCGCGCTCGCGCTCTCCCACTGAGCAGGCTCCCGATTGCGCATCGGTCTCATCTCCGACATCCACGGCAACCGCCTCGCCCTCGACGCGGTCCTCGCCGAGCTCGAGAAAGAAGAAGTCGATCAGATCGTCTGCCTCGGCGACGTGGCGGTGGGCCCCCAGCCGGCCGAGGCGATCGCGCGCGTGCGTGAGCTCGGCTGTCCCGTCGTGATGGGAAATTGGGACGCAGCCTTCCTCGGGGAGATGCCGAAGCCTCATGACAAGGTCAGCGAGATGCTGGTCGAGATCGGGGACTGGTGGGCGGCCCTTCTCTCTCCCGCAGATCGCGAGTTCATGGAGAGCTTCGAGCCGCGGATCGAGCTGAGCCTCGGCGGGCTGGACTGTCTCAGTTTTCACGGCTCGCCGCACTCCTACGACGACTGGATCTTCGCCACGACGTCCGACGAAGAGCTGCGCCGCATGCTCGACGGGTTCCAGCAGCCGGTTCTCATCGGCGGGCATACACACCTCCAGATGATCAGACGCTACGACGAGTCCGTGATCGTCAACCCGGGCAGCGTGGGCCTGCCGTTCCGCGAATGGTGGCCGCGCCCGATTCGGATCTCGCCTTGGGCCGAGTACGGGGTCGTCGGCGGAGAGAACGGCCGCCTCAGCCTCGACCTTCGCCGGACGGCGTACGACGTCGATGCCTTCCTGGAGATGAGCCTCGAGTCGGGCATGCCGCACGCCCAGTGGTGGGCGGACTGCTGGCTGCGCGAGTAGGCTCGGAAGGGCTCGTTCAGTCGATGGGCGCCGGGCCGAAAATCCTCAGGTACAGCACCTGCCAGTTCCGGGCGATCTGGCGCTGCGCAGAGCGGAGGCTGATCCTGCCCGTACAGACCCACTGGTGAGCCTTGTTCTCGAGCTTGTCCTTGACCTTGTAGCCGGGGTGCGCGTTCAGCTTCTCCGGGAACAGGTTGGCGATGTCGTTCGAGCCGCCGAGCTCGAGGGGGACGATGTGGTCGATCTCGAGCTGCCGCCCGTAATGCCCGGGCGCTAACCCGTACTCTCGCTCGACCGCGAACTTCTCCGACTCGGGCACGTTCCGGATCGCGCTCGTCCGGAAGCCCGACGAGCAGAGGACTGCCTTCGTGAGCTTGCTGTAGTAGGCGCCGGACGAGCAGCGGCGATCGGGGTTCGCGCCGAGCCTGCAGCCGCTCGTCTTCGTCCGCGGCGCGAGGAGCACCGTCACGCCGACGTTCAGCGTCTTCGTTGTCGAGCTACTGCCGGTCAGCCATTTCGCCACACCTCCGTGGTGCGAGCAGGTGCCCGAGCGGTGCTGCGAGTAGCTGTACGTGCCGTCACGGCAGAGCGCGGTCGCACCCGGCGGAGCCGAGCCCTGCGCCGCACCGGCCGATGCGATCGCCACACCGGTGACGACGAACAGCAACGGGCAGAAAAGGCGTGTCCATTTGGGCCATGCCATAGGGGCATGGTCGCGCACTTGCGCGGTCGTCTCAAGTCTCGAGGGCGGGCTTCAGCCCGTTGCGCGCCGAGCGGTTAGGAGAGAGAGCGGATGATGGGGCTCGAACCCACGACCTTCTGCATGGCAAGCCGCTATCGGCTGCCGCCTCCTGCCGCCTCCTGCCGCGAAACCGCCACCTGAGCGGGGATTTCCTTGGCGGCGGGTGCAGCCGTGCGGAACGGCGTGGCAGCCGTTTGCACCCCGGCTGCTTGCAGGTCCGCTTGCACCTTGAAGGCATCCGCGATCTGGCCGGCCTCGTCCGCGCGGCTTCGGTGGTGGAGATAGCGCATCGTCGTGCCGACGTCCGCGTGCCCCATCCAGTGCTGCACCTGGACGATCGAGGCCTTGTCGATCGCCAGTGAGCCGAACGTGTGTCGCAGGTCGTGGAAGCGCAGCTCGCGCAGCTTGGCCGCCTTCCGGGCGGCGATGTAGCGGCGCCGCAGCGCCGAGCCGTCCAGGTAGCCGCCCGTCTCGTTCGGGAAGACGGGGTCGTCGTCGTCGGTGAAGCGCTTGCGCTGGCCGAGCCTGGCGAGCGCGGTCGCGACCTCGGCGAGCATCGGCACCGAGCGCACCTTGCCGGACTTCGGCGTCGTCAGCTCGCCGAAGCTGACACTGCCCCGGACACGGATCGTCGAACGCGCGAAGTCGACGTCCCGCCACGCGAGGGCGACGAGCTCGCCCCGACGTAGCCCGGTGAAGGCGGCAGTCAGGAAGATCGCTCCGTCCTGCTTCGAGTCGGCGGCACGGACGAGCTGCCAGACCTCCTCCGGCGAGTAGAACTCGAACCGCCCCGAGTCGTAGCCCGACTCGAGTCGCCCCACCTTCGCGGCCGGGTTGCCGTCGAAGCCGTAGGCGTCCTGGGCGCGGGAAAAGATGCCGGACGCGAGCGCGAGCAGCTTGTCCGCCGTCCGCCGGCTCATCCCCTCGGCCAGCGCCGCCGAGCGCCAGCGTTTGAGCGCCGCCGTCGTCAGCTCCTCGAGGCGCCAGTCGCCGAAGACGGGCCGCAGGTGGCGATCGAGGGCGAGCTTGTTGTCGCGCAGGGTCGATCTCTTCCAGCGCCCGCGCTTGCCGCCCTCGTGCTCGCCCCAACGCAGCCACTCGTCGGCCGCCTCTCCGAACGTGACCCGCTTCGGCGGCTCGTACTTCTCGCGGGCCTTCCGCGGCATCCAGCGGGCGAGGTAGAGCTCGGCCTCGTCCTTCGTCTGGAACGACTTCCAGACCTGGCGGCCGTTCGCACGGAAGTAGACGACCCAGCTCCTGCCGCGCCGGCGGATGTTCGTCTGCTTAGCCATCGTCTTTCACCTCCTCTCGCTTGATCGCCTCGAGCAGGGTCGGTCCGATTGTGGTCGTGGCCGTCATGTCGGCCACCTCCTCACGCGCAGGAGCCCCCGGGACGGATTGGCCCCGCCCCGAGGGCACGTGCGCAACGTGAAAAGGAAAGACGCTCGGGCCAATCGAGCATGCCCCGATCATCGCACCTCCGCGGGACCGGCGCAAGGATTCAGCCAAGCTTCTGATCCCCACTCAGAGGCGCGCCCAAAAACCCCTGCACATCGGCATCGCCCGCAAGCGACTGCAAGCAGACGCAGCGCTCCCGAGCGAACCGCTTCAGGTCCTCGACGTCGAAGGCGAGCGCGCCGCCGTCGAGGCGCACGTAGCCGATCTCCCGCTTGTGGTCACGTACCCAGCGCGGAGAGCGGCCGAGCCGGGCCGCGGTTTCCTCGAGGTCGAGCAGGCGCCAGGGCTCGCCGGCCGGGTGACCGTTCGGCTCGGACGGACGCACGAGCTCCGCCACCCGCGGCGCGAGCGCGTCGGCGAGCAGGGCGACGAGCTCGTCGAGGCGGTCGGTCACGCCTTCCCCTTCGTCGCATCACGTGCGCAGGCGGGGCTCGGTTTCGGGAACCGGCGGCAGCGGAAGTGCCAGGTCCGCACGACCGGGAAGCGCTCGAACCAGACCGGTTCCGCTTTGAGGATGATCCGCTCGCCGCAGCCGGCGCAGCTCCGGCTCGGCTCGTCTCCCTGCCAGCCGTAGTCCCTCATGCGGGCTCACCCGCCCGGATGGCTTGTACCTCGAACTTGAGCGCGACGGCGTGGCGGCGTGCGAGGCAGGGGCGACAGACCTCGAACTTCCCGTAGCGGCCGCGCCAGGTCACGTCGTGGCGGCAGTCGCCGCACTCGCCCGGGCCGACGTCCTTGAACTCCGCCACGATCTCGCTGGCGCCGCTGTAGCGCAGGGCAAGCGCCCGGGCTAGCGCCGCGTACTCGGCGCGGAGCTCTGGCGTCCACTCAAAGTTGTCGAGGTACTCCTCGGCCGGCGAGTAGGCCGAGGCATTTGGACGGCTGCTGTGGTGATCGTCGCCACAGCTATCTCTCCCCGCAGCGCCGCCCCTTAGGGGGGCGGCTGTGGGGGTCTGCTCTGTGGCGGGCCGAAGTGCGGTGCTCGGCTGTGGCGATTCGACGATGGGGTGTGGCAATTCGACGATGCGGTACTGCACGGCCTTGCCGCGTCGAAGACCGGTGGGCTCGATCCAGCCCAGCCGCAGCAGGTCGGCGATGCCGCGGCGAACGGTTTCGGCGCTGACGCCGAGCCAGTGCGCCAGCGTCCCGGTCGTCTGGCAGACGAAGCCGCCCGGCGAGGCGAAGTGGCGGAGGGCAGCGAGGACCCGCTCCGGCCGTGTCGAGGGCGGGATGAGCTCGGCCGGCGGATCGAGGCGGGTCGCGTCGGTTTCTGTCCTCGCCATCGCTTCGAGCGTGACGGCGCGGGTCGCAGGCGAGCGCCGGAACTAAGCGATTAGCAGCGGTTTTGTGTGCCCGTTAGCCTAGATTTCGTGCCCGTTGGCCTAACCGAAGTCGCGGGCGAGTAGCGTCTCGGCGAACTCGGGCAGCGTGCACGCGGCTTCAAGCCGTCGCATCGCGCGTTTCTCTGCCTTGCGCCGGACCGGATCTCGCGCGTCACGTTGGCGACCGGACGGGTGAAACAGCGCGTCTCGCCCTTCAAGCCTCTG
>Ga0066710_100006774_pt1 | contig 10794 bp, 10 predicted proteins | sample GraSoiAngelo_159_FD_79666 | JGI IMG/M metagenome (GOLD analysis project Ga0066710, IMG submission 79666) | Grasslands soil microbial communities from the Angelo Coastal Reserve, California, USA - 14_1009_16_40cm | ecosystem: Environmental > Terrestrial > Soil > Grasslands | place: USA...
GCGCCCGCGCCGACGCGCTGAGCCCGAGGGCCTACGCGGCAGGCGCGTCGACGTAGATGCCGGCCCCGGTCTCGGGATCGAAGAAATGGAGCCGATCAGTGCGAACTACCAGCTCGATCTGCTCCCGCTCCCGCGCATGTGTGCCCCGCTCGAGTCGCGCCACGAAGAGATTGCCTTTCTCCCTCGCCTGCTCCGCCGTCGCCTCGATCGCCTCCGCGCCGACGGCGGCGGCGACGTCTGCGCCGCGCACCGGGGCGGCACCGACGCCGAAATGCACGAGGATCTCCGAACCCATGTCCTCGCAGATGTCGGCGACCGCGCTCAGGCGCCTGTCTTCGGGCGGCTTCGAGCTCGACAGGGCGGCGTCCTCGATGTCCTCGGGCCGGATCCCGAGGATCACCTGCCTGCCGACGAACTGCTCCAGCGCGGGCCGCTGTGCCCGTAGGGCGTCGTCCACCAGCAGGCGATGGTCGCCGAACTTCGCCAGGAGTGCCCCGTTGGAGCGCTGCAGGTCGACGGCGACGAGATTCATCGCCGGGGACCCGATGAACTCGGCGACGAAGAGGTTGACAGGCCGGTCGTAGAGCGCCGAGGGCACGTCGAACTGCTGCAGCAGCCCGTCGCGCATGACGGCGACGCGGTCGCCGAGCGTCATCGCCTCGATCTGGTCGTGCGTAACGTAGATCGTGGTCACCTCCAGGTCGCGCTGCAGCCGGGCGATCTCGGCCCGCATCTCGACGCGGAGCTTCGCGTCCAGGTTGGACAGCGGCTCGTCCATCAGGAACGCCTGCGGTTCGCGGACGATCGCGCGGCCCATCGCGACGCGCTGCCGCTGGCCGCCGGAGAGAGTTCGCGGTCGCTTCTTGAGTACGTCGACCAGCCCCAGCACCCGGGCCGCGCGCCCGACGCGTGTCGAGATCTCGCGCTTCGGCACCTTCTGCATCTTGAGCGCGAACGCCATGTTCGCGTAGGCCGACATGTGCGGGTAGAGAGCGTAATTCTGGAAGATCATCGCGATGTCGCGGCCCTTGGGCGGGACGCGGTTCACGACTCGGTCGCCGAGCCAGACCCGGCCATCGGTGATCTCCTCCAGCCCCGCGACCATGCGCAGCGCGGAGGTCTTGCCGCAGCCTGATGGGCCGACGAGGACGACGAGCTCCGCGTCTTCGATCTCGAGGTCGAGCTCGTCCACGGCCCTGGTGCCGTCCGCGTAGACCTTCGTCAGCTTCTCGAGCTTGATCTCCGCCACTCGCGCCCTTCGTGCGAACGCGCGGAACCATACTTCGTCCCTGTTAACATCGCGCCGCCTTGGAAGCCGTGGCCCGGGCCCAGTCCGGACGACGGCGCTGGAGGGATCTCCTCGAAGAGCGCCGTTTTCTTGCTCCCGTGCTTATCGGCCCAGCGGTCCTCTTCATCGTCCTGCTCGTCGGCGTTCCCCTTGGCCTCGCCGTCTATCTCAGCCTTACCAATGCGACCGCCGGCTCGCTCACCGGCCACTGGGTCGGCTTCCACAACTTCGTCGACGTCTGGAACACCCCGAACTTCCGCACCGCGCTGAAGAACACCATCGTCTTCACGCTCGCTTCGCAGGCGCTCGTGGTCGTAGGGGCCGCAATTCTCGCGCACGCGCTGCTCCGGCCCTTCCGAGGCCGTTGGTTCCTGCGCTTCCTGATCGTGCTCCCCTGGGCCGCGCCCGTCGCTCTGAGCACGATCGGCTTCCTCTGGATCTTCGATTCGCAGTTCAGCGTCCTCAACTGGACGCTTGTGCACGATCTGCTGCCCGGCGGCGGCCACTTCTACCTCTACAAGCCGGTCAACTGGTTGCTCGGCGGCATTGACCACCTGCCCTTCGTGCACGCCGGCAAGGTAGACCCGCTCAACCCGCCGCAGTGGCTGGGCCAGGAAACGCTGGCAAAGCTCTCGATCATCCTGGTGCAGGCGTGGCGGATACTCCCCTTCGCGACCGTGATCTTCCTCGCCGGGCTCTCCTCGATCCCGGCCGAAGTGGAGGACGCCGCCCGGATGGACGGCGCGACCGGCCTGCGGAAGTTCTGGCACGTGACGCTGCCGCTACAGCTGCCGATCGCCGTCGTCGCCCTCCTGTTCGGGATCGTGTTCACGGCCACCGACATGACCGTCGTCTACGTGCTCACGAACGGCGGGCCGTTCAACAGCACCCAGGTGCTGACCACGTGGGCGTACCAGACCGGCATCGTCTCCAGCTCGCTGGGCGAGGGCGCGGCCGTCTCGCTGTACCTGCTGCCGGTGCTCGCGGTGATCGCGATCCTGATGCTCCGCTTCGCGCGGAAGGTGGAGGTCAGCTAACCGTGACCTGGAGCGCGATCCGCTCGCACGGACTCTCCTACCTGATCGTCGGGCCCTTCGCGATCGTCCTGGCGTTCCCCTTCTACTGGATGGTGACTACCGCGCTGAAGACGAACGGCGACCTCTACAACCTTGCGAACGTCCCCTTCAAGTTCACGACCACGAAGGGAGATCCCGAAGGCCACTCCCCGACCCTCCGTCACATCAGCTTCATCTTCCACCAGACGCACTACGTGCGCTGGCTCGAGAACACGGTTTTCGTGGGCGCGCTCGTGGTCGTGATCACGCTCGTCCTCGCCCTTCCGGCCGGCTACGCGCTCGCGCGTCTCTCCGGCCGTCTCGGGCAGAGCGTCGGGGTCGGGATCTTCCTCACGTACCTCGTCCCCCCTACCCTGCTCTTCCTTCCGCTCTCACGAGTGATCTCGAAGCTCGGGCTCGAGGACCGGCTCTGGTCCCTCGTCCTGGTCTACCCGTCCTTCACGGTTCCCTTCTCGGTGTGGCTCCTGATGGGCTTCTTCAGGACGATCCCACTGGAGCTGGAGGACGCGGCCATGATGGACGGCTGTTCGCGGCTGACGGCGCTTTGGCGGGTGATCTTCCCGATTTCGCTTCCGGGCATCCTGACAGTCGTGATCTTCACGTTCTCGCTCTGCGTGAACGACTTCGTCTACGCGATCTCGTTCATCTCGATCTCGTCCAACCGAACGCTCTCCGTCGGCGTGCCGACCGACCTGATCCGGGGAGACGTCTTTTTCTGGCAGTCACTGATGGCGGCGACCTTGATCCCGAGCATCCTGCTGGCGCTGCTCTACAACAGCTTCCTCAACCGTTTCATCGAGGGTTTCACCGGAGGGGCGTTCCGTTGAGGCAAGAACGACAGAGGTCGGCGAAACGAAAGGAAAGGAGGGAGGAAATGTCAAAGGACGACGAGCTTGAGGAACTAGGGCTTACCGGTGGCCTCACCCGCCGCGAGATCGTGCGCAAGGCGTTCGGCGGGTTCGTGGTCCTCTACGGTGGCGCGCTCACGAAGACGGCCGCCGCCGCCGGAGTACCGAAGTTCCGGCACAAGGAGCTCAAGAACACGCTCCGCATCATCCAATGGAGCCACTTCGTTCCAGCGTACGACACGTGGTTCGACGGCACCTACACGAAGAAGTGGGGGCAGGCGCACGACACGGACGTCCAGGTCGACCACATCAACCTCGCGCTGCTCCCGGCGCGGGCGAAGGCCGAGGTAGCCGCGCGCAGTGGGCACGACATCTTCGGCCATCTCTCGCCCCAGGCAGGGCTCGAAGACAGCGTCATCAACCACCGAGAGATCGTCGAGGAGGTCCAGCACAAGGTCGGCAAGGTCGGCAAGGTCGGCTACCGGAGCTGCTACAACCCGAAGACGAAGAAGTGGCACGGGTTTCCGGAGAACTTCGTCCCGGACCCGGTTCACTACCGCAAGGATCTCTTCCACCAGGTCGGCGTCAAATCGCCGAATACGTGGCACGACGTCCTCGTCGCAGCACCGAAGCTGAAGGCGATCGGACACCCAGTCGGGATCGGGATGTCCAACGAGCTCGACTCGAACATGGCTCTGATCGCGCTACTCCAGTGCTTCGGCGGCTTCATTCAGGACGCCCATGCGCGCGTCACCATCAACAGCAAAGGCACCCGCGAAGCGCTCCAGTTCATGAAGTCGTTGTTCAAGCAGGGCATGACAGACGAGGTCTTCGCGTGGACCGCCGCCTCGAACAACCAGGGGTATCTCGCGGGGCGTCTCTCGCTCGCCCTGAACGCGATCTCGATCGTTCGAAGCGCGGAGGCCCAGAACCCGACGCTCGCGGCGAACACGGCACTCCTGCCCATTCCGGCCGGAGCGGACCGGCGCCTCGGCCTCGAGCACGTAATGGGTGTCTACACGATCTGGAACTTCACGGCGAAGTCACAGCAGAAGCTCGCCAAGCGGTTCATCGCCGACCTCGAGAGTCACTACGCGGCCGCCTTCAAGGCCAGCAAGTACTACAACTTCCCAGCCTTCCCGAAGGCCGTGTACGACTACCGGAAGCGCCTCGGCGCCGACAACCACCCGCCGAAGGGGAAGTACCGGATCCTCGACACCATCGCGCGGAAGTACACGGCCAACATCGGCTATCCGGGCTTCTCCAACGCGGCCATCGACGAGATCTTCAACACGTTCTTGATCCCGCAGATGTTCGCTCAGGTCGCCCAGGACAAGTTGACGCCGGCCGCAGCGGCAAAGGCCGCGGAGCACGACATGAAGCGGATCTTCGCCAAGTGGAGGAAGATCGGGAAGATCTGACCGGCACGCCGGGGCCCGGCCCCGCCGGGTCCCCGGCGCTATTCGTCGCGATGACGGTTTCGGCCCGCACATCCCGAATTGTGCCCTTGTCCTTCGCCGGAGGCTACGGCTGCATGACCCAGGGGCTCGTCTCCGGTCTTTCCCACAGATCGCCGCCGCAGACACGGCACGAACGGAGTAGGCCGACGCAGGCGACCTTGTTGCCGCAAGAGACGCAGCAGAACCGTCCGACCGCCGGGAATCCTGCCTGGTGGAACTCGATGTACTCCTCGAGCGGGCTCGGCTCGGCTCCCGTGTGCGGCTGTGCCCACTCTCGCCTTCGCATCGACATGGCGGTCACCGGTTCCTGTGCCGCGGCGGGAGCGCGACCGCGCTCTTGTGCCTGGCCTTCGCCGTAGGTGTCTTCGCGACGACCAGCAGGACGAGTCGCTTCGACAACGCGGTCTTCTGCAGGCGCAGCGACAGCGTCACCGCGCCGTGGCGGCCTGTGCGAACCGTCTGCGGCCGCTTGGCGAGGAACCCCCTCTTGTTCGCGCTGACGCTGATCCGCGCGCCGACCACCAGCCGGCCGAGGCGATCCTTCGTGGTCACCGTCATCCGAAGGCTGTGCCTGCGAAGGACATTCTTCGTCGAGAAACGCACCTTCGCGACGCGGATGCCGTTGGCATTCGCAGCGTTGACCGTCAGCTGACGGCCTTGCGTCTGGACTACGCCCTGCCTGTCCGTGGCGGCCAGCGTGATCGTCGTGGTCGTGCCGGGAACCTGGACCACGTACGAGTGATCGCCCGTGATGTGGCTGAGCACGTCTTCGCCGTTGAGGGTCAGGCTGGAGAGCCGGCCGGCGTCCGCGACCGACCCGCTGACGGTCAGCGGGAGCGCGTCATTGCCGAGGATAGGCGTGAGGAACGAGGCCCCCGCCTGCTCGACGTCGTCGAGGACGCCGGCGGGAATGACGCCGGTGGGCCCGACGAGTGATCCTGTCAGCGGGATCGAGAAGCCCGTCCACTCGTTCCCCGCCGGATCGGTGAGAGCGAGATCGAGCGTGCTGGCCCCGTTGAGGTTCACGTTCGCGGCGAAGCTGCCGTTCGAGTGGACCGTCACGGGCTGACCGTTCACGGCGAGGTTCAGGCCCGCTCCACCTGAGCCGACTGAGCCTGTGAGCGTGCCGTTCCCGTTCGCCAGGACGACGGGGCCGAGGTTGAGCAACTGCTGTGATGCGGGCAGCCCGCTCGGGGCTGCGATCAGGGTCAGCGCCGCGGCCAATACGACAGCGGCGAGACCCGCACGGATGTTCGTCATGTGAGTCATGCCACCAAGAAAGCCGCACTTTGCTGAAACTTGCGGGGGATCTTTTGGGGCCGGCGCGCCGGGATGGAGGGGGAGAGGGAGGCGCGCCGACCCCGCTCGAGTCCTACAAAGTGGCCGCAAGTGCCGAAAACTTGCGCAAGCTTAGTGCGCTCAGAGGAGCGCGATCGCTTCGATCTCGACCTTCGCGCCGGACGGCAGCGCGGAGACCTCGATCGTCGCCCGCGCCGGAGGCTGCTCACCGACGTGGCTCGCGTAGACCTCGTTCATCGCCGCGAAGTCGCCGAGGTCCGTCAGGTAGACCGTCGTCTTGACGAGGCGATCGAGCCCGCTGCCGGCCTCCTCGAGGATCGCGCGAAGGTTCGAGAACACCTGCTCGGTCTGCTCCCCGATCCCGCCGCTGAACTCCGTGTCGCCCGGCCGCAACCCGAGCTGGCCGGACACGAAGACGAGCCCGGCTGCCTTGATCGCCTGCGAGTACGGCGCCCCCTGGAACGGTGCCGGGGCCGCCTCGGTTCGAACCACCGTCTTGCCCTGCGTCACTCTTCCCTCCGCCGCTGGCGGCAGCTCTGCGCCAGGGCGACGCCCAGTGCCTTGAAGATCGCCTCCAGCACGTGCTCCGGCTCCGCGCCCTCGATCAGGCGAACGTGCAGCGTGAGGCCCGCGCCCTCAGCCAGCTCGTGCAGGAAGGTCGCGACCATGTCGCTCGCCAGGCCGGCGACCCGCGCGTCGCTGAGGTCGACGTTCGAGACGACCAGCGGCCGGCCGGACGCCTCGAGGACCACGTGGGCGAGCGCCTCGTCGGCGGGCACGACGGCCGAACCGTGCCCCCGGGAACCCTCGGCGCGCAGCGCGTCGTGCAGTGCCTGGCCGAGCGCGCGCCCCGCAGCCGCGATCTCCGCCTCGGCTTCTCCGGGAGCGATCTCCAGCGAGACGTCGAACGACGCGTACTGCGCGAGCAGCCCGAGCACGTGATCGAGCACCGGCACGCCGGTCGAGACCTGGGCCTCACCGGAGCCGTTCACGTCGACGCGGGCGAACAGCCGCCCGGCTTCGTCAGCGTGACCCGTCCGAGCCATCCTCGGCGGAGCGTAGCGCAGGCTTCAGGCGCGAAGAGCGGGCGCCACCGCTCGCTCGAGCGCACGCGGCACGGTCTGGCCGTGACGCTGCTCCGCCTGACCCCGCAGCTGCCGGTAGGAGACGACCGCCTCCCCGACCGACTCCGGGACGGCGTCGGCGCCGAGCGGTTCGAGGAGGTGCTCGAAGAGTTTCCTCAGCTCGTCTTCTGCCTGTGAGCCGCGCCCGCGCCGCTCCTTTCCCCTGAGCCAGAGCATCCAGTCCCAGAAGTGCCCGTCGATCGCGCCGAGGTTGTCGGCGCCCGGCTGCCACGGCGCCTGGGGCCGATGGAGCTCGTCGGCAAAGATCAGGTCCACCTTCACCGGCCCTGGGAGGATCGCCATCCAGCACCATTCCCGGCTCAGCGGGTCCCACTGCTGCACCAGCGGCTCGAGCGGGTCGAGGAGAGTGGGCAGCGCTTCCGCGACGAGCTCGAGATCGGCGGCCTCGACGAGGAAGTCCCAGTCCGACCACTCCTCGGCGCGACCCTCCGCGCGCGAGCCCGCAAGCTCGATCCGACGGATGCCGGGGTGCGGCGCGACCAGCTCGACGATCCGCTCGCCGAGGTCCGTCTAAGCCTCGACGCGCTCGATCCGGGCGCCGAGGGCGCGGAGGCGCTCGTCGATCCGCTCGTAGCCGCGGTCGATCTCGGCGATGTTCCCGATCGTGGACGTGCCCTCCGCGCAGAGCGCCGCGAGCAGCATCGCCATCCCGGCGCGGATGTCGGGGCTCGACATCTGCTGGCCGTAGAGGCGCGCCGGGCCGGTCACGACCGCGCGGTGCGGGTCGCAGAGGATGATCCGGGCGCCCATCGAGACGAGCTTGTCGACGAAGAACAAGCGGCTCTCGAACATCTTCTCGAAGATCAGGACGGTCCCCCGCGCCTGTGTTGCGACGGTCACCGCGATCGACGTCAGATCGGCCGGGAACGCCGGCCAGGGCCCGTCCTCGATCTTCGGGATCTGGCCGCCGAGGTCGTCCTGCACCACCAGCTCCTGCCCCGGTGGGACGCGGACGCTCGAGCCATCGAGCTCGACGTGCACCCCGAGCCGCTCGAACGTCGGCAGGATGCCGGCGAGGTCCTTCGGCTCGACGTCCTCGATCGTGATGTCGCCGCCGGTGATCGCCGCGAGACCCATAAAGCTGCCGACCTCGATGTGCTCCGGGCCGACGCGCCACTCGCCGCCGCGGAGCGACTCGACCCCGCGCACGCGCAGGACGTTCGACTCGATCCCCTCGATCTCGGCGCCGAGCGAGACGAGGAAGCGGCAAAGATCCTGGATGTGCGGCTCGCAGGCGGCGTTGCCGATCACCGTCTCGCCGGGCGTCAGCGAGGCCGCCATGACCGTGTTCTCGGTCGCCATCACGCTCGCCTCGTCGAGGAAGATGTGCTTGCCGCGCAGGCCGCCCGTGCGCAGCTCGTAGCGGTCTCCCAGCTCGACTTCGGCGCCGAGCTCAACGAACGCGTGAATGTGCGGGTCGAGCCGGCGCCGGCCGATCACGTCTCCGCCGGGCGGCGGGACGCTCGCGCGCCCGTGCCTGGCGAGCAGCGGCCCGGCCAGTAGGAACGACGCGCGGATCCGGCTGGCCAGCAACGGGTCGAGCTCGACCGACGACAGCTCCGTGGCGTGCGCGCGCACCTCGTGCTCGCCCGTCCACTCGACGTCTGCGCCGAGTTGGGCCATCAACGCCATCATCGTCTCAACGTCGCGGATGCGCGGGACGTTGTGCAGCACCACCGGTTCGCTGGTCAGCAGGCACGCGGCGAGGATCGGGAGGGCGCCGTTCTTGTTGCCGGTCGTCTGGACCCGCCCGCTCAGCGGCCGGCCGCCCTGGATCACGAAGGACTCGGCGAGCGAGTCTCTGACGAGCGTCTGGGCCATACGAGGGGGCTATCCTAGCGCCGCCTTGGAACCGACCCGCGAACGCGCCTGGGAGACCCTCACCCGCTACACGCAGAGCGAGGCGCTGCGCCGCCACGCGCTCGCCGTCGAGGCCGCGGTGGGCGCCTACGCGCTGCGCTTCGGCGAGGACGAGCAGCTCTGGCGGGCGACTGCGCTGTTGCACGACTTCGACTACGAGATCCACCCGACGCTCGACCAGCACCCCCAGGACGGCGCGCCGATCCTGCGCGAGGAAGGCTGGCCGGACGAGGTCGTCGAGGGGGTCCTCTCGCATGCGTCGCACCTCGGCCTGCCGCGCGACACGCCGCTCAAGAAGACGCTGTTCGCCTGCGACGAGCTCTCCGGCTTCATCCACGCCTGCGGGCTCGTGCGGCCGGACGGGATCGAGACGCTCGAGCCGCGGTCGGTCAAGAAGAAGCTGAAGCAGCCGTCGTTCGCAGCCGGCGTCAACCGGCAGGACGTCTACGAGGGCGCCGACGGGCTCGGCGTCGAGCTGGACGAGCACATCGCCTTCGTGATCGACGCCATGCGGCCGATCGCGGGCGAGCTCGGGCTACGAACCGGCGCCGAGAGCGGCTAGCAGCCGGTCGAGATCATCGTCGGTCGTCCACCAGCCGCAGGAGATGCGGACCCAGCCCAGGCCGGGGATGTCTCGGACGACGATGCCCTCGTCGAAGAGCCGGCGGACGAGCTCGGCCGAGTCCTCAGCGACGCGGAACGTGACGAGCGTGGCGAGCTCGCCTGCGGTGACGACGTCGAAGCGCTCGGCGAGCAGGTCGCGGCAGCGGGCGGCCATGGCGGCGGCGCGCTCGAAGCGTCCCTCCGGCTGCAGGTCGAGCGCGGCGCGCAGGCCCGCAAGCGCGGCGGGCGGCGCCCAGCCGGGATCGAAACGGAGCGCCCCAGCACGTGGCTCGAACCCGCCCTCGTAGTCGTAGCTCGCCTGCGAGAGGTAGCTCGGCGCCGCGAGCTTCAGCGACTCGGGCTCGGCGACGACGAGCCCGCCCGTCGAGTCGGGGCCGCAGAGCCACTTCTGGCCCGAGAAGGCGTAGTAGTCGAACTGCGTCGCGTCGACCGGCATCGCGCCGACGGACTGTGCGCCGTCGACGAGCAGCGGCAGGCCTGTCGCCTCCTTCAGCTCCGCGACCGGGAAGCGGTTGCCGCTCATCCAGCAGACGTGCGAGAGCGCGAGCAGGCGCGTCCGCGGCGTCACCTCGCGAAGCAGCGCGTCGAGCGCCTGCTCCGGAGGAAGCTCGCGCACCTTCGCGATCCGCAGCCGCGACTGCGAGACGGCGAGCGCGCCGAGCAGGCCGAAGTGCTCGCCGTCCGTGCTCACGACCTCGTCCTCCGGCCCGAGACCGAGCCCTGCGACGACGATGTTGCAGCCGTTCGTGGTCGAGTTCGCGAGGGCGAGGTTCTCGGGCGCGACGTTCACCAGGGCCGCGAGCCTGGCCCGCACCTCGTCGCGCAGGGCCAGCGCGCCCTCGAAGTAGGCCGGCCCGCCCCGCCCTTGCTCGAGCGCGGACCGCTCCTGCTTGACCAGCGCTTCGACCGTGGCCCGCGAGAGCGGCCCGGTCGTGCCGGCGTTCAGGTACGCGAGCCGTTCGAAGACCGGGAACTGTGCTCGCGCCTCCCCGAAGGTCACTCGATAGTCCGTTCGACCGGTGCGTGATCGGAGAGCAGGCGTCCGTCGAGGCGGCGCCTGTCTTCGGGCCAGCGGTGCGGCCGGCTCGCTTGCGCGCCCCTCACGATGATCTGGTCGAGGTCGGCGATCGGCTCGTCGAACCCCCACTCCGGGCTTGCGAGTGCCTTCAGCGTCCCAGAGGTCTCGCGGATGAC
>Ga0066710_100006776_pt1 | contig 10793 bp, 9 predicted proteins | sample GraSoiAngelo_159_FD_79666 | JGI IMG/M metagenome (GOLD analysis project Ga0066710, IMG submission 79666) | Grasslands soil microbial communities from the Angelo Coastal Reserve, California, USA - 14_1009_16_40cm | ecosystem: Environmental > Terrestrial > Soil > Grasslands | place: USA...
GATGCGCCGCTCGGTCGCCTGGCTCCAGCGCGGGTGGCTAACCTGGGGATTGACGTTCGAGTAGAACCCGTACTCGTTCGCCGCGGCCTTGTTCCAGGAGGTCTTGGGCTCCTCGGCGGTGAGCCGCATGCGAACCAGCGACTTCGCGCTCTTGAAGCCGTACTTCCACGGCACCACCACGCGGATCGGTGCACCGTTCTGATTGGGCAACACCTGACCGTACAGCCCCATCGTCACCAGGGTGAGTGGGTGCATCGCTTCGTCGAGCCGCAGCCCTTCCGTGTACGGCCAGTCAAGGGCGAATCCAAAGAGCCCGCGCTTCTGTCCGGGGAACATCTCCGGGCTGAGAAGCGTGGTGAACTCGACGTACTTGGCCTGTCCCGTGGGCTCCACCCGCGTGAGCAGGGCGGAGAGCGGGAAGCCGATCCACGGGATGATCATGGACCAGGCCTCGACGCAGCGCAGCCGATAGACGCGGTCTTCGAGCGGGAACTTGAGCAGGTCCTCGATGCCGAAGGTCTTGGGCTTGGCGCAGAGCCCGTCCACCTGGACCGTCCACGGGCGTGTCTTCAACGACGCGCCGTGGGCGGCGGGATCGCCCTTGTCGGTGCCGAACTCATAGAAGTTGTTGTAGGTCGTCACGCTCTTGTACGGCGTGAGCGCGTCCTGCACCTGGAAGGCGGAATTCTTCGCCGCCTGGAGCGGCGGGAGATTGCCCTGGGCGGACGCGGCCCGGCCCCACGGCGCCAGGGTGAGTGCCGCGGCCCCTATCATGAAGGCCCGGCGGTCGAGGTACACCCCCTGGTCGGTGATCTCCCGGCGAGGAATGTCCTCTCCCCGGAGCTTCCTCTCGCTATCGCGCTTGACGAGCATGCCCAATGGCCTCCTGTAGTGAGACGCACCCTCGATGCTAGCAGGTTCGCGGAAAGCCGTGTCACACGCCTGTGAACTTCCGCGTCCCCTGGGCGGGCCGACCCCTAACGGTTCCTTTTCCTTGGACTCCCGAGGCCGACCAGGGAGCCGTAGAGATCTTGTGCCATGGGCAATCCGAGACCGCGCCGAAGCTCAGGCGCCGAGCGGGCTCATGTCTGAATGCTGGCCCGGCGCTACAATCGTCGCCCGCGCCGGTGACACCCTGACCACCCGGGTACCCGCGAGCCAATCCGCCAGGCTCCGCCGCTCCGCCGTGAAGAGAGCAGCCGCATAGCCCAGCCCGAAGCTCGCGATGGATATGAGACCGCCCAGACACCGGAGCATTGCGCGCCCGTATCCTACGGTGCCGCCGTCGCGCCTCACCACCACAACGCCGAGCGCCATCTTGCCGAGCGTCTGGCCGCAGCCCGCGACGAGGACAACATGATAGGCGATATGAAGGGCCATGCCGAGCGCCAGCATGGTAAGGAGAAACACGCCAAGGTCGCGGAGGTCGCGCGGCGAGTTCTCGACTGCCCTGAGGCCGATCAGGAGCCACATCGAGCAGAAGAGCCAGGCGGCCAGGCCGATCCCACAGTCGACACCGTGGGCCAGCAGCCTTCTCCAGACGCCTGCCGTGAGTCGCTCCGTCACGGTCGCGTGCCCGCGGGCGAGCCGTAGAGGCGGCGGTACTCCTCCCAGGACAGCATCACGCGCCGGACGAAGAAGCGCGTCTCATCGAAGGGGATGAGCTCCACCCAGGCCTCGACGTCGTCGCTGGCCCTGCCCTTCCACCACTCGCGCACGCGCGCGGGCCCGGCGTTGTAGGCGGCGACCGCGAGTCGGGGCTCGCCGAACTCCTTCATGAGCGTCGCCAGGTACGCGCTGCCGAGGGCCAGGTTGGCGGCGGGATCAACCAGCATGTCGTCGCCCGACGGCAGGCCGCGCCCCTTGGCGAGCTGGCGCGCCGTGTCGGGCATGAGCTGCATGAGGCCGCGCGCGCCCACGCGCGAGCGCGCCTGGGGGTCGAAAGAAGATTCCTCCCGTACGACCGCGGCCACGAGAAACGGGTCCAGCGACGCGCGCGAGGCGGCGTCGGTCAGCTCCGCGCGCCAGCCGAGCGGGTAGAAGACGTCCCAGAAGGTCCGCGGTACGGCGGGCGGGGCGCTGCGCGCCAGGCCAAGGAAATGGCGCTTCAGAATTCGCAGCGCGAGAAAGTAGTGCGCGTCCTGAGCATAGGCCGTCGAGAGCGCGTAGAGGCGGCGGGCATCCCCGGTGGACCGGCGCACGAGCTCGTCCATCTCCTCGATGGCGAATTCGTCGAGCCCGACGGCATGGAGCGCCTCGACGCGGGCATACGGCGCGTCGGCCTGGAGCAGCTCGCGGGGATCGCTCGGCAGCGAAGCCGCCAGCTGCGCCGCCGCGGGGTTGCGGCCGGGGACCGGCTGCACTCGCGGTGTTCGGCGGGATGCGAGGACGCCGTAATAGCTGCGCGGCGACTCGGAGATAACCTGGGCAAAGTACTTGGCGGCGCTGTCGACCTGGCCCGCGGCGCTGTGTGCGCGCGCGGTCCAGTACAGCGCGGCATCACGATAGTTCTGGCTGGCCGCGCGAAGGGTGAGAATGCGACTCCATCGCTCGGCAGCCTCGGCGTGGTCCGCGCGCAACCAGGAGAACCACCCGATCTTCCACGCCCCGCGAAGCCCCTCGTCGGTGTCCGGGTAGTTCTGGGCCAGCCTGAGATAGACGGCCTCGGCAGACTTCGGATCGGGTCCCGCCTCCAGGATGCGGGCCTTGAGCAACAGCGCGTCGTCGGCTTCCGGCGCCTTGGGATAGTCCGCGACGAGTCGATCCAGCGCGGCGATCGCGCCGTCGCGATTCTTCCTTTGCTGGATCTTTGCGGACTCGAGCAGCCACGGCGGGCGCTTGTCGGCGGGCGACAGCCCGAGCCCGCGGCTCACGGCCGCGAGCGCGAGGTCGTCGCGGCCCGAGCGCCGCGCGCCGTCCGCCACCACACGGAGTGCCTTCAGGGCCAGATCCGCGGGCGGTCCCTCGGCAAGAACCGCCTCCGCCTCGGCGCGCGCCTGGTCACCCACGCCGGATGCGGCCAGCCGTTCCGCGCGCTCGACGCGCTGGGCCTGCGTGAGTGGGGCGATAGGGATGCCACGCGCCTCGAGGGCGCGGATCTCGCGCGCCGCAGCATCAGCCTGCGGCGTGGCGGGGGCGGTGAGCCAGAGATCGCGGTAGATCGGGGCAGCCTCGCCTGCGCGCCCGGCCGCCGCAAGAGAGTGGGCCATGCGGAGCCGCGCACGCGGCACTTGGGGGTGATCGGGGAACCGGTCGAGGAAGCGACGCCAGAGTCCGGCCGCGCCCGCGTCGTCGCCGGCCCGCGAAGCCTGTTCGGCGGCAAGGAGCAGCGCGGGTGGCGCGGCGCGGCTATCGGGCGCGGTGTCGACCGCCTGCTGCGCCGCCGCGCGCGCCGCGACGGCGTCGCCAAGGCGCGCCAGCGACTCGGCCTGATGGAGCAGCGCGTACTCGGCGATGGGAGACGCCGTGCGGCTGATCTCGGCGAGCTCGCGCGCGGCCTGCACCCAGTCTTGAGCGCGGTACGCGCTGAGCGCGGCGACGAAGCGATCGCGCGCCTCGGGCGACAGGCGCACGGGGGCAGGCCCGGCCGCCCGCGCCGATACGGTGGAGAGCAGCAGCATGCACCAGACGGCAGCGAGAACCAGTCGCATGCTGTGAGTTTACCGCAGGGCGGTGTCCCGGGCGATCCTCCGCGTGTAGAGGATCCGCTGGACGGCCGTGACGTTGGTCAGCAGGGCGAGCAGCGCCATGATTGGGGTCAGCAGGTTGAAGGTGGCTCCAGCGATGAGGGCGATGAGCCGCTCGGGCCGCTCCATCACACCGATTTCGCAGCTCACGGCGATGGATTGGGCGCGCGCCTTCGTATAGCTGGTCATGACGGTGCCGGCGAGCGTTGCCATGGTCAGGACCGCGCCCGACATGTCACCCCTCTGCTCGTAGTAGACCAGGATGCCGAGCAGCACGGCCAGGTCGGAGTAGCGGTCCACCACGGAGTCGAGGAACGCGCCGTAGTCGCTGTCCGAGCCCGCGAGGCGCGCTACCGCGCCGTCGAAGAAATCGAAGAGCCCCGCCAGCGCGAGGAGCGCCGCTCCCCAGCGCAGGCGCCCGACGGAAAAGACATAGGCCGCGACGATGCTGACGCCGAGGCCCAGCACCGTGAGATGGTTCGGGCGGACCCGCGCCCGCGAGAGGACCCGCGCCACAGGAACGAAGAAGCGGTGCAGGGGGGCCTTGTAGTGTCCGAGCATCTAGAGCGGCTTCAGGAGCGCGTCTTCCAGCGCGGCGCGCACGCGGGCCATCTCGTCGGGATCCTCGATCCGGCGGCCGTGACGGTCCGCGACGTAGAAGGTGTCGAACGCGTGGTCGATGTCGGTGGCGATGCGCGCGCTCGCGATCGACAGGTCGAACCCGGCCAGGGTCCGGGTGATGAGGTAGAGGAGGCCCACGCGGTCCGGACACTTGACCTCGACCACCGTGTGCGTGTCCGAGAGATGGTTGTCCACGGACACCTTGGGAGGGCCGGGGACCGCGTCGTCGCCGGAGCGGCCGCCCCGGCGCGCGGCCAGCAGCTCGTCCACCTTCTGCTCGCCCAGCAGCACGCGGCGCAGCGCCTGGAGTGTCCGGCGCCAGCGCGCCTCTTCGGTCACCGCCTCGCCGAAGGGGTCATTGACCTGGAAGGTGTCGATGGCGATGCCGTCCGCCCGCGTGTGGATCTGCGCGGAGAGGATGTTGATGCCGTGGGCGGCCAGGCTGCCCGCGATGAGGGAGAAGAGTCCGGGCACGTCTCGCGTGACAATGACGAGATCGGAGGACCCGAGGTCCCGGTGGTGGAAGAGCTCGGTGGCCACCGGCTCTTCCTCGAGGCGCTCGATGAGCCTCATGTGCGCCGCGATCCTCGCCGCCGGAGTCGTCGACAGGTACCGCTCCGAGATCATGCCGAGATGCCCCGGCACGGCACGCTTGAGGCCAGTATCCCGGAGCTCGGCGAGGACGCGCTGGGCGACGTCCTCCCGCGTGAGCCGCTCGGGCCGGCCGCCCGTCAAGCGCTGGAGCGCGGCGCTGTAGAGCTCCCAGAGGATCTGCGCCTGCCAGCCTGTCATGACGCCGGGGCCGACGGCGCGCATGTCGGCAAAGGTCAGGAGGTAGAGCTTGCGGAGCCGTTCGGCCGTGCCGCAGAGGGCGGCGAGCGCCTCGACCGTCTTGGGATCGTGGACGTCGCGCCGCTGGGCGATGTGCGAGAGCGCGACGTGCTGGGCGACCAGGAAGACCACGGCACCCGCCGCCTCTCCTTCGAGCCCGAGGCGCGCCGTCAGCTCTTCGGCAAGCGGGATGCCCTTGGCGACGTGGCTATGCCCCTTCCCCTTGCCGATGTCGTGCAGCAGCATGCCCAGCATCAGGAGGTCCGGCCGCTGGACCTCGTTGAGCACCTGCGCGATCCCCTCGGAGGAGGCGGAGGCTCCCGGCGCGAGGGCTTCGAGATTCTCCACGGCGATGAGCGAGTGCTGGTCCGCCGTGAACTTGTGGTAGACGTCGTACTGGACGAGGCAGGTCAGCGCGTCCCACTCGGGCAGGTAGCGCCCGAGAAAGCCCACCTCGTGCATCTGGCGGAGCGTCTGCGCCACGCGCCCCCAGTTACGGCAGATGTCGAGGAAGAGGTCGCGGGCCTCCGGGGAGCACCGGAAGGCGTCGTCCACGAGGTCGAGGGCGTCCTCGACCGCCCGCCCCACGTCCACCCCCACCTCCAACCCCAGCCGGTGCGAGTGCCAGAAGGCCTTCATCAGGCGCGCGGGCTCGGCGCGGAAATCCCGGCCGTCGGGATGGACGAGGTGGATGCGCTCGTCCATCACGAAGAGCCCGTCGGCCAGCGCTTCCTGGCGGAGGCGCCGCTGCACGGTCCCTCTGCGCGAGAGCGTCTCCTGGCAACGCGCGATCAGGCGGCTCGAGACCCGGTGGATCACGCGGGCGTGGAGATAGTAGTCGCGCATGAACTTCTCGACGTCCAGCGAGACGTCGTCGCTCTCGTAGCCGAAGTGTTTGGCGATCTGCGGCTGGATGTCGCGCGAGAGCACGTCGTTCTTGTGGCCGGAGAGGAAGTGGAGCTCGTTGCGCACCCGCCAAAGGAAAGTCAGAGCCGCGTCCGTCTGCCGTTCCTCGCGCTGCGTGATCAGCCTCTTCTCGAGGAGATCGCGCAACGTGCGCGCGCCGAACTTGGTCGAGGCCAGCCACATCGCCGTGTGGAGGTCGCGCAGGCCACCCGCCGACTCCTTGACGTTGGGCTCGCCCATGTAGGGCGAGCCGCCGAACTTCCGGTAGCGCTGGTCACGCTCGGTGAGCGCCGTCTCCAGGAACTGGCCGAAGTCCTTCCGGTAGACGTTCTCGGCGAGCACGCGGCGGAAGCGCTGGAAGAGCCGCCGGTCGCCGATCACATAGCGCGCTTCCTGCATGGACGTGCGCGAGGCGAAATCCGTGCGGGCCATGGCCACGCAGTCGGGCAGGCTCCGTACCGAGTGACCAACCGTCAGCCCCAGGTCCCAGAGCGTATAGAGGAGCCCCTGCGTGACGCGCTGGACGAAAGGCCCCATCTCGCCGTCGTAGATGACCATGAGGTCCAGGTCGGAGAGCGGCCCGAGCTCCCCGCGTCCGTAGCCGCCGAGGGCGACCAGTACGATCGGCCCGGGGACAGCGCCTTCCTTCTTCGCATCGTCCACGGCCAGGCGGAAGAGCGTCGAGAGAAAACCGTCCATGAAGGCCGCGTAGGCCTGCACCGACTGCTGGCCTGAGGCGCCGCCCAAGTGGGCGGCCTTGAGGAAATCGACGTTCTGGGCGAGGTGCTGGCGGAGGAGCTCGAGCCTCAGCCGGCGCCGGCGCTCCGCACCTTCGGCGGCCGTGCCTTCGAAGCCCCGCTCCGCCTGCGCCTCCACGCGCCGGAGTTGGCGGAACAAGTCCGCAGACATGTCGAAACCCTACATGGCAGGACCCGAGATGTCAAACATGGCGCGGACTTGGACGACGGGATAGAATGAGTAACCCATGAAAAAGATATGGCGAGAGGCGCTCTCGGCGGTGACGCCTTATGAGGCAGGCAAGTCGCTCGAAGCGCTCGAGAAAGAGCTGGGGCTACCGGCCATCCTGAGGCTCTCGTCCAACGAGAGCCCGCTGGGTCCGTCGCCGAAGGTCATCGAAGCGCTGCGGCGAGAAGCGCCGCGCGCGCACCTCTACCCCGACGGAGGCTCGACGGCACTCCGCGAAGCCCTCGGGCGGCGACTCGGTCTTTCTCCCGAATGGATCATGGCCGGCAATGGCGGCGACGAGATCCTGGCGCTCATCGCGCGCGCGGCCTTCGAGCCAGGCGACGAGATCCTCATCCCGCACCCTGCCTTCGAGCCCTACGATATCGAGGCCCGCCTCTCCGGCGCCACGCCGGTGCACAGTCCGCTCAAAGGTTACGACACTGATCTCGGCGACATGCTGGCGCGCGTCACCGCGCGCACCAAGCTCATCTTCCTCTGCACGCCCCACAACCCGGCGACGACCATCATCAAGCGCGGACCGCTCGAGCGCTTCCTGGAAGCGCTCGGCACTGACCCGCCGCTCGTGGTCCTCGACGAGGCGTACCTGGATTTCTGCGACGACCCCGAGACCGCGGACGGCGTTGTCCTCGCGAGGCGGCACCCGCGGCTGATCGCGCTCCGCACGTTCTCGAAGATCGCGGGGCTGGCGGGGCTGCGCGTGGGCTATGCGCTGGCGCAGCCAGAGGTCATCGGCTGGCTGGGCCGCGTGCGCGCGCCCTTTAACGTCAACCGCTTCGCCCAGATCGCCGGCGTGGCGGCGCTCGAGGACCCCGAGCATCTCGAGCGGACGCGCGCGCTCATCCTGACCGAGCGCCCCTGGCTCCTCGAGGAGGTTGCGCGGCGCGGCGCGCCCGCGCCCCCCTCGCAGGCGAACTTCATCCTCCCGCGCGTGGGCGAGCAGGCGGACGCGCTCAGGGCGGCACTACTCAAGGGGGGGATTCTCGTGCGAGACGGCGCGGCAGTCGGCTTCCCCGGCCATCTCCGGATCTCCATCGGCACCCGCGAGCACAACAGCCGGCTCCTCGAGGCGTGGGATCGATCGACCTCCGCCCGCTAGCGGGCGGCTCAGCCGCGATCGGTGGACTCGAGCGCGCGGACGCGACGGGAGAGCGTAACGAGGAGCCGTTGCGTCAGCTCGGGCACCTCGCGCAGCAGCTGCTGGAAGTTCTTCCTGTCTATCACCAGCACGCGGAGTGCTGTCGCCGCCCGCACCGTCACGGAACGAGGGCCTCCGTCGAGGAGGCTCATCTCGCCGAAGAAATCGCCGGGCCTGAGGAAGACCCGCTTCTTGCCTGGCTTCTCCACCGCCGCCGAGCCGTCGAGGATGACGAAGAACTCGTCGCCGGGCTGCCCCGCCCGCGTGAGCGACGTGCCCATGGGCACCTCGACCACGCGCGAAATGTCGGAGAGCGAGCGCAGCTGCTTCTGGGTGCAGTCGGCGAGCAGTGGGACCTCTTCCAGACGACGCATCTTCTCGTCATGGGTGACGCGACTTCCCGAGGGCTCTGCGAGGCGTAGCGCCTCCCTGAGGTCTCCCGGGATGGAGCCGTCGAGGATTCGGCCGATCAGTTCCATGCGGCCTCCTTCCACACTACCAGCGGCACTACCGACGCGCCGGCGGCTTGGCGCCCCGCGCCTTCGGTTTGTCGTCGGGCGGCTTGGCCTGTCTGTCCCGCTCGGCGTTGAGCGCGCGAATCTCCCGCTCGAGCTTGCCGATGCGTTCCTGGGCGAGGGCGGCCTGCAGCCGCAGGTCCTCGGCTTCCTTGTAGACGCGCGTCAACTCCTTCTGGAGCCTGCCGGCATCCCGTCGGGCGGCCGACCACTTGACCCAGAGCACCGCCGACAGCACGACCAGGACGAGGCAGGCGGCGATGAGGGCCCAGGGCCGCCGCCGCCGACGTTCCTCCGGCAGCGGGCCGGCATCCTGCTCCTCCTCGGGGGAGCGATCCCTGCCCATGTCGCTTCGAGACTAGCACCGAGGGGTCGGGCGCGGCTGGAATTTGCTAGAGTGCGGCCGTGATTCCCGGCGTGCATATCGGCCATATCACCGATCTCAGGTCGCTCACCGGCTGCACGGCGATCCTGCCGGAGCGGCCGGCGGTGGGCGCGCTCGAGATCGCCGGCTGGGCGGCGGGGGTCCACGGCATCGAGTTCCTCGATCCGCGTCACGTGGCACCGACGGTTGACGGGATCGTTCTCGCGGGTGGGAGCGCCTTCGGACTCGAAGCCGTGTGGGGCGCCATGCAGTATCTCGAGGAACATGGCCGCGGCTTCCCCGTCAGCCGCGGCGTGGTGCCGCACGTGGCGGGCGCCATCATCTTCGATCTGAACGTGGGCGACCACCGCGTCCGGCCCGACCGCGCCATGGGCTACGCCGCATGCGCCGCGGCCCGGGCGGGACCGGTGGAGGAAGGCAACGTGGGCGCGGGGACGGGCGCGACCGTGGGCAAGCTCTTCGGTCTCGAGCGCGCCATGCGCGGCGGCCTCGGCGTGTCGCGGGTGGAGCGGGACGGCATCGTCACGGCCGCGCTCATGGTGGTCAACGCCGTCGGCGACGTGCGGGACCCCGTCACGGGCCGCCTCATCGCGGGAGCGCGGGACGCGGCCGACGGCAGGCACTTGGTGGACTCCGCCAGGACCCTCGAGGCCGGCCTGCCGCTGATGCGAATCCGTCCCGTCAACACCACCGTCGGCGTCATCGCCACCACGGCCGCTTTGGGCAAGTCCGAGGCCGCGCGTGTGGCGCGGCTCGGCCTCGAAGGCTTCGACCGCGCGCTTTCCCCCCCTCATTTGCCGATGGACGGCGACGCTCTCTTCTGCCTGTCCGTCGGGGACGCCCGGACCGATCTCGCCTCCCTCGGAGAGGCGGCGGCAGAAGCCGTGGCGGCAGCCATCGCGCGCGCCGTGCTCTGCGCCACACCGCTCCCCGGACTCCCGGCGGCGAGCGACCTCTTCGATCCGAATTCCTGAAGGGCCCGACCGGGCGACAGGGTAGAATTCGAGACTGGGGGTCGCTATCAGCCCACTCGGCGCCACCGTCCTCCGCCTCATGCTCGGTGTGGTGTACATCGCCCATGCCTACTACGTGTACGACGTCCTCACCGTCGATGCGCTCGCCGCCAGGATTAACAAGAGGGTAGGCTTGCCTGTCGGCGACTTCGCCACCGCCTATGTGCTCTTCGCCCACGTGGTGGGCGGCCTCATGATGATCCTGGGAGTCTTCACGCGGTGGGCGGCCCTGGCAAACCTACCGATCATGATCGGGGCCGTGCTGTTATTCCATTTCCACGAGGGCTTTTTCCTGCACGGGGTCATCGTCGACGCCGCGCGGGGCAAGGCGGAAGTGGCGGGCTATGAGTATCCGCTGGTCATCCTGGGAGCAACCCTCGCCCAGTGCTTTTTGGGCACGGGCAGTCTCGGCCTCACCAAACATTAGCGCGCAGGCCGCCGATAAGGGCCCAGCTGCTCCGTTGGACACCGCCCCGCGGCTCACGAGAAACCGGCGAGCGGCACGAGATTTCAGCGGGTTTCTTCTTGCCAGAGGCCGACGGCGCGGATGGCCGGCTCGTCGTTGAAGTGGAAGAGGCTGGCCGGAGCCGATGACGAAGGGTTCTTGTGCTGGATCCAGTGCCAGGGCGGCACGGCCACGCAGTCCCCCTGCTCCCACGTGAAGGTTTCGTCGCCGATCCTGCTCTCGCCGCGGCCTTCGATCACGTGGAAGAC